>Ga0210380_10000362_pt1 | contig 20997 bp, 22 predicted proteins | sample PLM4_5_coexredo_FD_155476 | JGI IMG/M metagenome (GOLD analysis project Ga0210380, IMG submission 155476) | Groundwater sediment microbial communities from an aquifer in East River, Colorado, USA - PLM4_5_coex redo | ecosystem: Environmental > Terrestrial > Soil > Riparian zone | place: USA... | reverse complement strand
CGGCGAGCCCGCCTTTCGCCGTGCGGTGCGCAATTTCCTCAAGCGCCACGCGTACGGCGCCGCCGACTGGAGCGACCTGGTGCGCGCGTTCGAGCGCGCCTCGAAGCGCGACCTCGCGGCCTGGGCCGATGCCTGGGTGAAGCGCCGCGGGCTGCCGAACGTCACGCTGCGCTGGCAGCAGGGCAGGCTGCTGCTGTCGCAGGAGGACGCCTTGGGCGAAGCTGGCCTGTGGCCGCAGAAGCTGGTGGTCGCCGCGGCGGGCGAGGACGGCCAGGTACGCACCTCCGAGACCCGGTTCGAGCGGCGCAGCGTGCGCGTCGTCGGCCCGGCGGCGCATCCCGCGGCGCGCTGGCTGTACGCCAATGCCGGCGACTTCGGCTACGGCCGCTTCCTGCTGGATGACGCGAGCCGCGCTGCGCTGCTCGCGGAGCCGCGCGCGCTGCCCGACGGCCTGCTGCGCGCGCAGCTGGTCGAGGCGCTGTGGGAGAGCGTGCGCGACGCCGAACTGGCGCCGGCGGCGTTCATCGACTGGGCGCTCGCGCTGCTCGAGGACGAGACAGACGACGTGATCCTCGCAGGGCTGCTGGCGCGCGTGGACGCGGCGTTCCGCCGCTATCTCGACGACGCACAGCGCGAGCGGCTCGCGCCGCGCCTGGAGCGCGTGCTGCTCGAGGCGATGCTGGGTGAAACGCCGCAGAGCCGGCGCATCCTGCTGTTCCGCGCCTACGCCGCGCTGGCCTGGACGCCCGCGGCACTGGCCGACCTGCGCAAGTTTCTGGAGGGCGAGCTGCAGCTGCCGGGTGTGGCGCTCGGTGCGCGCGACCGTTTCCGCCTGATCGCACGCCTGGTCGAGCGCGGCGACGCCGAAGGCCCGCAGCTCCTCCTCACACACTCGGAAGCCGAGCGCGGCGACGATGCGCGCCGCTACGCCTTTGCTGCGTTCGCCGCGCTGCCGGGCGCGGAAGCCAAGCGCCGCATGTTCGAGCGCTTCGTCGGCGACGCGACCCTGGCCGAGAGCTGGGTGGAAGAGGCACTCGTGCCGTTCAACGCCCCCGAGCACGCGGCCGCCACGCTGCCGCTACTCGCGCGCGCGCTGGCGGCGCTGCCGGAATTGAAACGCACGCGCAAGATCTTCTTCGTCGAGCGCTGGCTGGGCGCCTTCCTTGGCGGCCAGGCAAATGCGCAGGCGCTTGCCGAGGTGCACCGCCTGCTCGAGGGCGCGCTCGACGCGGACCTGCGCTTGAAGGTGCTGGAGGCCGCCGACGGGCTGGAGCGCGCGGCGAGAATCCGCGAGCGCTACAGCGGCGGCTGAGCAGCAACCGCAAAGTTTACGACAGGAATCCGTCGCTGCGTAGGGGTCGGCCGCCTCCCCGGCGCGCGGCGGTTCGGATTAGACTGCAACGCAGCGCCCCCATGACTGCCCAGGCAACCACCATCAGGCTGGCCGACTCGCGCGACGCCCAGGCGATCGCACTGATGTCGCGCGATCTCGTCGAATCCGGCCTGGGCTGGAAATATGACGCGGCGCGCGTGCTGAAGGCGATGCGCGACCGCGAGACGCTGACCCCGGTGGCCTGCGACCGCGGGCGCATCGCCGGCTTCGCCATCATGGAGTTCGGCGACGAGCGCGCCCACCTGGCGCTGCTCGCGGTGCGCCCCGCGCACCGCCGCATGGGCATCGGCAGGCGGCTGCTGGACTGGCTGGTGGAGTCGGCACGCACCGCGGGCATCGCCAGCCTGCACCTGGAGCTGCGCGCCGGCAACGACGCGGCGCAGGGCTTTTACCGCGCGATGGGCTTCGACGAGACCATCGTCGTGCCTGGCTACTACCGCGGCCGCGAAGCGGCACTGCGCATGATCCGCGTGCTGCGCTCTCCCGGCCCGCTGCCCTACGCCTGGCGGCCGCCGCGCGTCGAAGGCGGTTGAGCCGCATCGTTGGCCGCCAACGATCTGACCGCGGCGCAAGCCGTCGCCAAGCTCGCTTGCCGCGAGCTCACCGCCGAGGCCATGGCGCGCGCCTGCCTGGAGCGCATCGCCGAGCGTGAGCCGCTCGTGCACGCCTTCGCGCATCTCGACCCGGAGCGCGTGCTGGCGCAAGCGCGCGAACTGGACCGCGGCGCGGTGCGCGGCCCGCTGCACGGCCTGCCGCTCGGCGTGAAGGACGTGATCGACACGTTCGATGCGCCCACCGAGTACGGCTCCCCCATCTACCGCGGACACCGCCCGGCGGCCGATGCCGGCTGTGTCGCCATCGCGCGATCGCTCGGCGCGCTGATCCTGGGCAAGACCGTGAGCACGGAGTTCGCCACCTTCCCGCCCGGCCCGACCGCCAACCCGCGCAACCCCGCGCACACGCCGGGCGGCTCGTCCTCCGGCTCCGCGGCTGCGGTCGCGGACTGCATGCTGCCGCTCGCCTTCGGCACGCAGACCTCGGGCTCGGTGATCCGGCCGGCGGCGTTCTGCGGCGTGGTCGGCTACAAACCGAGTTTCGGCACCCTGCCGCGCAACGGCGTGAAGCTGCTCGCCGATTCGCTCGACACGGTTGGCCTGTTCGCCTGCAACGCGGAGGACGCCGCGCTCCTCATCTTCGCGCTCACCGGGCGCGCGGGCCTGCCCATCGGCCACACGGTGCCGGCGCCCCGCCTCGCGGTGTGCCGCACGCCGCAGTGGCCGGCGGCCCAGCCGGAAACCAGCGCGCTGTTCGAGGAACTGCCCGGACGGCTGTCACGCGCGGGCGCCTATGTCGGCAGGCTCGAGCTGCCTGCATCGTTCGCCGGACTGGAAGCGGCGCAGGGCACCGTCTGGGAATACGAGATGGCGCGCAACCTGGCCGACGAGTTCCACCGGCACCGCGAGCGCATGCGCGAGCCGCTGCGCGGCCAGCTCGCCGCGGGCTGGAAGATCACGCCGGAGCGCTACGATGCGGCAAAGGCGCTGGCGCGCGATTGCCGGCGCCAGCTCGCCGACGTGTTCGCCGGCTACGACGCGCTCATCGTGCCCTCGGCGCCGGGCGAGGCGCCCAGGGGCCTCGAGGCGACCGGCAACCCGGTGTTCAACCGCATCTGGACGCTGCTGCACGTGCCCGCGGTCACCGTGCCCTTGACCACCGGCCCGAACGGATTGCCCCTCGGCGTGCAGGTGATCAGCCGCGTCGGCGACGATGGGCGCGCCCTTGCCTGCGCGCACTGGCTGCAGGCGAGCGGGCAGCCGGCCGTCTAGCGGTCCGCATCGCTCCCGTGCGGTGCGTGGTGCGGCGCCTGCACCGGCGTGTGCGCGAGCACGCGCGCCTGCGCCGCCTCGTGCTTGATCTCGTCACTGCTGCGCTTCTCCGTGAGGTGCCGGTCGGTGAACAGCTTGAAGAACAGCGGCACGAAGAAGATGGCGAGGAAGGTCGCCGCCAGCATGCCGCCCATCACGCCCGTGCCGACTGAATGGCGCGCTCCTGCGCCGGCGCCGCTCGACACGGCGAGCGGCAGCACGCCGAAGATGAAGGCGAGCGAGGTCATCAGGATCGGGCGGAAGCGCAGGCGCGCGGCCTCCACCGCGGCGGCCGAGGCCGACAGGCCCTCGTGGTACTTGAGCACCGCGTACTCGACGATCAGGATCGCGTTCTTCGCCGCCAGGCCGAGCAGCGTCACCAGGCCGATCTGGAAGTAGACGTCGTTCGAGAGGCGCGCGATGCCCGCGAGCGGCGCGAGCAGGCCCTGCAGCCAAGGGATCCCCGTCGCCATGTAATACGGCATCGGTAGCAGGTTGTTGATCCAGATCGCCGCCAGCGCGCCGAAGGTGCCGAAGGGCAGCGCGAGCAGCACCGAGAACGGCAGCGAGAACTTCTCGTACTGCGCGGCAAGGATGAAGAACACCATGATCACCGCGAGGCCCAGGGCGATGCTCTCGGTGCCGGCCGAGCGCTTTTCCTGGAACGACGCCCCGCCCCAGTCGAAGGTGAAGTCGGGCGGCAAGGTCTTGCGCGCGAGCTCCTCCACCGCCTGGATCGCCTGGCCCGAGGACACGCCCGGCGCGCCCTGGCCGAACATCTTCACCGCCGGCAGGTTGTTGAAGCGGTCGAGCGAATCGGGACCGGCCGAAAACTTGATGGTGGCGAGCGCGGCGAGCGGCACCATCTCGCCCTTCTCGGAGCGCACCCAGACGCGGCCGATGTCCTCCGGGCGCTTGCGGTAACCGGGCTCGGCCGACATCAGCACCTGCCAGGTGCGCCCGTAGCGGTTGAAGTCGTTCACGTAGTAGGTGCCGAGCGTGGCCGAGAGCGCGCCGTAGAGTTCCTCCAGCGACACGCCCAGCGCCTTCGCCTTTTCGCGGTCCACGTCGACGTAGAGCTGGGGCACCTGCGCGCGCCAGAGCGTCTGCACGCCGCCCAGCATCGGGTTGGCATTGGCGGCGCCGAGGAACTGGCCGAGCACCTCCGCGGTGCGCTGCGGGCCGCCCTCGCCGCGGTTCTGCAGATACAACTCGAAGCCGCCCGCGGTGCCCAGGCCGAAGATCGGCGGCGGGTTGAAGGCGAGCACCAGGGCCTCCTTGATGTGGCCGGTCTTCATCCACAGCTCGCCCACCAGCTGGGCGGCGGTCACCGTGCGCTCGTCCCAGTGCTTCTGCGCGACGAAAATGGTGGCGGCGTTGTTGCGAAAGCCGCCGCCGAGGAAATCGAAGCCGGTGAAGGCCACCGCGTCCTGGTTGTTCGGGTTCGACTGGATGATCTGCAGCACTTCGCTCACCACCTTGTCGGTGCGCTCCAGCGACGCGCCGTCGGGCAGGATCACCGCGGCGATGTAGAAGCCCTGGTCCTCGTCCGGCACCAGCGAGCCGGGCGTGCTGCGCCATAGCCCCACGACCACCACCACCATGGCGGCGAACAGCGCGAGCGAGACGCCGCCGCGGCGCACCATGCGCGCTACCCCGTTCTCGTAGCGATCGGTGACGCGGGAGAACCAGCGGTTGAACCAGCCGAAGAAGCCACGTGGCGCGCGCGTACCGGGCTTGAGGACCAGCACGCACAGCGCCGGCGTGAGCGTCAGCGCCACCATGCCCGAGATCACCACCGCGATGGAGATGGTCACCGCGAACTGGCGATACAGCTCGCCCGTCAGGCCGCCGAGGAAAGCGATGGGGATGAACACCGCGCACAGCGTCAGCACGATCGCCACCACCGGGCCGGTGACCTCGGTCATCGCCTTGATCGCCGCCTCGCGCGGCGAGCGGCCCTCCTCGTGCATGATGCGCTCGACGTTTTCCAGCACCACGATGGCGTCGTCCACCACGATGCCGATGGCAAGCACCATGCCGAACAGGGTCAGGGTATTGATGGAATAGCCCAGCAGGTACAGCCCGGCGAAGGTGCCGATGAGGGACACCGGCACGGCAGCGAACGGGATCAGGGTGGCGCGCCAGCTCTGCAGGAACAGGTACACCACCAGGAACACGAGCAGCATCGCCTCGGCGAGCGTCTTCACCACCTCGCGGATCGACACCTCGACGAAGCGCGTGGTGTCGTAGGGCACCGAATAGCTCAAGCCCTGCGGGAAGCGCTCCGCCAGCCCGGCCACGGCGCTGCGCACGTTCCCGCCGACCTCGAGCGCGTTGGCGCCGGGCTGCAGGAACACGCCGACCAGCGTGGCGGGCTTGCCGTTGATGCGGCCGATGAATTCGTAGTCCTTCGAGGCGAGCTCGACGCGCGCCACGTCGCGCAGGCGCAGCGCCGAGCCGTCGGCGTTGGCGCGCACGATGATGTTCTCGAACTCGCGCGGCTCCGCGAACCGGCCGCGCGTGGTGATGGTGTAGACGAGCTCCTGCGCGCCGCTCATCGGCGCCTGGCCCACCTTGCCGGCCGCGAACTGGGCGTTCTGCTCGTTGATGGCGCGGATCAGGTCGTTCGGCGTGAGCTTGAGCTGAGTCAGCCGGTCAGGCTTCACCCAGATGCGCATGGCGTAGTCCTTGGCGCCGAAGATCTGCACGTTGGTGGTGCCGTGCACGCGCTTCAGGTTGTCCAGCACGTTCAACGTCACGTAATTCGAGGTGTACAGGTCGTCGTAGCGGCCGTCGGGCGAGTAGAAGGCGAGCACCTGCAGGAAGGCCGACGAGCCCTTCACCACGGTGACGCCCTGGCGGCGCACTTCCAGCGGCAGGCGCGGCTCGGCCTGCTTGACGCGGTTGTTGACGTTGAGCGCCGCCTGGTCGACGTTGGTGCCGATGTCGAATGTGACCTGGATCTGCACCACGCCGTTGGAGCTCGAGGTCGAGCTCATGTAGATCATGTCCTCGACGCCGTTGATCTGGTTTTCCAGAGGCGCGGCGACTGTCTGCTCCAGGACAGCGGCCGAGGCGCCGGGATAGAGCGCCTGGACCGTCACCACCGGCGGCGAGATTTCGGGATACTGCGCGATCGGCAGCGTGCGCATCGAGGCCAGGCCGGCAATCACGATGAACGCCGAGAGCACCGCCGCGAAGATCGGGCGGTCGATGAAGAAGCGCGAGAACATGGGCTTACTTCTTGGCCGCCGGGTCGGCCACTTTCACCGGGGCACCCGGGCCGATGCGCATCACGCCGTCGATGATCACGCGCTCGCCGGGCTGCAGGCCACCGGTGATGATCCAGTCGCTGCCCGCCCACTCGCCGACCTCGACCGGGCGCGCCTGCGCGGTACTCTTCTCGTCCACCACGTAGACGAACTTGCCCTGCGGCCCCTCGAGCACGGCGCGCTGCGGGATGAGCACCGCGTTCGGGCGCGTAGCGCCGTTGAGCGTAACGCGCACGAACTGTCCCGAGCGCAGGCGGCCCTCGGGATTGGGCAGCTCGGCGCGCGCGTCGCTGGTGCCGGTCTGCCCGGAGATGCGGATGTCGGCGAACGCGAGCCTGCCGGTGCGCGCATACACGCTGCCATCGGCGAGCCGCACCATCACCTCGAAGCGACCGTCCTTGGGAAGCACCAGGCGCCCCGCGTCGGTTTCCCGCTGCAGGCGCAGGCGCTCATCGTCGGGGATGCCGAAATTGACCCAGATCGGGTCGACCTGGGTCACGGTGGTGAGCAGCACCTCGGGACCCGACACCAGCGTGCCTTCGGAGCGTTGCGAGCGGCTCGCGATACCGGTGGCCGGCGACTCGACGCGCGTGTACTCGAGATTCAGACGCGTCTCAGTGAGCCGCGCGCGCGCCGCCTTGAGCTCGGCCTCGCTGATCGCCTCGGCCGACGCCGCGTCGTCGTACAACTTCTGGCTCACGAATTTTTCCGCTACCAGGGCGCGCAGTCGCACCGATTCGCGCCTGGCCTGGTCGAGGCGTGCGGAGACGACGCCGACGTCGGCCTCTGCACGCGCGAGCGCCGCCTGGAACGGCGCCGGGTCGATGGTGTAGAGCGACTGGCCCTGCTTCACCGGACCGCCCTCGAGGAAATTGCGCTTCAGCAGGATGCCGGTGACGCGCGCGCGCACTTCGACTTCGCGCGAGCCCGCGGTCTGCCCCGTGTATTCGAATGGGGCGAGCACGAGTTTCGGCTGCACCGTGATGGTGCCGACTTGCGCGGGCGGCATGCCGCCCGGAGGCCCGCCATGCCCGCCGCCGGAAGGCCCGCAGGCGGATAGCAATGCGGCTAGAGGTAAAAACAGGATATGGCGCATGGGTATTCGACTTTCAGCGAAGGCGCGATTCTAGCTTTTTGCGCAGCAAAGAATGTTCCAGTTGCGTTTCAATGCGTAACGCAGCTGTTCAATCGACAGCGATCGAATCGACCTTGTCGGGATAGAACGCGAGCAGGCTCTTGATCGAGAGCATGTCTTCCTTCGGCTGCTCGTAACTCCACACGGCGTTGGCGGGTCCGCCCTGGATCGAGTAGTACGACGCATCCCCCTTGTATGGGCAATGCGTCCTGTGCGAGGTCCGCTCGAGCCGCTCCATCCTCACGTCCTGGCGCGGGATGTAGTAGACAACCGGATACGACCCCTCCTCGAGCGCCACGGCGTTGCACGTGTCGGCGATCACGTCGCCGTTGAATTTCACCTGCACACGCCCGCCCGCGAGTCTGGTCACGATGCCCATCGGAAGCCTTGTTTTCAGACTACTTTCAATATACAAATACTGCCAACAGGGTTGCTCAGGCGCCTTCGTAGGCCTGCTCCAGGCGGGCGATGTCAATCTTATCCATTTGCATCATCGCCTTCATCACCCGGTTCGCCTTTGCGGCGTCTTTGTCCTGCAGCAGCCGGCCCAGGGTCGTCGGGATTATCTGCCACGTCAGCCCGAACTTGTCGTCCAGCCAGCCGCAGCGGTTCGTCGCCCCGCCCGCCGAGAGCTTGTCCCACAGCTCGTCCACTTCCTGCTGCGTCTCACAGTTGACGAACAAGGAGATGGCCGGCGAGAACTTGAATTGCGGGCCGCCGTTCAGCGCGTAGAACTCCTGTCCCTCGAGCTGGAAAATCGCCGACATCACCGTACCCTTCGGGCCCGGCCCCGCGTCTCCGTACCGGGTGAGCTGCACCACCTTTGAATTCTTGAAGATGGAGACATAGAAATTCATCGCCTCTTCGGCCTTGCCGTCGAACCACAAGAACGGGGTGATCTTCTGCTTGTTGATGGTCATTGCGCGCTCCCCAGGCTCTTTTCCAGTGCGTCCAGCAGTCCGCCCGTGCTGCACGCTGCGTTGGCTCATTTCTTCGCTTCCACGATCACCATCCAGGACACGCCGAAGCGGTCCGCGACCATGCCGAATCCCGGCGAGAAGAAGGTCTGCGCGAACGGCATCTGCACCTGCCCGCCCTCGCCCAACGCAGCGAACAGGCGCTTTGCCTCCGGCAAGTCTTTCGCCGTCAGGGACAGCGAAAAGCCCTGGAAGCTCGGTTTGCCCGCGCAGTTGCCGTCGGAGGCCATCACCTGCGTGTCGCCGATGCGAAAGCAGGAGTGCATGACTTTGTCGCCGGCGCCGGGCGGATTCGCCGCGGGTTCGGGGTTCTCCCTGAACCGCATCAGCATCTCGAGCTTCGCGCCGAGCACCTTCTGGTAGAACGCGAGCGCCTCGTCGCAGCGCCCGTCGAAGAACAGGTACGGTTGGATCTGCATGGCGTCTCCTTACTTCTTCTCGACGATGGCCTTGATGCCGGCGAGGCCGGCCTCGAAATCTCCGCCCACCATCTTGTCCATGTCGAACACCAGGCACATCGCCTTGCCGATGAAATTGTTCTGCCCGCGCATGCTCCAGGTGAGTGCCGTGCGACCGCCTTCCTCCTTGAAGGAGAACTCGGCGGTGTTGGTCGCGGCGAAGGGCTTGAAGAACTCGAGCTTGAAGCGCACGAGCGCGTTCGGACTGCTCTCGACGATGGTCATGCGGCCCTCGCCGACCTCCTTGTTGCCGGCCCAGGACATGCTCGCGCCCGCGCCCGCCGCAGGCCCGGCGTAGCTGCTCTTCGCCTGCGGATCCTTCTTCGCCCAGGGCGACCACGCTTCCCACTTCTTCAGCTCATTCACCTGCGCGAACACCGCGGGCGCGGGCGCGGCGAAGGTCGCTGAGCGCGCGACCTGGAACTCGCCGGGCTGCGTCGCGATGAAGGCGACGAGCCCGAGCAGAACGACGACGACGGCAATCAGGATCTTGACCAGCATGTGCTGTTCCTCCCTTCCCTATTGATTGGTGTTGCTACGCTCGCGCAGGCGCTCGAGCGTCTCGCTCCAGCCCTGCTCCATGCCCCGCAGCATCGCCGCGGCCTCAGGTCCGGTGCCGGCCGCGGTCGCGTGCAGCGTGAGCCTCGTCTTCCCGCCTTCGCTGGCGAGGGAAACGGTGATGACTTCCTCCAGCCGCTGCACGCCGCGCGCGTCGTCGGCCGCGCATTGGATGACCAGGCGTTCGGGCGCCGTCACCTCGCGGTAGCTGCCGCGCACCCAGTAGTCCACGCCCTCGGGCGAGCGCATGCACAGGCGGAACACCCCGCCTGGCCGGGCATCCGCTTCGCAGGAGTGGACGGCGAAACCCCGCGGAGAGAACCAGTGCACGAGGTGCTCCGCCCGCGTCCAGGCCGCAAATACACGCTCGCGCGGCGCGTCGTACAGGCGCACCGCGTTGACCGTGTGCTCGCGCCGCTCCAGGGAGGGCCTCGCAGTCATCGCGCGAGGTACGCAGCGAACTGCTCGAAGGTGCCGGTCCAGCCCGTCTTCATGCTGTCGCGGCCTTCCTCGAAGGTCTTGCGCTCGGTTTCGGTCGAAGTATCCACAGGGACCCAACGCACGGTGAGCCTGGTCTTGCCACCCTGCTCCTCGAAGGTGGCGGTGGAGAGCATCTCGCGCGGCCAGTCCGCACTCATGGGGTGCACGGTAGTGCCGCCATCCTTGTCCGAGAACGAATTGATCCAGACGAGGCGCTCCGGCTTCACGATCTCGCGATACACGAACTTGCCCCACATCTCGTTGCCGTCGGGCATGCGCAGGCAGTAATGCATGATGCCGCCCGGGCGCAGATCGACCTTGCAGTAGCTCACCGTGAAGCCTTTCGGCCCCCACCAGTGCTTCAGGCGCTCGGCCTCGGTCCAGGCCCTCCACACCTTGTCGCGCGGCGCATCGAACACGCGCGAGATCTCGAAAGGCTTCATAGGTCGACCAGCACCTTGAAGCCGCCATAGATCATGCGCTTGGCGTCGAAGGGCATCGACTTCGGATCCATCATGGAGGCCAGGCGCTTGTCCTTCATCACCTTGGCGTTGATGCGATTGCGCTCGGCCTTCGACTTGTACACGATGAACGAGAACATCACGGTTTCGCCTGCTTTTTGCTTGACGCTCCGCGGAAACGAGGTGCGCTTGCCCCACTTCACATCGTCGGCCACGCACTCGCGGAACTCGAGCGCGCCGTGCTCGCGCCAGATCTTGCCCCCCTTGCGCGCCATGCGGCGGTAGGCAGCCAGCTTCTTTTTCGGTACCGGCACGATAAATCCGTCTACGTAAGCCATGATTCCTCCTTGGGGTGGTCAGTTGGTTTGCTGCAGGAAGTGCTCGAGCTTGGCGAAGGATTCGCTCCAGCCCCTCTCGTGGTCGTCGCGCACCTTCATGTCGAACAACTGCTCGTGCAGGAAGGCGAGCTCGGTGCCGCGGCCCACCGCCTTGAACTCGATCGTCACCAGCGACTCGCGCTCGGGCGTGCTGTTGGGCCAGGTCCAGGTGAAAACCAGCCTGCGGTTCGGCACCACCTCTTTGTAGACGCCCTGCACTTCGTGGTCCTTGCCCTCGGGGCCGCCGAAAAGGATTCTAAAGCGCCCGCCCACGCGCAGGTCGAGTTGCGCCAGCGCCACCGGCTGAGGGGCGCCCGGCCCCCACCAGCGCTTCAGCGCTTCCGGGTCGGTCCACGCGCGCCAGACCTTTTCCGGTGCGACGTGATAGCTGCGCGTGAGGGCGAGCGACGGCCTTTCGGCGAGCTTGGCTTGTGCCATGTCTGCAACTCCTCCTGCTGGTAGAGATAGCGGGCGAGCGAATCGAGCTTCTCGGTCCAGAACTTCTCGTAGCGCGACATCCAAGCGGCCGCCGCCTCCATGGGTGCGGCGGACAGCTCGCAGTTCACCACCCGGCCTTCCTTGGTGCGCGCGATGAGCCCCGCGCCCTCGAGCACCCTCAGGTGCTTCATGAAGCCTGGCAGCGACATGCCATGCGGCTGCGCCAGCTCGGACACGCCGAGGCTGCCCTGACCGAGGGTCTCCAGGACGTGGCGCCGCGTCGGATCCGACAGCGCGGCGAACACGCGGTCGAGCACCACCTCCTGATCCTGAACCATAAGGTTAAGTATCAGCCAGCCCGCCCGGCCGTGTCAAGATGCGGCCCCATGGCGGCGAGAAGAAGATTTGCCCGGCGCGAGGACCTCGGCCTGACCAAGGCCGAGTTCGCCGTGCTGCGGCGCCTGGACAGCCCGCAGAAGATCCAGCAGTTCCTCTTCGGCCTGAGGCAGAACTTCGAGCCCGACGGCGACACCTGCCACCCGGTGCGCAGGGTGCTGCGCACCCGGCGCGCGCACTGCATCGAGGGGGCGATGCTCGCCGCCGCCGCCCTGTGGGTGCACGGCGAGCCACCGCTGCTCCTGGACATGCGCGCGGTGCGCGATTTCGACCACGTGGTGGCGCTGTTCCGCCGCCGCGGCCGCTGGGGCGCGATCTCCAAGACCAACGGCATCGGCCTGAGGTGGCGCGACCCGGTGTATCGCACGCTGCGCGAGCTGGCGATTTCCTACTTCCACGAATACTGCAACCGCCGCGACCACAAGACGCTGCGCGAGTATTCGCTGCCCTTCGACCTGCGCCGCGCGGACGCGCGCCTGTGGGCGGGCGGGGAGAAAAACGTGTGGGTGGTTCCCGAAACCCTCGATACCCTGCGCCACTTCCCCCTGATGAACGGCCACCACGTGAAGGCGGTGGCGCGCCGCGACCCGTTCGAGCGCAAGGCGGGCGAACTGCTGCAGTACCGCGGTCCCCTCCCGCGCAAGCGCAAGAAGTAGTGTCCAGGCCGTTACGGGGGTAACACACGGTTACACACGTAACCCCCGTTCGGGACAACCATGGTTGCGTGCCGGCGTTGTTGCGAGTGCCGGACCCAACCACCAAAGGAGTCAGCCATGCTTCTGAAAAAAGTCACACTCGCCGCCCTCGCGGGCACCGTGCTCCTCGCGACCGCACCTGCCTTCGCCGACCAGGACCGGCGGGACCACCAACAGTTCCGTGGCAACCAATTCCAGGGCAACCATTTCCGCGGCGACCAATTCCGGGGCGGCCATTTCCATAGGCAGCCGGTGGTCGTGCACCGCCCGGTAGTCGTGCACCGCCCGGTGGTCGTGCAGCAGCCGGCGTACGCCTACTACGGGCACAGCTCGCACGACGTCCTCGGCGGCCTGATCCTGGGCACGGTAATCGGCGTAGCCATCGCCAACCACAACAGGTACTAGGGCAGCCGCCCCGCGGGGCGATCCAACGGCCACCCCCGGGTGGCCGTTTTCATTGGCGTGTCAGGATCGCGCCCGGCTTTCGACTAAACTGCGCAAGGAGGAATCATGGATCGACGCGGACTACTCAGGGCGCTGTTGGCGGCCCCGCTGGCGGGCGCATCCTGGCTCGCACAGGCGCAGAAGAAAGGATTGGCGATGGTCGAAGAGCTGCAGCGGAACTGGAAGACCTTCCTCGGCGCCGGCGTGGCGGCACCCTCGGCTGCAGAGCCGGTCAACCTGTCCAAGGACGAATGGCGCAAACGGCTGTCGCCCGCCGCCTACAACGTGCTGCGCGAGGACGGGACCGAGCGCGCCGGCACCAGCCCGCTGGACCGCGAGAAGCGTGCCGGCGTTTTCGCGTGCGCAGGTTGCGACCTGCCGCTGTTCACTTCGGCGATGAAATTCGACAGCGGCACCGGCTGGCCGAGCTTTTTCACCACCATTCCCGGCGTGTTCACCGAGAAGACGGATTACTACCTGATCTATCCGCGCACCGAGTACCGCTGCAAGCGCTGCGGCGGGCACCACGGGCACGTATTCAAGGATGGCCCGCCGCCCACCGGCCTGCGCTACTGCAACAACGGCGTGGCGCTGAAGTTCATCGCGAAAGACGGCAAAGCGTAGGGCGGGCCCATGGCCCGCCGGTGAGCAGTCGGCCCGCGTGGTGGCAGTCGGCCCGCGTGGTGGCAGTCGGCCCGCGTGGTGGGCCGTCGGTCCGCGTGGTGGGCCGTCGGCCCACCCTACAGGCGCAGGTCGTCCCGCAGCGGCTTGGCCGGGTAGTGGAACTTCACCGGCCCGTCCGGCTGCATGTGCAGGAACTGGTGGACGCGCGGATCCTGCGAGGCGAGCAGCTCCTCGGGCGTCCCCTGCCCGATGACAACGCCGTCCGAGATCACGTAGAGCAGATCCACGATCTTGAGCGACTCGCTCACGTCGTAGGTGACGACGATGGAGGTGGCGCCTAGCGCGTCGTTGAGCTGGCGCACCAGGCCGGCCACCACATTGAGGGAGATCGGGTCGAGCCCGGCGAAGGGCTCGTCGTACATCGCCAGTATCGGGTCCATGGCGATGGCGCGAGCGAGCGCCACGCGCCGCGTCATGCCGCCCGAGAGGTCGCCGACGCGCAGCGCGTGCGCGCCGCGCAGGCCGACCGCATGCAGCTTCATCAGCACGAGGCTCCTCACCAGCTCCTCCGGCAGGCTGGTGTGCTCGCGGATCGGGAAAGCGATGTTCTCGTACACCGACAGGTCGCTGAACAGGCCGCTGGTCTGGAACATCATGCCCATCTTGCGCCGCATGGCGTACAGGCCCGCGGTGTCGAGCTCGTGCACCACCTCGCCGTTTACGCGCACCGCGCCGCGCGCCGGGCGCAATTGGCCGCCGATCAGCTTGAGCAGCGTGGACTTGCCGCAGCCGCTGGTGCCGAGGATCGCCACCACCTTGCCGCGCGGCACCTTGAGCGAGAGTCCGCGGAACACGGGGTTCGCGTTGTAGGCGAAGTGCAGGTCGCTCACCTCGACGACGTCCTCGGCGGCGCGTTTCATGGGCGGTGATAGTCTAGCCCATCCCATGGATGCGGCTGCGCCTTACGCCGGGCTCACCCCGGAAACCGTGCTCGACGCGCTCGAGCGCGCGGGCCTGCGCGGCGACGGGCGGCTGCTCGCGCTGAACAGCTACGAGAACCGCGTCTACCAGGTGTGGCTGGAGGACGGCTCCTCCGTCGTGGCGAAGTTCTACCGCCCGGGGCGCTGGAGCGACGCGCAGATCCTGGAAGAGCACGCCTTCGTGCTGGAACTCGCCGAGCGCGAGATTCCCGCCGTGCCGCCGCTCGCGCCGGAGGGCCGGACGCTCTCCGAGCATGCAGGCTTTCGCTTCGCGGTGTTCCCGCGCCGCGGCGGCCGCACGCCCGAGCTGGAGCGCCGCGACACGCTGGAATGGATCGGGCGCTTCATCGGGCGCCTCCATGCCGTCGGCACGGTGCGTCCATTCGCGGTGCGCCCGACGCTCGACATGGAGAGCTTCGGCCGCGAACCTCGCGACTGGCTGCTCGCGCACGCGTTCCTCCCGCCCGACCTGCTCGAGGCATGGAAGAGCGCGGTGGACCTGGCGCTGCAGTCGGTGGCGCACTGCTACACACGCGCGGGCGACGTGCAAACGCTGAGACTGCATGGCGATTGCCACGCGGGCAACATCCTGTGGACCGACCAGGGCCCGCACTTCGTCGATTTCGACGACGCCCGCACGGGCCCCGCGGTGCAGGACCTGTGGATGCTGCTCTCGGGCGAGCGCGCCGACATGACGCGGCAGCTCTGGAACGTGCTCGCCGGCTATGAGCAGTTCCACGAGTTCGACCCGCGCGAGCTGCACCTGGTCGAAGCGCTGCGCACGCTGCGCCTCGTGCACTACGCCGCCTGGATCGCTCGGCGCTGGGACGACCCGGCGTTCCCCGCCGCTTTCCCCTGGTTCAACACGCACCGCTACTGGCAGGACCGGATACTCGAGCTGCGCGAGCAGATCGCGCTGATGGACGAGCCGCCGCTCGCCAAGCCCTAGAGGAGCTGGTAGGCCTCGAGCAGCACCTGGCGCGCCTTGCGCTGCGCAGTGGCGACGGCGATCGTGCGGTTGAGCCATTGCAGGTCCGGCGCCCCTGTCTCGAAGCGCATCACGGTGCGGAAGAAATACTTCCGCGCCGGCACCTCCTCACCGCGCCCGAGCGCGGCGAGGATTTCGGGCGGGCCGTGGCGGTAGCCCTGGCTCAGCACGCGGATCAGGACGCCGGCCTCGGTGCGCAGCGCATAGCGCGCGTCGATGTCCAGCACGCCGTCCGCGCGCACGATCTGCCAGTCGGCACCGCCCGGGACGATCGTGCCCTGCAGCCGTGGCCCTTCGAATGTGCCGCCGGTAATCGCCACCACGCGGCGTTCGCCGAGCGGCCCTCCGCCCATGGTCACCGGCTCGCCGACATCGGCGGCGACGCGCATCAGGAATTCGAAAGAAATTGTCATGGCCGGTATCGTGCCATAGGCGCATGCACCGACGCACAGGGTGCAGCACGCTTTTCCGCGGTGCTAGACTGGCCGCGCAGTTCACTGTAGAGGGTTGGACTATGCAATTGGCCACCGCGGCCATGCGGGCAATGCTCGCACTGGTCCTCGTTGCACTGCCTGCGCTCGCGCTGGGCGATGCGCTGACCGACCGCGCCGCGGCGCTGCTCAAGCGCGGCGAACCCAAGGCCGCCTACGAGTTGCTGCTGCCGCTGGAATCGCAGCGCGCCGGCGATCCCGAATTCGATTACCTGCTTGGCATCGCCGCGCTCGACGCCGGCGATCCGGAGCGTGCGGTGTTCGCGCTGGAGCGCGTGCTGGCGCTGCAGCCGGACAACCATGTCGCGCGCGCGGAGATCGCGCGCGCCTACTACGTGATGGGCGAGCGCGAGCAGGCGCGGCGCGAGTTCGAGACGGTGCGCGCGCAGGCCATCCCGGAGCAAGCCAAGGCGACGGTGGAGCGGTTCCTCTCGGCCATCGCTGCGGCAGAGACGACGCGCATCGACGGCTACGTTGAACTCAGCCTCGGCTACGACTCCAACGTCAGCAGCGCCATCGCCAGTTCCACGATTGCGATCCCGGCTTTCGGCGGCGCGGCCTTCGCGCTGGCGCCGTCCCTGAGGGAGCTCGGCGACCAGTTCTTCAATATCGCCGGCGGCGTGAACTTCACGAAAAAGCTCAGCCAGCCCTGGTCTGTGGTCGGCGGAGCCTCGGCGGTGTTGCGCCGGAACATCGATGCGACGCTCTTCAATACATCCGCCGTGGACGGCAATCTCGGCCTGCGCCATGCCGTCGGGCTCAACGCCTTCACGCTGGGCGCCCAGGCGCAGTACTACGGTCTGAACGACCAGAGTTACCGCGAGAGCATGGGCGGCGTGGCGCAGTGGCAGCACAGTTTCGACGAGCGCACGCAGGCGAGCCTCTACGGCCAGTACGCGCAATTGCGCTACGCGACGCAGCCGGTGCGCGATGCCGACCGCAGCATTGTTGGCGTGGCCTACGCCCAGGCGTTCAGCGGGGAATTCTCGCCGGCGGTCTTCGCCAGCCTGTACGGCGGCGAAGAGAAGGCCGTCGACGAAACCGTGCCGTGGCTCGGCCACAAACCGGTGGGCGTACGTTTGGGCGGGCAATTGCGCCTGGGCGGGGGTTGGTCACTGTTTGGCTCCCTGTCCTACGAGCAGCGCAAGTACGGCGGCATCGAGCCCCTGTTCCTGGTTACGCGCGAGGACGAGCAGACCGACGCCAACCTCGGTGTGAGCTACCTGTGGCGGCCGAGCACCACGGTGCTCGCGCAAGTCGCCTACACGGACAACCAGTCCAACGTCGCGCTCAACAATTTCGACCGCACGATCGTCAGCATGGCGCTGCGGTTCAATTTTTGACGAATACCCGGCCTGTGTGACGTATGCCCTGTCTGCGCACTCGACGTGCCGCGAAAATCGGGCATCACGCAATGCGCTGGCCGCTTTGATGGAGGGGGTTCCAATGGCAAGTTCCGCGCTTTTCCGATTGAACCGCAGTGGACTGCTCTGCGTCCTGATTTCGGCGGTGTTCGCCGGCCAAGCCTGTGCTGCAGCGGGCCGCGTGGACTTCGCAGTGGGCAACGCCACCGTCGTCGGGACCGATGGCCGCAGCCGGCCCGTGGCCCGCGGCACCGAACTCGACACCGGGGACACCGTGCGCACCGCCGATGGGCGCGTGCAGGTCAGGATGACCGATGGCGCGTTCATCTCGCTGCAGCCCAATACCGAATTCGGCATCAAGAACTACCGCTTCGAGGGCAAGACCGACGGCACCGAGGCTGCGTTCTACTCGCTGGTGAAGGGTGCGATGCGCACCGTCACCGGCCTCGTCGGGCGTGTCAACCGCAACAAGTACCTCGTCAGCACTCCCACGGCGACGGTGGGCATCCGCGGCACCGGCGGCCTGATCCAGATCCTGCCCGATGGCTCAACCCTGGTGCAGGGCACCAGCGGCATCTGGTTCCTCGCCAATCCGTCGGGGTCGATCGACATTCCGGCGGGCGTGTCGGGCGTGGCGCCCGCCGATCCAAGGGAGCCGCCGCAGGAATCCTCCGTCGCGCCCCTCGCGGGACCGATGCCGCCCGTCAATCTGCCGGGGTACGTGCAGGGGGATCAGACGACGAGCAGCGGTGATCCTGTGATCACGCCGCCCGGGACCACGCCGCCTGGGGTTCTGACCAGCGGCAGCGGATACGCGGCGACCCTGGTCTTCGGCGATAAAGCTAGTCCAAACATTGCGACCGATACAAACGCCACTGCCACATTTGATGCCGCGGGCCGGATGATTGCTGTCCCGAATCTCCAGGGCAAGTTCTTCAATCAAGGCGCTGGCGGCGCGCATGCCGATTTTGGCACCGACGGCATCCTTGCCTGGGGACGCTGGGTCGGCCCGGTCACTGGCGACCCATGCGGCGACGGGTGCGTCTTGAGCGAGGACTACAGCGCCAATCAGGGTTTGCACTACGTCATCGGCATGCCGACTCCATCAATGCCCAAGTCGGGCTTGGCGACATACACGATGCTTGGCGCGACGCAACCGACATATCTCGATGGCAGTACCACACCCGGTACCTTCAGCGGCAGCCTCAGCGTGGACTTCGGGAAATTCACGGTCGGGACAAACCTCAACGTCGCCATGCCCGATGGCCGGGGCTACGCGATCGGCGGCAGCGCGCAGATCTCCGGCAGCACGTTTTCAGGCGTGCAGAGTTTCGGCCAAGGCACTCTCACCACCTCCGGCACGGGAGGAGCGTGCACCGGCACCAGCGGTTGCAACGCGCGAGTGGATGGGTTTTTTGCCGGCGCCAGCGCCGAGCGCGCCGGGTTGGGCTATCACATCAACGATCTTGTCGCCAACAAGGACGTCATCGGCGCGGCGGCATTCAAGAAGCAGTAGCGCTTGTCGCGCGCGGACGCGCTAGCCCACCTGCCAGGCGGCCGGCCGGCTACTCCCGCAGGTCATCGAGCGCCGTGTCGAGATGGCCGCGTTCGGCCCAGGCGCGCACGCGCCACTCCTCGCCCGCGACCTCGATCCAGTTGAGCGCGGCGTTCGGGATCTCGAAGTCGCGCGCCGCGGTCAGCCCTGTGCCGCGGGCATGGCGGTGCACCATCTCCAGCACGCCGCCGTGCGTGAACACCAGCACCACCTCGCCCGCGTGGCGCCGGGCGATTGCCGCCACGCCGGCGATCGCGCGCGCGTTGAAGTCAAGCAGGCTCTCGCCGCTGCCGAAATCGTAGTGCGGGTCCTTGTTCCTGAAACGCGCGTAATCGGCGGGGTGGCGCTCGCGCGCCTCGGCGTAGGTCAGCGTCTCGAACTTGCCGTAGTGCCGCTCGCGCAGGCTGGCGTCGAGCCGCACCTCCAGGCCGAGCGCGCTCGCCGCCGGCGCCGCGGTCTGGCGCACGCGCGTCAGGTCGCTGGCGTAGAGTGCGGCGAAACGCTCGCCGGCAAGCGCCGCGACCAGGGCGCGCGCCTGCGCCTCGCCGGTCGGCGAGAGCGGAACGTCGGTCTGGCCCTGCACGCGGCCTTCCGCGTTCCAGGCGGTCTCGCCGTGACGAATCATGCAAATGCGTGCAGGCACCATTGTTCCCATCGGTTCGACGCCGGTATCATAGCGGCGCCTTGCCTGAAACCCATCCCCACGCGCAACGCCAAAGCGTTCCCAGCATCGAGCACGAGGAGCTGCGCGGCATTTCGCGCACCGTGGCCGAGATCGAATGGCTGCTGCTGATCCTGGTGCTGGTGTACCTGGTGTTCGGCTGGCCGCTTCCCGACGCCGAGCCCGCGCTGTCGGCGGCCATGTTCTTCTTCGCCGCCTTCGTCATGAGCTTCCGCTACGCGAACTTCTACAGGACGGAGACGCGCTGGAAGATCGCCGTCGAAACCATGGCGATGATCGTGTTCATCACCTGGGTGCTGTGGTTCACCGGCGGACTGGCGAGCCCGTTGGTCAACGCCTACCTGCTGGTGGTGCTCACCAGCGCACTGACCCTGGGCAAGACGCTGACGCTGGCCGAAGTGGCGCTGGTCGGCCTTTGCTACCTGCTCCTCGACTGGCAGGTGGGCGGCAAGGACATGGCGCGCCTCGCCTACTGGGGCAACTACGCGGGGCAGCTCGCGCCGGTGATGCTGGTGGCCTACATCACCACGATGTTCTCGGCCGACATCCGCTACGGCCTGCACCGCGCGAAGCTCCTTTCCGAAACCGACGAGCTCACCGGCCTCTTCAACATGCGCGGCTTCGTCGTGCTCGCCAACCGCCTGTTCGCGCAGGCGCAGCGCTATGAGCGCCCGGCCAGCTTCCTCATGCTGGATTCGGACAACCTCAAGCAGGTCAACGACCAGCACGGCCACGAGGCGGGCAACCGCCTGCTGCAGCACCTCGTGAAGGCGGTGCAGATGCAGCTGCGCTTCACCGACATAGCGGCGCGCTACGGCGGCGACGAGTTCGTCGTCATGCTGCCCGATACCCCGCCACGCGGCGCGCTCGAGGTCGCCGAGCGCATCCGCCGTGCGATCGAGGAGACGCCATTCACCACCGAGGCAGGGCGCGTACCCTCCACCGTGAGCATCGGCGTCGCGAGCTATCCGGAGGACGGCCGCAGCATGGACGCGCTGCTGGCACGCGCCGACCGGGCGCTCTACGTGGCGAAGGAAGGCGGCCGCAACAAGGTGGCGCGATTCGAGGCCGCATAGCTCATAGCGCGAACTCGACGTAGGTGTAGATGTAGTTCGATCCGCCGTTGACGTTGTTCTCCAGCTGCGAGAAACCGAAGACGCCCGAGCGGTGCGACACGCCGATGCCGAGATAGGTGTTCTTCATGCTGCGCACGCCCACCAGGTCGCCCAGGCTGAAATCGACGGTCGGGTCGAGGTAAGTCAGCAACTTGCTCGAGTTCCTGTTGTTGTCCGCCTGGTGCTGCGCCTCGATGTAAGGCACGCGGCTCGCGTAGGACAGTCCCGTGCCGATACCCATGCGGG
>Ga0210380_10000361_pt1 | contig 21016 bp, 20 predicted proteins | sample PLM4_5_coexredo_FD_155476 | JGI IMG/M metagenome (GOLD analysis project Ga0210380, IMG submission 155476) | Groundwater sediment microbial communities from an aquifer in East River, Colorado, USA - PLM4_5_coex redo | ecosystem: Environmental > Terrestrial > Soil > Riparian zone | place: USA... | reverse complement strand
GCGTCGTCTATCTGGCCGCGGCCCCGAAATCAAATTCCATTTACGCGGCGTACGGGAAAGTCGTCGATGACGTACAACAGACTCGAAATGATCCGGTTCCTCTGCATCTTCGGAATGCGCCAACTCGATTGATGAAAAGTTTGGCATACGGCAAGGGGTACAAATACGCCCACGATCAGGAAGGTAGAGTCGCCGACATGGATTGCCTCCCCGAAGCGCTCATGGGGCGCCAATACATTCTGCCGCAGGACATAGGCGATGAAGCCGGCATCAAGCAACGTCTTGACGAAGTGGAGTTGAAGAAAAAAGTGAAAGAGCGGAAAGAGCGGAAAGACGATAAATAAGACCATACAAGAAGATCACGCCATTCCCTTGGTTTCAAAGCCACGCTGAAGAAACTGCGGACTTCTGCACGTCCATCTTCAAGAATTCCAAGGTGCTGAATCACCGTCGCGGGCCAGTTCTGACATCGAAGCAAAGTTGTGAGAAATTCAAGAATTCCAAGCCGACTTCTTCTGCAATGACGTTCGATGCTACCCTTCTTTCCCGAAAGGACTTTTAGCCTTATGCACGGTCCTCGTCGAAGCCATCGCATACTCGCATCTTTTCTGGCGGCAATCCTGGGGACAACAGGGCTGCTCGCCTTCCAGTCTCAACCCCAATCGCTTTCCACGGAGCTTCTCGATGGGTTGGATCGCATCTCCGGCGATTCCATGCGAGGGCATCTGTCATTTATCGCCTCGGATCAGCTGGAAGGCCGAGACACGCCGTCCCGAGGTCTGGATATTGCCGCCGAATACATTGCGGCACAATTCCGAAGAGCCGGGTTGGAACCTGCCGGCGACGACGGATACTTTCAAACAGCAATGTTTGCGTCCTCGGAACTGGACGCGGCTTCGTTTCATTTCCTCCTTCGCTCGGGTTCAAAAGAAATCCAGGTAGCAGCAAATCAGTTGAACTTCGTCTTTCGGCAGAACTGGACAATGGAACCGACAAAGGCGACGAAAATTGTGTTTGGCAATACTGCCGCTTTGGATGCGATGCCGCCCGGACAAGTTGACGGCAAAGTGGTGTTGATGGAAGAGCCCAAAGTGAACGCTGCGGACCAGGCGCAGGTTGCCGCGGCCAATGACTTCGTCCGAAAACTGCAGGCGATGAAGCCAGCGCTCATCGTATACATCAGTCGGAGTACACCCACTGCAACGGGCGGTGGTCCAGCTTCACTGATCGACCCCGAGAATCGCCAACAGGGAAACTTTGATCGTTCCATCGCTCAGAATCCAGTGCTTACCGTCTATTCTCCGGATGCGATCTCGTTATACGATGCATTGGAGTTCGGTTTGGACTCCGCTACTGTTTCCGTGGAAGCGCGCGCCGTGGAAAGGCCTGTTCCGCTTCGAAATGTCGTGGGCATCCTCCGAGGTACAGACCCCGCGCTGGCAGATAGTTATGTGATGCTTACGGCACACTACGACCACGTTGGCGTCCGTGGGAATGGACCGGACAGGATTTTCAATGGTGCCAACGACGATGGCAGCGGCACCGTCTCTGTAATTGAGATTGCGTCGGCGCTCGCGACTTTAAAGGAAAAACCTAAGCGCAGTCTCGTGTTTATGACGGTCTTCGGAGAAGAGAAAGGGATGCTTGGCTCCCGTTACTATGGCCGTCATCCCATTTTCCCCTTTGAGAAAACCATAGCAGATATCAACCTCGAGCAAATTGGCCGAACAGACAGCACCGAAGGACCTCAGGTAAACAACGCCTCCATTACCGGCTTCGATTTTTCGGACATTGGACAGATCTTTCAGTCCGCCGGTCAGTTGACGGGTATCACTGTCTACAAGCATGAACGCAATAGTGATGCGTACTTTTCACGCAGTGACAATATCGCATTGGCTGCTCTCGGCATCCCTGCTCACTCGTTGAGCGTCGCATTTGACTATCCGGACTATCACCGCGCCGGTGATCAATGGGAGAAAATCGATTATTCCAATATGGCACGGGTGGACCGGATGGTCGCTTTGGGCCTTCTGATGATCGCCAACAATCCTGATGCACCGAAATGGAACGAAGCAAATCCCAGAACGGCGCCCTACGTCAAATCCTGGAAGGACAGTCACTCGACGTCTCCGCAGTAGGAACAGGACGCCATGATCTTCTCTGAGGATTAGTGGCTGGAGCTGAAGATTGAATCGCAGGAAGACGCGAGTCCATCGAACAGAGAGCAGCACGCGAACTTATTTCGTTATCAAGTGGCCGGAGTCTTTTTCGTTCTCACAGACGTCTTCTATCAATTCGGTATCCGGCATGATTTGAAACTTCAGTGTGAAAGACCAAGGTTTGGTGTATGCCTTGGAATCGTCGATCGTCACCTGAATTTCCATGTGCCCGAAATCCACGCGGTGAAATCGCTCGATGGTGTGCATGGCATCGGAGTGAGGATGGCCAGCGTCATCAAGCCACGTTTGGTCATTGCGGAACAAAGGGGAGCTCCGCGCGTTTGCAATTGCAGGAACAGTGGGAACAGACCCTCTGCCCCCTCTCGTTGGAGTATGTGGAGCGGTAAAGCGTGGTCGATGACCCCACTGAAGTTAAACGCGATCTGGATCGCGTGACCACCCGAAAGAAGGATGACGGGCCGATCTTTCGGCGGCTTCAATCCCCTCGCCCGTCCTGACACCGAGTCATTCCGCCGGTGCATGGACGGCAAACAACAAAGAACTCACGGAGGAAGAATCTACAAAATTTCGACAATCACGGTTCGCCGGGCAGTGGGCCGAATTCCGGGGGAGGCTTTCGGTTTCGAGTGGCGGTCTCGTAGGCCGATGCGATTCGGAACAACTGTGGCTCGCTAAAAGGGCGTCCGATGAAATCCACGCCGACGGGGATCTGCGCGGACACGGGGCCCACCAGACGCGAGGCATTTCCCTCGGTAACACGATCCCACACTTCGGTCGTGAAACCTGCCGGAACCGTGATCACCGGAAAGCCCTGCTGGCCGAACATCGACCATCCGATCGGTGACCGGCCGTTGGCCGCTGGTTCCCGGGGCGAAGTCAGCTTTCGCGGCGGGACCGTCGACATGGGAGAGAGCAGTGCGTCGAGTTGCTGCTCCTGCATACACTGCAGCAGCAGGTTCTGAAGAGCAAAGCGAGTCTGGATGCGTCCGGAGCTATCCAGTTCGGTAGAGCGCTCAGCGGCTTCGCGCGCCTGCCTGCGGTCGGGGAAGTTTCGATCCTGATAAAACCGGGCTTTGGCGATCAGGTCGGTGTTGGTCTTGATGTTCGCATCACCGCGCTCCTGCAGATAGCGATTGATCATATACTTGCCTTCGCCCTGCGCACCGACACCTCCACCGAGACTGCGCAGTGAGAGACCTTGAGGAACTTTGGCGGGATCGTTATGGATCTCGAGCAGTCTGCCAAGTGGATCCGATCCCGCAAACGCCTGCGGAAATTGCCGTACAAACGCCGAGTTCAAAAGTTCCGGCGCATATCGCGGGATGCACGACTGAAACAACGCGCCTTCCGGCCCCGGGTCGACCACTGTCGCGCCCAGTTTTCGAACTTCGACGATGGCACGTTCCACGAGGTCGATGCTCTGCGTGTCCGCCTTCGAGAACAACTCCCTGCTCATGTATTCGCGGACAACGCCGATGCGCACGCCTTCAAGCCGTCGCGTCGTCGCGTAACTGGCATACGGCTTTGACGGCGTGCGGCCCACGCTGAATACAGTCATTTCATCTTTCGGATCGTAGCCCGCAATGACATCGAGGATTTTCGCGGCGTCCAGCACGGTGCGGCATATCGGCCCGACGCGCATGTTCAACCCCGCGCCCATCATTCCATCCCGGCTCATGAGTTCCTGTGTGGGCGCAAGACCTACCAGACTGTTGACTGCCGCCGGCCAGCGAATCGACACGACGGTTTCCTCTCCGATTGCACAGGTCACAAGGTTGGCTGCCACGGACGTCGCGGATCCGGCACTCGACATGCCAGGCTCGCGCTCAGTGTCGTATGGATTACAAAATGTGCCGCCGAAAGAACTTCGCGCCCCGTCAACGGCATACTCGGCGAGATTGGCCTTCGCCAGGATGATCGCCCCGGCGTCGCGCAGACGCTTCACAAACGTGGCATCGTCGGGTGGGCGGTCGTTGGCGTAATCGACATCACCACCGGATGTCGTTCGCATGTCGAACGTGTCGTACTGGTCTTTGATAGCGATTACGACGCCGTGCAGCGGGCCAACCAGCTTGCCGGTCTGCCGGAATTGACGATCCTGTGCCGCGGCAATCTCCAATGCATCGGGCATGGCGGTGCCTTGATCGGCGAGGTCGGTCAGACTGCGCGCCTTCCGATCATCGAAGCCCCAGGATTTGCGAGCTGCGGGACGCAGGTTGAGCGTCGAGAGCGCATTAATCTGGCCGGCGTGCGGCTTTGTCGTGATCGGCCCGAGAATGCCCTGAGGTTCGTTCACGCATGTGCCGTTGTAGGTCTTGATGCGCTTCAAATAGAACTCGACGAGACGCACCGTGGTGACCTGGCGCGCCTGGATCGCTTTTTGGATTCCATCGATCGTTGCTTCCTGAAGATGAAAGCGCGTCGAAGTCGGTTGAGGCGCTGCCGCAGTGGATGAGACTGCGGCAGACGTCAGCAAAAGGAATGCGAGCAGCCGAGTGCGGACATGCGCTGGGAGCATCGTGTGTTCTCCTGTCGGAAGATGATGCGCCCAAGGATAGAAAATTCAAGCCGAGCGAGCAACAACGAAGCACCGTCAGCATAGTGCCGTATCGACGCGCTCAAATTGCTACAGCTACCAGCCTTATTTCAAAATTCTGCTATTTCGTTGCGCGCCAACTCGCGCTATTGGTTCCAGTCCGGATCGTTCCTTCAATCGCGCCCCCGGTAACTCGACCCGAGTATTGGGAATTTCCGGCGGTAAACGTGATCTGATCCCCCACCATTTTTCCATTCGTGATCGGGGTATTGTTTCCGCCGCTGACTACGGTGCCGGAAAGCATCTGGAATGTTTGCGTAATGCGAACTTCGGACTGAGCGGATTTCCAGGTTCCCTCGACTTTAGAAGGAACAATCCAAAGATAGGCCGAACAGTAGCTCGCACAACCGTTCTCGACTCGCACCGTTTCATCTGCGACCCAGTCTCCCATTGTGAAGGTGTTGGAAACGATTCGTGTTCCCGGTTTGAGATCGAGGATCTTGGGACGCAGCTTGAGGTTGATATCCGGAAGCAGAAACATGGTGATGACTGTTGCCTGGGAGAAATCGGTTTCGAACAGATCGGCCTTCACGAAGGTGGCCTTGTCCGCGACCTTCTCCGCCACGGCATTCTGTTTGGAAAGCTCCACCATATCCGGATTGTATTCGACTCCGTGTGCGCGGATGCCGCGCTTGGCGGCGGTGATGACCGTGCGGCCGTCACCGCTGCCGAGGTCCATCACGTAATCCTGAGGTGTGGCTTTCGCCATATCGAGCATCTTGTCCACCACCAACTGTGGAGTCGGCACCCACACTACATCTTTCCCCGGCTGGCCGACGGTCGGTTGAAATGGCCCAGTCGCCGGGGGAGCTTGCGCAAACGCACCAGCCGAGATCAAGGAAATGCTGACTGCCATCACGGAATAGCGGACACATTGAGATAAACGCATGGTTGTTCTCCTCGTAGGGTTTGGTGATTTGTGGCGCAATTATATCTGTAGAAACTCCCGGACGGGCCCCGAATTTCAGGTAACAGGAAATTTCACTCCGTTCATTCACGCCCCGCGAGTCCACCGCCGGGTGGACTCGCTGCGGGGCTTCACGCTATCTAGTCCACTTTCGATGACCACTCTTTTCGCCTCTACTTCTGAGCGCCAGACTCCCGCATGGATTCCAGCTTGTCGAGGTTGATGCTCAGGACTGCGGCCTTCAGCTGGCTGAGATTGAGGTCACGGCTCGATGCAGTCACCATAAACCGGTCTGCGAGTACAACGGCATACTCATTGGAACCACTTTTCGAAGTCTTTTCATGAACGACGCGATTGCCTTCCTTCCTCGTTCGTTCGGAACCGTCGTCGCTCTCGCGCTCGCCCTGGATGGCCATCCAACCGGCGAGTCCCATCAGCCCGCTCATTCCGCCGGTGTCCATCACCTCCAGCGATAGCTGCTTCTGTCCGCCGTCACCATACGTCGCTTCGCCCTTCGACATCATGAATCCAGCTGCCCCGGCCTTTTCGACGTTTTTGCTGGTCCGTGGCAATCCCGCAAGTGTTTCGGGCACGAATGCGTTGAGACTTTCAATCCCAACGGGATCGAAGTGCTTCCCGCCACCCAGCAGCGTCCCAAGACTTTCCAGTGCGGCACTAGCTTGAGCGTTGGCGTCACCGGTTTTTGCTGCATTCTCCATTTTCTTGTTGCTCTCCTCGAGCTTGTCACCCAGATTCTTGAGTCTGCCCAGCGGAGAATTGGGATCGACCTCGACGCCAGATGTACCATTGGTTCCATTCATCAATCCGCTAAATCCGGTGGTCCCTATTGCGCCGAGTCCCACGATCGCCGCTCCCACCGTACCGAGAATGATCGACACTACAATCGCGCAGACAACAACGACGGCGGTATAACCGACCGCTTTGTCCTGTGGACACTTCATCAGGCGGGGAAGGCCGAGGTAGAGCAGATACAATCCATAGAGCGCAGCAAAGATTGCCAGGATCCCCAACAACGGAACGATTCGGAGGACGCCGGCCACCCAGCCTGGTGTAAACGAATAGACAGCCACCTTGAGTGCTTGTGCGCTGTCCTTCTGCGCTCCGAAGGTCGGGGCTAAAGCATTGATGATCGCTGAGACGATGAAGACGCCAATGATTGCAGTGACGATCCCGATGCAGGCTCCTGCGATACCGAGGGCGAAAGAAGCCCTGTAGTAACCCGCAAATGGAATTGTGGTCCCAATAATGGACCCGCCAACAAAACCTGCTATCGCGCCAATAGCGGACAGAGGCAGAACGTAGCCCGCAATCAACTCACCGGTCGGAGTGTTCTCTTCGGCAATCACCGGCCATTCGGCGTTGGGTGTCAAACAAATGTTTTTGACGCGCTCAACAATGTTCACGGGGCACCTCGCTAAAAATGGAATGGTGCATCTTACATCGTGAGGAGACGTTGCCGAAGCATTCTCTGAGTAGAAAATCCGCCGACCTTCAACGAATGCAAAGTCGGTCTTGTAAAGAAGTTCGGTCGCCCAGCACTTTCGGAGTGGACGTTATCAGAACCTGCGCGTAAAGGGGGTGCTTCGAGGTTCTGCGCGTGGCAGCCAAGGACCACTTTGGGGTCTCCTTCAGACACACCTGCGTATGATGCCCCACAAAAGTTGGACACAGCGTTTCAGGTATTTCCTGGTCGTGTCTTTGGGAACGATGGATGATCAGACAGAACCAGAATCTCGACGAACCGAGTATTCTGGCCCTGTCAGCCCGATCGATGTCTCAATAGGGTTTCTTGGCACCAAACACAAAGTTTATCCCGACGGACCCTTCGATCCAGGTCGGCGCGCCATGATAGTAGTTCGGTATTGTGCGACCTCTTACCTCTGCTCGGAATCCCATCGGTCCCCAGAGTTTTACCGACTTGAGGCCGGCTCCATAGCTCACGTTAAAAAACGTATCTTTTTGGCTCACCGAGATCGTGCGTACTGCGTTCAGAACGCCGCCAGAGGCGAGTTGGATATTTTCGGGAATGGAGTATGAGTAACCATCTGTATGCGTTGTAATTCCCCCCACGTCGATAATAAAAAACGGCGCAAACTTATGAGTGAATGGGAATTCATCGGTGGAAAAATTGTAACTCAAGCCTCCATTCCAGATTACGCCGCGAGTCCTAGGGTCGACGTCTCGAATCTTAAAATGCTCGATGTATCCGAATTGAGCTTCGAATTCCAAATTTGAATCCAGGAAAGCTCCGAACCGAAGGCCATAGAAAGCCTCGTTCCTAAGCGTACCTGCGCTCGAAGGTGATGCCGAGTAATACCCGAGATATGGGTTTAATTCGACACTCTGCCCCAGCACAGCAGTGGGAAAAAACAATACAAGCGCAACCATACCCCCAAACAGCATACCCAACGGTGATAGCTTCATACATTCTCCTTTTCCTGAGTTTGAATCGCGGCGTCCTAATTATTCATTCTTCAGCGAGGCAGACGAAAAAAGGTACTGTAACTAATGGCAGGTAAGCGATTTTTGCGGTGACCTGCCCCAATCCGTGGTTTTCTCGTTCTCGCGAAGTTAGAAGGAGCAATTGAATCGCCATATAAATCCACAGACGGAAGACTGTGGCTCCCTTGAATTTTTGAGTTCTCTTCTCGAGTGGATGTACGGGTTTGAAGGGCGAGGCGTGGTACGCTCAAGTCCATGACCATCCTGCGATTTGTTGCCGCCAAACTCAGCTGGGGTCCTGTCGCTTTGCTCTTGATCGCGCCTGCATTAGGGCCTACCTACGAAGCGGTTTGTGGCGAACCAATAATCTATTCGGGAGCCGCCGGCTTCGAAAACCGGTCGGCCTCGACTCAACTTCAGGTTGTCAGCCTGAACCTGGCGCGTGAGGAGCACCTGGAGAAGATCCTTCACGATCTGAAACAGGCCCAATCTCTAGCGGCCACCGACGTCTGGCTCCTTCAGGAGGCGGCGGAGCGCCCCGCTTCGGCTCGCACAATTGCTGACCTTGCAACATCACTGAAGCTCAATTATGTGTTTGTGCCCGTGGATTTCCTGGACGGGGGAAATCTCGCTTCCGGACTTGCGATTCTCAGCCGATATCCCATTCTCGATCGGCGGGTCATCCCGCTGACGAAGCACGACCTGAAGTTTCATATCCGCTGCAGAATTGCGCTGCAGGTCACAATCGCCGCGCCTTCCCAACCTGTAACCTTTTTCAATGTTCACCTCGACAGCAGGATCACCCTCAAAGAACGTATCAACCAGGTCATGCCCGTAGTCGAGGAGGCGAATTCTTTGAACGCTCCCGTCGTCGTCGCGGGGGACCTCAATACCGCGGACATCCGGTGGATGTGGAATCTGCTGCCGATACCCTACGCAGAAAAACACAGCAGTCGACTTCAAGAGATATTTCGCGAACGCGGTTTCGCCTCACCTTTGGATGGTATGCGCGCCACCATGGATGTCCCTGGATTTCCCCTGCACCTGGACTGGATCTTTCCCAAGGGACTCGACTCGATTTCGGCCGGGGTAGTAACGATCGACTTTTCGGACCACAATGCCGCCTGGGTCAGACTCAAGATCCCGGAAGCCAGCACTCTACCCGCAACAACGAACTGAAGATTCGTTGGCTGGCCACCAGTTTGCTGGAGTATACCTGCGAAGATTATTGGGAATTGCCGGACGAAAAAGGCCGGGAGGAGCAAGTTGGACTGTGAGAGAGGCCGGGAAGCTTGGCGTTGGTAGCTAGCCCGGCCTCTTCGATAACTAATGCGTCTGTGGCCAGAAACTACTTCTGCTTGGGTGAGTACTTGGTAAGCGTGGCCACGAAAGGCTGACCTGCTTTCGTCGTCTGAACTTTCCCGTTTAGGATCGCCTCGTTTTTCGTACCTTTTGCATAGAGACTATTGTTGGCATCTTCGTCCTCGCGCAGCGTAGAACCCTGCAGCGAGAGGCCGCCGAACACACCTTTGGAACGGGACCAGGACAAGATTTCGGCATGCAGCATCGCATCGGTCATCGCCTGACTCTCGCGGCCGACAGGTCCGGCGGCGGCGCTCGCCTCGCCACCGAGCGTGAACTTGCTCTTCAGCAACTTCTCCATTCCCGCCTTGTTCATGACCAAAAGCACGACGTCGCTCTCCGCTCCGCCTGCTTGCAGGCCAACACTGCTGCCTTCCATTCGCATACCAGCCGGCGCGCTCCAACCGCCCTTACCGTCGCGGCACGATGCGAATCCGCGGCCGTATTTTCCTCCGACTATAAACCCGCCTTTTTTAACGCCAGGAATGACCACGGCGCAAACGGATTTATTCAACAGGTCCGCAGGAATTCCTTTGTCTGCGGCACCAGCCAGTTCGTTGAGCGTTGTTGTAGCGTCGTTGAGACGGTCCTCTTCCTCAGTGGCTGCAAATACCGGCAAAGCAATCGCCAAGAGGGCAATCATGGAAATTCCAAACTTCATGGGGGCCTCCTTCTTTGCTCATCGCTTGGACCAGATCACAGTTTCGATGAACTTGACCTGGTCCAGTGTGTGGTTCAATGTGACCGGTCGACTTAGGGTTTCCACGAGATTCGGGTACATGCCGAATCCGCGTATGAGACGAATCTAGCAGTATGCGCGATGCGGCGCAAGACCTGGGGTTCCTGTTTCTGCGCAGCAAACGAATCGTGATGAACCGTTCGTCAGAAATTCGCACTTCAGACCTACGATAGATCTTCCCTGTGAAGGAGAACCTCAAAATGTCCATTTCACGACGCAGTTTCCTCGGTACGCTGGTTGGCACGGGAGTGGTTTCATACCTGCCCTCTCTGGCCATTGCAAAGAACAAGGACGACGCGTTTGAGCACGGAGTGGCGAGTGGCGCACTGGATTTGTTGTCGGGGACGAATCACCTGACTACCGTCTAGTCTGGATTCGATCTCGCGCTCTGCGCGAACAGCTACAAAGGCGAACCGCGGAGAATTGTCTGCTGAGAAACACTTTCTGCCCTGCCCAAACTCGTTGTAGTAACATCCCCTCAAAGAACTTGCGCCCAAATGCGGAGTAATTTAGGGAATCATCGCAGGCTTAGGACGAGCTGCATTTGCCGCAAGGGTTCGCGAGGTGGATTCCACCGTAGCTGTGTTGCGTTGAATCGTGCCTTGCGCGGCCACGTTTCGCGGGCGAAAGGAGACTTCCAGTGATTGCTGTCGCGTTTCAGAGACTACGTTTGAGCCCGGTGCTATTTATCGTCCTGCTCGCCGCTTCATGTTCCGGCAGGAAGGAGCCGCCGCCTGCGGAGCCCTCGGCCGAGACTGTGTCCCAGCAGGAGTCCATTCCTCCAACCCCCTCGCCATACGATGTCCTCCCCGCATCGGTGCGCGCCGGCATGGATAATCCGTTCACCGGCGACCTGGATGAAATGGCGAAACGTCGCCTAATCCGCGTGGCCGTCACGTTCAACCGTACGCACTACTTCCTAGACAGAGGGGCGGAGCGCGGGCTGACCTACGAGTGGATGAAGATTTTCGAGGAAGAACTGAACAAGGACCTGAAGACCGGTAAGCTCCGGGTTCACGTGGTCATGGTGCCGATGTCTCGTGAGCAGCTGCACCCTGCTCTCGTGAGCGGCAAGGTCGACATGGTCGCCGCCATGGTCACCATCACCCCCGAGCGGGAGAAGCTGGTCGCCTTCTCCGACCCCACGCGCAAGAACGTGAACGAAGTGGTGGTCACCGGCCCGGGAGCCCCGCCGATTACTTCGGTGGATGACCTTGCGGGTCAAACGGTGTTCGTCCGAAAAGGAAGTATCTACCAGGAAAACCTAGTCCGTCTGAGCGCCGAACTGAAAGCACGCGGTAAGGCACCAATTGTTATCAGCGAGGCTCCGGTTGTCCTCGAAGACGATGACGTGCTCGAGATGGTGAACGCCGGTCTCACCCCGATCACCGTCGTGGACGACTATCTTGCAGAATTCTGGAACAACATGTTCAAGAAGATCACGGTGCATCCGAACGTTACCGTCCAGACCGGGGGGACGCTTGCCGTAGCATTTCGTAAGGAGAATCCAAAACTCCGCGATGCCGTCAATAAGACGCTGAAGAAGCACGGCGAGATCGACGCCACCCGCAGAATCCTCGAAAGCAAGTATCTCGAAAGCATCAAGTACGTGAAAAACGCTGGGGCTACCGCGGAACGCAAGAAGTTCCAGGCTGTGGTCGAACTATTCAAGAAGTACGGCGAAAAGTACAATCTCGATTATCTGCTGGTTGCGGCGCAGGGGTACCAGGAGTCGACGCTGGACCACAGTGCGAGAAGTCCCGTTGGCGCTATCGGCATCATGCAGGTCATGCCCGGGACAGGAAAGGATATGAGAGTCGGCGACATCACCCAGATCGAGGCGAACATCCACGCCGGTACGAAGTACATGCGGTTCATGATGGACCAGTTCTACAAGGACGAACCCATGGACACTCTGAACAAGGCACTAATGACCTTTGCATCGTACAACGCCGGTCCGTCTCGCCTCAGCCGCCTCCGAACTGAGACGGCAAAGAGAGGCCTCAATCCGAACCTCTGGTTCGGCAACGTGGAGCAAATCACCTCGGAGCGAATCGGCCGCGAAACCGTCACCTACGTCAGCAATATTTATAAGTACTACATCGCCTACCGCCTCCTTACCGAACAACAGCAGCAACGTGAGGCAGCGAAGGCAGGGGTCGCTGGCGCTAGCAAGTAACGACGCGTCAGTGCGGCGTTTGCTTAATCGGGGTTTCGAAGGTGTGCGCCGTGTTCACACCTTCCGGCCAAACCCGAAGTGTTTCATGTGCTCCTGTAGTATGCACAGATCCATCACGACTTCCATTCCCGCCGTGCGAGCGCGTTGAGCAGCCTCTTCATGCACGACCTCCAGTTGCATCCAGATGACTTTGGCATCACGGCGAATCGCGGTTTCCACAATATCCGGTACATACTCCGGCCGACGGAATATATTGACGATCTCGATTGGACCCGGGACTTCGTCAAGGCTGGCGTACGCCTTCTTCCCGAGCACTTTCACTTCGTTCGGATTGACCGGCGTAATCTCGTAACCCGAATTCTGCATGTATCGGGAAACTCCATAACTCGCCCGGCCAGGATCTGACGACAGGCCAACCACGGCAATCTTTTTGTACTTCTGCAGAATTTCTATTGTCGACATTACGAATGGGCGACCTTTTTCTTCGGAGCTTTTTTCTTCGCAAATTCGTCCTGAAATGCCCGAACCTCAGTCTCGGTCAGAAATCGCCACTCCCCCGCCCGCAGCTTCTTGTCTTCGAGCGATCCAATTTTCACACGACGTAATTTGTCCACCGGTGAACCCATGACCTGAAACATCCGTCGTATCTGCTGATTCCGTCCCTGATGCAGCGTCACCTCATACCACGGCTTCGGACCGGACTTGATCAGCGTGATTTCGCACGCTGCGAGCCGCTCGTTATCCAGATAAATTCCTCGGCGCAGCCGATCCATGTCGCGTTCGGCAGGATCGCTGGCCAGCTTGACATGGTAGACCTTGGGGATAACGCCAGCCTTGGTCATGTGGTCGGTAAATTCGCCGTCGTTGGTCAGGATGATGAGGCCTTCGGAGGCGAAGTCGAGGCGACCCACCGGATAGACCCGTTCCTTCACCTTTGCGACATACTCCATGACCGTCGGCCGCTGTTGCGGATCGCTGGACGTGGACATCACATTCTTCGGCTTGTGAAGCAATACATATACAAACCGTGTGGGTATTCGGATCTTCTTGCCGTCCGCTTTGATGACATCGTATTCCGGATCCGCCTTGGCGCCGAGCTCGGTAACAAGCGAGCCATTCACCGACACGCGGCCCTGGAGAATCATCTCCTCCGCCTTGCGACGCGATGCGACGCCGGCATGGGCGAGGATCTTCTGAAGTCGTTCCTGCATCAGGACAGTGTACGCTACTGTACTTCTTCGAGCGGAAGTTCTGCCTGAATGGATTCCTCGGCCGAAGCCTCATTTCTGATGAGTTCCTCGAATTCTTCCATGCTCGGAAGCTCACCAATATCCTTCAAGCCGAAGTGGATCAGGAATTCTTTCGTCGTCTTGTAAAGAATGGGACGCCCCAGTACTTCCTTGCGCCCGCCGGCCGCAACAAGCTTCTTGTCCAGCAGCGTCTTGATCACACCGCTGGCCTGAACTCCGCGAATCTCCTGTATCTCAGGTACGGTCACCGGCTGCTTATAGGCAATCACTGCCAGCGTTTCCAATGCAGCCAGTGAGAGACGCGTCGGAGGATGCTGGCTCTGAAGGAACTTCTTCAAGACTTCGTGGTGTTCCGGTTTTGTGGAAAACCTCAGGCCGTCGGCCACTTCGCGGATCTCGATGCCGTGGATTTCCATCTGATACTTTTCGATAAGCAGCGTGATGGCTCCCTCGATGGTATCTCGGTCCACGTCGGGCAGAGCCTTGTGAATCGAGTCAATGCTTACCGGCTCTTTAGCCAGATAAATGATGGCTTCAAGAAGGGCTGAAAGATTTGGATAGCTCATAATTTGGATTGGCACGGGTTGTTATTTCGCCACACGCAACTTCCTGGCTCAGGAAAATCGCCTTGAGTCTTGTCAGTTCCAGCAGCGCCAGGAAGGCAACGATCAATCCTCTCCGGGTGAAGATCTCCGGCAGAATTTCGTTCAAAGTGACCGGGCCTCGAGTATTGATCTGATCAAAAAGGTATCCCATCATTTGTTCGATGGAGAATTCTTCCCTGTCCACCTGCATCATCGGACGTTGCTTTGCACGTTCGATGATTTCCCGGAAGGCTGTCAACAGGTCGAAAAGGCCGACGATAACCTGACTCTCGACTTCATCTTCGGCAAACGGCACCACACCCGCATTGTTCCATGAGGCGTTTTCCACCATTTCGCGCTGATAAAGCATCTGCGCGGCATTCTTGAATTTCTCGTATTCCAGCAGACGGCGAACCAGTTCGGCTCTGGGATCTTCCGCATCTTCATCCACGGCATCCGGATCCGGAGGCAGCAGCATGCGCGACTTGATGTAAATCAACTGTGCTGCAATCACGAGAAATTCCGACGCCACATCCACATCCATATCCTGAATCAGGTGCAGATACTCAAGATACTGCCTGGTGACGGTCGCAATCGGAATGTCGTAGATGTCGAGTTTCTGTTTCCGGATCATGTCCAGAAGCAGATCCAGCGGACCCTCATACAGCGGCAATGTGATTTTCAGTTCTTCCGTCATTTCACATCCATTTCAAATCTTCATGGCCTCCCGCACCAGCCCCATTGTTTCGGCCGCTGCGACTCTTGCCTTCTTTGCCCCATCTTCGAGAATCGCCGAGACGTCGCCCTTCCGGCCCTCCAGTTCCTGCCGTCGTTCGTAAATCGGCTGTACTTTCTTCTGGAGACTCTCAAAAAGCCACATTTTGCATTCGATGCAGCCTATTCCTGCGGAGCGACAACCTTGGTCCACTTCGGCAATTCTATTTTTCTCGGAAAACACCTTGTGGTAGTCGCCCACCGGACAGACATCCGGATTCCCCGGATCCGACCGCCGTTTGCGGGCCGGATCCGTAACCATGTTCCGAAGCGTCTGCTTCACCACTTCCGGATTCTCGGTCAATGCAATGGCATTTCCGTAACTCTTGCTCATCTTGCGGCCATCGGTACCGGGCAGCTTCGGGACTTTCGTCAGCAGCGCCTGCGGCTCAGGAAATACCACGCCGTAAATATGATTGAATCGGCGTGCGATTTCACGCGTGAGCTCGATGTGAGATACCTGATCCTCCCCGACCGGTACTGCGTTCGCCCTGTATACCAGGATGTCCGCAGACTGGAGCAGCGGGTAGCCGAGGAACCCGTATGTATGCAGGTCACGGCCGGACAGCTCATTCATTTGTTCCTTGTACGTGGGAACGCGTTCAAGCCAGCCCAGGGGCGTGATCATCGACAGCAATAGATGTAGTTCGGCATGTTCCACTACCTGCGACTGGACGAAGATTGTCGAACGGTTCGGATCCAGTCCGCTGGCAAGCCAATCCAGCGCATTGTCGATGATGGATGCACGAATATCACCGGTCGTATCGTAATGGGTGGTCAAGGCATGCCAATCGACTATGGAAAAGAAACTCTGGTATTCATCCTGAAGACGAACCCAGTTTTCCAGTGCGCCGACCAGATGACCCAGATGGAGTCGGCCCGTAGGCCGCATGCCGCTTAGAATCCTTGATTTAGCCATAGCAGATTACGCAATAAGGAAGGACCGTAAAACATAGATCACGGGGTCGTAGAAATAGGAGGGAATGCCCAGGAGCACCAGCCCCATAATGATGATCATCCCGTAATTTTGAATGGAGTGGAGAAATCCCTGTACGGGTCCAGGCAGAATTCCCGACAGAATCCCGGAACCATCCAGCGGCGCAATCGGGATCAGATTGAACACTCCGAGAACCACATTGATGAGGATTCCGTAGAACGCCACCATCACCAGGGGAACGATGATAGTTCCGCCTTCCGGCAGGTAACCGGACGCAATATTTCGAACCACCTCGGCCGATTCCGGTGACGACGCTTTAAGAATCATCAGTACCACAAACGACAACGCCGCAAGCACGAAATTGCTGACGGGTCCGGCAGCTGAAACGAGCATGTAGTCCCGCCTGGGATTACCGAGACGGTTGACGCTCACCGGCACTGGCTTCGCCCATCCAAAAAGAAATCCGGAATAGAAGATGCCGAGCAATGGAAGCAGGAGCGTTCCGATGGGATCAATGTGCACAATAGGGTTCAGAGATACTCGGCCGAGGAACTTCGCCGTCGGGTCTCCAAGCGTGTTAGCCGTCCATGCATGGGCCGATTCGTGCACGCTCAGGGAAAGCAGGAGCACGATAAATTCGACAATTCCGATGTACAGGGTTGTACTCATATCGATTGGTATCGTAGCACGTGGAGGGAAAAGGAAAGGGGCTGAGGGGAATGTTGGAAACGGGATCCCTCTCCTGAAGGGAGAGCGTGCACCATCAATAGATGGGCGGCCGGGTGAGGGGTGAAGAAAAATTCTTTACCCTTCACCCGGCTCTCCCACTGTTGCCCCAGAAATCTGTCCATTTCCCATATGCTATAATTTTCCGCATGCTTACCTTGCTGAGACTCGCACTGGGCTTGTATTTCCTCGGTCTCACGCATTCCGTGCTGACGGTTCTTCGCAGGAGAGAGACTTTTTTCTGGCCTGCCGCATTCGCTATGATCGCGGGTTTTATCTGTCAGGCCACTGCGATCGGGTACAGGGCTTACGAACTGCAGTCGTTTCCCGTAACGCAACTGTACGAAAGTTTTTCACTCTTTGCCGCACTCGCGGTCCCTGTATTTTTCATCGTCTATTTGAAGTATCGGATTCCCTCTCTTGGCGTCTTCGCATTTCCGATGATCTTCCTGATGACCTTCATGGCCAACATGGGCTACGACCAGTCCGACGCCATACCCGCAGTTCTTATGAGCCACTGGCTCTACATCCACGCGCCGTTGGTGATTCTGGGTTACGTTGCTTTGTTCATCGCCGTCTCTGCCGCCGTCCTGTATCTGGTTCAGGAACACGAACTCAAGTCCAAAAGACCGCGCATGCTGTATCAGCGCTTCCCCTCGCTGGAAGTCTGTGACGACCTTGCCTACCGTTCTCTGGCCATTGGATTTCCTCTCATGACGCTCGGAATGATTTCCGGAGTGCTCTGGGCCCATATGGCCAACTGGGGACCTCAGTGGGAACTGGATACGAAGGTACTTCTTTCATTTTTTACCTGGCTGATTTATCTGCTGCTGATTCACTACCGGCTCATCGCGGGATGGAGAGGCAAGAAGGCGGCATATCTCGCAATTGCCGGCTTCGTCGGTGTACTCGCCACGTTTGTAGGATCAACCTATTACAGCGGATTCCATACATTCACTCAATAATGCAACTCGCGTTAATCGGCGTTAGTCACAAAACTGCACCTGTCGAGATTCGGGAACGCCTCGCATTCCCTTCCGAAAAGATGCGGGCGGCGCTCGAAGCCCTGATGGAGCGCGCGAAGGCAGGCGAAGCGATGATTCTATCGACCTGCAATCGCGTGGAGATTGTGGCGGAAGGTCCGAGTGACGAACTCATCCGTCAGTTTCTTTACGAATACCACCGCATTGGCGCCGAAGCAGTATCGGACCATCTTTACTGTTTGCAGAACGCCGACGCGATTCGCCACGTCTTCCGGGTCACGTCGAGTCTGGATTCCATGATGATCGGAGAGCCTCAGATTCTCGGCCAGGTGAAGGAAGCTTTTCGTATAGCCAACGACGCCGGAACCATCGGAACGAATCTCAGCGCTCTGATGAACCGGGCATTTGCCGTTGCGAAACGAGTTCGTTCTGAAACCGGGATTTCCCAATCCGCTGTTTCCGTCAGCTACGCCGCTGTCGAACTCGCACGTCAGATATTCCGCGATCTAACCGGCAAGACCGTCATGATCATTGGTGCAAGCAAGATGGGAGAACTTGCGGCCAGGCACCTCAAACGGAATGGCGTCTCATCCGTTCTGGTGACGAACAGGACATTTGAGAAAGCCGTGGAAGTTGCCAAAGTGTTTGATGGGGCCGCAATACCATTCGAGCATTTCACCGATCACATCGATCGTGCGGATATCGTTATCAGTTCAACCGGCGCTCCCCATTTCGTGATCACAAAGCCGATGGCGGAACGAATTATCAAGCACCGGAAAAACAAGCCGGTCTTCTTCATCGATATTGCCGTGCCGCGCGATATCGACCCGGCGGTCAACGAGATTGACAACGTTTTTCTTTACGATATTGACGACCTGCAGCAGGTCATCGATGCAAATCTGAAGGAAAGACTAAAGGAAGCCCATCGCGCTGAAGAGATTATTGACGGCGAGGTTCAGGCTTTCTGCACTCGAATGCAGTCCCGTGAGGTCGTTCCGACAATTGTCGAAATGCGGGCATCTGTGGAGAAGCAGCGTCACGAAGAGATCGAACGTTATCGAAAAAAGATGAAGGACTTCACGCCCGAACAAGTGGCGATCGTCGACCAAATTACCGAATCCCTGGTGAATAAGATTCTTCACAACCCGATTACTCAGTTGAAAGGGATGGCGCACGATCCTCGAGGTGCCGATTTCGCCGAGACGGCCCGAAAACTTTTCAACATCAAGCCATCAAGTGGACCTTCCGGGTCAGAAGGAACCACAGGATCCACTGGAAGATCAAGTGATGACGAACCACCAGTCTGAAACGCTACGTCTTGGAACCCGTGGCAGCGCATTGGCGCTCTGGCAGGCGAACTGGGTGAAAGCGGCTCTCGAACGCCACTGGGCCGGGCTGACGGTGGAGCTCGTGCCCATCAAGACAACGGGCGACAAGATCCTTAATGTTCCGCTTGCGGATGTGGGTGGTAAAGGGCTCTTTACCAAGGAAATAGACGACGCACTTTTGGCGGGTCGGATTGATGTTGCGGTTCACAGCATGAAAGATATTCCCTATCAGCTTCCGCATGGAATCGACTTCGGCGCCATCCCGGAGCGGGAAGATCCACACGACGCCTTCATCTCCAATGGACGAAAGCTGGGAGACCTGCCACCTGGTGCCGTCATCGGCACAAGCAGCCTGCGGCGCCAGGTGCAGCTGAGGCATCGATTCCCTTCGATTCGGTTGGCACCGCTTCGTGGAAATGTCGATACCCGATTGAAAAAAGTGGCCTCCGGCGAATTCGATGGCATTGTTCTGGCATTGGCAGGCTTGAAGCGGCTCGGCCAGGTGTCCGTCGTCACGCAAATCATCGACGAGGGCCTGATGTTGCCCGCTGTCGGTCAGGGAGCGCTTGGCATTGCGTGTCGATCCGGGGATAGCGCCGTTTGGGCGAAGCTTGCTCCTCTGGATCATCTGCCAACGCGGTTGGCCGTCACTTCGGAGCGCGGACTTCTGGCCGTTCTCGAGGGCAGTTGCAAGGTGCCCATTGCAGGCCACGGAAAACTCCTGGACGGCCGGATAACGTTGCGAGGTCTCGTTGCAAATCTATCCGGATCGATTGTGATAGCGGACGAAATTTCAGGCGATGCTGGCAATGCTTCGGCGGCGCTCGAACTGGGTCTCAAACTCGGGAAACAGCTGGTCGAACGCGGCGCCGCAGGCATATTGGCGGAGATCAGTCAAAGTGGCGCTACTCGGTAAGACAATACTCACGACACGGGCCGCAGGGTCTACCGGTGATTTGACCCAGCGTCTCACGGAGCTTGGCGCGAGGGTTGTGGAATGTCCCACTATCGAACTGGAGCCCGTTGAAAACTGCACTGCAATCGATCAGGCCATTCATCGTTTGAAATCCTACCAGTGGTTGATGTTTACAAGCGCCAACGCGGTGGACTATTTCATGAAACACATCGCCATCGGCCATGAAGTCTGCTGCATTCCGATTGCGGTTGTCGGATCGACGACCGCAAAGAAACTTGGAGACTGGAAGCTCTCGCCGACACTGGTGCCGGAACGATTTAATGCAGAAGGGCTCCTGGATGCATTCCCGAGCGATCTGACTGGAGTCCGTATTCTGTTTCCTCGAGCGGAGTCGGCACGAGAGATACTGCCTGAAGAATTGCGGCGGCGTGGCGCAATCGTCGATGTACTACCGGTGTATCGGACGAAGAAGGCCCTGGAGGGACTTCAGGATATACGTCAGATCTTCGGACGAGAGACTTTCGATTGCGTGGTCTTCACGAGTCCGTCGGCAATTCGATACATGGCCGAAACTCTGGAAGACGATCTTGGGTCCGCACTGGGCGCCATTCCCATCGCCGCAATCGGCCCGGTGACCGCACGAGCCTGCGAACCTTTTGGCTTGCGGGCGGCGATCGAACCGAAAACCGCCACGATCCCCGACCTCGTTGAAGCCATCCGTCGGCACTTCATGTCGTAGTCCTGATCTGATATAAGGGTCCGCGGAAACGGAGGCCCCACTTGGACGAAGACTCGCGACAACAGATTGTGGATGATGAGAATCTCCGGCTCCTGCGCATCGGCTACTTCATTTCAGCAGGACTGACCCTCGTCGTGTCTGTGTTTGCACTCTTGTACACCTTCCTGTTTTCTTTCGTATTCATGCAGATCGCGAAAACTCCGGGCACGCCAGCACCTCCTGAATTTGTTGGGCGCCTTATCGGAGTTTTCGGAGTGTGCCTTTTTCTTCTTCTGATTGGTATTGCGGTGCTGAAGGTTCTGACGGGTCAGCGGCTGAAGGAACGAAGGTCACGAACCTTTTGCCTGGTCATC
>Ga0210380_10000360_pt1 | contig 21053 bp, 19 predicted proteins | sample PLM4_5_coexredo_FD_155476 | JGI IMG/M metagenome (GOLD analysis project Ga0210380, IMG submission 155476) | Groundwater sediment microbial communities from an aquifer in East River, Colorado, USA - PLM4_5_coex redo | ecosystem: Environmental > Terrestrial > Soil > Riparian zone | place: USA... | reverse complement strand
CGGCATCGAGCCCCAGCGACGGTCCGCGAGGGTGCTGCGCGTGGCGGCGTACGACTTCGGCATCAAGTGGAACATCCTGCGCCGGCTCGCCGCGTACGGATGCGATGTTCGCGTGTTTCCGGCCAACGCGCCGGCCGGCGACCTGCTGGCGATCAAGCCCGACGGCGTGTTCCTGAGCAACGGGCCTGGCGACCCCGCCGCGCTCCCGTACGCCATCAGTCATGTGCGCGAGGTCGTCGATGCCGGGTTGCCCACCTTCGGCATCTGCCTCGGTCACCAGATTTTGGGGCTCGCGCTCGGGGGCCGCACCTTCAAGCTGAAGTTCGGCCACCGTGGCGCCAACCATCCGGTCAAAGACCTCCAGTCTGGGAAAGTGGAAATCACGTCGCAGAACCACGGGTTCGCGGTGGACCCCGATTCGCTGCCGGCGGACACGACGGTGACCCATGTGAACTTGTACGACGGAACGGTCGAAGGATTCGCACACGTGAGCAAGCCGGTGTTCTCGGTGCAGTACCACCCCGAGGCGTCACCGGGGCCGCACGACGCGGACTACCTGTTCCGTCAGTTCATCGACGCGATGGAGCGTCCGTGATCGCGGCGATGGCACGAGACGGCGAGGTCGGGCATGCCCAAGCGGACTGATCTGAAGCGTGTGCTCGTGATCGGCTCGGGGCCGATCGTCATCGGCCAGGCGTGCGAGTTCGACTACTCCGGTACACAGGCGTGCAAGGCGCTACGCGCCGAGGGGCTCGAGGTCGTCCTCGTCAACAGCAACCCGGCCACCATCATGACCGACCCTGAGATGGCCGACCGCACCTACGTCGAGCCGCTCACGCCAGAGTTGCTCGAGGCGATTATCGAAAAGGAGCGGCCCGACGCGGTGCTGCCCACCGTCGGCGGCCAGACCGCGCTCAACCTAGCCGTGGCGCTGGCCGAACGCGGCGTGCTCGAGAAGTACAACGTTGCGCTCATCGGGGCGCAGATCGACGCCATCAAGGTGGCCGAAGACCGGCTGCTGTTCCGCAACGCGATGGGGGAGATCGGTGTCGAGGTGCCGGACAGCGGCGTCGCCAAGACGCTCGAAGAAGCGCTCGCCCTGGTGGAGAACACAGGGTTTCCGGCCATCATTCGGCCATCGTTCACGATGGGTGGCGTCGGCGGCGGCATCGCCTACAACATCGAGGAATTCCGTGAGCTCGCGGGCCGTGGTCTTGACCTGAGCCCGGTCCACGAGATCCTGGTCGAGGAATCGGTCATCGGTTGGAAGGAGTTCGAGCTCGAGGTGATGCGCGACGTCGCGGACAACTTCGTCGTCATCTGCTCGATCGAGAACATCGACGCGATGGGCGTTCACACCGGCGACAGCGTTACCGTCGCGCCCGCCCTGACGCTCACCGACAAGGAATACCAGCGGATGCGCGACATGGCACGCCGCATCATCCGCCGCGTGGGCGTGGAAACGGGCGGATCGAACATCCAGTTCGCGGTGAACCCCGAGGACGGCCGGATCGTCGCGATCGAGATGAACCCGCGCGTGTCTCGCTCCTCGGCGCTGGCGTCGAAGGCCACGGGATTCCCGATCGCGAAGATCGCCGCGAAGCTGGCGCTCGGCTATCACCTCGACGAGATTCCCAATGACATCACGCGCCTGACGCCCGCGTCGTTCGAGCCCACGATCGACTACGTCGTCGTCAAGTTCCCGCGGTGGAACTTCGAAAAGTTTCCCCAGGCGGATCGCACGCTGACGACGCAGATGAAGTCGGTCGGCGAGGCGATGGCGATCGGCCGGACGTTCAAGGAGGCCTTCCTCAAGGCCGTGCGCTCGCTCGAACTGGGACGACTGGGCCGGCTCTTCCCGAGCCAGGCAGAGGAGGCGAACGACCAGGACGAGGACGACACCGCGCTGCGACGCGAGCTGGTCGTGCCGACCGATCGGCGCCTCTGGGCCGTGTTTCGCGCGCTGCAACGCGGGTGGGCGATCGACGTCGTACACGATCTCACCAAGATCGATCGATGGTTCCTGCAGCAGTTCGCCGAGATCGTCGCCCTGCGCAAGATGGCCGCCCTCGGAGAATTCCGCGACATCTCGACCGATCTGCTGCGAACGCTCAAGCGCGGCGGCTTCAGCGACGAGGACATCGCCGCGGTGTACGGCGTGGACGAACCGGCCGTGCGACAGCGGCGCCTGGATGACGGCCTCGTGGCGGCCTTCAAGCGCATCGACACCTGTGCCGCCGAGTTCGAGTCGTTCACGCCCTACATGTACGGCTCATACGAGGACACGTGCGAGGCCGACCCGACCCCGAAACGGAAGGTCGTCATCCTTGGCAGCGGGCCGAACCGGATCGGGCAGGGCATCGAGTTCGACTACTGCTGCTGCCACGCCGTATTCGGATTCCGCGACGAAGGCTTCGAGACGGTGATGGTCAATTGCAACCCCGAGACCGTCTCGACCGATTACGACACGGCGGATCGGCTGTACTTCGAGCCGCTGACGTTTGAAGATGTCATGGGCGTGATCGACCGCGAGCGCACCGCCGGGGGCGAGGTGTCGTGCGTCGTGCAGTTCGGGGGGCAGACGCCGCTCAAGCTCGCGCTGGCCCTGCAAGAGGCCGGCGTCCCGATTCTCGGCACTACGCCCGACTCGATCGATCTGGCCGAAGACCGCCAGCGGTTCTCGCAACTGCTGTGGGATCTCGGCGTGCCTCAGCCGGCCAGCGGTACCGCCGTGTCGCGGGAAGAGGCGCGCGAGGCGGCCGAGCGGATCGGCTATCCGGTCGTCGTGCGTCCCTCGTACGTGCTCGGCGGCCGCGGCATGGCGATCGTGTTTGATTCCGGGTCCCTGGATAAGTACATGACCGGCGCGGTGGACGTGTCGCACGATCGCCCGGTGCTGATCGATCGGTTCCTCGAGGACGCCTTCGAGTTCGACGTCGACGCCGTAGCCGACGCGACCGGCGCCGTGGTCATCGGCGGCATCATGGAGCACATCGAGGAGGCCGGCATCCATTCCGGCGACAGCTCGTGCGTCGTCCCGCCGTTCATGGTCGCCGAGCGGCACCTCGTCACAATTCGCGACTACACCCGGCGAATCGCGCGGGCGTTGAAGGTCGTCGGCCTGATGAACATCCAGTACGCGATCAAGGATGACGTGGTATACGTGCTCGAGGTGAACCCGCGCTCGTCGCGAACGGTGCCGTATATTTCGAAGGCGACCGGCGTCCCGATAGCGAAGATGGCCGCCCGCGTGGCCGCGGGGCGGACGCTGGCGGATCTGGGTCTCGCGCACGACCTGTCTGCCGCGGGCGTGTTCGTCAAGAGCCCCGTGTTTCCGTTCGTGCGATTCCCAGGCGTCGACACGATTCTCGGCCCAGAAATGAAATCGACTGGCGAGGTGATGGGCGGCGCCGAGAACTTCGGCGCGGCGTTTGGCAAGGCGATGATGGGCGCCGGGCAGCGGCTGCCCGTCTCTGGCTGCGTCTTCATCAGCGTGAACAACACCGACAAGCCCACCGTGGTGCCCATCGCGCGCGACTTGGCGGCGCTCGGATTCACCGTGGCCGCCAGCCGCGGCACGGCCGCGTTCCTGCGGGCGCACGGCGTCGAAGCCGAGGTGCTCTACAAGGTGAACGAAGGCCGGCCGAACATTGCCGATCAGATCGTCAACGGCAAGATCGACCTGGTCGTCAACACGCCGCTCGGCCGCGAGTCCTTCTTCGACGACCGGTCCGTACGACGGGCGGCGACCATGGCGCAGGTCCCCTGCATCACGACGCTGACCGGCGCGTCTGCCGCGGTGAGCGCCATCAAGGCGCTCCGGTCGCAGACCCTCACCGTTCGGGCTCTTCAGGACTACTACGCCGGGGTCGGGGCCAGTGCCTGAGCCTTCTCGACGGTTCGCCGGTCTCTCTGCTGTTGTCCTGCTCGCCGGCGGTGGCGTGCTGGCGGCTCAGACCTTCCGCGGCGAAGTCACAACCGTCGAGGTGGCAGTCACCGTGACCGACCGTACCGGCCGACTCATCACAGGGCTGGGACGAGACAGCTTCGAGATTTTCGAGGACGGGGACAAACAGCCCATCACGCAGTTCACCGACCAGCGGACCCCGGTGAGTGTGGGCGTGCTGCTCGACACCAGCGAGAGCATGCGCGGGCAGCCGATTGTGGACGCGACGACGGCGGTGGATCGGTTCGCATCCGACCTGCTCGACGCCGGCGACGAAGGGTTCGTGGCCGCCTTCAATCATGCGCCCCGCATCCTGACGCAGTGGATGAGCCCGCCATCAGGTCTGGCCGGACGGTTTGCCCTCGAGCGGCCCGCCGGGGGCACGGCAATCTACGACGCCGTGGCGACCGCCATGCCGATGTTTCTCAGGCGCCATCGTACCCGTGCGGCCCTCATCGTAATCTCCGATGGGGCCGACAGCGCCAGCGATCGTACGCTCCTGGAGACGCGCGAGGCGCTGCGCCGAAGCGACGCGTTCGTGTACGCCATTGCGATCGATTCGGCGCCCGACCAGCGTGTCTCCACGCGGGTGAGTCCCGAAGCCCTGCGCGAGATCACGATTCCGAGCGGGGGATACACGGAGGTCATCAAGCGCTACGAGGACGTCGGTCCGGCGACTGAGCGGATCGCCCGTGAGCTGAACTCGCAGTACACGCTGGGCTACGCGGCCCCGCGTCCGCCGGATGGCGCCTGGCGGTCGATTCGCGTGCGCGTCCCGGGACAGGACTACGTGACGCGTTCCCGCCGCGGCTACTTCGCCACACCACCAACGACCGAGCGGCCGGGCCGTTCGGATCAACGTTTCTAACGCAGTTTCCTTGGTTCCACCCCTGTGGGCCGTTGTGTGGGGGCTTGACCGACCTAAATAGTCGGGTATAGAGTTTCTAAAACTGAGACTCAGTCTCGACTTTAGGAGCTCACCGGTGTCCACTCTCAGACCCTTCGTGTTCTGGCCCCACCTCATCGTCGGCGTCTCCGCCGGCGTGCTCATCCTCACGATGTCCGTGACCGGCGTGCTGCTGACCTACGAGCGCCAGCTCATCGCCTGGTCCGATCGGGGCGTCCGGTCGTCTCCAGGATCCGGCCCACGACTTCCGCTGGGCGATGTATTTCAGCGAGTCAGGGACCAACGTCCCGCGATCGCTCCGACGGCCGTGACGATGGCGGCCGATCCCACGGCGCCCGTCGCCGTGACCGATCAGGATCGAACGCTGCTCGTCGATGCGTACTCGGGCCGCGTGCTTGGCGAGGGCAGTCGGACGGTGCGCGGCCCGATGACGACGATCCGCGCGTGGCATCGCTGGCTGGCAGTTGAAGGGGAAGGCCGCGAGACGGCCAGGCGATTCACGGGATGGGCCAACCTCCTGTTTCTCTTCATCGTGTGTTCGGGCTTCTACCTTTGGTTTCCGCGGACGTGGAGCTGGCGATATGTTCGGTCGGCGGCCCTGTTCAGGGGTGGTCTCCGAGGCAAGGCGCGTGATTTCAACTGGCACCAGGTAATTGGCGTCTGGTCCCTGGTTCCCCTGTTCATCGTCGTTGCCAGCGCGCTGCCGATGTCGTTTCCGTGGGCGAATGCCGCGCTGTATCGAATCGCGGGCGACGAGCCGCCCCCCGCGGTTCAGAGGCGCGCGGTCGCACCCGAGGGCGGAGCGCCGCGCCAGGACGCCTGGTCGGCATGGCCCTCGCCGGAGTTATTGAACACCATGTGGCAGCGTGCCGCGGCGCAAGAGCCTGGCTGGAGCACCGTCACACTGCGGCTGCCGGCGTCGGCGCGGGCGCCGCTCGCATTCGCGATCGATCGCGGCAACGGAGGTCAGCCGTATCTGCGATCAACGCTCTCGATGGCTCGGACCGGCGAGGTCGTGACCTACGAGACATTTGACAACCAGCGGGCAGGCGCTCGCCTACGCAGCCTCTCACGGTTCGCTCACACCGGCGAAGTGCTCGGTGTGCCCGGCCAGACGATCGCCGGTCTCGCGTCGGCGGGGGCCTGTGTTCTCGTGTGGACCGGCCTTGCTCTGTCCGTTCGGCGTTGCCGATCGTGGGTCGGACGTCGCCTCGAACGCCACGTCGGTTCGACGATCGAAACAAACGCCGCCTAGACGTCGAGGAGCGCACACATGAATGAATCGATGTTCTGATCGCCGAGGAGCGTCAAACGTGCTGCTGCAGATTCCAGACGTGCTCGATCCCGACCAGGTAGCCTACGCACGCGGGCAGCTCGACGCAGCCGAATGGGTAGACGGACGCGTGACGGCCGGCCACCAGTCGTCGCTCGTCAAAGAGAACCTCCAATTGTCCGAGGATCACCCCGTGGCGCGGCGCGTCGGGGCGCTGATCCTGGAGGCGCTGCAGCGCAGCGCGCTGTTCGTATCGGCGGCACTTCCGCTCAGAGTCTTTCCGCCACGCTTCAATCGCTATCAAGGTGGCCACTCGTTCGGCAAGCAAGTGGACAACGCCATCAGGCAGATCTCGGGCACTGCGTTCCGCATTCGCACCGACCTGTCGGCCACGCTGTTCCTCGCCGATCCCGACGAATACGACGGCGGCGAGTTCGTCGTCGAAGACACGTACGGCGTGCACAGCGTCAAGCTGCCGAGCGGCCATCTCGTGCTCTATCCCTCAACGAGCTTGCACCACGTGAGGCCGGTCACGCGCGGGGCGCGTGTCGCGTCCTTTTTCTGGATCCAGAGCATGCTGCGGGACGACAGCGATCGGACGCTGCTCTTCGACCTCGACACCGCGATCCAGCGGCTCACCGTGGACATGCCGGATCACCCGGCGGCCGTTCAGTTGACCGCCGTGTACCACAACCTGCTGCGCAGGTGGGCCGAGCTGTAGCAAGTCCTTCGATCGCCACGTGTCCGGTCGATCGCGGAAACGGCGACGTCCCGCGATCGCCGCCCGCCTGAGTCGCGGCGGCGGGCCGGCATGGGGCCTGCACCGCCTAGCCGGCGATGCCGCCGGTGCTCGTGCCATTGCTCACGCTTGTCGCCGCTGCCGCGGTCGGCATCTCGTGTCCTGTTCCGTGGCGCGTGACCCTCTGGCTGTTGCCGCCGCTTGTCGTCGTTGCTGCGGTTGCCTGGTACCGCCGGGCCGATGTCGTTGCAGTTGCGTCCGTGGTGGCCGGTTTCGGTCTCGCGGGCGCAGCGCTCGGCGCATTCGCGACTGAACGTGCGGTTGAGACGACGCTGCGAGCGCTGCTGGACCGTCAATTCGGCGGATTCCTTCTGGAGACTCAGGGCCCTCAGGGTCCCCACGATCCGATTCGGACCCGGCTGCGGCTGACCGAAGACGCGACGCCCGGACTCGACGTCACGACCGTTCGTGCGGACGTGTTGGCCGCGCGAATAGACGACCAATGGATCCCTGTCACGGGCGGCATCATTCTCAGCGTCGGCGGTCGCCCGTGGCCCGCACAGATCGACGCATGGCGCCGCGGCCGAACGATCGAAGCGCCCATCACGTTCCGCCGGCCGGCGCGCTTCCTCGACGCGGGCGTCGCCGACTTCGAACGTCAGAGCGCTCTCGACGGGACGACGCTGCTGGCCTCGCTCAAGAGCGGACTGCTGGCCGACCTCGTTGAACGGGGCAGCGTGTTCAGCGAGACAGCCGCGCGCATGCGGGCCGGCGTCAGGGAACGGGTGTGGCGACGGGTCGCGGGATACAGCACCGAATCGGCCGCGCTGGTCACGGCCGTCCTCATCGGCGACCGAGGTGGACTGTCAGACGAGGTGCGTAGGCGGCTGCAGGCGGCGGGCACGTATCACGTCGTGGCGATCTCCGGCGGGAACATCGCGGTCCTGGTCGTGGTCGTCGTGCTCGCGGTGCGACTGCTGGGTGCGTCGGGCCGCGGCGCCGCGTGTGTCGCCCTCGTCACGCTCGCGGGATACGTCGGAGTTGTCACCGCCGGACCATCGGTGTGGCGAGCGACGCTCGTCGCCGGCACGCACCTCGGGGCGCGCGCCTGCGACCATCGGACCTCGTCGTGGCAGGCGACCACGGTCGCGGCGGCGCTGCTCGTGTGCGCGCGGCCGCTCGAGGTGCGCAACGCTGGGTTCCTCCTCACGTTCGGCGCTACGGTCGCGCTGCTCGAGGTCGCGCGTCGCGCATCGGACGAGACCCGCGTTCACGGGCTGGTTGGCCGGGCTGCCTGGTGGTGCGTGATGTCGGTGGCCGCGTCAGCGGCCGTCGAAGCGACCTTGCTGCCCGTGATGGCGTCGGTGTTCGGCAGGGTCACGCTTGCGGGGATACTGCTCAACCTCGTGGCCGTGCCGCTGATGACTGTCGTTCAAATGGCGGGAATGGTGCTGCTCTGTGTTGACCGGATCGACGCGATCGCGCACCCCACAGCGCTCGTCGCGCACATGGCGGCCTCGGGCATCGTGCGAAGTTCGGAACTGCTCGACGCAGCGCCGTGGCTCACGTGGCGCGTGCCCGTGCCATCGATGGTCGCGATCACCTGCTACTACGCGAGCCTCGGCCTTGTCGTGGCAGCCCATCACGCTCGCGTTCGCGCGCTCGGCTATCTGTGCTTCTTCGTCGCCGGCCTCTCGATGTGTCTCGGGCTGCGCCCGCCGCTCACGTCATCTCTCGACGCCGATCACCTGCGCCTGACGATGGTCGATGTGGGACAGGGGGAAGCCATGGCGCTGGAGGTACCCGGCGGTCGAGGCGCCGCGGTATCTCACGTGACAATGATGGTTGACACCGGCGGCAGTCCGTTCGGAAGCGCGGGCTTCGATATTGGGGCGCGCGTCGTCGAACCGGCGCTGTGGGCGGCTGGCATTCGGTCGCTGGCGGCGCTCGTGTTGACGCACGGGGATCCCGATCACATTGGCGGTGCCAGCGCACTCATCGACGACTTCCGTCCGGGCACGTTGTGGCAAGGCATTCCGGTACGTCGCGCGATGGCGCTGCAAGCCGTGCTCGCCCGGGCGGCCAATGCGCGCGTCCAGGTTCGGCAACGACGAGCCCGTGAGTCGTTCGCCCTTGGGGCGGCGCGTGTCGTCGTGCTGCATCCCGAGGCGCCCGATTGGGAGCGGCCGCGCGTCCGGAATGATGACTCGGTGGTGATGGAAGTGATCTTCGGAGACGTGGCGTTGCTGCTGACCGGCGACGTCGGGAGCGACGTCGAGCGCGACCTGATCCCGCGGCTGGTGCCGGCGAAGACGCGCATCCTCAAGGTGGGCCATCACGGTAGCCGCACCTCCACGTCGGCCGCGCTGCTCGAGGCGTGGCGTCCGCACGTGGCCCTCATCAGCTGCGGCCGGGGCAACGCCTTTGGCCACCCCGCGCCCGACGTGATCGAGCGGCTCACCGCCGCCGGAGCGGCGATCTATCGGACCGATCGCGACGGCGAGATCACGGTGACCACCGACGGACGTGACGTGCGCGTCACGACGTTTGCCGGCGGTCGGCCGTCGCGTCCTTGACCCTCCGCCATTCGGCCTCCATCTCGTCGAGGGTGGCGTCGCCGATCGACCGGCCCCTGGCGCCGAAGGCTCGTTCCATGGCGTCGAACCGGTGCACAAACTTCTCGTTGGCGCGACGGAGCGCGGCTTCGGGCTCGATGCCCAGCTTGCGCGACAGATTCGTGATGGCGAAGAGCAGGTCGCCCATTTCCTCTTCGGCGCGTGACAGATCGCCTGTGGCGCCCGATTCGACCTCGTGCCGCACTTCGGCAATCTCTTCCTCGATCTTGTCGAGCACATCGCCGGTGCGCGCCCAGTCGAAGCCCACCGCGGCGGCGCGCGCGCTGATTTCATAGGCGCGCAGCAGCGAGGGGAGCGTCCTGGGCACACCGCCGAGCATGGTCTTCGCGGAGGTGGCGTCGGTCGGGTCTCGCTGTGCCCGCTCACGCGCCTTCATCGTTTCCCACCGCTCGACGACCTCGCCGCTCGAGATCTCGGCGTCGCCCGACTGTCGCGCGAACACGTGCGGATGGCGGCGGACGAGCTTCTCGCGAATGCCGTCGATCGCGTCGCCGATGGAGAAGTCGCCTGCCTCTTCGCTGATCTGCGCCAGGAAGACCGCTTCGTAGAGATAGTCGCCGAGCTCTTCGCGCAGGCCCGAGACGTCGCCGGCCTCGATGGCTTCGAGCACCTCGTAGGTTTCCTCGAGCACGAACGGCCGCAGCGACGCGTGAGTCTGTTCGCGATCCCACGGGCAGCCGCCGGGCGCGCGTAGGGCGCGCATGATGTCCAGCAGGCGCTCGAACTTGTCTCCGGTGCCTTCGGTCATGGTTGGTGGTTGGTGGTTCGTGGTTCGTGGTTGGTGGTCGGCCGCGATGTGTATGCTAGCATTCGGGTTTGCGCCATGACTGATCAGGATCCCGATCACGCTGTCCAAGATGAGGGCGACGGCATCAGCTTTGCCGCGTTTGTATTGTCGCTGGCACACACGGCGGCCGTGCACTTCGGCGACATTCCCGATCCGTCGAGCCACGAGCCCTCGGAGGTGAACCTGCCGGCGGCCCAGCAGATGATCGACATCCTGGCGCTCATCGAGACGAAGACCCGCGGCAATCTCACCGCGGAAGAGCGCCGGCTTCTCGAGCAGGTGCTCTACGAGCTGCGCCTCCGGTACGTCGAAGCGCAGAGACCGGCCTCGCGCATCATCACGCCTTGACCCTGCGACAGGTTCAGGGCCAGCCCGAACTCGTCGAGGAATGACCAGTCGCGTCACGCTGCTCGGCACGGGCACGTCGCACGGAGTGCCCATGATCGGGTGCGCCTGCTCGACCTGCCGGTCGGCCGACCCGAAGGACAAGCGACTGCGCACGTCGATGTATCTCGACGTCCCCGGCCGGGCACGAATCCTCGTGGATGCCTCGACCGACCTGCGCCAGCAGTGCCTCACGTACGGTGTCACGCGTGTCGACGCCGTGCTCTTTACCCACGGCCACGCCGACCACATTCTCGGTCTCGACGACCTGCGCAGTTTGAACACCATTCAGGGAGGTCCCATCCCGTGCTACGGGAACGCCGAGGCGTGGGAGGCCATCAAGCAGACGTTCTACTACGCGTTCGATGGCGTTCCGCGCCAGGGGGGCGGTGTGCCCCAGCTCGTGCCGCATACGATCGACGGCCCGATCGTCGTGGACGGCGTCACCGTGACGCCGGTGCCGCTTTGGCACGGGCGGTTGCCGATCCTCGGTTTTCGCACCGGCAATTTCGCGTATCTCACCGACTGCAGCGACATCCCCGAGTCGTCTTGGCCGATCATTGCTGGCGTCGAGGTCGTCGTGATCGACGCGCTTCGCGACGAGCCGCACGACACGCACTTCACAATCGCGCAGGCGCTCGCCGCCGTCGAGCGTCTGCGGCCGCGGCGCGCCTACTTCACCCACATGACGCACGATTTGCCTCATGCGGCCACCAACGCGCGCCTGCCTGCCGGTGTGGAGCTGGCATATGATGGCCTCGTGCTGGACATCGAGGCCGATGCCTAGGCGCGCAGACGAAATGCAGAATGCAAGATTCAAAATGCACACCGGGGCGAGAGCCCGTTAAGACGCGTGGAGGTTCTGCATTTTCCCGATGACCCGCGGCCGCTGTGGCTCGTCCACCCCGTGCTGGCCCTCGGCAACTTCGACGGTCTGCATCGCGGCCATCTCAAGATCATCGAGCGGGTGAGACGCGGCGCCCTCGAGCGTGGCGGCACGCCGATGGCGATGACGTTCGACCCGCACCCTTCGCGGATCGTCCGGCCCGACAAGGCGCCGCCGCTGCTCATGACCAAGGAACAGCGGCTCGACGCGCTGGCCCGCGCCGGCATGCATGCCGTGGCGGTCGTGCGGTTCACGCCCGAGCTCTCTCGCTGGGACCCCGAGACGTTCGTCCGAGTCGCGCTGGTTGAATGGCTCCGCGTGGCGGAAGTGTGGGTCGGCGCCAATTTCCTGTTTGGTCACGAACGCAGCGGGACGTTCACCGTGCTGCGCACGCTGGGACAGCGCTACGGGTTTCGCGCCGACAAGATCGACCCGGTCCGATACAAGGAATTCGTGGTCAGCAGCACGAGGATCCGGCGGCTCGTCACGGAAGGCAAGGTCGACGAGGCCGCGGCGCTGCTCGGGCACCAGTTCTATATCGACGGCGTCGTCGTGGACGGCAAGCACCGCGGGCGCGAGCTCGGGTTTCCGACGGCGAACCTCCAGACCGACAACGAGCTGCTGCCTCCCAACGGCGTCTATGCCACGACCGTGACCGTGGACGAGGTGGTACACCCCAGCGTCACCAACGTCGGCGTGCGGCCAACCTTCGGCGACTCCACGGCGACCACCGTCGAGGCGCACCTGCTCGACTTCAACGCGGATCTCTATGGGCGGCGACTGCGGCTCGGGTTCGTGCAGCGTCTGCGAGACGAGCGCAAGTTCGCCGACGTGGACGCGCTGCGTGCCCAGATCGCCGCCGATCGGCTGCACGCCGAGCGCCTCTTCACGCAGCTATCAGTGTGACGATGCGCCTGTTCAATACGCTGACTCGCCAGGAAGAGCCGTTTGCGCCGTCAGACGGCGCCACCGTCCGGATGTACGTGTGCGGGCCCACCGTGTACGCACGGGCGCACATCGGCAACTTCCGCACCTACGTGTGCGTGGACGTGCTGCGGCGGGCACTCAGCCACCTCTGCGGCTACGCCATGCGCGAGGCGATCAACTACACCGACGTCGACGACAAGACCATCGCGGGCGCGCTGGCGGCCGGCGTGCCGCTGCGCGAGTACACCGAGCAATGGATTCACGCGTTCCGCGAGGACAACGAGCAGCTTGGCATCGAAGAGCCCGAGGAGACGCCGCGCGCCACCGACGAGGCCAACCTGCAGGCGATGGGCGACTTGATTCAGTCGCTCGAGCGCAACGGGCACACCTATCGCCGGAACGGATCGATCTACTTCAAGATAGCCACGCTTCCCGGCTACGGCAAGCTGGCGCGGCTCGACCAGACGGGGATGCAGTCGGGCGTCAGCGTGGACGTCGACGAATATTCCAAGGAGGACGCGCGCGATTTCGTGCTGTGGAAGGCGTCGAAGCCGGGCGAGCCGACATGGGATGTGGGCGTAGGCGCGGGGCGGCCCGGCTGGCACCTGGAGTGCTCGGCCATGGCGCTGCGCCTGCTTGGAACGCCGCCGATCGACATCCACGCCGGCGGCATCGATCTCGTGTTCCCGCACCACGAGAACGAGATCGCCCAGAGCGAGGGTGCCACGAATCAGCCCTTCGTCAGGTGCTGGTTTCACATCGAGCATCTCTTCGTCGAGAACGAGAAGATGTCGAAGTCGCTTGGCAACGTCCACACGCTTGCCGACGTCGTCGCGCGCGGCCACCGGCCATCGGCTCTGCGGTATCTGCTGCTCTCGTCCCACTATCGTAAGCAGCTCAATTTCACCTGGGTGGGAATGGACCAGGCTGAGGTGTCGCTGCGCCGGCTCGTCGACTTTCTCGCCCGGCTCGATTCGGTGACGCGCGACGGCGCATATCCCGAGACGCGGGCCGCGATCGATCAGGCGCGCGAGACGTTCGCCGGCGCGCTGTGCAGCGACCTCAACACCGCGGCTGCGCTCGCCGCCGTGTTCGATCTGGTCCGTGTGATCAACGCGTCGATTGACGCCGGACAGATCGGGCGCGCGGAGGCCGACCACGCGAGGCTCGCCCTCGAGGGCTTCGACGCGGTGCTGGGCGTGATCGCCCTGCGGCGGGCCGAAGACGCTAGGCCGCCCGTGCCGGTCGAAGAGATCGAGCACCTGATCGAAGAGCGTCACGCGGCTCGCCGCCGGCGCGACTTTGCAGCGGCCGATGGCATTCGCAAGGATCTGGCCGAGCGGGGCATCCTCCTCGAGGACAACGCAGGAGGCACGCGCTGGAAGCGAAAATAGCGCCGAGCGTGCCCGAGATCCGGACCGAGCTACCTGGTCCACGCGCGCGCGCCGCGATCGCCCGCGACGCCGCGGCCGTGTCTCCGTCGTACACCCGCGACTATCCGCTGGTGATTGCCCGTGGATCGGGCGCGATGGTCGAGGACGTGGACGGCAACCTCTTTCTCGACTGCACGGCCGGCATCGCCGTCACCTCCACTGGCCACTCGCACCCCGCCGTGGTCGAAGCCATCGTCGAGCAGTCGCACCGGTTTCTGCACATGTCGGGCACCGACTTCTACTACGAGCTGCAGTCGCGGCTCGCCGAGGAGCTGTCGGCCGTGGCGCCGATGCCCGGCCCGCACCGATCGTTTTTCGGCAACTCGGGTACCGAGGCGAATGAAGCGGCGCTCAAGCTGGCGAAGTTCCGCACGCGCCGGCACAACGTCATCGCGTTCCTGGGCGCGTTTCACGGACGATCGATGGGGTCGCTGTCACTGACCGCCAGCAAGGTCCGGCAGCGCCAGGGATTCGGGCCGCTCGTGCCCGGCACGTACCACGCGCCCTATCCCGATGTGTATCGGTCGGGCCTGTCGGCCGACGCCACCGCCGAGCAAAGTCTCGACTTCATCGAGCAGCAGCTGTTCGTGCACCTCGTGGCGCCCGACGAGGTCGCCGCGGTGATGGTGGAGCCCATCCAGGGCGAGGGGGGCTACATCGTGCCGCCGCCCGCCTTCCTTCAGCGGCTGCGCGAGATCGCCACCCGCCACGGCATCCTGCTCATCGTCGACGAGGTGCAGTCGGGCATGGGTCGCACGGGGAAGATGTTTGCGATCGAGCACACCGGGGTGTCGCCCGACATCGTAACGATGGCGAAGGGGATTGCGTCGGGGCTGCCGCTGGGCGTGACGATGGCGCCAGAGGCGATTATGTCGTGGCCTCCCGGAGCGCATGCCAGCACCTTCGGCGGCAATCCCGTTGCGTGCGCGGCGGCGCTGGCGACGCTGAAGTTGCTGCGGGACGAACTCGTCCAGAACGCCGCGACGGTTGGCGCCTACTTGCTCGACGGTCTGCGCGCGTTGATGGACAGGCACCCGCTGATTGGCGATGTCAGGGGGCGCGGCCTGATGATCGGGATCGAGCTGGTTCGCGATCGGTCGACCAAGGAGCGAGCGTTCACCGAGCGCGACGCGCTGGTGAAGGCGTGCTTCGAGCACGGTTTGCTGGTACTTGGGGCCGGACGCAACGCCATCCGGCTGTCACCGCCGCTGGTGCTCTCCAAGACTCAGGCCGATACGGCGATCCAGATTCTCGATCGGGCGCTCGCCGCGGTCGGGAAGACATAGCAAGGCATGGGACGTGCAGTTTGCGTCTGCGTGGATCCGCGGCACGTGCTCGGAATGTCCGGTGAAGAGCTGGCCTGCGCAGAATTGCAACGCCGCGGGTACGCAATTCTCGAGCGCCGGTATCGCACCCGCGCCGGCGAAATCGACATCGTCGCGCGCGACGGGGGCACGGTGGTGTTCGTGGAGGTGAAGACGCGGATGGGCAGTGCGTTTGGCGGCGCCGCGGTGGCCGTCACCGGCTGGAAGCAGCGTCGGGTCGCCCATCTGGCGCTTGACTACCTCTCGCGCCACGGCCTGCACGCATGCCCGTGCCGCTTCGACGTCGTTGCGATAGACGTCGAGGACGGGGACGCTCGAATCACGGTGTACCGTAGTGCCTTTCCCTGAGCCTTGACCCTTAGCCCTAGTCCTTAATCCTTAAGCCCTCATAATGTCCGAGCTCCGCAAAGATCCCGTCACCGGCCGCTGGGTAATCATCTCCACCGAACGGCAGAAGCGTCAGGCCGACTTCCAGCGCGAGCCGGTGGTGCTGACACCCGATCCCTCGTGTCCGCTCTGCGAAGGGCACGAGCAGATGACGCACCACGAGGTGCTCGCCGTGCGGCACAACGGCAGCGGGCCCGACCAGCCTGGCTGGGATCTGCGCGTCGTGCCCAACCAGGTGCCCGTGTTGCGTGTCGAGGGCGCGCTCGATCGCCAGGGCGAGGGGCTGTTCGACAAGATGAACGGCATCGGTGCCCACGAGGTGATCATCGAGTCGCCGCGGCATACCGATTCGCTGGCATCGATGCCGGACGAGGGCATCGAGCGCGTGCTGTGGGCCGCGCGCGAGCGGATGGAGGATCTGCAGCGCGACCGCCGGTTTCGCTACATCATCCTCTTCAAGAATCACGGCGCCGCCGCCGGCGCGTCGATGGGCCATTCGTATTCGCAGCTGATCGCCGTGCCGATCGTGCCGCGCGAGGTGCGCGACGAGGTGGACGGCGCGCGCGCGCATTTTGCGGTGAAAGAGCGGTGCGTGTTCTGCGACGTGCTGCGGCAGGAGACGCGCGACGGGCAGCGGCTCGTGGCCGAGAACGCCGACGTGGTGGCGATGACCCCGTATGCGTCGCGGTCGCCGTTCGAGATGTGGATGCTGCCGCGGCGGCACGCGGCGCACTTTACGACCGCGCCGCGCCACGAGTACGCGTCGCTGGCTCGGCTGCTGGGCGACGTGCTACGACGGATGAACCGGGCGCTCGAGTCGCCGCCGTACAATCTCTTGATCCATACGGCGCCGCTGGTTGAGGCCGTCGAGGAGTGTTACCACTGGCACGTCGAGATTGTCCCGAAGCTGGCGAAGGTCTCGGGGCTGGAGTGGGCGACCGGGCTGTACGTGAATCCGACCTCGCCAGAAGAGGCGGCGGAGGTGTTGCGCGAGGCGCGGGGGTGAGGGGCGCCTTGCCTGGGTTTTGATCGGTGTGGTACCCTCGATTGTTCGACACGAGCGGGAATAACTCAGTGGTAGAGTGCGACCTTGCCAAGGTCGAAGTCGCGGGTTCGAATCCCGTTTCCCGCTCCAATTTTCCCTTCCCGCCCGCGTCGCGGATACGCTGACATCCCGCGCAATCGTCCGAGCGGCGCCGTCGCCAAGTGGTAAGGCAGAGGTCTGCAAAACCTCGATCCCCGGTTCAAATCCGGGCGGCGCCTCCAATTTTTGTTAGGGAAATTGTTCGCAGTGGCCGGTGGCAGGTGCCCTTTGGGCGTCCACCGCAGTGAAACCGCAGTGAATGTGGGCGGGGGAGTCCGGTGGTGGGATCGTCGAAGTGTGACGCTCCCAACCGGCCGGGCCGCCTCACTTCTTGAACTCATCAAAAAAGGACTGATCGAGCTCGAAGGTTTGCTTGGGCTTGAGGCCCAGTTCGAGTCGCTCGAGCATCTCAAGAAGCTTCTCACCATCAACCAGCTCAATCGATGGCGCTCCGTCTCGAACGGCTTCCTTGCGTGCCTCAGAAGTGAAGGACCCAGTGGTGAGAATGATGCCTTTGTCAGCGCGGCCGGTCATCGCGCCACGAAAATCACGTACGTGGCTCGGGCTGACGGATCCCGAGTACTTCTTGCACTGGAAGAGAACCTTGAAGCTGACCAACGCGTTGACCTGCAAAATACCAATGCCGTCGATTCCACCGTCCCCCGAGCGGCCAGTAACGGTCACTTCTTGAAAGCCCGACTCGCGCAATAGCCGCTGACAGAATCGCTCGAAGCCAGCCGCTGGGAGTGACTGTAGCGTGCGAGCCACCTCGTCCCGGTAGTTGCTGGTCGTCGGAGCAATGTCGTCTGGCCCTTCTGGCGGCGCCAGCCCGCCCTCAGACCCTGGCTTGGTCTGGGCAGACACGTCCTTTAGGATGGACCGGATTTCGTCGGGGCTCACCGCTCCGAGAAGACGGCCCTTTTCCGTGAGCGTCCACACTCCGCGCTGTGACGAGTCGATGTATCCGGCCTTTGCGAGATAGAAGCGAGCCCAGTGAACCTGGTTTTCGAAGCGTGTTTGGACGCCGCTGGGGAGCGGTTCAGATTGCTCCGCCTCGGAAATGTCAAGGTTTCGAGCCACTACGGCTCGTACCTCGTCCGGGCGGCCAGAACCGCCGAGTTCGCGAATCGCGGCCACGACCGGCCCCATGTACTTAGTGAACTGTGACGTCCGCTGGTTTTTGGCAGCTGCCACGAATCAACCTCCCTAAGTGGTCTAGGAAAAACCCCCCGGCGCTCCCGGCCAAGGCGGAAACCTAAAGCTACCCCGCGCGCCTCGGCTTCAGGTGAGGGCTCGGCTGGCTACGGTGCGACCACCCTGAACCAGTCCCGCATGGTTTGCTTGACCCTGTCCATCTCTTCATTGGAAATGGGTGTCATGTGGCAGATCGTGTTCCGCAGATGTGCGATTAGGCGGGCCTCCTGGACAAGAGCCTTGTCGCGAACAAGGTCACTAAACCCATCCTTCCAAGCATGGTCTATCACTTTCAGCAACTGTGGGTAGGTCATGAGGGCTGACTTATCGCGCGAACCCAGCGCCATCCAACTCTTGGCGTCCTCTGTTTCTTCGAGCTTCGTGACCTCTTCCTGTACATCCTTCGGAATCCGGTCCCACCACGAAACCGCTGGATCTGCAGAGAGAACCTCCACGACGAAGTCTCTCAAGTAGCCCTCGAAGACGAAGAACAACTTGTACGATTCCGCAGCCCGCATGGCCTGCTTAACCCCATCTGGAATCAAGGCGGCGAGGTCATAGGAGTTCGACAAGAGCAAGGACTCCGCCGGAGCGATGTTGTCTATGCCCGCTACCGTTCGCTCGGCGGTCTGCCCGAGCATGACAAAGAGTGCTGCTCGTGCATCCGTGCTCACTGAAACACCCGCCGCAAGGCGTTGAAGATATTCAGGTACACCTCCTCAGTTCCGTTTGCGGGCAGATGAATCTGCAGGTTGTAATGAAACTCGGTTCGTAGGCCTTTGCCTTGCTGCTTCACCTTCTCTTGGCCAGCGTCCTGCTCCGCTTCTTCCGACGGGTCTTGCATCTTCTGCAATGCAGATGGCGCGGAAAAATTGCCCAGCTTAGCTAGCGCGCTGAAGGTCGAGGCGATCCGAGCGGTCATCCCCTCGTCCGTGCCAGCTACTTGGGCGATGAGCCCTTTCAGCTTCTCAGCGCCCAAGCTGTGTGCGGATTCGTCCGACGCGAAGAGAGGAGCGTACGCCGACCGAACACCGGCGCCTATCGCGTCCCTAGCAGTGGAAGAGTTCTTTAGCTCCCTGTAGGCGGCAGTAGGCGTTCCCGATGCATCGAGGAAACCAAGGTTCCGCAGCAATGGGATATAGGCTCGATCGTTAGTGCCTTTCAGGCCAATCGTTTGCTGGAGAAAATTGTGCGTAAATTTGTCTGGAACCTTCGCCGAAGCTATCTTGTCGAACAGAGTTCCGAGGTTCTTGTTTGATGTGACGTAGGGCAGGGAACTAGCCATTGAGCCTCCAGTCGGTGCTCACAGTTCTCGCGCGAAGTGCAGCCTAACAGATGGCGACGAGCCGCGCCACGACGTGCCTTGATGCGACCGCTTCGCCGGTACTCGAAGGACGGCGCGAGCCGGCCACGGTGCCGACTCATCGCCTGTCAGGTGGTGGTTGCGTTGTCAAGAGGTACACCTGCAGAGAGATTGGCGAGCCTCAACAAGGACCGAGTGTGGTGGCGTAGGGCCGTTGCCACCAATGCCCGGTCCGCTGCCGGCAGCTTGTCGGCTAGGAGTTCGACGGCTCGACCGAGTTCGTCGATCGAGAGGTAGAGATGGTAGTCGTAGGTGCTCCGGTTGACGGGATCTTGGTCCCTTGCTTCTAGCGTCACACACCGACTCTTGCTATCGAACCGTGGAGCCTTTGTCTCCTTGTTGATTACCGTGGTGGTCCCTCGGTGGCGCCGAGCGCCTGAGCGCGTGAGCTTCATGATTGCCTCCAGCTAAATGACAAGTTGAAGGGTGAGTTCTGGCAGCAGTCTTATTCTAAATAGGGACGGAGTCAACCTTATTGTAAATAGCCGATGGGCGCAGGCGAAATGGATGTCGCGACGAATCCTGATACTGGCGATGCGTGGCTGTAGGTTGCGCTCTACGCAGACAGCCGCCTCGTCTTCTCCTGGCGCGTGGGAACGCGCCAGACTGCCGATGGCCTCGCGTTCCTGTACGACGTGTCGAGCCGTCTGCGTAGCCGCGTCCAAATCACGTCAGACGGTTTCCCGTTCTACGCCTTTGGTATCGAAGAAGTCTTCGGTGAGCATGTAGACTTCGCGACGCTCACGAAGGTCTACTCGCCTTAGGGCGATGGCCGTTACTCGCCCCCTCGGTTCGTGGGCGCGAAGTCGGAGGTGATAGAAGGCGACCCCAACCCACGGCACATCGCGACGAGCTACGTCGAGCGTCAGCACTGGGCACTCCGCACCACGATGCGGAGGTATACCCGTTTGTCGAACGGATTCAGCCGCAAGCTCCGCAATCACCAAGCGGCGGTCGCGCTGAACTACTTCGCGTTCAACTTTGTTCGGATTCGCCGCACAACTGCGCACCAGTCCGCAATGGCCGCCGGTGTCACGGACCGTCTATGGGACGTGTCGGACCCTGTGGCGCTCCTAGTCGAATCAGAGAAACAAGCGGCGTGATTCCGGTTGTCACCACATCGTTGACGGATGCGCCAGCCGACGATACACTCCGGCTCGCAGTTAGGTAAATCGGGGGGTGTCGCCGTGAAGGCGATATTGACCTGAGCGCCCGTTCCCGTGGCGCGCTAGAAATAACGGAAGCTGCCAAAGGGCGGGGGAAACCCCGCCCTTTTTGTTTGCGGATTATGAAAGTAGCCCACTACCCCGGGAGGAACACTGGGAACTTCGGGGGGGGGCGAGCATTGGGCATGCGAGTTTGCCAAGTATGAAACCGGGCGACGGGGTGAGCGCCTCAAGAGGCGATACGAGCCGACGGGGCGGGAAGAACTTGCAGCGGCCTGGAGGTAACGGGCCGGGTAGCATCTCCCCGGCCTGGGACCCGCTACCCATGCTGTCGGGCAGGCCCCGTCGCAGCATCCAGCTTGGCAGCGGCATCTCGGAGGTCGCCATCGCTGACGATGTTGTAACGCTCAAACACGCTGCGCGTTTTGTGGCCAGTCATTTTCATGGCCACGCGCTCTGGAATGCCAGCGCGCACCATATTCCTCATGACGTTCTCCCCGAAAACGACGGCACTTCAAGCTAGAGGAAAATAGCGGCTTCGGACGGTCCTTCACCAAGGAGCGAGGACCATGAAGAAGTCGAAGTTCACGGAAGAGCAAATCGCGTACGCCCTCCG
>Ga0210380_10000359_pt1 | contig 21070 bp, 14 predicted proteins | sample PLM4_5_coexredo_FD_155476 | JGI IMG/M metagenome (GOLD analysis project Ga0210380, IMG submission 155476) | Groundwater sediment microbial communities from an aquifer in East River, Colorado, USA - PLM4_5_coex redo | ecosystem: Environmental > Terrestrial > Soil > Riparian zone | place: USA... | reverse complement strand
GCGTCCTCGAGGGCGAACACGCACATCCGGTCGCCCTTGCGCGTCTTGAGTGGACGCAACCCCGAGACGATCCCTCCGATCGACACCTCCTCGCCGCGGTCGCGACCATTGCGGCCGCCGGTGGCAGGCGCGGGCGGCGGCTCAGCGGCGGCGGCGACACTCTCTCCATCGTCGTCGGCCTTCCGGATGCTCAGGTCGGATGTCGTTTTCGCTCCGTACTCTCGCAGGTCGTCAGCGTAGCGATCCATGGGATGGCCCGACCAGTACAGGCCGAGGGCCTCCTTCTCGAAGTTCAGCTGTTCGATCTCGGTCCAGGACGGCGCCTCTGGGAGCGACCGCTGCGCCGCTGCCTCCGTCGATCCGTCGCCGCCGCCAAATAAATCCGACTGCCCCAGGTCCTTGTCGCGCCGCACGCGGTTGCCGTGCTCGCACGCGGCGTCCACCGAAGCCAGCAGCCGCGCCCGAATGGCGCGCAGCGGAAGGTCCACCTCGCCGGCGAGCGAATCACAGGCACCCGCTTTCACGAGCGCTTCGAACACCCGTTTGTTGACGAGACGGAGATCGAGGTCTTCGCACAGCGCGTGCAGCGTGGAGATTCGGCCGCCCATCGCACCGCGCACGGCGAGAATCGATCCCACTGCGGCATCGCCCAGTCCCTTGATCGCCGTCAGGCCGAAGCGCACGCCCTTGCCACGTTCCACCGAGAAGGCGAGCTGGCTCTGGTTGATGTCGGGCTGGAGGACGGGAATGCCACGCTCGCGCGCCTCGGCCAGGTAGGTCGCGAGCTTGTCGGTGTTCTGCGCTTCGATGGTGAACAAGGCCGCCGCGAAGTGCCACGGGTAATTGGCTTTCAGGTACGCCGTCTGGTACGCAAGATAGGCGTAGGCCGTCGAATGTGACTTGTTGAAGCCGTACCCGGCGAAAAACTCCATCAGATCGAAGATCTTCGTCGCCTTCTTCTGCGACACCCCCTGTGCCTTCGCGCCGGTCATGAACGCCTCGCGCTGCTTGGCCATGACCTTGGGATCCTTCTTGCCCATCGCCTTCCGGAGCACGTCGGCCTGACCGAGGGTGAACCCGGCCAGCGCCTGCGCGATGCGCATGACCTGCTCCTGATACGCGATGACGCCATAGGTCTCGGCGAGAATCGGCTCGAGCGCTGGCAGTTCGTAGGTAATCGGCGTCCGGCCCTGCTTGCGAGCGACGAAGTCGTCCACCATGCCCGACTTCAGCGGACCCGGGCGATACAGCGCGTTGAGGGCGATGAGATCCTCGAGCCGTTCGGGTCTGGCTTTTCGCAGCAGGTCCCGCATCCCCGAGCTCTCGAACTGAAAAATCCCGAACGTGGCGGCCTCGCTGAACACCCGGTACGTTTTCGCGTCATCGAGCGGAATGGCGTCGATGTCGAGCGCGATTCCCTCGGTCCGCTCGATCTCGGTCAGGCAGTCGCGGATGAGGGTCAGCGTGCTCAACCCGAGGAAGTCCATCTTGAGAAGGCCGACGCGATCGACCTCCTTCATGTTCCACTGCGTCGTGATTTCGTCGCGCGTGCCCTTGTAGAGTGGGGCGTAGTCGGTGATCGGCCCCGGCGCGATGACGACTCCCGCCGCGTGGACCGACGCATGACGCGACATGCCTTCGAGCCGCCGGCCGATGTCGATGACCTCCTGCACTTTGGGGTCTTTCGCCGCCATGTCCCTGAGCACCGGATTCTCCGCCAGCGCTTTGTCGAGCGTCATGTCGAGCGCCGCCGGTATCTGCTTGGCGATGCGATCGACATCCGCGTAGGGCATCTCGAGCACGCGTCCTACGTCGCGCACCACGGCCTTCGCCTTCATCGTGCCGAAGGTGATGATCTGCGCCACGTTTTCACGGCCGTACTTGCGGGTGACGTACTCGATGACCTCGCCCCGCCGGCGCTCGCAGAAGTCCACGTCGATGTCGGGCATGGAGATGCGCTCGGGGTTGAGGAACCGCTCGAAGATCAGGTCGAAGTCGATCGGATCGACATCCGTGATCCGCATGCACCACGCGACGAGCGACCCCGCCGCCGACCCTCGGCCGGGCCCCACGGGGATACGTTGCTCGCGGGCGTATCGGATGAAATCCCAGACGATCAGCAGATAACCCGGGAAGCCCATCTGCTTGATCATGGCGATCTCGTAATCGAGACGCCGCTCGTACTCGTCGATCGTGTGGCGGAGGCGCCCCTCCGCGGCCAACTGGCGCAGCCGCGGGAGGCGGTACGCGAAGCCCTCGCGCGCGATCTCCTCGAAGTAGTCGTCGATCGTGCCTCCGGCCGGCACCTCGAACGAGGGCAGGTGGTTCTGCCCCGTCGGGATCACGACGTCGCAGCGTTCGGCGACGCGCAGCGTGTTCTTCAGCGCATCGGGGTGATCGCGAAACACCGAGGCCATCTGCTCGGCCGTCTTCAGGAAGAACTGATCGCCGGTGTACCGGAGGCGCTGAGTGTCGGTGACGGTCTTGCCCGTGCCGATGCACAGCAGGATGTCGTGCGGATGGTGATCGCCCTGGCGGAGGTAGTGCACGTCGTTGGTCGCGACGAGCGGCAACTCGAGATCGCGGGCGAGCGGCAGCAACCCTCGGTTGACCACCTTCTGCTCCTCGATGCCCTGGTACTGCATTTCGAGGAAGAAGTTGTCTGGTCCGAGGATGTCACGCAGACGACCGGCGGCCTCGAGAGCCGCGCGCGTCTGCTCCACCTTGAGCGCACTGGCCACCTCTCCCTTGAGGCAGCTGCTGAGCCCGATCAGTCCTTTGGCGTGCTTCGCCAGCAGATCCTTGTCAATCCGCGGCCGATAGTAGAACCCCTCGGTATAGCCGGCCGACACCAGCTTGATCAGGTTCTTGTAGCCTTCGTCGGTTTCGGCCAGCAGCACGAGATGGTTGGTCTCGGTCTGCGGCCCCGACTTCTCGAAGCGGCTGCCCTGGGCCACATAGACTTCGCAACCCAGAATCGGCTTCACACCCCGGTCGCGGGCGTGATCGTGAAACACCACCGACGAGAACAGATTGCCGTGCTCCGTGACCGCGAGCGACGGCATCTTCAGCTTGACCGCTTCGTCCAGCAGCTCGTCGATACGGCAGGCGCCGTCGAGCAGCGAAAACTCCGTGTGAAGATGGAGATGGACGAATTCAGCCACGCCCATCTACTCCCACTCGATGGTGGACGGTGGTTTCGAGCTGATGTCGTACACCACGCGATTGATCCCTCGAACCTCGTTGACGATGCGCGACGACATCCGCGCCAGCAGCTCGTGCGGGAGCCGCGCCCAGTCGGCGGTCATACCGTCGAGGCTCTCGACGGCGCGAATCGCGATTGTGTACTCGTAGGTCCGTGCATCTCCCATGACGCCGACGCTGCGGACCGGAAGCAGCACGGCGAAACTCTGCCAGAGCCGTCGGTACCATCCCGCCGCACGAACCTCCTCGGCCACAATCCGATCGGCCAGGCGGAGCAGATCGAGACGATCCTTCGTGATGTCGCCCAGCACGCGCACCGCCAGGCCTGGGCCCGGAAACGGCTGTCGAACCACGAACTCGTCATCCAGCCCCAGATCGCGGCCGACCCGCCGAACTTCGTCCTTGAAGAGATCGCGCAACGGCTCCACCAGCTTGAACCGCATCCCTTCAGGGAGCCCGCCGACGTTGTGATGGCTCTTGATGACAACGGCCGGGCCGCCGACCGACGCCGATTCGATGACGTCCGGATAGAGCGTTCCCTGCGCCAGGAAGTCGAAGTCGCCCAACTCCTTCGCCCGACTCTCGAATACGTCGATGAAGGTGGCACCAATGATCTTCCGCTTGGTCTCGGGTTCGGTCACCCCGGCCAGACGCTCGAGGAAGATGCCGGCGGCATCGACGAAATCGAGTGGGAGGCGCATCTTCTCGGTAAACCTGGCGACGATCTGCTTGGCCTCGTCGTACCGAAGCAGGCCGTTGTCAACGAAGATGCACGTCAGGCGGGCACCGATCGCGCGATGCACGAGCATCGCTGCCACCGTGGAATCCACTCCGCCCGACAGCCCGCAGACGACGCGGCCGTCGCCGACCTGGCGTCGAATGCGCTCAGTGGCTTCGTCGATGAACGACGCAATGGTCCAGTCGCCCGTGCACCCGCACACGCCGTAGGCGAAATTCCTGAGAATCTCGGCGCCGTAGTCGGTATGCACGACCTCGGGATGAAACAACAGGGCGTAGAGCTGGCGGTCGGGCGCTTCCATCGCGGCGATCGGGGCGGTGGCGCTGGTGGCCGCTACGGAAAAACCCGGCGGCACGCTCGAGACGTCGTCGCCATGACTGGCCCAGACTCGAAAATCGGCCGGGATTTCCCGGAACAGGTGAGGGGGTGACCCATTGCCCGTGACGCGCACGTGCGCGTGACCAAACTCGCGCTGACCCGAGCGGCGGACTTCCCCGCCGAGGACGTCGGTCATCAACTGCATCCCGTAGCAGATGCCGAGCACGGGGGGACCGAACGTGAACACATCGGGAGCACAGCGAGGAGCGCCGACGTCCGAGACGCTCTTCGGCCCGCCAGACAGGATGATTCCGACCGGGTTCTTCGCACGCAGCGCCTCGACCGACGTATTGAACGGAAGGATCTCCGAATAGACCGAGAGCTCGCGCAGCCGGCGAGCGATCAATTGCGTGTACTGCGATCCAAAGTCGAGGACGAGAATAGTTTGGTGGGACACGAACGCGTTATTATCCCACAAGGAATAGTGCCTCGACAGCGCGCCACCACGATACTTGCGCTTGCGCTCCACGTTGCGATCCTGACGTGCGGCGCATCTTTGGGCGCTGAGCCAAAAAGCTCGCAGAGCGTCCGGCGCGCACGAAAGCCTGAGCCGATTCCGCTCCCCATCCTGCCCGCCGAACCCGCTTGGATCGTACCGCTCGAGTCGCCGCCTTCGGCAGGAGCCGCTATGGACCGCGAGCGCGTGTACGTGCCGCTTCAGCTGAACGCGATTCAGGCACTTGATCGCGAAACCGGTGAGGCCGTCTGGCGCAGCGCCGTCGCGACGATCTGGGCGCCGGTACTGGGGAACGACTTGGTGTATGTCGCCGCCGCCGACGCCGTGCATGCACTCGACACCCGCACCGGGGCGCTTCGGTGGCGGGCACCGATCGATCGACCGATGATCGTGCCCCTCACCCTCACCAGCGATCTGCTGGTTGGTGTCATGGAGCCAGACGCGGTCATCGCGTTCGCGGCCGACGACGGTCGGGTGATGTGGCGCCGCAGTTTAGGCACGCATCCGAACCACGCCGCCGCTTCCGATGGCCAACGGCTGGTGTTCGCGCTGTCTGACAGTCGCGTGGTCGCGTTGAGCCTCACCGATGGCGGCCCTCTGTGGGAGCAGCGCCTCGAGGGCGACCTTGGCCCGCCGCTGGCTGTGCGAGAGCGAGTGATCGTCGGGTCGAACAACAACTACCTGTACGCCTTCGACGACCGGGGACGGCTGGCCTGGAAGTGGCGTACCGGAGGCGACGTCGTGGGCGTCAGCGCAGACAGCACGACGGGCGCGTACTTCGCGTCGCTCGACAACGTGGTGCGGGCCGTGAACCGGGGCAACGGCAACCAGCGCTGGATCAAGGAGATGCCGACACGTCCCGGGCTCCCTCCCGAAACGATCGAGGCGCCCCTCCCGTATGAAGCGATCGTGGTCGTGACCGGCGTCACCTCGGAGATCGACGCGTTCTCGGCCAGGACTGGGGCCGCGGCTGGGACTTACGCGCCGCCGTCTGACATTCAGGGGGGGCCGCTGATCGATCCGTCGCTCACCCCGTACAGAGTGGCGCTCGTGGTGATCACTCGTGACGGACGCGCGATCGGACTTCGTCCGACGGCCATGATGCTCGCTGAACCAAAGATTTCGCCCTTGGTCGAACTCCCCGGGCGACACCTCGATCGTGATCGCATCGTCCCGTAGCGCTGGGGCGCTCGCCGTCTAGCGATCGGTGACCGTCGCAGACCGATCCGCCGCCGCAGGCCACACCGCTCGGGCAAGTCGCTTCGCACCCTCCCGGATGCGTTCTGGCGCCGGCCATGAAAATGACAGCCGCATCCGATCGCGCCCGCTTCCGTCCACGCAGAACGCGCTCCCCGCCACAAAGAGCACGCCCTGTTCAAGGGCCTTGGGCAGCAGCGATTCGCAATCCCACCCCTCCGGCAACGTCGCCCAGAGGAAGAACCCGCCCTTCGGTGCCAGCCAGCTCACGCTCGAACCGAACTCGTCGCGAAGGGCCTGCTCCATCACGTCCCGCCGCGCGCGATAGAGTTGGCGCAACGGCGTCGCCTGGCGTGCCAGCACCCCTCGCGCAATCGACTGGTGCACGACACGCTGGTCGAGGATGCCGCACATCAGATCCATCGATTGCTTCGCGGTATCGAACCGCTCGACGATCGGCTGTGGGGCCACGACCCAGGCCACGCGGAATCCGGGCGCGAGCGTCTTCGAGAAGGTACTCAGGTAGATCACCCGGCCTTCGATGTCGTCGGCCTTCAGCGGGCGCGTGTCCGCCGCGCGGGTCACGTCGTCGAAGTAGAGCTCGCCGTACGGGTCGTCTTCCACGATCAGCATGTCTCGGCGCGCCGCCCATTCGAGCAGGCGAATCCGTCGGTCCGGACTCAGGAGTATTCCAGTGGGGTTCTGGAAGTTCGGAACGAGGTACAGGAGTTTGAGACGAGCACCGGCCTCGCGTTCGCGCCGCCACACGGCGTCCAGATCGTCGAGGTCGATGCCACCCGAATCCTGGACGACGCCAACGAGGCGACACTGCGCGTTGCGAAACGCCGCGATCGCACCCGTGTACGTTGGGACCTCCACGAGCACCGCATCACCGGGAGCGATGAGGACGCGGGCGACCAGGTCGAGTCCCTGCTGCGACCCGCTCGTCGTCATGATGTGATCGAGGTCCGACGCGATGCCGCGCTCCGAGAGCACCCCGAGAATCGACTCGAGCAGGGGGCGGTACCCCCGTGTAGGGCCGTACTGCAGCACCGATCCGTCCTTGCCCGACAGGAGTTCGGCCGCGATCGATTGGAACTCGTCCCAGGGAAAGCCGGCTGGATCGGGATAGCCAGCCGCAAACGAGATCAGGTCGCCACCGCGCGACGCGATGACCTGGCCCATCTTCCGAAGGACCGACTCGTGCAGGCCGCGGCCGAGCGGCGACAGAAACGCGTCGTAGTTCATCACGACTCCCCCGCCGCGCGTGCCGACCCGCCCTCTCGATAGAGCCGCAGGTACGCGCCGATGGAGGCCAACCCGAGGAACTGGAACACGACCCCGCGAAACACCCACGCGAGCAGTTGCAGCGGGAGCACGGCCATCCCGACGAAGGGCACGAACGCCACCAGACCAAGCGCCGCCGTCGCGAGCAGCGAGACGCCTGTTGCGGCCACGACCACCGACAGGACGACGCCGAAGACAGCCATCACCCCACGGCGCTGTTGCCGGACGAACGTCCCGACACGGGGCCATGCCTTCGCCACGCTACAGTCGTCGGCCGCCATGACGATCTGCATCAGCAGGTAAACGAAGTTGACGATCGTGATCCAGCACACAAAGGCGATCGTCATCACCAGCGTCGCAAGACCGACGGCCTCGCCACGGAGGCTCACTTCGTACGCGGCCGCGAGGTAGACCACGCCGGAGGCCAGATAGACGATCAGAAGTAGAGCGCCAAGTAGCGCATATCGCGGAAACAGCGCCCACGCCGACTCGATGAAGTACTCGGATGTCCACTTCGCCGCACGCCCGAGCGCCTCCAGATGTAAGGGGGGCTGCTCGATATGGCCGGCCTCACGTTCGCCCACGACCAGCACACTGACCGATCCGGCCTTGACCAGGAACACGAAGAGCGATCCCCCGATCACCATCACGCTGACGGACGCGACGAAGGCCGCGAGCACGGTCGGATGGGACAGCAGCGATGTGACGATCGCCGTGGCCATCTCGCGCCACTCGAGGGTCATCAGCTCCTCCGGCGCCGTGCCGATCACGAGTCCGACCAGGACCAGCCCTCCAACGATCGGCGTCGCGATCAGCATCTTGAAGAGCGAATCCGTGGTCGCTTGCACGAGCGTGACCTGCCAGTTCGCGGCGGCGATCAGGGCGCCTCGTTTGAGCAACGGTTTCAAGGGAAGGCCGGACACGTGAGAACCCATGGTAAGCGAGACCGGATCTCGGTGGACAATGCGGCTGTGCACCCTTGCGCGAGACGTATGGCCCGAATCGCCCTTGTGGGGGTGATCGCCGTGCTGGGCGTCGCGGCTGGCGGTCGCATCTACGAACGCGCCGTGCTCGGGCCCGACGACAACTCGGCGCGCGCGCGCATTGCCCAGGACGTACGTGGGGCGTTCGACGTGATGTCCCGGGGCTTGCAGGTCATGGCTCGGCGCAGCACCGATTCGTCGACCCTGATCGCTGTTGCCGCGGGCGACGATGCAGCGGCGAAGCGTCTCTTCGCGCAGGTGCAGGCGGCCGGCGTGGCGTACACGCCGGATGTGGAGCTGGCCCTCACCGTGTACGCCGCCGGCGGGCGTCCGGAGGCCTGGACCGGGCGACCATCGGATCTGCCGGCAGACCGCCTCGACGGCGACGAGGCATGGTTCATCACCCAAGGGGCCCTCGGGCTGCGCCTCGCGTACGTCGTCCCCGTCACCGACGCCTCGGGCACCCGCATCGGTACCATCGCCGCCGAGCAGTCGATCCGGCCGCCCGTCGGCGCCGAGGAACGCGGTGCAGACCTCTTCGAGTTTCCGGGTCAACTCGCCCCGGTAGCGCTCGAACTGGCGTTCGAAGACGTCCGCGCGACAGCTGACCCCGATCGCATCGACGTTGCCGGGCCTAACGGCCGGCACCTCGTCACGGCGGTCGTCAACCCAGCCGACGTGTCGGGCGCGCGCGCGAGGTGGCGCCGCACGACAGCGTCGTTGACGGCGCTCACCGCGGCCGTGTTCGTCCTGTTGTGCTGCGGACCGCTGCTCGATTGGCGCGACTGGCCCACCACGCGCGGACGCGTGGCCCGGCAGTTCGGCGTCGCCACGGCTGCGGTTGTCTCGGCCGTTGCCATCGGACGGACGCTCATCCTGTATTCGGCGATCTCCACCTGGAGTGCTGCAGATCTCTTCTCGGCAGCCACATACGCCTCTCCGCGCGCGCGGCCGCTTCTGGGGTCGCCGTTCGATTTCCTGCTCACGGCGGCGGCGGCCGGAGCCTTCGTTGCGCTGGCTGGCGCTGTTGTCGAAGGGGCGCGTGGGCGCTGGCGCGCCCGATGGGAGACCGATTCGCCACTACGCATGGGAGGCTTTGTGCTGGCGCAGTTGGTAGCCGGATCCGTGCTCGCCGCGCTGTTGGTGGCGTATCGGGCCCTGCTGGCCGATACGGTCGCACACACGAGCCTCGATCTCCTCCACTACTCTCTGCACCCTTGGAATGCCGCGCTGCTGGCCCTGCAGACTGGCCTTGTCCTCTGGGGAGCCGCGGCGGCGGGCGCGGCCACGCTCGTGCTGCGCGGCGCCAGCCTCGGGTGGCGAATCGCCCGCGGCGAGTGGCGCGTGAGGCTCCTGTCGGTCACGTGCTGGAGCCTCCCCTTCGTCGTCGGACTCAATGGCGGACCTGCCGCCGTCACCGCGCGTTCGCTCACCGGCCTTCTCATTCTGGCGATCGGAGCCAGTCTCTTCGCGACTCGCCTCAAGGGCCACTATCGGCAGGCATCGCAGGCCTTCCGCCTCACGCTGTTGGCGGCGGGCCTGATACTGCCTGCGCTCGCCTCCTACCCCGCCATCTTCGGACTCGCGCGGCAGGCGAAGGTTGAACTGGTCGAGACGAGGTACGGCCCACAGGTGCTCAACCAGCGGCAGACCATCCAGATGCTGATGCAGCAGAGCCTGCGGGAGATCGACGGCTTCCCGGGCCTGACCGATCTGGTCTCGATCCCGCCGGGTCCTCCCGGTTCGGAGGCGTTGACAAACCGCTCGTTCCAGGTCTGGCGAGTCACCGGCCTCGCCGCGTACCCGGTCACGTCATCGGTCGAACTGTTCGGCCCTGATGGACGCCTGGTCAGCCGGTTCGCGTTCAACCTCCCTGACGATCTCAACGCCGTGCCGACGTCGGAAGAGCGCGTTTGCACGTGGGACGTGTTCGAAGAGGTGTCACCCTTCTTCGCCGTCGAACGCCGCATCCTCAGCGCCAGCCGCGCGGTCTGCGTGGATGATCCCTCGGGCACGCGGGTCGTTGGATCGGTGGTCGTCCACGCGCTCCTCGACTACGACAACCTGCCATTCATCGCCTCGAAGAGCCCGTATGTCGAACTGCTGCGGCCGATCGAGCCCCAGCCCGAAGAAGGCGTGTCGGGCCAAGACATCGAGTTCGCCGTCTACGGATGGAGTCGTACGCCGTTGTACTCGTCGGGCGACACGTCGTGGGAACTGACCGACGCGACGTTTGCCGTCATCGCCGACGTGCGTGCACCCGTGTGGGCCACCCTGCTGCGCGGCGGCCAGCCCTTCGACGTGTATCTGCTCAACGACAGAGGTGGGGTCTACGCGCTCGGCTTCCCGGTCGTCACGGCGCTGGGCCACCTGATGAACCTTGCGGAGTTGACGGTGCTCGCCGGTGTGTCCTGCCTGACGTTGCTGATCTTGACGACGGCGTTTGGCTCGCTGGCTCGTCGGACAACGAGCGCGCGCGCGCTGCTCCAGGAAGTGCGTGCCAGCTTCTACCGCAAGCTGTTTCTCGCCTTCGCGGCAGCCACCTCGGTGCCCGTGATCGCGCTGGCCGTGGTCTCGACGAGATATGTCGGCGACCAGATGCGCGCGAACGTCGAGCAGGAAGCCGTTCGGACCGCTGCCGCGGCTCAGCGCGTCGTCGAAGACCTCGTCGCGCCGCGGGCGGCGCGTCAGGGCATCGGCATCGACGACAACCTGATGGTGTGGGTCAGCAGGCTCATCGACCAGGACGTGAACATCTACAGCGGTCCGCGCCTGCTCGCAACGAGCGAGCGCAATCTCTTCGCGTCGGGCGTGCTGCCGCTGCGCACACCTGCCGGGGTGTACGGCTCTCTCGAACTGCAGCACGAAGCCACCACCGTGTCGCACGAATCGATCGGCGGCTTCGACTTCCTCGTGGCGGGCACGCGCATGACCGCGCCGCCGCTCGACGCCACCCTCACCATCCCCCTGACGTCGCGCGCCAAGGACATCGAGGCTGAGATCGACGCGCTCGATCGCCGCGTGCTGCTCGCGACGCTGCTCTTCATTCTCGCGGGCGCCGGCATCGGCTACTCGATGGCGGAGCGGATCGCAGATCCGGTGAGACGGCTGACTCGCGCGACCCGTCGGGTGGCCCACGGCGACCTCGATGCGCGCGTCATCGCCACGACCGCAGACGAGCTCGGTCGGCTCGTTGAAGACTTCAATCGGATGGCGCAGGATCTGGCGGGCCAGCGCGAGCAGCTCGAGCGCACGAACCGGCTCGAGGCCTGGGCTGAAATGGCGAGGCAGGTGGCCCATGAGATCAAGAATCCGCTCACGCCGATCCAGCTCAATGCCGAGCATCTTCGCCGCGTTAATGCCGACCGGGGCGAGCCGCTCAGCCCGATTCTGGAGCAGTCGGTGTCGGCCATCCTGTCGCAGGTGAAGCTGCTGCGCCAGATCGCCTCCGAGTTCTCAAGCTTCGCCTCCTCGCCTGCGGTTCACCCGTCCCAGGTGGACCTCTCGGAACTGCTGCGCGAGATCGTCGATCCGTATCGGAGCGCAGTCGCGGGCCAGATCGCCTTCGACGTCAACGTGCCGCCGTCGCTTCCGCCCGTACAGGTTGATCGCACGCTCATCGCGCGCGCGCTGACCAACCTCATCGAAAACGCCCTGCATGCGATGGGGTCGTCGGGATCCCTCAGCATCCACGCCCGCGTGGATACCGGGGGCATTCTGGTTTCGGTCACCGATACGGGCGCGGGAATGGACGCCGCGGCGCTCGCGCACGCCTTCGAGCCCTACTTTTCGACGAAGACGAGCGGTACGGGGCTGGGGCTGCCGATTGCCAAGCGCAACGTCGAGCTGAACGGCGGGACGATCGCGATCGAGAGCCAGTCGGGACGAGGTACGACGGTGATCCTACGACTTCCGATCTACAGACCTTTGGAGAGCTTGGCGTCAGCCGCGGCCTCGTCGCCTTCCCCGGCGTCGTCGTGACTGTGCCGGCGCACGCGCGACCACACCCACATCACGACACCCGACGCCAGGTAGACGTACGCCATCGCCAGCAGCATGACTTCGTGTGCCGTCATCAGGGCGAAGCCCAGCGCGAGCAGCGCCAGTACCGGATAGGCCCGTCGTGACTGCAGGTCGATGCTCTTGAAGCTGTAGAAGCGGACCGTGCTCACCATCAGCAGGCCCGGCACGATCATCATCGCGAGCACCAGCAGCGCAGCGCCGGGTGACTCGAATCCCGTCGGGTAAAAGAAGATGGTTGCGGCCGGCACCCCCGCCGCCGCCGGACTCGGCAGCCCCACGAAGTACCGTTTGTCCACCGTCCCGGCCTGAATGTTGAACCGGGCGAGGCGAATCGCCGCGGTGGCCACGAACACAAATCCCGCGGCCCAGCCCAGGCGGCCGAGCGGATGCAGACCCCACTGAAAGGCCAGGATTGCCGGCGCGACGCCGAACGAGATGACGTCCGCGAGCGAATCGAACTCCACGCCGAACGCGCTTGTCGTACCCGTCATGCGCGCGACGCGGCCGTCAAGCATGTCGACCACGATCGCCAGGCCGATGAGCGGCGCCGCTTTCTCCAGTTCGCCGCGCAGCGAATAGATGATGCAGGCGTAGCCGCAGAACATGTTGGCCAGCGTGAGAATGCTGGGCAGGAGATAGACCCCGCGGCGGGACTGACGTGGAGGCCGCTCAGCCTGACGGCGAATGGGCCGCAGCATCCTGATGCGATCGCTGTCCTGCTCACTCATTGGTCCAACCTCGCTAGTACCGTCACCCCGGCCACGACCCGGTCGCCCACCGTCACGGCCACCACCGCGTGTGCGGGAAGGAAGACATCCATCCGCGAGCCGAACTTCATAACGCCGAACCGATCCCCCGCGCGCACCGAATCGCCAGGCTTGACGCGACACACGATGCGCCGGGCCAGCACGCCCACAATCTGCCGAACAACGACGTTATACCCGTTCCGCTCGATCGTGACCTGGGTGTGCTCGTTCAGATCCCCAGCGTCGGCCCGATAGGCCGGCAGGAAGCGGCCGGGATGATACTCCACTTTGGCAACACGCCCGTCCACGGGCATCCGGTTGACGTGGACGTCCATCGGCGACAGGAAGATCGTGATCTGCTGCCACCGGCCGGGCGGGCCCCGGTGGCCGTCGGGTTCGCCGGCGACCATCACCCGTCCGTCCGCTGGTGACAGTACCAGACCCGGGCCTTGCGGCACGACGCGCTCGGGATCTCTGAAGAAGAACACAAAGACCGCGCTCAGAGCCAAGAACGGCGCCGCTGCCCAAAAACTGCTGAGCCAACCGGCGAGGGCCGCGAGGACCAGCGACCCGCCGATGAACGGCCAGGCGGCCGCGTCGATGCGCATTCATCCCATCGTACAGAAGTTCGGCCGGGGATGAGCCCGGCCGAACCGATGCGTCTCGGCCGATCCACGCGATCGGCCAGTGTCGACGGGAAGGTTAACTCGTGCTATGCCCCTGCCGATAGGCGCGGACGATGGTTTCCATCTGATCCTTCAGGGCGAGCTTTCGCTTCTTCAACATCATTTGCTCGACTTGCTCGGGTTCTGAAAGGTAGTGCTTTTCGAGGAGTTGGTGGAGTCGATCGTCCAGTTGATGGTGCTGTTCGGCTAGCTGGCGGAACTGCTGGTCGCTGTCGAGCAGGAGATTCTTTACCTCCTGCGCCTGTGCTGCGCTCATACGCCGCCCTCCCTTGTCTCGAAGGCTTGAGGTCTCTAGCAACGCGAACGCTAACACAAGGTCATGACCGCTGTCGACCTCAGTCGGCATCCCTCCAGAGGATGAGCGCATCCTCCACGGGGTTGTTGTAGTACTTCGCGCGGGTGCCGGCTACGTAGAACCCGAAGCGCTCGTAGAGCCGCAGGGCCCCGAGGTTGCCCGCACGCACCTCCAGCGTTGCACGTGACGCGCCGAGACGACGTGCTTCGTCCAGCACGTGACGCAGCAGCGCCGATCCGTAGCCACGCCCGCGGTACTCGGGCCGCATGGCGATGTTGTTGATGTGAATCTCGTCGAACACGAGCCAGAACGCGCAGAATCCTGCAACGGGGCAATCATGCACGCGCGCGACGTAGATATGACCGACGGCGGGATTCTTCAGCTCCCAGTCGTACATCTCGCGCGTCCACGGGCTGGCAAACGACTCGCGCTCGACTGCCAGTACGCCCTCCAGGTCCGCCTCGTTATCGACGCGCTCGATGGCGTAGAGCCCCTCAGTCGGCATGGGCGCCAGCGGACTCCTGACGAGACTGGCGCGCCAGCACCGCATCCGGCCGCCTCACGTAAATGGGCCGAATCGCGTGCGGCCCTGGACGATCTCCGGCCATGAGTGCCGTCGTCGCCATCCTGGCAATGGTCCCGGCCAGTATCGGCGTGGCGGGATCCACGATACGGGCGTCGGCCGCGAGCGCCCCGGCGATGAGTTCGCGATAGGTGACGGCGCCGTCACCGATAAACAGCGTACGCCCCGCCCTCAGGAGGCGCAGCAGATCGGCCGGCCGTGCAACGACCGGCGGCTCCACAGACTGGCCGACACGATAGGTCGCGGCGTACACCTCGCCGCGCCAGGCGTCCACCCAGGTCGCGATCGGTGCCTCCGAAAACGCGATCGCGTCAGCCGACCCTTCACCTGCCACCGATGCACGGGCAATCGTTGCCAGCGCGTCGAGTGCAGACATGCCGAGGAGCGGCCTGTCCTGGGCAAACGCCAGGCCTTGCATCGACGCGATGCCGATGCGAAGACCGGTGAACGACCCCGGACCCGTGGCGACCGCGAATGCATCGACGTCGCGCACGGTGACCCCGGCGTTCGCCAGCGTCGCCATGATCTCGCCAGGAAGCCTCGCCGCCTGCTCGCGGGTCGGGTCGCCAGACGCCTCGTACAACACCACGCCGTCGCGCGAGACCGCGCAGCTTCCCGGTCGAGTCGTGGTGTCGAGGGCGACAATCAACATCTCTCGGGGATAATACGCCAGAGTCCATGCCACCTCCCGTCACGACGACCCCCGCGATGCGGCAGTACCTCGACGCAAAGCGCCAGCATCGCGACGCGATCGTCTTCTTCCGCATGGGCGACTTCTACGAGATGTTCTACGAGGACGCGCTCGTGGCCGCACGAGCGCTCGAACTGACGCTGACGTCCCGATCGAAAGACACCGACGGCGTCGGCATTCCAATGTGCGGCGTGCCGTTCCACGCGATGGACACCTATCTCACCCGCCTCGTACGGAAAGGGTTCCGCGTGGCCATCTGCGAGCAGGTCGAGGACCCGAAGAAGGCGAAGGGGCTCGTGCGGCGTGAAGTCGTTCGCGTGGTGTCGCCGGGCACGCTCACCGACGCGAGCTACCTCGAGGCCCGACAGCCGGCGTTCCTGATGGCCATCGTCCCTTCGTCCAGCGGTGCCAACGGCCCCGTATCGACCTCACACGGATTCGGCGCGGCCGTGCTCGACCTCTCGACCGGAGAGTTTTCTGCGGCCGAGTACCTGGGCGACCACGGGCGGACGGCCCTGGCAGACGACATCGCCGTGCTTCGGCCGCGTGAAATCGTGTGCCCCGTGGACAGCCACGTGCCAGACGCGCTGCCGGATCTGGCGCGCCTGCAGATCCCCATCACCACGACCGACGCCTGGCGCTTCGAACCCGCTCGCGCCCGCCACACGCTGATCGACCAGATGAGAACCCACGGCCTGGAGGGTTTCGGCCTCGAGCAACACCCCGCAGCCATTCAGGCGGCGGGCGGTCTTGTCTCGCATCTTCGCGACACCCAGAAGGCCGACCTGGTGCATGTGCGCGCAATCGCTTACAAAGCCGCGGCGGACAGCCTCACCATCGACGCCATCACGGTGAAACACCTGGAGATCCTGAGCGGGAGCGACGGCGGGGCCAGCGGTTCGCTGCTCCACGAAATCGACCGGACGGTCACCTCGATGGGCGCGCGGATGTTGCGCGGATGGCTGCTACGGCCGCTCCTGTCGCTCGAGCGGATCCGCGAGCGCCTCGACTCGGTCGAAGAGTTCGCGTTTCGGGCCACCGACCGTGCAAAGGTCCGCGAACTTTTTAAACAGGTGCACGACGTCGAGCGCCTCGTGGCCCGGGTCGCCCTTGGTACCGCCGGCCCGCGTGATCTCGTGGGGCTTCGCCTCTCACTCAACGCCGTCCCGCGCGTGCGGCTGCTCATGTCCGACGTCGCGTCACCGCTGTTGCGCAGCCTGCTCGCCGAGCTGGACGACCTCGCCGACGTGCGCGATCTGATCGAACGTACGGTGATTGACGAGCCGCCCGCCGTGGCGCGTGACGGCGGTTTCTCGCGCGACGGCATCGACCCCGAGCTCGACGAGCTCAAGACCATCAGCCGATCCGGTCGACAGGTCATCGCCGAAATGGAAGAACGCGAGCGGACCCGCACCGGGATCGGCTCGCTCAAGGTCCGCTTCAACCGCGTGTTCGGGTACTACATCGAGGTGTCGAAATCCAACCTGCACGCGGTGCCGTCCGACTACCAGCGCAAGCAGACGATCGCAGGGGGCGAGCGGTTCACCACCACGGCGCTCAAGGAGTACGAGGAGAAAGTACTGGGCGCCGACGAGCGCATCCTGGAGCGAGAGCTGGAGATTTTCGAATCGCTGCGAGCGGCCGTGGCGACCGAGGCGCCGCGCGTGCAGGATACGGCGCGGGCGCTGGCTGCCATCGACGTGCTGGCCGCCCTCGCCGACATCGCAGCCATCGCCAACTTCACCAAGCCCCACGTGCACGAAGGCGACGAGTTCGTCGCGAGCGACGTCCGCCATCCCGTCGTCGAGCGATCGTCGACCGATCCGTTCGTCCCCAACGACATCGACCTCAACGGGACGTCGCGGCAGCTCGTCATCCTCACAGGGCCGAACATGGGCGGCAAATCCACCTATCTGCGCCAGACCGCGCTGCTCCCGGTGCTCGCCCAGATCGGATCGTTTGTCCCGGCGCGCGACGCCAAGCTGCCGATCGTCGACCGCATCTTTGCCCGCGTCGGGGCCTCGGACAATATCGCGCGCGGCCAGTCGACGTTCATGGTCGAGATGCAGGAAACCGCCAACATCCTGCACACCGCCACGGCGCGGAGCCTCGTCGTGCTCGACGAGATCGGGCGCGGCACCTCGACCTTCGACGGCCTGAGCATCGCCTGGGCCGTCGCCGAGCATCTCGCGACCAACGCCCGCGCTCGACCGAAGACGCTGTTCGCAACCCATTACCACGAACTGACCGACCTCGCCGACACGCTGCCCGGCGTGGTGAACGCACACGTATCGGCGCGTGAATGGAAAGACGAGATCGTGTTTCTGCGGAAGATCGTACCTGGCCGATCCGACCGCAGTTATGGCATACAGGTCGCGCGGCTCGCAGGACTGCCCCCGGCCGTCATCGCGCGCGCCAGGGAGATCCTCGGCGGGCTCGAACGAGACGAGTTGTCGCGCGGCGGGCGGCCCACGCTCTCGGGTTCAGCCAGCGACCGTGAATCGCCGCAGCTGGCATTGTTTGCCAGACCGGCTGACGCAGGAGACGACAGGTACGACGAGCTCGTCGCGCGACTCAGGCAGATCGACCTCGACGAGACGTCGCCGCGTCAAGCGCTCGACCTGCTGGGAGAACTGAAGAGGCTCGCGGAAGACACGTAATGCGCGATTCACAAGATGCGTCGAGTTGCTTACTGTTTGCATGTTGCATTTTGTGTCTTGCATTTCCAGCGACAGGGTGTTCCGCACCTCCCACGACCCCGCCGGGAACCATCGTGATCGGCGTCCGGACCGCCCCCAACACGCTCGATCCGCGGTTTGGAAACGACGAGACGGGCGAGCGCGTCAGCCAGCTCGTCTTCAGCTCGCTCATGGACCTTGGCGACGACCTCCGCGTGACGCCCACACTGGCCGAGCGGCTCGACAATCCCGACCCTCTGACGTACATCGCCACGCTTCGCAAGGGCGTGATGTTTCACGACGGCCATGAGCTCACTTCGAAGGACGTCGTCTTCAACTACGCGCAGTACCTCGATCCTGACTTCGTGTCGCCCTTCAAGGGCGCCTTCAAGGTACTGGCGTCGGTGCGCGCGCTCGATGACTATCGCGTCGAGTTCACGCTGAAGGAACCGTTCGGCGCCTTTCCGATCCAGCTCGTGACGCCCCCAATCGTCCCGGCCGGCGCTGGGGCCGATCTCGCGACGCATCCCGTCGGCACGGGGCCATATCGGTTCGTGCGTTACGACGTGGACGACAAGGTGGTGCTGGCGCCGTTCGAGAACTACTTCGACGGGCCGCCCCGCAACGACGGGCTCGTGATGCGGATCATTCCTGACGACACGATGCGCGGGCTCGAGCTGCGCAAGGGCTCGGTGGATCTCGTGGTCAACGACCTGCCGCCCGACATGGTCTATGAGTTTCAAAAAGAGCAGCGCTTCATACTGGCCGAAGCGCCGGGACTCGACTACTCGTACATCGGGTTCAACATGCGCGACCCCGTCGTCGCCGACAAGCGTGTCCGCCAGGCGATTGGCTATGCCATCAACCAGCGCGCCATCGTCGACTACCTGCGCCGGGGCCTCGCCCGGCCGGCGGTGGGGCTGCTGCCTTCGCAGACCTGGGCATTCGAGCCCGATGTCCGGCAGTTCGATTACAACCCGGCGCGCGCGCGCCAACTGCTCGACGAGGCTGGCCTCCGCGACCCTGACGGCGACGGTCCCATGCCGCGCGTGCGGCTGTCGTTGAAGATCTCGACGAACGAAGAGACACGCCTGCAATCGACGGCCATCCAGGAAGATCTGCGCCGCGTCGGCATCGATCTCGACCTGCGGTCGTACGAGTTCGCGACTTTCTACGCAGACGTCCTGAAGGGCAACTTCCAGCTCTTTTCGCTGCAGTGGGTGGGAGGCGCGCTCGTGGACCCAGACATCCTGCGCCGGGTGTTCCACTCGACACAAACGCCGCCGGCGGGCTTCAACCGCGGCTACTACAGCAATCCCGACGTCGATCGCCTCATCGACCTGGCCGGTACCGCACGCAGTGAGTCGGAGCGGAAGAGGTATTACGGCGAGGCGCAAAAGCTGATTGCCGAGGATGCCCCCTACATCAGCCTCTGGAACAGGACGAACGTCGCCATCGCCCAGCGCCGGCTGGAGGGGCTACACCTCAACGCTTACGTGAACTTTGAATCGCTGAAGGACGTCGTCAAGCGCTAGCTGACGCCGCCGGGCTTGAGCGCATCGAGCTCTTCGCGGGCCTGCCCGACGTACGGGGAATCCGGATGATCGTTAACCACCTGCGTCAGCGTCTTGCGCGCTTCGTCGGTATTGCCCTTCAACTGATAGGCGTGGGCCAGGCCCATGAGGATCGCCTCTTCGGGCAGGTTGGCGTCCTTTTTGGCCGCGAGATCCTTCCAGGTGGCAATCGCGCCGTCCACGTCGCCACCTTGCGTCTGCGCATCCGCCTTGCCGAGTAACGCCATGCGCCCGTACAACGTCTGTGCGCCGGCCCGTCGCACGACATCGTCGAACTGGCCGACGGCATCCTTCTGTCGACCAAGCGCTGCCAGGGTAGACGCTAGGTGATACCGGGCCGTCACGCCCGCCGCGGTGTCGGGATACGCGTCGGCCGCCGCCTGCAGCCTCGGCAGCGCGGCGTTCAACTTCTGCTCCTCGGTTGAATAGGTGCCCTTGGCGCCGATCGACGCCGCCGCCGGCGCCTCGCCCGGCGTGGTCGGGAGCGTCACGGGTACCACCGCCGTGTTGAGCACGACCATCGCCGCGGCCAGCAGATCTTGACCTTGGGCCTGCTGCCGGTCACGCCACGCGAGTACGCCGAGCGCGATGCCGCCCGCGATCACTACGCCGACAACGGCCGACGTCAGCAGTTTCGTGTTGGCCTCCGCCCACTCGCGGACGGAGCCAATGGCTCGGGCCAACTCGTTCTCTTTTAGCTCGTGGCGATGCTTCGTCTTCATAGGTTCAGCACTCGGACTGACGGCTCACACTTAAGGCTTGATGGTGGAAGGCCCTGAGCCAGAGGATCTTACCGCATCAGCGCGACTGCCGGAGGTACGCAAGCGAGGCGGCCTCGTCTCGCAGCGGCGTCACCTTGTCGGGATCGATGCGGACCATCAAGTACGAAATGTGGTCGTCGATCTTGGTGAACTGGTGCCCCGTCCCCGCGGGGATGACCACGACATCGCCTGCCTTGAGCTGATAGGAGACGCCGTTGCGAATCGCCGAGCCGTTGTTGCCGGGCCCGTTGAACAGCCGCACGGTTTCGAGCGTGGCCGGGCGGCGCTTCATCTCGGTGATGTCGGGACCGAGCAGCAAAGTCGCCGACCCCTCGACGATGTGATAGACCTCACTGACGAGATCGTGCTCGGCCACCGACTCGGCTGCGGGCGCGTCGAGCTTCTTGCGATAGACCATGCCGATGCCGACGTGCGCCTTGCCAATCTCGATGTCGCGCACCTGCTGATCGACGAGGTTCTCGGCGATCGCCTTCCTGGTGTACCCCTGCAGTTCGCTCAACGGGATGTAGGTGCCGGGGCACATGCGACAGGTCGGCTGCGGATCCGTCTGCCGCTGCGCCATGACGACCGCCACGCTGCCAACCACCGCCAGAGCCAGTGTCATTCCCAGGACGAACATCTTCATAGCGCCTCCTGTGTGTTTGCAACGCGGCCACCGTGTCTTCTGCCAGCGAGCGATGGCGTCCCCGGACGGATTTGAACCGTCGGCCTCGCGCTTAGGAGGCGCGCGCTCTATCCAACTGAGCTACGGGGACGTCGAGCCGATT
>Ga0210380_10000358_pt1 | contig 21099 bp, 45 predicted proteins | sample PLM4_5_coexredo_FD_155476 | JGI IMG/M metagenome (GOLD analysis project Ga0210380, IMG submission 155476) | Groundwater sediment microbial communities from an aquifer in East River, Colorado, USA - PLM4_5_coex redo | ecosystem: Environmental > Terrestrial > Soil > Riparian zone | place: USA... | reverse complement strand
TGATCACCTTGTGACAGGAGGGCAGGACGCAGCGCCCGTCCTCCTGGATCTCAGGCTCGTTCGTCATCGTCCCGGAGGCGGAGGTAGGCGCCCTCCTCCTGTCGAAGCATCGCCGCGATCTGCTCGCGCTGGTTCGGATGCAGGTTCATCAGTGTCTCGATGGACTGGGTGACCATGATCTCCTCCCCGATGGAGGACATCGCCCGGTGGAGATCCTCGGTCGAGCAGGAGGCGATCACCGAGGTGGTGCGGATCGAGGGGTGGTCTTCGACGCAGCCCGGGGTTCCACAATGCCCTCCCTCCGTGTCGTGGAAGTGGATGAGGATGAACGACCCCGCCTTGCGGAGGATGTCGATGGCCTCGGCCTGCTGCTGGTCATGCTCTGCCGGGAAGGGGTGTGTCATCCCTTCGCCTCCTTCGGGATCGCGGAACGGTTGACGAGGACGAAGGCCCCCGCCCTGGAGAGAGCGTGGTAGCGGGTCAGCGCACCGCCGTCGAGTTCCATGTCGAAGGCAGCGACGATACCGTCCACGATCTCGTCCATCACCTGCGCTCCGTCCTCCTCGTCGGATGGCACCTGCACCGTCCACGTCTTACGCTTACGGGCCGGACGCTTCGGCCCCTTCTTCGGCGCCTCATGGGAGCGTCCGCAGGTGGGACACTCCTTCGGCCCCACGTCGAGTCCGAGCGTGGTGGCGTCGTCCCCGTGGGGCGTCTGCCAGGAGCAGGGAGCGTAGGGGCGGTAGGTGACGACACCCGTGGTGGTCGGCTCGATGTCGCACCACCAGAGGGCGTTCTCGATCCAGCGGATCGCCGCCCCGTGGCCTCCGCCCTTACCTCCCTGGTTGGTGACGAGCGCGTGGCAGGGAGCGCAGAGTCCGATCACGTTGCCGATCACCAGCCCGTCCGGCAGCCGGATCCACCACTGGTCACCGATCACCTGGGAGCGCCGGGACAGGTGATGCCCATGCTCGGCAGCCGAGCGGCAGCGCGGGTTGGCGCAGTCGGCGTTCACCTTGTAGGCCGCACCCTTCACGGGCTGGATGTCCCAGGAGTCGATCAGGGGGAGGGTCATTCATCCTCCTCTACGAGGGCGCGAGCCTTCACCCACACCTCGTCGTTGACGAACGTCTGCTTGCCAGCCCACGGGAGCAACTCCTTCAACATCTCCCTGAGTCTGTCGGCTTCTGCCTCCGCAGCCTCACAGTGGAACGCTGCGTTGTCGGCTCCGCGCTTCATGCGCTCCATGCCCTCACGAAGCAACGCCAGGCTGGCCTCGGCTGCCTCGGCGCGAACCTCTGCCTCTTGAAGTTCCCGCAGCCGTTCGGGCGTGATCGGCACCCGCGACAACTTGCCCATCCGCGCCTCCCATTCCTCTACCTCGGCAAGAGCGGCGGAGATGCTGCCCCGTCGCGCCGATGCGTCGTAGTACCGCTCCAGCGCCTCCCGCACCTTCTCCATCCGGGCGGTCATGGCCCCGCCAGTAGCTCGGCGGTGGACAGGCGAGCCATCGCGGCCCTCACCTGCTGGTCGGTGACGCGCCTCGCCTGCTCGGTGTACTCGCCCTCGGGCATCCACTCGTCGCCTTCCCCCACGGGAAGCTGCCCCTGCGAGCCGGGGTAGCTCTCCTGGAACGGGCGCATGTCCCGGGGGTCGATCACGAACCGGGCCACGACCCACCGCTTCACCCAGAAGGGGATCGGCTTGGAGAAGTCGGCCTCCTGCTCGGGCGTGTACTCGGGGACGGCGGTGGCGATCCCCGCCTCCCGCTTCAGGATCCGAATCCGCTCCACGATCTCCGCGTACCTGGGCGGGAACTTCCACTCCCGGATCCCGGCCAGGATCGCCTTCGACGCGAAGGTGGCGTCCTCAAACAGGAGGCTCGACTCGTACACCTCTACCTGCTCCTCGGTCATGGCGGGGAAGGCCCCCTTCAGGAACCCGGCAAGCGTTCGCGCTTCGTCTGGCTTCACGGCGTACCTCCGATGAGAACGATGGGCGCGATCTTCTTCCAGCCCTCGATCTTCTTCGCGTCCTCGGGGTCGTAGGGGTCGTAGAGGTGAGGCTTACAGCAGGGGCAGAAGTGGCTCGCGTGAGGCTTGCAGTAGGGATGCACCTCTGGGGGCGGAGCCTGGGCCGGGTGCAGCCTCAGTTGGATGACGGGCCGCAGGACAGCCTGGGGGACGAAGAAGGCGGGGTAGCGGACATCGGTTCTCCACCACTGGGTCTGCTTCGACTCGTCCACCGGGTGCCATCCCCGGATCATCTGGCTCGGAGCGTTGCCCGTGACAAGCACCATCTTCAGGTAGTCGGGATCCTCGGGGTGGATGATTAGGCTCGCGTTCGGGTGGTGCGACCAACGGACGCCGATCCCGCCCTCGATGTCTTCTCCCCCGGGGTCACGCTGATCTCCGGTGGAGAGCCAACGCCTGCCTGTCACCTCTGCGACGAGGGCCTCGGACACCGCCGACTCGGCGTGGGTGTTGCTCTCCTGCTGGGCGTCCGGCGTGTAGCCGTAGAGGTGCTTGGCTCCCCGCCCCCCGGCTGCCTTGTTGCGGCGCTCCCCGACCATCCAGGCTGCTTCCATCTCGTCCCTAGTCACCCTCGGCCATCCTCTGCACCAGGGAGAGCGTCGTCGGGCCGTGCTGGATGCTCTCATGCTGCGCCCTGCCGAAGTGTTGACAGAGAGCCACCTCGGTGAAGGTGGTGAAGCTCTTGCGGCACCACTCGTAGGCGATGGTCACCTCCTGCGGGGTGGCCCCCGCCTCGCGTAGCTCCTTCACCGCCACGTTGCGCCTGCCGCGCTCGCCCTTCGTGCGGACAGGGCCGAAGTGGAGGTCAAGCTGATCCCAGATCTCGTCCCTATCCCTGGGCATTGAGAGCCTCCACCGACTCCTTCAGTTGATCGACCAGGGCTGTCTCGTTGACCACGGCCCCTCCTCCCGCTGCGGGACACGTCGCGGCCCAGCCGCAGTACCCGCAGATCGACTTGTTGTACTGCTCGTTGATGGCGCCGAACGTCGGCCATGTCTCAAAGGGGCCGTACTCGATCATGTAGCGGTTGGCCCGGAGGCCAAGCTCCTGCACCATCGCCAGCGTCGAGATCTTCTGGAGGTCAGTGGGGATGACGGACAGGTCGGGGAACTCCAGCGGGGTGATGATCTTCTTCGGGCTGACGACGTGGAAGTCCACGGGCAGGCTCCGCGCCATCCCGTAGATCCGAGCCTGAAGCTGCCAGTCCGGCTTCACCGACTGCCGCGCCGTCTTCGTGGTCTTCATGTCCACCAGGACGTTCTCGGTGCGGACATCGGTGTAGCCGATCAGGGAGATCGGCAGGCCCACGTCGATGTCGAGCTTCTCCTCGACGGCGAGCGGCTGGACGCGGGGCATGACCCCTTCGTGGTAGCCCTCGACCATCAGGATCGTGTTGGAGAGGCAGGTGTCCTGCTTCTCCTGCCACTCGATCTCGCCGCCGTAGTTCTGCTGATCCTCGATCTCGGCTGCCCAGATCTGGTCGGTGAGCAGGGTGGTGAGATCCTTCACGGTCATGTCCTCATGGCTCTCGATCTTCTGGGAGAAGTTCGCCTCCACGACCGAGTGGAACGCCGACCCCATCACCAGCGCCTGCCCGGGGCGCCGCTTCTCACCGAGGACGTAGCGGTGGCGGAACTGCTCGGGGCAGCGAGCGAACATGGAGAGGGACGTGGCCGACCAGGAGCGGTTCGGGATCTTCCACCAGTCGGGGATCACCTTCTCGACGGGCGGTGGTGGTGCTGTCTCGATGTTGAAGTCGTCCAGGTTGAAGCTCATGCATCCTCCAGGGTGGGTACGGGGACGAAGCGGATCCGGTCGAGCCGCTCTCCCAGTTGTAGAAGGGTGGGGAACCAGCCGACCGCGTGGCACCAGTCGTAGAAGCCACGACAGACGAGCGCCTTGTCGCCCGTGGTCGTGCCGTAGTGGCAGTTCTGGAACCTGTCCTTGCGGCGCCAGATCCGCTCGTACTCGTCGCGCCGCGCCGGGGTGATCGGAGAGTTCGGGCCGAAGATGCAGGTGGCGCACCTCTCCTCACACACCCGGGCGACGGACAGGTCGATCACGCCTCGATCTCCAGGGGCGGCAGCTTCCCGCCTGCCGCCGTGTAGATGGACGTGTCGCCCTCGACGGGGATCTGGTGGATCCAGATGTCCCACTCCAGGGCGTCACCTTCACGCGCTCGCTTGTACCCCGCCGACCCCGCCAGCCCGACGCCCGAGTGGTAGCGCCCACCCAGGGAGATGAGGCCGTCGCGTAGCTCCACGTCCTGGGTAAGGACGAAGACCATCCGGGAGGGCATCGTGTAGATGCGCCCTCCCCGGGCCTTGATCCGCTCGACCAGCGCCTCGGCGGTCATCCCGAATCCTTCAGCATCCCGACGTACTTGGCCTTCGTCCGCCACGGCGTCCCGCAGGCCCCGCAGTAGACGCCCGAGTAGTCGGACGGGGTGAAGTGGTAGCCGTTGAAGGCCGAGTGGTTGCCGCAGCGGACGGACACGACCACCCGCGAGAACGGGTGGCCGAGTTGGCCGTCCATGCAGGGGCGATCCCGAGGCCCGATCCTCCGCTCGCCGGGTGGGATCGGCACCGGGCTAGTCGTCATCGGACGCCTCCTCGATGGTGAACTCAAAGTCCTGAAGCTCGACCACGCGGAGCGGCGTCATCTCCTCCTCCAGGAGATCGAGCGCCTCTTGCTTCGTGTCGGCCTCGATGTCGAAGTCCTGCTCGACCCGGGCCGTCCACCTTCCCGTGAACCTGGGCATCAGTGGATCGCCGGGGCGAACGGAATGTCGTCATCCTGGGCAACGCCACCCTGCGCCTCCGGGTAGCCCGAGTAGTCCGGCTGCGGCTCGCCCTGGTACTGCTGCTGCTGGGGCGGCGGAGCCTGCTGCTGCGGGGCCGGGGCCTGCTGGCCGAAGCCGTGCTGGCCGCGCTTGATCGCCGTCTGGGCGAGGAAGTCCGTCATCTTGACGAGAGCAGCCACGGTGCGCTGATCCTCGGGCAGGTAGGCGAGCGCGTCCACCGCAGGCCCGACCGCCGCGAGGAACGACACGCGCCGGATGTAGGCGTCGTCGGTGGGGCGACCGTCCTCCTGCGGGGTGAACGGCTGGGCAGCAGGCTGCTGGGCGAACCCCTGCGGCTGGCCCTGGAACTGCGGCTGCTGCTGCGGCTGCGGCTGGAAGGTCTGCTGCTGCGGCTGGGGCGCCCAGTTGCCCTGCTGCTGCGGCGGGGCGTACTGCTGCTGGGTCTGCTGCGGCGGCGCCCCGCCCTGGAGCGGTGCCACGCCGTTGATCCACTTCGACGTGACGGGCTGGCCCGACTGGTTCGTCCAGTGGGAGAGGCCGCAGATGAAGGAGAACGCCTGCCCGATGGAGTTGCCCATCTGCTGGGCGAGGCCCTGCTCCTTCGTGTTGAGGTTGAGCGCGTAGTTGGACTGCGAGCCGATCTCCCGCACCTTGATGACGTAGCGACCGTTCGGCTTCACCTCCATGCCCTCGACGGTGCCGTTGACGACGACGGACTCGCCGCCGCCTCCCTGCTCTTGGTAGCTCATCGCTTCCCTTCTAGTAGGAACCTGACCGTGGTGTTGAGCGCCACGGAGGTTCGGATGATGGCGTCCCCTGGCATCGGGCGATGCTTGCCCGACTCCCAGAAGCCGATGGTGCGCCAGTGGATCCCCACGATCTCCGCGAGGGCCTTCTGGGTGTAGCCGTGTTCCAGCCTGAGCTTCCGCAGCCTGCGGGGGAACCCGACAGGAGGGAGGCTCGACGTGACGAACTGAGGGCTATCCATAGTCACTCACCCTACACCACGGGTCGGACGTTCGCTGCCCGTCCGTGCGGGGTGCTACGGTCTGCGGATCGCTCGACCCTGGCGGCTCTTCTGAGCCGTCGCCCAGGCCCCGGGAACACCCGGGGTACAGCTAGAGGAAGGACGACATCATCACTAGAACGCGCTCGATCACCATGCTCGTTGTCTTGATGGCAACGCTGCTCGCCGTCGTGTTCGTGCAGAGCGCACGGGCCGACAACTACGGCACCAACGCAAGAGAGGCAGCGGCCATGAAGGCGCTGATCTACCAATACTTCGGCCACGGCTGGCGGGGTGAGACAATGATCCGCTGCGCTCGCCGCGAGTCGGGCTTCAACCCGAGGGCAGCCAACTACGGAGACTCCAACGGCGGCAGCTACGGCCTCTTGCAACTGAACGGCGTCCACCGCTGGCGGGGCGAGACACTTGCCCAGTTCCGGCAGCGGATGTGGAACCCCTACACCCACCTGAAGGCGGCGGTGCGACTCGCTGGCAGCAGCGGCCTCGGCCCGTGGGGAGGTGGCTGCTGACGTAGCTCCCAGACGACATTCCTAGAACGACAGAGGCCCCGCGAGGGGCCTCTCTCGTTATCGCGCTCTGGCGGATCCACGTCCGGCACCCCCGGAGTTGAGTACAGGGGGCCGGATCGTGTACTGTCGAGGACGCTGATCTTCGACGGGATGAAGTCTATCCCTCAATGCACCGCGAAGGGAAGAGTTGAGAGAGGAACCTATCGACTTCGTTGGCCTCGTAGCGTTCTACGACGAGTCCGAGATGGCCTTCATGTCCGCCCTGAAGGAGCGGCTCGCCATCGACCGAGAAGGGACGCTCCGAGAGTTGGAGTTCATCCACACCCTGAAGGCCACCTTCATCGGGTCACGGATCCTCCCTCTCGACAGCGACCGCCGCCCGGGTGCCATGCGGTAGCTCCAGCCCTACGAGCGGAGCGCCAGCGGTCGGGTCGGCTACACCCACCTCCTCAGAACGCCCGGATGCGACGAACAACCCGCTGTCGAGCTTCGGCTCGGGGATCCAGGAGTGGGGTTAGCCGGACAGCCGACCCCCGGGTGCAGCACCTCCTGTATGCGCGATGCGACGGTGATACCGATCCGATCTCGCGCCAGATCCACCCCAGATGGGCTGGGGGGATCTGCGCTCCGCTCAGGCTCCTCCGCTCCGATCTCTTAGGGCTGTCCGGGAACGAAGAACTCCCGGCAAGCAGGGCGGGTAACTACCCCTCCAGGTTCAGCAGGGCCTTCCCGATCCGCCGCTTCAGCGAGTAGAGCTTCACCCGCTTGCGGTGCTGCCCGGTCTTGATCTCGTTCTCCAGGGTGAAGCTGACGGCGCTCTTCAGCGCCTCCAGGTCATCCCTGCCGAGGGCCATCGTGACGACACGCTGCTTCGCCACTACGCCGCCCTTGCCGAGGCCCACTGTCGAACTTCCTCGGCGTCCCAGAGCCGGGTGCCGTCGAGCAGCACCTTGACAGGCTCAGGGAAGCCGAGGCCCTCCGTCCGCATGATCTCGTTCAGCCGGGTGGGTCGCAGCGAGGTGATCTCTTCAAGCTCGCGGCGCCCCACGATGGCGTCGAGTGTCTTCTGGTTCATGCCTACTCTCCTTCCGTGGTCAGGAACTCCTCGACCGCGCTCCACCGGAGCGAGGCTTGGCGGAGCAGCGCCTTCTGCCGCTCCTCCTCTTCTACTGCGTCGTCCCAGAGGATGTCGTCCCTCCAGGAGGTCACCTCGTCCTCGATCAGCGCCGAGATGACGCTCGGCTCCAGGGCATCAAGCTCCCAGGAGTCGTAGCCGTACTCCGCGACGTACCCGGCTCCCCGTGAGTCGGTGAGCTTCGCCGGGTTCGGCGGAGGGTTGTACTGGTCGATCTGATCCATCGTCAGCGCGATCCTGATCACGTCGAAGTGATCGTTCACGAAGTCGATGGAGTCGTTCGGGTCGCTGCCGTCTGCCGTCGCGTTGTAGTGATCCTGGATCAGGAAGCGGCGCAGGCGCCGCTCGATGTCCCGGGTCATGTCGATGCCCGAGGGGTCGTGGTCACCCAGGTGGATGACCTTCACCTTCTGGCCCTTGTTGACGTGGCGACCGATCCGCTGTCCGGCCTCCCATGCCGCGCTCAGTGACGTGTAGCCGCGACAGGAGAAGTACGGGACATCAAGCTCCTCGCAGATCGGCTCGATGACGCCAACGAGCGCGTCCTTCTCGATCCAGACCTCGCAGCGGTACTCCTGCTCCCGCCACTTGTCGTTGTTGAACGAGCGCAGGGCCGACTCGATCACCCCTGCCGGACTCGCCCAGTGGGGGAGATCCGTCAGCTTGCGGGTGCGGTCGATGATCAGGCTCCAGTCCATCCGCCCGGTCATCCGTGCGTCCGCGATGGTGTCCCCGAGCTTCTTGTACTCGGAGTCGCGGTTCGGGATCAGCCCTCGGCTGACGAACTGGTAGTACAACTGGCGCAGGGTGAGCGTGAAGCCTTGCCGCTGGTACTCGGCCAGGATCGCGTTCGCCTCGCGGATCACCTCCAGTCGAGCCGGGGTGATCTTCTTCTCGTCGTACTTGACTCTCATGCTTCCTCCTTCATGGGTGAACCCCCGACGTGGGGGGCCTGGAGAACGAAGAGAGGCCGCTCTCGCGGCCCCTCCTCGACTCCCTGGTGCGGGTGCTACTTGACTGCGAGAGCGACCTTGTCCCACTGGGCGTGGGAGAGGTTGGCGACCTTCCAGCCGATGCCCTCCAGTTCCGCCTGACGGTCAAAGCTCTCGACCGTCTGGGCGACTGCCGTGATGGCGTTCAGCATCCCCCACTGGCCCTTGCCGATCCCGTTCGGATCGCCAGCCAGCGAGAGCATGACCGCCTCCTGCTCGTCCTCGGTGATCCCGAGGTCGTTGCCCAGCACCTTCGTCGCTGCGACGGGGCTGATCACCTCGCGGTCGGAGAGGCCGTCGAGGCGGTCGCAGATGTCCGCGAACGCGGCCTCGGAGCAGGTGGCGCGGAGTGTGTCCCGCGCAGCCAGCCAGAAGGCCACGTCGTCGGCGGCGAGCGCCTCGTTCGACAGGACGCCCTCGTCCTCACGCTTGCCGACGTGGCGAGCGTTGAGGGCCTTCGTGGCCGTCATGCCGTTGGTGCATTGGAGGACGAGCATGAAGCCCGAGATGGTGAGCGATCCCGCCCCGATCTCGGAGTTCTTGATCTCGACCCCCCAGCGCACCGTGTCCCCGACCTTCTTCACGTCCCGCTCGATGGCGGGGAAGAGGGCGCGGATGTAGAGCCGGGACTCGGTGATCGCCGCCTGATGGAACTGGACGGCGGTGCCGAGGTTGTCGAACTCCGGGAGGAGCGTCCGGGCGATCTCGATGTTGTCGAGGCGCCGGAACTTGTCGCTCATCCAGGCCCGACCCGTCATCGTGTCGCCCTCGTTGGTGTAGCCCCGGATCATCCGTGCCTTCGGCTCGTTGTAGAGCCAGTGGTGGATGTTGGACTTGAACAACTCGGGCGCGTCGTCCTTCATGCGGTCGAAGTACCGCTTCGGGATCCCGAGGTCGGTGCTGACCTGCCCGAGGGCGTGGTCGGTGAGCTTGAACTCGCTCAGGCCGTCCTGGCCGTCGAGCAGGATCCGCACGTCGCCCGTCGTGTCGTCGCCCTCGGGCGTGACGACGGACATGCTGCGGGTGTCCGCGATGACATCGTGCTTGCGGCGATCCTCTGCCACGACCCGAGCCAGAAGCTCGGTGATGTTCTCCATGCGGTGCATGGTGTTCCTCCTTCATGGGTGTGTCCCCACCAGGGTGGTGGGGCCTGGAGAGCGTAGCACCGTTGCGGCGCCACGCCTCCTCGTTACTCGGGGACGATGACCGTGATCCCGGCCATCTCCATGTACTTCGTGATCTGCTCGATGTCGGCAGCCTGCTGGGCGAACAACTCGCCGCAGGTGATCGGCATCCCTTCCTCATGGGGCATGACCCCCGTGAGTGTCAGCGTGTCCTCGCCCGTGCGGGTGAAGATCAGGCCCGAGCGCGGGACGCCCCAGACGCCGCCGATGGCGAGGACGTGGAACATGTTCCTCGACCACTCGACGTGGGATGCCTCGCTCATGCCGGGGCCTCGGCGTGAAGGACGATCTGCCCTGGGGCATCGCTGTCGTCCTTGCCGTTGGTGCCGTGGACTCTCGCCCCGACTGCGGTGAGTTCGATCTCCACGAACCCGACCGAGAGGTTGCCGTGGTTGATGCCCGTGCGAACCTCGACCGTGATCGTGTCATCGCTCTCGCGGTGGACGACGTATGTGAGTCGGTGAGTCATCGGCGTGTCGCGTGGAAGAACTCGATGGCCTCGGTGGCCTCGATGGGACGAGCCGGGATCGAGCCGCTGGCGAACCTGGGGATGACGTACTCGTCCAGTGTCCAGCCTGCGTTGTCCACGCCGCCGATCAGGTACTCGGTCTTCAGCCCGTCGTCCCCGAGGGGGTTCCAGGCCATCAGGACGTAGTTGTCAGGCAGGTAGGCGTAGATCTCTCGCGCCGTGGCTGCCGTGACGATGGCGAACTTCGCTTCCATAGTCGTGCCTCCTTCGTGGGTGTGACCCAGGACTCCCTGGGCCTGGAGGGGAGCCGAAGCTCCCTCCCCGCCTGCTCACGCAGGCTTGCTCTTCGTCCGCTTTGCTGCCCTCGCCTTGCAGGCGTCGAGGGCGATGCAGTAGCGGTTCTTCGTGAACCGTGAGTAGACGTACTGGCCGTCCTTCACGACCCGGTTGCACCGGGCGCAGCGGAGCGGTGGCTTCTTCACGGCTTGCCGTCCTTGCGGGTGGGCAGGCTCTCGACCCCCGCTCGGGTGTAGCCGAGGGGGTCGCAGCCGATGACACCGAACACGATCCAGGCGATGAAGCCCAGCACCATGAGGCCGAACAGGCCCCAGTAGATGATGTCCCCGAGCATCAGTACCCGACCCTGACCCAGCGGTCGAAGTTCCAGCCGTAGGTGACGTGGCCGAGATCGACGCAGATGCTCGCGGTGATGGGGGTGTTCTCCCAGATCTGGATCTCGGACACCTCGGCGTCGTCCCCGATGCTCAGGAGCAGGTCGGGCAGGGCCTCCAGGGCGAGAACGCCCTCGGCCACCATCTGACTCGATCCCGAGACAACGGGGAGCGCCACCTTGCGGGTGGTGAACAGGTTCTTGCTCATCTCGTACCTCCTTCGTGGGTGTGACCCGGGACTCTCTCCCCGGGCCTGGAGGGTGGCCGAAGCCACCTCCCCGCCGTCCTAGAACGGCTGATTGTTGATCGCGTCCTCGATGGCGCTCACCTGCTCATCGAACCACGTCTGGCGACGATCCTCGATGGCTTCCTCGATGGCGTCGTCGCGCTCGGACTCCTCATCGAAGTCCTCGGCGTCGTTCTCCTCTTCGGCCTCGCCGCGAGCCAAGTCCTCATCGAACTCCTCGATGTCCTGGGCCGCGCTCTCGATCTCGTCGGCCCAGCCCTCGCAGCCCTCGCCCTTCTCCCGGATCTCGTCCGAGATGTAGGTCGAGGTGCCGAAGCCGCTCTCCATGTTGTCGGCGGACTCGACGTACATCTCGCCTGCCTCGCGGATGCCCTGCGCTGCGCCCTCCGCGATGGCCTGGAAGTCGTCCGGCGTGGCCGTGTTGTCGAGCGCGGCCAACTCGGCCTGCGCTGTCTCCTGGGCGTCGTAGATCATGCCCAACTGCGCCGATGTGGTGCGGTGTGACTGCGGGACGTGGCAGTCAACGTGGTAGACCTTCTTCGTCCCGCGTCCGCCCTTGTAAGCCCGGATCGAGAAGTGTTTGTAGCTGTCCCCGATCTTGATCTCGCGGCTCTCATGCGAGCAGGTCGGTGACTGGCAGCTTCCCTGATCCTTCTGGGCCTTCTGGACGATGTGTGTCCGTGCCATGCTTCCTCCTTCGTGGGTGTATCTCCCTCGGTGTGAGGGAGCCTGGAGAGGGCGCTCTCGCGCCCCTCCCCTATCGCAGGATCTCGGTCAGGCCGGGAGCCGCGATGACGAACGCCGCCGCAGCCCTACGGGCGGGGCGGGTCTGGCAGGCGTACACGTCGGTGAAGAACTCCGCGAGGTCAGGCTCGGGGTCACGGGCGTGATCGACCACGGCCAGCAGGCGGTCGATGTCATCGAGGTCGAGCGCCATCGTCAGCTTGCTGAACGGCGCGTGGGCCACGACCACCTTCACCGTGTCGATGCCGTCGAACACGATGCTCGTACCCGCTGCGATGTCGGTGTAAAGCTCGGTCTTCATGGTGTCTCCTTCGTGGGTGGGTTGAGGCCCCAGGGGCAGGGGGGAGATGAGTCGGCGCGGTGCGTTGGCATAGCGCAACAGAGCGTTACCGTGGCAGCACGAATCGAGCTTCAAGATCCCTCCCTCCCCTGGGTGCCTGGAGAGCCGAAGCTCCCCGCCGCTTACCTGCGGCTGTCGATCTCCTTGCTGACGGCCTCGTAGCTGATGTCGCTGATGTCGGTGGCGTTGACGTTCTCCCACTGGAGGGAGTCGAAGAGGCGCACCTCGACAAGCTGCGTAGCCTCCAGGCGGAGGCCCTCGGTGTCGTCCTGGAACTCACGCGCCAGCTTGCTGACGGCGCTCGCGGCGTAGCCCTCGATGCGCTCCCGCCACGCGATCTCCAGCCCGGTCACGTTCTGCTCGTAGGCGACTTCACGATCCTGCATGTCGTTCCTCCTTCGTGGGTGTGGTGTCCCCGGATCCCCGGGGGCCTGGAGCGGGAGCCGTAGCTCCCTCCCCGTCAGCGAGCGGCGCTGACAGCCGTGAGCATGTTCTGAGCGGCCTCGACCATCGCCGCCACGCTCTCTTCGGGCAGGGCGAGAAGCGCCTCGGCCTGGGGGATGAGAATCTCCAGGCCCGTGCCGGGAGCGGCCTCGATGATCTGCCGAAGCTCGGCGTGGAAGCCGCCCTCGTCCTCGACCTCGATCTCGTCCTCGACCTGGGCGTACTCGGCGTGGATCTCGTCCCAGTTGCGACCGTTGGCATCGCAGACATCGCAGAGCGCGGCGCCGTCGAACGGGTTGCCCTCGACCTCGGCGTCGAAGTGGTAAAGCTCGGACACCGTGCCGCAGTTGTCGCAGGTGTTGTCGGACATGTCGTTCCTCCTTCTAGTGGGTGGTGTCCCTCCGAGTGGAGGGGCCTGGAGAGGCGCCGAAGCGCCCTCCCCGGTCAGGCGGTGAAGCCCATCCCGGTGTAGGTGCCGGGGGCCTTCGCGTGGAAGTCCGCCAACCCCTGGTAGTCCGCGATGCAGGACTTGATCCGGCCCTCGGGCCAGACGTTGAAGACGCGCTCCATGAAGACGTAGTGGCCGTCCCAGGAGATGGCGTTCACGCGCCGTCCCCGATGCCCGACCTTCCGCCATGCGTCCGAGCCGCTGATGGGCCGCAGCACGAACGAGGAGGAGTCTCCGACGATCTGGATGCCCATGTCCGCCGCGATGTCCGTCAGCGTCCGGGTGGGGATGTCGTAAGCTCGCATTGTCGATCTCCTTCAGTGGGTGTGGAGGCGCCACGGTGGCGCCGCCTGGGACAGGGGAACGGCTCACCCGAGCGCATGTCGCTCGGGCTTCCCCTGCTCTTCGGCCCTGTATCCCGTCCAGTGTTCCGACCCAGGGCCAGCCGCCCGATGTACTGGGCGGCTCCCGTGTCCGGGTCATCAGAGGCTAAGTCGGTGGACGTGTTGAAGGAGGAGGTAGTTACCCGGCACCTTGCTGGCCGGGAGGCTCTTCCCCGGCTACCGGATGAGGCTGGGCCACCCTGGAACCGGAGTTCCGCGAGGCTCAACACCTCTGGGGTTCGTCAGCGTCCGGGCGTAGCGCCTGGGACTGGCATCTCCCCGGTGAAGCTGGGGGGCGATCTCCGGGCCTAGCGCCCTTCAACTGGGGCGGTACTCGGTGTCGCTGGGACGACGGTACATGCCGCCGTGCCACCGTGACGGCGGAACGGGCAAACCCTTACAAAGTCCAAACATCTACCTGGGCGCCGCCAGTCCCCCACGGGGCCTCGATCCCGCATAGAATCAGGGGCATGGCGGATCTGACGGTGATCGAGGGCGGACAGGGGATGCATCCCAGCGTGGACGCCTCGATGCCCGACCCGGCCCTGCGCTCGGACGGGAAGCGTCAATGCGTGGACTCCACGAAGGCGGGGGGACGCTGCGGGGCGTGGGCGATCTCGACTGGCCCTCGCTGCGCCTTCCATTCGGGGCTGGCGGATCCCGCAGTAGGCGGGAAGGCGAAGGCGGCGGCGATCCAGCGCAGCAAGGAGCGAGCAGCGGAGCTTGACGCTGAAGCGCGGCTGGGGACGAGGGCGATCATCAGCCGGGTGTTCCAGGAGCGAGCGGGGGACGTGCGGGAGGTGGTGGGGGCGATCCTCGATGATGCGCTCGACCTCGATGCCCCGGCTGCCACGCGGAGGGCGGCGAGGACGGCGCTGCTGCCGTGGCTCGATCAGGCGCTGGGCCGTCCGAAGGAGAGCCTGGAGGTGACGCTCCCGGCCACGGTCGAGGAGATCGACTCGATGGACTACGGGGCGCTGATCGCTGCCCGGGATGCCTTGCGGAAGGCGGGGGCCACGGCCTGACCGCTGGGGGCTGCCTCTCGATCCCTCCATGCGCTCGGGCTGCTCATCAGCACGGGGGTAGGCACGGAGGCGGGGGAGCAGGCTGGGCAGGCAGGCAGGGCGTACAGACGGGGGCAGGGGGCGGGGTGGGTGGCGCCCTGGCCCCGCTCGACCACGCCCCCCCCTGCGAGGGGGGCAGGAGGGGCCGCGCACCATGCGTGAGGGGTGGGGAGGAGGGCTGCGCTCGACCACGCCCCACCACGCCTCAAAGCCGCATGGTTGAGCCGTTCTAGAGCAGGTCGAGGTCGGGTCGAGGCGATCAGATCCGGCCCGAGCGCGGCGCGGCGGGTACCACCCCCCCGGAGCGCGGGGCGCGGCGCTCCGCAGTCAGACCCGCACCCCACCCACCCACGATTCACCCCCCACCATGATGATGGCACCCCCCCATGCTGTCCTGCTGGTGTGACATGATGCTGGCATGGATCCTGACAAGAGGGATACCGTCCAGGTGACGGTGCGTATCCCCCCCGATCTGAGGCGGCGGTTGAGGCAGGTTTGCTTCAACCGTGACACCTCGGTTCAGGCGGAGGTGGAGAGCTTGATCGTCCGGTACGTCGAACACCATGAGGCGAAGGGGGTGAAGGGATGAGCGAGGACGAGGACTTCCTGTTCGCGGAGAACGGGTCTGGCGCGAGCGCAGATCCGTCGCCTGCGGCGAGAGATGAACCCGAGGAGGCGGAGGAGGCGGAGGAGGCGGAGGAGGCGATCACCTCCCACGGGATGACGGTGCGCGACCCGGCGACAGCCGCCTCCCTGGATGAGATCCTCGGGGCCGTCGAGGCCGACCCCGACGAGGAGCCGCCCGTCCCAGAGGGTCACGCCCTGACGCGGGAGATGGCCGACTTCATCGAGGGCGACCACTACTTCCGGGGGCCGCTGCCCTACGACATCGCCGCCATCTGGGCGCACCCGCCCATGCGGCGCTCCGACGAGGCCACCGCCCGGATTCTGATCGGCACCTGGGGGGAAGACGGCTTCCGAGGATCCGCCCTCCATCAGGCGGCGCTCCATCAGGCAGCACGGGACTCCGTCGCCGCACCGTCGCGGCAGCAGTTCAAGGCAGAACGTGAGAAGGCGAAGAAGAAGAGGTGATCGGGATGGAGAGAATCGACAGCGTGGACGTGGCCGTCGCAGACTGCCCCGAGTGTGAGGCCCTGCTTGTCCTCGACCGCCCCCACCAGGGTCAGGTCTTCACCTGCCCCGTCTGCGAAGCCGACCTCCAGGTGCGCGGCGGCTACATCGAAGAGATCTCCTACGGCGAGTTCTCGCCCATCATCCACCTCAACGCATGACCCTGACCCGGGAAGACATCCAGCAGGCCGAGCGGATCGACCTGGAACGCGAAGTCGAGAGGCTCCAGCGGCGGAGGGAGGCGCTCGTACACGCCCTCACCGTGATCCGCGACCTGCCCGAGTCCCGCTGCGACGAGGCGCCCTTCACCGCACGACGGGCGCTCGTCCAGGACATCACCGATGAGTAGCACCCACGACTCGGGCGAGGAGTTCGTCCCGCCCAACCTCGACATTGACGATCTGAGGGGGTTCCTGATGACGCTCCAGTCCCAGGGATGGCCTGAAGGGCTTCTGATCAAGCAGGCCATCGTGTCCGTTCGCGCCCTCCACGCCGCAGCCGAGAGGTGGCAGCGGATCGAAGGCGGCTATGTCTCCACCGCGCCCCTCTGGCTCGACCAGAACGAGCGCGACAAGCTGCTGACCATGCTGCGGGGTCAGAAGTCGGTCGAAGCTCGCGGGATCCGGCAGGCGCTCCAGGAGATGTTCCCGTGAGCCAGGGGGCCGTCAAGAAGCGCGAGCGGGTGCGCGAGATCGAAGGCATCCCCGGCACCGTCGAACCCGGCTTCAAGGAGCATCCCATCGTGGAGGCGGTGATGCCGTCGAGTGTCTCCCTTGCGATGCGACGGCAGGGCATCGACCCGGCAACGCTGAAGCTCTACACGATGGGGCCATGCTCGATCTTCGTCGGCCAGGAGCCAGCAGGGCGCAACCACGAACTGCTCTGGCACCTGACGATCTCCACCCCCTCACGGCACCCCACCTGGGACGAGATCAAGGTGGCGCGGTACAGGCTGCTGCCACCAGACATCTGCGTCGGGATGCTGCTCCCCGAGGCTCGCTTCTACGTCAACCTGCCCGAGCAGGATCATGTCATGCAGCTATGGGAGGTCAGGGACGAGCGGGAAGTGTGGACGACCGGATGAGCGAGTCCGCCCAGAAGAAGCTGCGGATCAGGGACATCGCCGCCTACGGGGAGGAGAAGAAGGCCCTGGAGGCCGAGCTTGCCGAAGCCCGGAAGGAGATCGAAGAGCTTCGCTCTCTCCTGCAAGAGTTCCAGGTCGTTCATGCCTGACCACTGGACATCCGGCTGGTACTGCCTCGGGTGCAAGCGGCCCCGGGCGGTCGAAGACTTCGGCACCCCCTGCCCGTGCGGCGCCTACCCCATCGCCTGCGACGAGAGGCACGGCTTCACCTCGGAGGAGATGAAGGAACTAGCCGACCGTGTTCGTGCCGAAGCAGAAGATCAGGATCAGCGCGGCAGCGATCAGGGCGAGCATGACATCCTGGAAGGTGAGGTTCATGCTCCTCCTTCTACCCCTACCATCGGACGGTGAACCTGCTCTGCCGGATCGGACTGCACAAGATTGAGGCCGTCAACGAACACAAGCAGCGGATCTCGGACGGCGTCTGGTTCGACCTCACCTGGAACCGCTGCTCCCGCGACACCTGCCCGAAGTCCCTCTGGTGGCGCTGCCTCGATGTCGAGAAGGCCAAGCACCAGCGCCCCTACGCCGCCGAGCCTGAGCGGCACCTGAGCGAGTGACCACCCGCAACAAGCAACTGGTGATCAGGGCCACCGCCCAGGAGATGACCCTCTACGAGCGGTACGCGACAGACCGCAACCTGACCGTCAGCGACCTCGTCCGGTTCGCCGTCGATGCCTACTGTCAGGGGAGCGTGGGGATCACGTTCGCACCCGCCTGCATGTTGCGCGAACGGCACACGCCGGGGTTCACCTGCCCCGGCTGCGGAGGATCCACCCGACAGGCAGCGTAGACTCTCCCTGACAGCCGACACTGGAGGGATGAGATGGGTGTTACCAGCAAGACCGTGATCAAGATCGAGTGCGACAACCCGGCCTGCCCGGGAACCGATCTCCCCGATCCGAAGTCCTACGACCACTGGATCCGCGTCAACGCGACGACGCAGCACACGCCGCCGACGACGAAGGACGGGCCGACTCCGTTCGCCATGCCGATCCAGACGGGCGAGCAGATCTTCTGCTCCGCCACCTGCGCCGGGTCGATCCAGGAGCGGATCGTCGCCGCCGAAGCAGCATGGGAGGCTCGCAACACGCCCGACGCATCGCTGCCGACGCCCGAAGCCTGATGGACGACCTGTTCAGCAACCGGGCGCCCAACGAGGCGCAGGGCGTGATGCTCGATGACATCACCGAGGCGATGAAGGGGGTGGCCGAGACACTCGACCTGCTGCCCAACTCGCGCTTCAAGTCGCTGGCGATGACCAACCTGGAGCAGGCGTCGATGTGGGCCAAGAAGGCCACCGTCTTCACCTTCGGGATCGAGGACTGATGGCAACCATCAGCAAGACCGACTTCCCCTACACCGGGCCGTACTCGGTGGAAGGGGACGGCAAGCACAAGGGCAACACCGCTCTGGCCCTGAAGAGGGCCATGTCCCGCCTGGGCTTCCTCCCCTGGGAGCCAGAGAAGTGGGACAACCTCTTCAACAAGAAGCTGGAAGGAGCGTTGGACGAGTGGGATCCAGGCAAGAACGGGTACGCGACGGGGCGCTACGACAAGATCCGGGCGGCAGTCGTGAAGAGCGGCTCCCACAAGGGGGAGCAAGCCCTCGACTCGGTGGCGATCAATCAGGTGCAGACCGAGTACGCCTCGATGCAGGGACAGAAGGTGCCGGATCTCGGCCCCCTGGAGAAGGGCGGAGCCTCGCTGCTCGACTTCGCGCTCAGTCACGCCACCTCGGGGATCGCGCTCTTCCCGGCCACCGACACGGTCTGGACTCCCGGTTGCACGATCATCGCCCCCGAGAAGGTCGAGGTCTACAAGGCTTCGTCATCCTCCCCCGGGGATGCCTGCTACCTGGAGGGACTCGCCTCCGGGATCCGCTACTGGTTCGGACACATGGTGTCCGCGCCAGCGGTAGGCAAGGTGATCGGTAAGGGAGCGACGGTCGGCAAGGTCGGCCAGTTCTCGGGCTACACGCCCCACCTTCACGCCGGGATCAACGTCGAGAACCTCTGGGGCAAGGGCAAGGAGTTGAAGCACGGCAACAACTACTCGGTGTCGGGGATCCCGACGATCCGCAAGCAGTTCCAGGATCACTAGCGGTGAGGTGTGGAGTGGCACGATCTGATCCTCGCGCTTGCCGCTCTACTCTCCGCGCTCGCAGGTGTACTGGCGGGATGGGCCGCGCTGAAGCGCACCCGTGCCGCCACCCAGGCCGACGCCGAGAAGGAGTGCCTGGAGCGGCTGAAGGAAGCGTGGCAGGAGGCGGAGGCCGCGAACGTGGCGCTCCATCAGGAGCGGATGCGAGGATTCGATGAGGGCGCCCCCTAGACTCCTGCTCTACGGGGCGCTCTCTCTCACCGCCGCCGCAGGGGCGCTCGGAGCAACCGCGCTCAACGCCGCTGTCGGGGATCCGGCGCGAACGGTCACGGTCGAGGTGGGAACTCCTGGCCCACCCGGGCCTGCTGGTGCGGTCGGGCCTGCTGGCCCAGTCGGCCCAGCGGGGCCTGTCGGCGCCACCGGGCCAGCCGGACTCGCCTGCCCGAGCGGGTACAGCGAAGGCGAGCTTGTCCTCAACTCGCCCGGGGGACAGGTGAGATTGTGGACGTGCCTCGGTGACTAGCACCGAGGTCAGCCCTCTCGCCCAGATCGAGGCGCGGGTGCAGCTTCGGCTGCTGGAGATGGAGATCGAGCGCCGGGACGCCGCCGCCCACCCGGCCCACTTCCTCGACCGGGTCACCTGCCTCGACGCCAAGACGGGGGAGCAGTTCAAGTTCCACTTGAACGAACCCGACTCGGGCTGGTACTGGCAGAGGGCGGTGCTGGACGGCTGGCTCGCCAACGACCGCTCGCTGGAGTTGAAGGCGCGGCAGATCGGGGTGACGTGGCTCGCGGCTGGCCTCGCGCTCTGGTACTCGCTCTTCCAGACGGGGGCGCGGACGCTGATCATCTCGATCAACGAGGTCGAGGCGGTCAAGGTCGTGAACCGGATCTGGGACATGTGGCGCAGCGTCCCCGAGCATCTCCGCAACGGCAGGACGGTCGTGAAGCCGAGCCGGGGGATCCGGCCCACCACCGAGATCCAGTGGGCGGACGCGGACGGCACCGTGTCATCCATTCTTGCCATGCCTGCAACGGCGACGGCAGGCCACGGCGAGACAGCCACGCTCGTCATCCTCGATGAGTACAGCCGCCAGGAGTACGCCCAGCCGACCTGGAAGTCCACCTTCCCGACCATCGACGGCGGAGGCCGGGTGATCGTGATCTCCACCGCCAACGGGGTGTCGAACCCGAACACCGGGGAGGGCAACTACTTCCACTACCTCTACGTCAACGCCGACACGCTCGGGATCAACGCGAACTTCCTGCCGTGGTCACTCCATCCGCTGCGCGACCAGGAGTGGTACGACACGAAGGCGAACGCGCTACCACCGAACGACCGCGCCGAGCAGTACCCGACCGACCCCGACGACGCCTTCATCAACACGGGCGAGACTTGGTACGACGTGGAGGCGATCAACGAGTACGCCAAGCGCAACCGGGGCGAGGAGAAGGTGATCCCGCTCTACCGGATGAAGATCGTGGAGAAGGTGGGACGGGCGCGAGTCGAGAAGATCCCGAACGGGCCGATCAGGATCTACCGGGAGCCGATCCCCGAGCGCCGCTACGGCCTCGCGGCGGATGTCGCCACCGGGCGAGCAGCGGACTTCAGCGCCGCCTACGTCATCGACTTCACGAACATGGAGTTGGCTGCCGAGTACCACGCCTCCATCGACCCCGACCTGTTCGGCACCGACCTCTACTACCTGGGCCGCTACTTCAACGACGCCCTGCTGGCGGTCGAGATGGGCGGCGGCTACGGCGAGCCAGTGATCATCAACCTGCGCTCCCAGGATCGGGGCCGTCCGCCCTACCGCAACCTCTACCGCCACCGCGAGCAGACGAAGCTCGACGCGCCCGAGGCATCCCAGTGGGGCTTCCCGATCAACACGAAGACGCGACCGCAGGTGATCTCGGCGCTCGGCGCGGCGATCCGGGAACGCTCCCTGCCGTGGATGTCACCGGGCCTCGTTGCCGAATGTCGCACGTTCGTCCGGGCCAAGTCGAACCCCTCGCCGCGAGCGCAGGACGGCACGAACGACGACCGGGTCATGGCTGCCTGTCTGGCGCTCCACCTCTACTCGCTGAAGGGCTATCACCCCAACGCAGCCCAGCGGCGGAAGGAGCGGAAGGAGCGTTGGCGCGAGATCGGGATCGACGGCGCGGCCCCCGCTCGCTCCCACCGCCACGATGTCCGCCGCTGAGTCCCCTATGATCGAGCCACAACC
>Ga0210380_10000357_pt1 | contig 21104 bp, 22 predicted proteins | sample PLM4_5_coexredo_FD_155476 | JGI IMG/M metagenome (GOLD analysis project Ga0210380, IMG submission 155476) | Groundwater sediment microbial communities from an aquifer in East River, Colorado, USA - PLM4_5_coex redo | ecosystem: Environmental > Terrestrial > Soil > Riparian zone | place: USA... | reverse complement strand
GAACACCGTGAGCACCACCGGGAACTCCTCGGGCAGGATCGACATGGCGAGCGTGAGGCCGCCGAGCGCGCCGCCCAGCCAATCGCCGCGGGTCAGCGCGTAGATGAGCATCAGCGCGAGCGACAGGACGACGGCGAAGATGGCGACCAGCCGCACAATGCGCGCGGTCTCCAGCTCGAGCGAGGTCTTGCCCGGCTCGAGCGCGGCGAGCGAGGCGCCGATACGACCGAACTCGCTGCGCGGACCGGTGGCGGTCACTTCGGCGCGCCCCTGGCCGCGCACCAGGAGCGTCCCGGAGAACACCGTGTCGCCCGCGCGCTTGTCCACCGGCAGCGACTCGCCGGTGAGAAGCGACTCGTCCGCCGTCAGATCGGTGGCCGCCAACAGCTTCGCGTCGGCCGGCACGCGGTCGCCTTCGGCGAGGATCAGCAGGTCGCCGCGCACCACGTCGCGGCCGGCGATGCGCTTCCTTTCGCCGTCGCGCATCACCATCGCGCGCGGGCTGGAGAGGTCGCGCAGCGCCTCGAGCGCGCGCTCGGCCTTGCGCTCCTGCGTGACCGTGATGGCGATCACGCCGGCGATCGAGGCCCCGAGCACCATCGCCTCGTGCACATCGCCGAGCAGCAGGTAGATGCCCGTGGCGGCGAGCAGCAGCAGGAACATCGGCTCGCGCAGCACGCCGAGCGCGATGGCGGCGAGGCCGTGCCGCCCCGGCACCGGCAGCGCGTTCGGGCCCTCGGCGGCGATGCGCGCAGCGGCTTCGGCGGAACTCAGGCCCGCAGACTGCCGGGGGCTGGCGGTTTCGTGCACCGCGATATGCTGAGCGCACCGGCCTCGACTGCCTTGACGTACGTCAATCCGCACGGCGCGGCGGCGTCCAAAATCTGTGATTGCGATGGACGAACCCGTATTCACGGCTCGCGCGCTGACCAAGACCTACCGCATGGGCGACGCCGCGGTGCACGCGCTGCGCGGCGTGGACCTCGAGATCCGCGCCGGCGAGTTCATCGTGCTGCTCGGGCCCTCGGGCAGCGGCAAGAGCACCCTGCTCAACATCCTCGGCGGGCTGGACACGCCCACCACGGGCGACGTGCGCTTCCTCGAGCACCAGCTCACCGGCGCCGGCGAGGCGGAACTCACGCGCTACCGGCGCGAGCACGTCGGCTTCGTGTTCCAGTTCTACAACCTGATCCCCAGCCTCACCGCGCGCGAGAACGTCGAGCTGGTGACCGACATCGCCACCGCGCCGATGCGCGCGGACGAAGCGCTCGCCTGGGTGGGACTTGGCGCGCGCCTCGACCATTTCCCCTCGCAGCTCTCCGGCGGCGAGCAGCAGCGCGTGGCCATCGCCCGCGCCATCGCCAAGCGCCCGCAGGTACTGCTGTGCGACGAGCCCACCGGCGCGCTCGACTACGAGACGGGCAAGCTGGTGCTGGAAGTCATCGCCAAGATCAACGCCGAGCTCGGCACCACGGCCATGGTAATCACGCATAACGCGGCCATTTCCGGCATGGCAGACCGCGTGCTGCGCCTGGGCAACGGCAGGATCGTCGGCGAGGAAAAGCCGGCGCGCAAGCTCACGCCGGCGGAGATCTCCTGGTGAAGTCCCTCGACCGCAAGCTGCTGAGGGATCTCTGGTCGCTGAAGACGCAAGTGGTGTCCATCGCGCTGGTCATCGCCTGCGGCATCGGCGGCTTCATTGGATCGCTGTCCACCTACAGCTCGCTGGTGTGGTCGCGCGCGCACTACTACGACACCGCGCGCTTCGCGCACGTATTCGCCACCGCCAAGCGCGCGCCGGGGTCGCTGGCGGAGAAGATCCGCGCCCTCCCGGGCATCGCCGAGGTCGAGACGCGCGTGGTGCGCGACGCGCAGCTCTCGATTCCCGGCGTAGTGCCGCCGATGATCGCACGCCTCATCGGCCTGGATTTCGCGCGTCCGCCCGGCATGAACCGCCTGACGCTCAAGTCGGGGCGCTGGCCCGCGCCCGGCGCGCGCCACGAGGTGGTGGTGAATCAGCGGTTTCTGGAGGCGCGCGCGCTCGGGGTCGGCGCGCGGCTCAACGTGCTGCTCAACGGCAAGCTCGAGCACCTCACGCTCGTCGGCACGGTGCTCTCGCCCGAGTACATCTACGCCACGCGCGGCGGCGGCTTGCCCGACGACGAATGGTTCGCGGTGCTGTGGACCGACGCCCGCGCGCTCGCCGCCGCCTTCAACATGGAGGGCGCGTTCAACTCGGTGCTGCTGCGGCTGCAGCGCGGCACCTCCACCGAGGCGACGGTAGAGGCGCTCGATCATCTGCTCGAACCCTACGGCGGCTTCGGCGCGGTGGGCCGCGAGGAGCAGGTCTCGGACAAGATCCTGACGCAGGAAATCAGCCAGCAGCGCATCTTCGGCACGGTGCTGCCGGCGATCTTCCTCGCGGTGGCCGCCTTCATCCTCAACGTGGTGCTGCACCGGCAGGTGAACGCGCAGCGCGGCGAGATCGCGGCGTTGAAGGCGCTCGGCTACGAGGACCGCGCCATCGCCTGGCACTACCTGAAGTTCGCCTCGGCCATCGTGCTGCTCGGCGTCGCGATCGGCGTCTGGCTGGGCCACTGGATGGGCAACGCCATGACCGGCCTGTACACCGATTTCTTCCATTTTCCCGAGTTCCACTACCGGCTCGAGCCCTGGCTGGTGCTGGCCGGGGCCGGCGCCGCGCTCGCCGCCGCCTTCGGCGGGGCGCTGGCCGCGATCCGCGGCGTGGTGCGCCTGCGCGCCGCCGAGGCGCTGCGCGCTCCGGCGCCGGCCTCGTTCCGGCCGCTGCTGCTCGAGCGCCTGGGCTACGCCGGGGCGCTCACGCCCGCGCAGCGCATGATCATGCGCAACCTCGAGAGAAAGCCGCTGCGCGCCGCAGTCACCGTCGCCGGTATCGCCGGCTCGGTCGCGATCCTGATCGCCGGCACTTTCTGGGGCGACGCCATCGAATGGTTCATGGACGTGCAGTTCAACCAGGTGCAGCGCGCGCAGGTCAACGTCGGCTTCGCCGAAGCCGTGCCGCGCGAGGCGCTGTGGTCGCTCGAGCGCCTGCCGGGGGTGAAGCAGGCCGAAGTGGCGCGCGCCATCCCCGTGCGTCTGCGCGCCGGCCATCGCAGCTATCGCACCGCGCTTAACGGCCTCGCCGACGGCGCCGAGCTCCAGCGCATCCTGGACGCGGACCTGCGCCAAGCGCAACCCGCGCCCGGCGGCGTGCTGCTCACCACGCGCCTCGCCGAGCGGCTGGACGTGGCGCCCGGCGACATGCTGTTCGCCGAACTGCTCGAGGGCAAGCGCGTCAAGGCCGCCTTGCGCGTCACCGGCACGGTGCGCGAGCTCGCAGGCATGAACGCGTGGATGCGCCTGGACGACCTGAACCGCCTTGCACGCGAGGGGCCCGTCGCTTCCTCCGCCGGGCTGCTGGTGGACCGCGCGTCGGAAGGCGCGCTGCTCGAGCGCCTGAAGCAGATGCCCGCCGCGGCGGTGGTCATCGTCAACCGCACCCTGGTGGACACCTTCCGCGAAACGAGCGCGAAGAACGTGCTGTTCTTCACCGCGATACTTTCCGCCTTCGCCGCCACCATCGCCGTGGGCGTGGTGTACAACAGCGCGCGCATCCAGCTCGCCGAGCGCGCCTGGGAGCTCGCCAGCCTGCGCGTGCTAGGTTTCACGCGCGGCGAGGTCTCGGTCCTGCTGCTGGGGGAGCTGGCGCTGGAGATCGCCGCCGCCATCCCGCTCGGCTTTGCCGCCGGCTACGGCCTGGCGGCGCTGCTGCTCGCGCTCATGCCCCACGAGATGATCGAGTTCCCGCTGGTCATCGCCCCCCGCACCTACCTGTATTCGGGTGCGGTAGCCGCGGCGGCCGGCGTGGTGAGCGCGCTCATCGTGCGCAATCGGATCGATAATCTGGACATGGTCGGCGTACTGAAGACACGCGAATGAAAACGAGAAACCTGGTTTTGCTGGGCGTTGCGGGCGTTGTGCTCGCCGGGCTGGTGGCCTGGGCGCTGCGCCCGCAGCCGATCGCCGTGGAGGCCGCCGCCGTTACGCAGGGGCCGTTCGAGCAGACCGTGGTGGACGACGGCAAGACGCGCGTGCGCGACCGCTATGTGATCGCGGCGCCGCTCGCCGGCAGCGTGGAGCGCATCCGCCTGGAGCCGGGCGACGCCGTGCGCCACGGCCAGGTGGTGGCGCTGCTCACGCCGACCGCGCCCGCCTTCCTGGACGCGCGCACCGCGCGCGAGCTGCAGGAGCGCATCGGCGCCGCCGACGCGCAGTTCGCCCGCGCGCGCGCCGAGGCGCTGAAGGTGCTGGCGCAGCGCGACCAGGCGCGCGCCGACCTCGTGCGCCAGGCGAAGCTCGCCGCCGGCGGCTTCCTCTCCCCCACCGCGCGCGAGCAGGCCGAGCTCGCCTTGCGCACCGCCGAGCGCGCCGTGGACGCCGCGCGCTTCGCCGAGGAGGCGGCGCGGCACGACGCGGCGCAGGCGCGCGCCGCGCTCGTGCGCTACAAGAGCGGCGACCCCTCGTCCAAATGGGAGGTCGTCTCGCCGGTGAATGGCTCGGTGCTCAAGGTGAACCAGAAGAGCGAGAGCCCTGTGGGATTGGGCGCGCCGCTGCTCGAAGTCGCCGACGCGAGGAGCCTCGAGGCGGTGGTCGACGTGCTGTCGCAGGACGCCGTCGCCATCCGCCCCGGCATGGCGGCGCGCGTGGAAGTCGGCGTGGGCGTGGCGGCCGTGCCGGCGCGCGTGCGCCTCATCGAGCCTGCGGCCTTCACCAAGGTGTCGGCGCTAGGGGTGGAAGAGCAGCGCGTCAACGTGGTGCTCGATTTCGCCGGGCCGCTCGACCATGTCTGGACCATGGGCGACGGCTTCCGGGTGGAGGCGCACATCGTCACGCACCGCGAGGAGAACGCCGTCAAGGTGCCGGTGGGCGCGTTGTTTCGCGAGGGCGCAGGCTGGGCGGTGTTCGTCGTCGAGGACGACCGCGCGTCCAAACGCGCCGTGAAGGTGCCGCGGCGCAACAGCGCCGAGGCGATGGTCGAGGACGGCGTGAAGCCCGGCAACCTGGTGGTGGTCTACCCGTCGGACGCCTTGCGCGACGGCTCGAGGCTCGAAGTGTCGCGCGGCGCTCGCCGATAGATCACGTAGTACACCAGCGCCACCAGCACGCTGCCGCCCACCAGGTTGCCCGCGATCACCGGCACGAGGTTGCGCCACAGGCCGGCGACCTCGACGGGCTGCCCGGCGGCGGCCTGCAGCATCATCGCCAGCGGCAGGAAATACATGTTGGCGATCGAATGCTCGAAGCCCGCGGCGACGAAGGCCGAGATCGGGAAGACGATGGCGATGAACTTGTCCATCACGCTGCGCCCGGCGAGCGTCATCCACACCGCCATGCACACCAGCACGTTGCACAGCACGCCGCGGAAGAACGCCTCCCAGAAGGGCAGCGAGGACTTGGCCGCGGCGATCTGCAGGTAAGTCATGCCGATCGCCCCGCCGTTCATCTCGGCGTGCCCGGAGAGGAACACCACAGCCGCAAGGCCCGCCGCGCCGACGAAATTCGCAGCGCACACCACCACCCAGTTGGTGAGCACGTCCTTCGTGGGCAGGCTGCCGTCGGCCCAGGCCATCGCCAGGAGGTTGTTGCCGGTGAACAGCTCCGCGCCCGCCACCACCACCAGCAGCAGGCCGAGCGAGAACACCAAGCCGCCGAGCACGCGCTGCGCGGCAAAGCCCAGCTGCGCATCGCTCGCCACGATGACGTAATACAGGGATCCCAGGCCGATGAAGCCGCCGGCGAGAATGCCGAGCATCGCGAGCTGCAGGAATGGCAGGCGCACCTTGAGCATGCTGGCGTCCTGCACGCGCTGCGCGATCTCGCGCGGGGAATAGGCGTCGAACGTCGGGAAGATGCTCATGCGTTCATTATGCCCGCAGCCACCCGCGACGCTCGAGCAGCGCGACGATGGCGCGCGCGCCCTCTTCAGGCGTGCCGGCGTCCCCGCGCACCACCAGCTCGGCATGCTCCGGCGCCTCGTACGCCGCCTGCAGCCCGGGCAGCGTGGCCGACCTGCCTTCGCGCGCGGCGCGGTACAGGCCCTTGGGGTCGCGCGCCGCGCACACTGCGAGCGGCGTGTCGACGAACACCTCGGCGAAGCGCGCGATCTCGTGCCGCGCCTGGTCCCGGTAGCGCCGGCGGTTGGCGGTCGCGTCGAACACCACGGGCCTGCCATGCCGCGCCAGGAACGCGCCAAGATGGGCCAGCGCCGCGTAGAACAGGTCGCGCTCGCTCTCGTCGTAGTGCGGATACGGCGTGAGCTGGGTGCGCAGCACGTCGGACTCGAGCAGCGCGGCGTCGACGCCGCGCTCGTGCAGCAGCCGGCCGAGCTCGCGCGCGATCGCGCTCTTGCCGCAGGCCGACAGCCCGGTCAGCCATACCGCGAAGCTCATGCGCAGTAGTCGTTCGCGCGCGCCGGCTCGAAGCGCGGCGCCGCGAGCACGTTGAGCACGAAGCGCAGGACCTTGGCGCGGATCGCCTCGTCGAGCACCGGGTACCAGACCGGGTTCGCCATCACCAGGCCGCGGAAAGCGAAGAACGGCGCCGCGACCTCGAGCATCTCCGCGTCGCCCGAGCGCTCCAGGTAGCGCTCCCAGAAGCGGCGGTACAGGCGCTCGAAACCGCCTTCCAGGCGGCCCGAGCGCTGCAGCGAGAAGAACAGGTAGTTGAGCGTCAGGCAGGTGACGTCGTCGGCCGCGTCGCCCCATTCGCCGCGCGAGCGGTCGAGCGCGCTGAAGTCCGTGCCCTCGCGGAACATGAGGTTCCACGGATGGAAATCGCCGTGCACCTGGCGCAGGCGGTGCGTGCGCGGCTTGAGTTTCCAGCGCCAGTCGAGGCAGTGCTGCTCTATCTCGCGCAACGTCGCGGCGGGGACCGGCCCTTCCGGCGGATAGCTGTCGACGACCCCGAAAATGCACTCGCCGTGGCCGAGCAGCTCGCGCACGCGTCGCAGGTAAAGGCCCGGGTCCGGACCCGGCACGCGGTGGATGGCGACGAGGTAGTCGCACAGCGCGTCGGCTCGCTCGGCATCGAGCGGCCGCGCGTCGCTCCCGGCGCGCAGCCGCAGCAGGTCGTCCGCGTATTCGCGGCCCTCCACGAATTCGGCCAGCATGAACAGCTCCTCGGCGCTGCCCAGGGGCACCAGCTCGCCGCTCGCGCGCACCGCGCCCACGTCGAGCGAGGCGACGTGGCGCGGCAGCTTGCCGAACGCATCGTGGGCCCAGAGCAGCGACTGCGCGCGGTCGGACATGTGCTCGTGGCCGAAGGGACCGGGACGCACGCTTTCCACCACTGCGCGGCGCGGCTCGCCGTCCAGCTCGTAGTCCACGCGCAGCGGGATGCCATAGCCGTAGCCCTTGTCGCCCTGCCGCCCGCCGCCGAGCGGTGTCACGCGCACCGCGCGCGCGGGCCGGCCGTGGACGGCGCCCAGGTACGCCGTCAGGGCGAGTGCGCTGAAGCGGGACGCCACGTTGTGCCGGCGGCCTAAGGGATATCCAGCCGGCGGCGCGCGCCGGCCTCCTGCTCGCGCCCGCGACCCAGGGCGAGCGCCAGGGCGCCAAGCTCCGCGGCGAACACGCGCAGCACATCATCCAGTGTCACCACGCCAAACAGGCTGCCATCGGCCGTCACCACCGGCAGGCGGCGCACGCCCCTCTCGCTCATCGCTTTCACGGTTTCGGCGAGACCCTCGTCCTCGCGCGCCACCCGGGGCTGCGCCGACATTACGTCGCCGACGCGGATGCCCTCCGGGCGCGCGCCGGGGACAGCCACCACGGCGACCACGATGTCCCGGTCGGTGATCACGCCCACCGGCCGCGTCACGCCTGCCTTGCGCTCGGTCACCACCAGCGCGCCCACGTGCGCGTCGCGCATCAGCAGCGCCGCCTCGCGCAGCGTCGCGTCGGGCCCGATCACCGCCACGGTGCGGCTGCAGAACTCCCGTACTTTCATCGCATCGCTCCCTCGTCCGGCGGCATTGCCTGGCCGCGATGGCGAGTAAACCACGCGGCGGCGTCGGCGCAATCGCGGAACCGCATGCGCCACTCAGCGCGTCCAGCTCACGCGCAGCAGGTTGTCGGCCTTGTTGTAGTGGAACTCCATGCGGCCGCGGTAGGCCTTGCGCAGCGCTTCGCCGATGCCGCGCGCGAGATGCGCGTCGGTGGTGGTCACCAGCAGCCCGCCCGCTGCGGGCTCGATGCTCATGATGCGCTGCAGGGGATGGTCGCGCTTCTCCGACGCCTCGCAATGCCGCACCCGCGCCACGATTTCGTCGCGGTGCGCATCCAGAAACGGACCCTCCAGCGTGACGAACCCCGCCGGGAAGCGGTCGCGGATGCGCTTGCAGGCCGCGCAGCGCACGACGTGCGCGGCCGCCGGCGGCGCGCCCCAGTGCCAGCGCCCGCGATGCCAGACCGCGCCGCAATCCCCGCAGCGCGCGGGCTCCGGGAGCTTCTTCCTTGTCTTGTAGGTATCGTGCACCAGCTCCTGCAGGAGCTGCTCGCGCCGCAACATGCGGAATCCGCCGCGCTGGCTTTTCATGGCGCTAAATTACGTCATGACTTGCGCGAAGCTTTGACCTTGGTCAAACGGGCGGCCTGCCAGCGCCCTACGCTGAACGCTGCAAGGAGATTCGACATGGCACTGACGCCCCAGCAGGTGCAGGAATTGCGCAAGCACATCCTGGAGCGCCGCGGGCAGCTTGCCGCCGAATTGCGCGGCGACGCCGAGCGCGCACGCGAGGAGCCGTACGGCGCGCTGGCCGGCGCCACCCACGACACCGGCGACGAGTCTGTCGCCAACCTGCTCGCCGACCTGGGCCAGGCGGAGTTCAGCCGCGACCTGGCCGAACTGCGCGACCTGGAAGCTGCGCGGCTGCGGCTCGACGGCGGCAGCTACGGCATCTGCGCCGATTGCAGCGCGGAAATCGACTACGCGCGGCTGCGCGTCAACCCGGCCGCGCTGCGCTGCGTCGCGTGCCAGACGCGGTACGAGAAGACCCACGCCGGCCTGGGCACGCGGACCCTCTAGGACAAAAAAAAGCGGTCCCGCAGGACCGCCTCGCTTCCCAACCTACGGGCGCCAGGAAGGCGCCTGCAGGTTGTCAGGCCGCTTTCAGATTGCTGGCCGCAAGCTTGCCGCGCTCGGTGACGACGTCGAAGCTGACGCGCTGGCCTTCGGCCAGGGTGCCCATGCCGGCTTGCTCCACCGCGCTCACGTGTACGAACACGTCTTTTTCCCCGCCTTCCGGCTGGATGAATCCGAATCCCTTGGTGGCATTGAAGAACTTAACGGTTCCTATAGTCATACCTGACCTCCATAACCAAAACACCGCACGCGAATCGGGCGCGGTAACGAACAACCTAGCCGAAGTGGAGTATTTGCATTCCGCGCCCGGGTACCGGGCGTAGCTGAAAGATAGGCCAAAACGCAGATCGCACCCCAATGGTGCGCGGTATTGCCGCCAAATGCAAACCGTGTTTGGGTCGATCTGCTAGTGGTCCTCCAGCCTGGGGCGCTCTTCCTCGGTAGGTTCACCGGTCTCGGGATCCACGTGACCGGCGATGCCGATCTCGCTCTCGGCCTCCTGCAGCGTCTCGCCCGGCTCGGGGGCCTCTTCGCCGCCGGCCTGCATGTCCTGCACCGCGTCGAGCAGCGTCACAAACGGACCGTACTCGCGGCCGCCTTCCTTCGCCTGCCAGTAGTAGCCGTCAGGGCGTTCGACGATGCGCGTGCGGTCGTAGTCGGGGGCGGTTTCCGGGATCGCCTTTGTCATGGGTAAATATTCTGCGCCTCGGCAACGAATCGTGTGTGACTTTCGTCAATCCCCCATGCGGGCCAACTGCGCAAGGGACGCGCCGGCGCCGGGGTTGATGTACGTCAAAGGGGCGCCGGCGGTACGGCGGCATGCTTGTCCCATCGGCAACGATCTTAAGGGCAAGCAATGCAACTACCTCTGCAGATCAGCTATCGCGGCATGGAGAGCTCGGCGGCGATCGATGCGCTCGTGCGCGAGAAGGCCGCCAAGCTGGAGCAATTCCATCCCCGCATCGTCAGCTGCCGCGTGGTGATCGAGCAGCCCGCGCGCCACAAGCAGCAGGGGAAACCGTTCGTCGTGCACATCGACCTCAAGGTGCCGGGCGGGGAGATCGCGGTGAATCGCGACCACGACGAGGACGTGTACGTGGCGCTGCGCGATGCGTTCGACGCCGCACGCAGGCAGCTCGAGGAGTTCGCCCGCGAACAGCGCGGCGACGTCAAGCACCACCAGGCTTGACCTCGATCAGGCGCGCTAGCCCTTGATGCACACCAGCGGCTCCACGCGCGCCACCTTGCGCGCGAGGCCCGCCGCGTCGGCCGCGTCCACCACCGCGGAGACGTCCTTGTAGGCCCCCGGCGCTTCCTCGGCGACACCGCGCATCGACGGGCTCGTCACGAGGATGCCGCGCGCGGCGAGGTCGTCCACCACCTGGCGCCCCTGCCAGGTTTCCAGCGCCTGGCGCCGGCTCATGGCGCGCCCCGCGCCGTGGCAGGCCGAACTGAAGGCGAGCGCCTCGGATTCCCTGGTCCCCGCCAGCACGTAGGAGCCGGTGCCCATCGAGCCGCCGATCAGCACCGGCTGGCCTGCGTCGCGGAACGCCGCCGGCACGTCGGCATGGCCAGGGCCGAAGGCGCGCGTCGCGCCCTTGCGATGCACGTAGAGCTTGCGCGTGCCGCCGTCCACCCGGTGTTCTTCCACCTTGCAGGTGTTATGCGATACGTCGTAGAGCAACGGCAGCCGCGCCTGCGGCAGCATCCTGCGAAACACCTCGCGCACCAGGTGGGTGAGGATCTGGCGGTTGGCGAGCGCGCAGTTGATCGCGGCACGCATCGCGCCGAGGTACTCCTGCCCGACCTGCGATTGGATCGGCGCGCAGGCGAGCTCACGGTCGGGAAGGTGGATGCCGTTTTGCGCTGCGCTCATCGCCATGCGCTTCAAGTACTCGGTGCCGATCTGGTGCCCGAGGCCGCGCGAACCGCAGTGGATCATCAGCACGATGTCGCCCTGCACGAGACCGTAGGCCGCGGCGATGCCGGCGTCGAATACCTCCGTGACCTCCTGGATTTCAAGGTAGTGGTTACCGCTGCCCAGCGTGCCCATCTCGTCGCGCTGGCGCTTCTTCGCCCGTGCCGAGACGTTGCCGGGCGCGGCGTGCTTCATCTGCCCGTGCTCCTCGATGCGCTCGAGGTCCGCCTCCTCACCCCAGCCGCGCTGCACCGCCCAGGCCGCGCCGCCAGCCAGCATCGCGTCCATCTCCTTCTCGCCCAGCCGGATCTCCCCCGTGCTGCCGATGCCCGCGGGGATGGCGCGCGCGAGCTCGTGCGCGAGCGGCTGCTGCACCTTCAGGATGTCCTCGCGGCGAAGGTCGGTGTGCAGGCAGCGCACGCCGCAGGAAATGTCGAAGCCGACTCCGCCCGCGGACACGACGCCGCCGTCCTCCGCATCGAACGCAGCCACGCCGCCGATGGGAAAACCGTAGCCCCAGTGCGCGTCGGGCATGGCGTAGGACGCCTTGACGATGCCGGGTAGCGCCGCGACGTTGACGGCCTGCTCGTACACCTTGCGGTCCATGTCGCGCAGCAGCGATTCGCTGGCGTAGATCACCGCCGGCACGCGCATCGCGCCCTGGCGCGGGATCTCCCATTCGTAGTCGGAGCGTTTCTCGAAGAGGTCTAGTTCCATGTCACACGTCCACCACGGTTTGCGCGAGCCACCCGGCGCCTTCCTGCGCGACGCGCAGCGTCGTGTAAGTGGCGCCCTTCACTTCCACCGCCGGGTGGTGGCGCGCCACGTCCACGGTCTCGCCCCAGGCCTCGCCGGCGAGGCGCGTGCCCTCGAGCCGCACCGCGAAGCGCGAGAACAGCATCCGGCGCGTCGCCATCTCGTAGACCAGGGCGTTCAGCCATTCCGCCAACAGCAGTTCGTCGTCCGGCGCCTCGCAGCCGAGATCGATGCGCTCGAGCGGCCGCACTGCGCCCGGGTCGGTGATCACCGCGGTGAGCGCTAGCGCCGCCTGCTCGAAGGCCTCGGCCATGCTCGCCCCCGAACCGCGCACGCCGATATCGGCACCGTGCTCATAGTGTTCCCAGCGGGCTTTGACCTTAGTCAAACGGCGCCACCCCCGCGCCTACGAATATCAGGCATGGAGGCTAGCGTAACCCTCACCGCGACAGCACGGAGGCCAGAGATGAAGCGACTGCACAGATCCATGCAGGAAAGGAAGCTCGCCGGCGTCTGCGGCGGCCTGGGCGATTATTTCGGCTTCGACCCGGTGTTCTTCCGCCTGTTCTTCCTCTTCTCCATTCTCTTCGGCGGCCTCGGGCTGGTCGCCTACCTGGTGCTGTGGCTCCTGGTCCCGGAGCAGGAGGGCATGCGCCGCGAGGGCGTGCGCCTGCGCTTGTCCGGCACGGAGCGCAAGATTGCGGGCGTGTGCGGCGGCCTGGGAGAGTACTTCGAGCTCGACCCGGTGCTGTTCCGGGCCGCATTCGTGGTGCTCGCGTTCGCCGGCGGGCTGGGGATCCTGCTCTACCTCGCGCTGTGGCTGGTGGTGCCGGGGCCGGTTCCGGCCCCGCGCGCCTAGTGCCGCAGCACGCACTTGTCGTACAACTGCGGGAACGCCCCCTGCGGGTCGTACTTGCGCTTGAGCGCGGCATAAGCCTCGCCGCCGTAGATGCGGTGGAAATCCTCCTCGGGGAAGAAGCTCTCCGAGTACAGCGACTTGATGCCGCCGAGCTCCGTCACCTTGCGCTCGATGAGGCGGTTGAAATGGCCGGGCGGATGCGCCTCGCGCGTGCGCTTGACGTCCCAGAAGCCGAAGTTCACATACCAGCCCGCCGGTAGCGGGTAGAGCGTATGGCGCCCGGCATGCGCCGAGGCGCCGATGGGACATATCCACTGCGGCCACAGCCCGATCTCGCGCGCGTAGAACTCGAGGAATTCCGCCGCGCGCGCGAGCGGGATGTCCACGTCCTGGATCACGGACTCCGAGTGCAGCCCGAGCACGCGCTCGAGCTTGCGCGTCGCGCCGACGCGGCTGTTCCAGCGCATGATCTTCTGGTAGGTGCGCGACCCGAGGCGCTTCCTGCCGTAGACCAGCCTCCTCACCAGGGGGTTCTGCGCCAGCAGGTTTTTCGAGCACCAGAACCAGTCGGTGTCCCAGCGCCACAGGTAGTCGTGCACCGTGAGGAAGTCCTCGCGCCGCTCGGCGATCGAACGGTAGTAGATGCGCTCGTAGGTGTAGTCGCTGGTGTACGGCGCGGCATCGGCAAAGGTGCCGAGCGTGAGGAAGAGATTTTGCGGCGAGAACGCGGTGCCGTCGATGAAGTCGGCCTCGCCCGAGCGCAGTCGCCGCCCGAGCTCTGCGAAAAAGCCGGCGGCATCGCCGAAGCCATGGTGCTCGAGTCTCACGTAGGGCTTCACCGGCACCGCTTTCGCCTTCACGCGCAGCGCATAGCCGAGCGTGCCGTAGGAGTTGGGGAAGCCGAAGAACAGGTCCGCATGCTCGTTGTCCGGCGTGCAGGTGACGATGCTGCCGTCGCCGAGCAGCACCTCGAGTTCCGTCACCGTGTCGTGCACCAGCCCGTGGCGGTGCGAGGAGGCTTCGATGCCCACGCCCGCCACGGCACCGCCGAGGGTGATGGTCTTGAGCTGCGGCACCACCGCGGGCATCACGCCGCGCGCAAGGCAGGCGTCAACCAGGTCCTCGTAGCTGACCATGCCTTCGGCCTCGACCCAGCCCGCCGCCGCATCGACGGCGAGGACGTCGCGGAACGCGCGCACGTCAATGCGCCGCCGCGCGCCGCCCGCGCGGTCGCGAAACAGGTTGGACGTGTCCTTCGCCAGCCCGACCGGGCCGCCCGGGCGCCTAAGCTGCTCGGCTAGCGCCCGGGTTTTCGCGGTATGCAGGCTGTTCGTAGAGGAATTCCCGGCTCATCGGGTAGCTGCGGGACGTGGCGTTGCCCTTGGAAAACACGATCTGGAACAGGTGCGTGTAGCCCTTGGGGCAACGGAACAATTCGGCGCAGCCATACAGGTACGCGCGCCAGATGCGCCGGAAGCGCTCGTCGAACTTCAGCGGGTCGAGCGCGTGGATCCTGTCCCAGTTGCGGTCGAAGCGCTCGCCCCAGGCATCCAGCGTCAGCGCGTAGTGCCGCCGCAGGTTTTCGATGTCGAGCACCTCGAGCCCGGCGCGCTCCATCGCCGCGATGGTGTGAGCGAGGCTCGGGATCCAGCCGCCGGGGAACACGTGCCTGCGGATGAAGAACTCGGTCTGGAAGTGCCCGACGTGGCCGATGAAGTGCAGCATCCCCAGGCCGCCGGGCTTGAGGAAGGCGGCGTGCGCGCGCACCACCTGCTCGAGCTGGTCGCGCCCGGCGTGCTCCAGCGTGCCGATCGACACCACCTTGTCGTACGCGCGGCGCGCGTCGCGGAAGTCGGTGTCGATCACCTCGAGCGCGCCGCCCAGGCCGCGGCGCGCGATCTGCTCGCGCACCATCTCGACCTGCGACGTGGTGTTGTTGACGCCGGTGACCTTGACGCCGTACTTCTCGTGCGCATGGAACATGAAGCCGCCAAAGCCGCTGCCGATGTCCACCACGTCCTCCCCGGGGGCGAGCCGGAGCTTCCTCGCCACGTGCTCGATCTTGTTGCGCTGCGCCTCCTCCAGCGTGCGCGTGCCCTCCTTCCAGTACGCGCAGGTATACATCATCAGCGGGTCGTCGAGCCACAGGCGGTAGAACCCGGTGCCGAGCGCGTAGTGCGCCTCGGCGTTCCTCTTCGCCTGCGCCCAGCTGCGGTTGGCGAAGCGCAGCTCGTGCCAGCGGTTGCGCACGCCCACCAGCAGGTTGTGGCCGTCCATGCCGCTTTCCAGCCCCACCGCCATCGCCCTGGCAAGGCTGCCTTCGATCTCGATCTGGCCATCGAAGTACGCTTCAAGCAGGCCGATGTGGCCGAAGGCGGCAATGCGTGCATAGGCCGCTGCGCTGCGAATCACCATGGTGAAGGCGGGAGCATGCGCGGAATTGCGGTATTCGCCGCCGCCCGCAAAGCGTACCGCGAAGGGGATGGCGGTCCCCTCCCCGACCCGGCGCATTACCGCGTCAACTAGAAATTCCACGCGCGGCCATTCTACCGGCCGCGCGCCTGATTCAGTGCGACATCAGCACCGGCACCGTCATCGCGCCGAGGATGGTGCGCGTCACGCCCCCGAGCACCAGTTCGCGCACGCGCGAATGCCCGTAGGCGCCCATCACGATCAGGTCGGCGCTGGTGTCCGCGGCGCGCGACAGGATCTGCGCACCGACCTCGAAGCCCGCTCCGCTCTGCCGCGCCACCGAAACCTTGACGCCGTGGCGCGCCAGGTACAGGCCGATGTCGGCGCCCGGCTGCTCGCCGTGATTGACCGGCTCGCGCTCCGGATCGAAGACGGCCACCTCGACCGCCTGGGCGCGCTTGAGGATCGGCAGCGCGTCGCTCACCGCACGCGCGGCCTCGCGGCCCGCGTCCCAGGCGATCAGCACGCGCTTGGCGGAGACGGCGAAGCGCCCCGTATAAGGCACGTACAGTAGCGGCCGGCCGGCCGAGAGCGCGAGCTCGTCCGCCAGCAGGCGCGCGTCGGCTTCGTCCTGCGGCGCGGGCTGCGCCGCCACCACCAGATCGGCGTAGCGCGCGCTCAGGCGCAATGCAGTGGCCGGGTCAGAGTGCGCGACGCGCCACTCGGCGCCGACGTCGCCGTGCCGCGCGGCCTCATCGCGGAACTGCTTCTCCGCCCGGCGCGCGTTCTCGGCCCCGCGTTGCTCGAGAATGTCGCCCAGCACGGCCCCCGCCTCGGCCAGCGCGTAGGAGGGTATGCGCGGCAAGACCGGCGCGTAGAGCCCCACCAGGTGCGCTTCGAACTGCACGGCGAGGCCGAAGGCGAAAGCCAGCCGCTCGGCCCCGCGCGGGCTGCCGTCGGCGTGCACGAGGATCGTCTTGTAGGCCATGTTCGTTGCGCTCGCTCGCCCAGGCGGCCGCCGGGCCCGCGCCTAGCGGCGCCCGAGCAGGATGCCGACGATCAGGCCGATGCCGGTAGCGACGCCGACCGCGGTCCAGGGGTTCTCGTGCACCTGCTGATCCACCTCGCGCGCCGCATCCCTGGCGCGCGCTTCCGCCACGTGGCCCGCCTCCTGCATGCGCGCACGCGCGGCGCGCAGCGACTCCTCGGCGCGCGCGCGCACCTTCTCGATGCGCTCGCCGGTCTGGCTGGCGGTGGCTTTGAGCAATTCCTCCGCGTCGGTGACGACGGTGCGCAGGTCGTGCATCAGTTTGTCGGTGCTGGCGTGTTGCATGGCGTGCTCCTGTGGGTTCGTCTCGTCTCACGCTCCAGCGTAGGCGCGCGGCTGCGGCCGCTCTTGACGTGGATCAAACGACCCGCACGCCGCTCGCCTCCTGCATCAGCGCCAGCCAGCGCCGGTAGCGCGCGAGCAGCGCCTCGTCGCGCGACGGCGCGAACACTTCCTCCTGCGGCGCCGTGTTCCAGGCCGCCGGCCGGCCTGCCGCCAGGTAGGCGATGCCGCGCGCGCTCGCTTCCGGGTCCTCGCGCCGGATGACCGGCAGGCCGCTGACCGCGGCGAGCCGCCGGCACAGGCCGTCCAGGCGCGACACGCCGCCGCTCACGCGGATGCGCCGCGCGGGCGGGACGTAGCGCGCCATGTGGGCGATGTTCGCCTGCAGCAGGAACGCCATGCTCTCCACGACCGCCACCGCTTTCTGCCAGGGCTCGCCGCCGCCCTCGAAACGGGAGGCGAAGTCCGCGACCCAGAACGGCGCGCCCAGCCCGGCGATGCCGTTGAGGAAAAGCGGCGGCGCCTGCGGCCGCTCCAGCCATGCTGGGAGTTGCGCAGTGAGCTCCGCGATGCGCAGCTCCTCCTCGAGCCAGGCGAGCGCAGTGCCCGCGCCGTTCACGTTGCCCTCCACCATGTACACGGTCGTGCCGCGATCCGCCAGGATGATGCCGGTCAGCTGGCGCGGCACGTGGCCCGGGAACGCGGTGAGCGCGCGCTGCACGAACGCGCTGGTGCCGATGTTGACGTAGGCGCAGTCCGCTTCCGGCCAGCCGAACGCGAACACCGCGGCCGACTGGTCGCCGTTTACCGCCGTGAGCGGTACCGAAATGCCCGCGGTCTCGAGCGTGCCCCAGGCGTGCACGGTGGGCACGCTCTGCGGCAGAAATCCCGCCGGCAGATCGAAGAGCGCCAGCAGCTCCGGGTCCCAGTCGCGCGTATGGATGTTCCACAGCTGCGTGCGCGCGGCGCACTGCGGCTCGGCGAGCAGCGGCTGCTCCTTGAGCAGGCGGAACACGAGGAAGCTCGCCATCGGCCCCCAGGCGAGCGTGCCCGCCTCCCGCGCCGCGCGCACCGCGGGCAGATGCTCGAGCGCCCAGCGCAACTTGCTCGCGCCGTAGTGCGGCGACAGGTACAGGCCGGTCTTGCGGTGCACCGCGTCGCCGTGCGCGGCCTCCAGTTGCGCGATCCAGGCATGCGCGCGCCGGTCCTGCCAGCTGAAGATCGGCGACAGTGCCCGGCCAGTCACGCGATCCCAGCACACCGCGTTGGAGCGCTGGCTGGCGAGGCCGGCGCAGGAGATCTCGGCCCTGCGCGCGCCGAGTGCCGTCACCGCCTGCGCCACCGCGTCGAACACCGAAGCCACCACCTCTTCACCGTCCTGCTCGGCCCAGTCCGGCTGCGGGTGCGCCAGGGAGATCTCGCGCGTGCCTTTGGCGAGAATGCGACCGCTCGCGTCCACCACCAGCGCACGGCTCGCGTGCGTCCCCTGGTCGATGGCGAGGGTGAGACTCATACTAAGATGCTAAACATATGGCGCGCATCGGTGTGATCGGCGGCGGGGCCTTCGGCACCGCCATGGCCTGCGTGGTCCGCAGGTCGGGGCACGAGGTCACGATCTGGGCGCGCGAGCCCGAGGTAGTCGAGGACATCAACCGCCAGGGCGTCAATTCGCATTTCCTCGCCGGCGTGCGCCTTCCCGAAGGGATCCGCGCGACGAACGAGATCGACGCCGCCGCACGTGGCGCCGATTTCCTGCTGCTCGCGCCGCCCGCGCAGCGCATGCGCGAGATCGCCGGGCGCCTGGCGCCACACCTCGCGCCCGGCACGCCGGTGGTGAGCTGCTCCAAGGGACTGGAGCGCGGCAGCCTTGCGCTGATGCCGGAAGTACTGGCACAAGCGCTGCCGCGCGCTCCGGTCGCCGTGCTCTCGGGACCGTCCTTCGCGAAGGAGATCGCCGTCGACCTGCCCTGCGGGGTGGCGCTCGCCAGCGTCGACCTCGCACTCGCGCGCCGGCTCGCGAGCGCCATCGCCAATCCGCGCTTCGGCGTGCAGGCGAACGACGACCCGGTCGGCACCGCGATCGGCGGCGTGATGAAAAACGTGGTGGCGATCGCGAGCGGCGTCCTCGCCGGCAGGAAACTGGGGGAAAACGCGCGTGCCACGATGGTCACGGTCGGCCTCGCCGAGGCGGTGCGCCTCGGGTTGGCGAGGGGCGCGCGGCGCGAAACCTTCGACGGCCTTGCCGGCATCGGCGACATGATGCTCACCGCCAACAGCCTGCAGTCGCGCAACACCTCGCTCGGCTTCGCGCTCGGCGAAGGCCGCAAGCTCGAAGAGGTGCTCGCCGGGCGCAAGGAAGTGACCGAGGGCGCGTTCTCGGCCGAAGCGGTGGTCACGCTCGCGCGCCAGCTGGGCGTCGACATGCCGGTGACGCAGGCCGTGGACCAGCTGCTCAATCACGGCGCGGGACTCGACTCCACCGTGCAGCGCCTCACCGCCGCCTTCGGCGGCTAGCGACGCAGCGTCGCGCAGCTCCCGGCAATCGTCGCCGCAAGTGACATATCGCACGGCGGCGGGCCCAACCAATGCCTTGCGCCGGCACGCGCTCCTTTCGCGCGCACGGCCCGCGGCTCTAGAATGGCTGCGTAGCCAATTCGGTGCGGGCACGGTCTCGCGGGAGGGCGCCAATGTTGGAATTGCTGGAGTGGCCAGGTAAGCGCGACGGTGAACCGGCAGACGCGGGTAGCGAACCGGCGCTTGCCGCACCGGCCGATGGCGATCCGCTCACGGCGCTGGCAGAGCTGGACGGCCGGCTCGCAGCCGCCGGGGGCGCGGATCCCAAGGCGCGCGCCGAGGCCCTCGCGCTCATCCAGGAAAGCGGCGCGACGCACGCGTCCGCGCTGCTGGCGCGATACATCGCGAACGCCACGGGCACGCAGGGCGGGCGCGAAGCCACCTGGAAGTCCCTCGTCGACTATCAGACTCACCTGACGCAGGCGCTGTGCACATGCGCGGGAACCATGCTCACGGCGCAGAGCGCGGCGCGTGCCATCGCCGCGTGCCGTACGCTAGCCAAGATCCATCTGGTTCATTACGCGAGCGTGCCGGGCAAGCTGTGGCACGTGGCCTACGCCATTCGTGCAGCCGCGGAGAGTGCCGGCTGCTCGAGCACTCCGGTGCACGCGCGGTCCGATCACAGGACGATGACGACCGTGGAGCAGGAACTGTTGCGCCTGCTCATGCTGCAGGTGAGCGCGCCGGACATGATGGCCCCGGAGCAGATCGAGGCCGCCGACCGCGTGATCGAGCAGCTGGCCGCGGAGTTCACGCTGCGCCAGCCCGGCGTCTCCGACAACCCCTTTTGCTTCGAGCCGGGAAGCGAATTCGCCCCGCGGCGCGCGAAGGGGCGGCAGCCCGGTGCGAGCACGCGTTACTTCGGCCCCGGCATGGGCTACGACTCGCTGGAGCGCATCGCCAGGCAGCTGGGCGCGACCCGGCGCGAAGACTTCAAGGCCTTCGACAGGGACATCGCGCCGAGAGTGCAGCTGAGCACGGTGCAGCACCTGCTCACCTTCTGGCGCGTCGATTGCCCGTACTCGCCGCCTGCCCACGCGCCCGCATCCGGCAACCTGCAGGTCGTGCATGGCTACGGCCAGGCCTGGCAGTACCTCTCCCAGGCCAAGCAGGGCGCGGGCGAACTGTCGCTCGCCGATTTTTCGGCCGGAGTGCCGCAGGCCCCGGAAACCTGGGTGCTGCTGGGCGCCGGCGGCAGCGAGCTCGGCGCGCAGGTGCCACAGGCGAGCCGCGCTTGGGTGAAGTGCGGCAGCCTGGTCGGCCTGTCGATGCGCGACGGCAACGAACGCTGGGTGGGTCTGATCCGCCGCATGCATGCAGTGCCGGGGGAAGGCGCGCGCGCCGACATCGCCATCCTAAGCAGGGAGCCCAGGGAGGCGTCGTTGCGGGCGGTGCTTGGCAAGTACGAGGACAGCGCCTTCACGGATGCCTCATCCAGGCAGTTCGCCGGCAATACCGTGCACGCCATCTTCCTGTCGGACGGCGCGGAGGGCGCCCAGCCCTCGAACCTGCTGCTGCCGCCGGAGGAAGGCAAGGAAGGCCGGATCTACGAAGTGCAGGCGAAGGACGCCTTGCGCTACCTGCGCGCACTGCAGACCGTCAGGCGCGGCGACGACTACGTGCGCGCCACCTTCGAGTGGGTGTCCGGGCCGGAGGCGTAGCTACTCCGGCATCCCCGCTTCGCCGGCCCCGGCGTGCGCCTTGTCCGGGATCTGCGCGATCATGCAGTCGGTGGTGAGGATCAGCCCGGCAATCGACGCGGCGTTCTGCAGCGCGGTGCGCGTCACTTTGCAGGGGTCGAGCACGCCCATTTTCACCAGGTCGCCGTACTCGCCAGTGGCCGCGTTGTAGCCGAAGTTGCCCGCGCCCTCGACGACCCGCTGCAATACCACCGGCGGCTCCGCGCCGGCGTTGCTCACGATCTGCCGCAACGGCTCCTCCAGCGCGCGCAGCACGATGCGGATGCCCGCGTCCTGGTCGGCGTTGGCGCCATGCAGCTTGCCCACCCGCGCACGCGTGCGCAGCAACGCCACGCCGCCGCCCGGCAGCACGCCTTCCTCGACCGCCGCGCGCGTGGCGTGCAGCGCGTCCTC
>Ga0210380_10000356_pt1 | contig 21128 bp, 16 predicted proteins | sample PLM4_5_coexredo_FD_155476 | JGI IMG/M metagenome (GOLD analysis project Ga0210380, IMG submission 155476) | Groundwater sediment microbial communities from an aquifer in East River, Colorado, USA - PLM4_5_coex redo | ecosystem: Environmental > Terrestrial > Soil > Riparian zone | place: USA... | reverse complement strand
TGGTGCCCGACCGCGTGTCCCGTAAGGTCGCCGGCAAGGTCGAGCACGTGGACGTCGGCGAGGTGGCCGACTGCGTGGTGCTCGCTCCGGCCACCGCCGACCTGATGGCGCGGCTCGTGCACGGTGAGGCGCCGGATGCGCTGACCGCGGTGGTGCTGGCGGCGCGGGGGCCGCTGATCGTGTGTCCGGCGATGGACCTTCAGATGTGGCGCCAGCCGGCGACCCGGAAGAACGTCCAGGCGCTGGCGGCGCGCGGCGCGATCATCGTGGGTCCCGAGAGCGGTCCGCTCGCGTCGGGCCTCGAAGGTCCGGGGCGACTCGCGTCGACCGAGGCGATCGGCGAGGCGATCGAGCAGGTCCTGACCCGCCGCTCGAGCATGAAGAAGATGAAGGTGCTGATCGGCGCCGGTCGGACCGAGGAGCCGCTCGATCCGGTGCGGGTATTGACCAACCGCTCGAGCGGGCGCATGGGATTCGCGCTCGCCGAGGCGGCACGCGACCGGGGCGCCGACGTCACCATCGTGGCCGGACCGGTGAGTGTGGCGCCGCCCCACGGGGTGAAAGTGGTTCCGGTGGTGACCGCGGCCGAGATGCAGAAGTCGATGACGGCCGAGGCGAAGTCGGCCCACGTCATCCTGATGGCTGCGGCGGTGGCCGACTACCGGCCCGTCCGTCAGCAGCGCGAAAAGATCAAGCGCGGCACTGGTGCGATCGCCCTCGCACTCGAGCCGAACCCGGATATCCTCGCGGGGCTGGGGGCGAAGCGCCGGCCGGGGCAGGTGCTGGTCGGCTTCGCGCTCGAAACGACGAATGGTGTGAAGAACGCGCGGCTCAAGCTGAAGAAGAAGGGACTCGACCTGGTGGCGCTGAACTCCCCGGATGTGGCGATCGGAAGCGACACGAACCAGGTCACGCTGGTGACGGCGGGCGGCAACGAGAAGCTGCCGACGCTCAGCAAGCGCGAGGTGGCCGAGCGCCTGCTCGATCGGGTGCTCGCACTGCGCGGCGCGAAGGGAAAGCGATGAGCGACGATCTGCGCAACGAAGTGGCGAAGCTCGCACGCGACGTGCGCCGCTATGTCGAGCGCGAGCGCGCGGCCGGGATGGGGGAACTGCTCGCGGTGAGCGCGGCGCGCGCGAATCCTGCTCCGGCGAGTGCTGCGCCAGCGAGTGCGGCGCCGGAAGCGCGCGAGCGCGTTTCAGTCGCGAGCACGCCTGCGCCGGCGGTTGCGACCGAGGCTCCGGCACTTGCAATCGAAGCTCCGCCGCCCGCGTCCATGAGTCCGGTCGACAGCTCCCCGCTCGACGCGCCGGAGTTCTCCGACTCGGTTCTCCTGCCGTCGCACCACGCGCCGCTCAACTCGCGCGATCTCGCGGCGCGCGCTGCGATCGTCGAGTCGTCGACGCCGGTGCTCGCGGAAGTCGCGACCCAGGCGCGCGCCTGTCAGAAGTGCGCGCTGGCGCAGACCCGCACCAACGCCGTACCAGGCGTCGGGTCGGCGAAATCGGGGATCGTGTTCGTGGGCGAGGCGCCGGGCGCCGACGAAGACGCGAAGGGCGAGCCGTTCGTCGGACGCGCCGGCCAGCTGCTGACCCGCATCATCCAGGCGATGGACGAAGCCAAGCTGATCCCGGACGTGCCGCTCACGCGCGAGACCGTCTACATCTGCAATGTCCTCAAGTGCCGGCCGCCGGAGAATCGCAATCCGCTGCCGAACGAAATCGAGAGCTGCTCCCCATACCTGCGCCGCCAGCTCGAGGCGCTCCAGCCCCGCATCATCTGCTGTCTCGGGAAATTCGCCGCCGAGCTGCTGGTCGGGGCAAAGGGCACCCTCGGGGGAATGCGCGGCAAGATCTACCGCTACCAGGGCGCCAAGCTGATCGTGACCTACCATCCGGCGTTTCTGCTCCGCAGCCCGACGTACAAGCGCCCGGTATGGGAGGACATGCAGATGCTGGCACGTGAGTACCTGAACGACTGAGCCGGCCCCGCCGGCACGGCGCACGAGCGTGCGCCGTTCACGACATGACGAGGAACGTGCCATGACCGACACCTACGCGGCCCCGGTCGCGACCCCCGCGGCCGCGTCGTACGTGCCGCCGCACGACATCGAAGCCGAGCGTGCGGTGCTTGCTTCGATGTTGCTGGGCACCGAGGCAGTGGGACGGGCGATCGAAGGTCTCACCGATTCGTCGGTGTTCTACCGCGACGCCCACGGCAAGATCTACGACGCGATCGTCGCCCTCTACAGCCGCACCGAGCCCGCCGACCTGATCACCGTCACCGAGGAGCTGCGCAAGCGCGGCGACCTCGAGATGGTGGGCGGACCGTCGGGGATCACCAACGTGTTCGAGTCGGCAACCACCGCCGAGAACATCGATGCGTGGGTCCGCGTGGTGGCCGAGAAATCGCTGCTGCGGAGCCTGATCCGCGCCGCGCGCGACATCCAGCAGGAGGCGTTCGCGCACCACGAGGAGGCGCAGGAGATCCTCGACCGCGCCGAGCAGCGCGTGTTCGCGGTCACCGACCGGCGGGTGCGCAAGACGGTGACGCCGATCCGCGACCTGCTGAAGCCGGCGTTCAAGCACATCGAGGAGCTGGCGAGCCGGTCCGAGACAGTGACCGGCGTCGCGTCGGGCTACCCGGACATCGACAAGCTGACGTCCGGCTTCCAGGGCGGCGAACTGGTGATCATCGGTGGCCGTCCCAGCATGGGAAAGAGCGCGTTCGCGGTGAACATCGCCGAGAACGCGGCGGTCCGCACCAAGACGCAGTGCGCGATCTTCTCGCTCGAAATGAGCGAGCATCAGCTGATCCAGCGTCTTCTCGCTTCTCAGGGTGGCGTCGCGCTCCACCGGCTGCGCAGCGGCCGCCTGATGAAGGAGGACTGGCCGCGTCTCACCACCGCGGCCGGCCTGCTGAGCTCGGCGCCGATCTGGATCGACGACTCGCCGGCGCCGACCGTGCTCGAGATCCGCGCGAAGTGCCGACGGCTCAAGGCCGAGCACAATCTCGGCCTGGTGCTGATCGACTACCTGCAGATGATCCGGCCGGCCGGCCGCGCCGAGAATCGCGTGCAGGAGATTTCGCAGATCACGCGCGCGCTCAAGGGGCTGGCCAAGGAGCTGAACGTGCCGGTGATCGCGCTGTCGCAGCTGTCGCGCGCCTCGGAGCAGCGCTCCGGCAGCGACAAGCGGCCGCAGCTCTCGGACCTGCGCGAGTCGGGCAGCGTCGAGCAGGACGCCGACGTGGTGATGTTCGTGTACCGCGAGGAGTACTACAAGCGCGACGACCCGTCGGTGAAGGGCCGCGCGACCATCATCATCGCCAAGCAGCGTAACGGTCCGACCGGCGACATCGACATGACGTTCGAGAGCGAGTACACACGCTTCGTCCAGGGCTACAATCTGATGCCCGGCGAGACCGCAAGCGACGAGCCCTTCTAGAGCATGAGGCTTCCCAGAGCATGACCGACGAACTCGCGGTGCGCGGCGCGCAGTACCTGGTGCGGCGCACCGGCGACGTGGTCGCCGAGGTCGGACGGGTCGCGATGATGGTGGTCGAGAGCGTGACGCAATCGGCGCGCGCGCTGCGGTCGCCGCGCCGCATCGTCCAGCAGATGAAAGCAATCGGCGTTGACTCGCTCGGCCTGGTCACGGTGGTGAGCCTGTTCACCGGTGCGGTCGCCGCGGTCCAGGCGGCCTACCAGTTCTCAAGCGTGGTTCCGCTCAAGTTCCTGGGCTCGGTGATCCTGCGCTCCGTGATCATCGAGCTGGGCCCAGTGCTGACGGCGCTGGTGGTGGGTGGGAGCGTGGGGGCCTCGATCGCGGCCGAGCTCGGCACCATGAAGGTGACCGAACAGATCGATGCGCTGCGCGCGATGGCGATCAACCCGGTCCGCTACCTGGTGGTGCCGCGGGTGATCGCGGCCATCATCATGCTGCCGGTGATCACGGTATTCGCCGACGCAATCGCGGTGTTCGGCGGCTGGGTGGTGGCGGTGACCAGTCTCGGGGTGAACACCCCGACCTACGTCTCGGGCCTGCGCGACTTCTTCTACCTGCGGGACCTGATGGGCGGGCTCGCCAAGGCGGTGATCTTCGGCGGCATCATCGGCATGATGGGCTGCTACTACGGCTTCACGACCGAGGGTGGCGCCGAGGGCGTGGGCATCGCCACCACCAGGGCGGTGATCAGCTCGTGCGTGCTGGTGCTGATCAGTGACTATGTGCTGGCCAACGTCCTGTTCCGGTTCCTGTTCGGATGATCCGGATCCGGGACCTCCACAAGCAGCTCGGCCCCAAGCGGGTGCTGACCGGCGTCGACCTCGAGATCGCGACCGGTGAGACGGTGGTCGTCATGGGGCGGAGCGGCGGCGGCAAGAGCGTGCTCCTCAAGCACATCATCGGCCTGATGACGCCCGACCGCGGCTCGATCGAGATCGACGGCGAAGAGATCGTCGGTCTCAAGGAGAAGGAGCTGGGTGAGATCCGGCGCCGGTTCGGGATGCTGTTCCAGGGCGCTGCCCTGTTCGACTCGCTGACCGTCGGGCACAATGTCGGCCTGCCGCTGCGGGAGCACCTGCGGTGGCGTGGCGAGCCGATCCGCGAACGTGTGCGCGAGCGCCTCGAGTGGGTTGGCCTCAAGGACATCGAGAACATGAAGCCCGCGTCGCTGTCGGGCGGCATGCGCAAACGGGTCGGGCTCGCCCGCGCGATCGTCATGGACCCGCGCTTCATCCTGTACGATGAGCCGACCACCGGGCTCGACCCGATCATGGCGGACGTGATCGACCAGCTGGTGCGCAGCCTGCAAAAACGGATGGGCGTGACGTCGGTGGTGGTCACGCACGACATGAAGAGCGCGTTCATGGTCGCCGATCGTGTGGCGATGCTGCACGAGGGCAGGATCGTCTTCACCGGCACGCCGGACGAGACGCGAAATACGAAGGATCCGCTGGTGCGTCAGTTCGTCGAAGGCACCAGCGAAGGGCCGATCCAGGTCTGACAGCGCCAGCCCAACGAAGGGACGAAGACGTGAGCCGAAGGACCGAAATCCAGGTGGGCGCCACCGTGATCGCTGCACTGGCGATCCTGCTGTTCGGGGTTACCTGGCTGAAGCAGATCTCGCTCGCGCGCAAGGTCACCACCTGGCACGTCGCGTTTTCGCAGGCGGGCGGTATCGACGAGGGCGCCGAGGTCCAGGTCAACGGCATCCACAAGGGCGAGGTCGGCTCGGTCGGACTTCTCGGTGACGGCGTGATCATGGACTTGTCGTTGATGTCGGACGTTCGGCTCACCGACCGCTCGCGGGTCGGGATTCGCGACGTCGGCCTGGTGGGCGACAAGATCGTCTACGTCGCGCTCGGGCCCGAGGGGCGACCGCTGAATCCACGCGACACGATTCCCGGCTTCTACGACAAGGGGATGGGCGAAATGATGGCCGACCTCGGCGGCGCGGTGACCCATGTCACCAAGATCGCCGAGGACCTGCAGACCGTCACATCGACCGCGCACGGCAACGGCGACATCGCGGTCGCGGTGAAGAACTTCCGCGAGACCAGCGAGGAGCTGCGCAAGCTGGTGGGCGACAATCGGACCTCGCTGCGCTCGACCTTCGCCAACCTGAACGCCGCGTCGGGCACCGCGAAGCGTCTCACCACCGACCGCGAGGCAGAGCTGAAGAAGGCGCTCGACGACGTCGGTCGGGCGGCGGAGAGCATGAACCGGCTGTCGGGCCGGCTCGACTCGCTGCGCGCGAGTCTGCAGACGATCAGCACGCGCGTGGAGCGCGGCGACGGCACGCTCGGCAAGCTGGTGAACGACGACAAGGCCTACAACGATCTGCAGAGCTCGCTGAGCAACCTCAATCTGCTGATCGCAGACATCAAGAAGAACCCCAAGAAGTACATCCACGTCAGCGTGTTCTAGGAATCATGGCGAAGAGCAAAGCGGCAAAGTCCCATTTCTTCTGCACCGCGTGCGGCAACGAAGAGGCTCGCTGGTTCGGACGCTGTCCGTCGTGCGGCGCGTGGAACACCGCGGCCGAAGCGCCAGCCGGCGCCCCCGCCGGGTCGGAACCCGCGGGGCGCGCGAGCCGTGCGCGCTGGTCCCCGAAGGGGGAGGGGCAGACGCGCGGCACCGCACGTCCGCTCGCCGAGGTCGAGATCTCAGGCGTCGAGCGCGGCGTCACCGGGATTCGCGAGCTGGATCGCGTGCTGGGCGGCGGACTGGTTCCCGGCTCGCTGCTGCTGGTCGGCGGCGATCCGGGGATCGGCAAGAGCACCCTGCTGCTCCAGGTTGCGGCGCGGCTTGCGGCCAGCGGACGTACGGTCCTGCTGGTGGCGGGCGAGGAGAGCGAGGAGCAGGTGCGGATGCGCGCGGCGCGGCTCGGCGCGATTCCGGACAAGCTGCTCATCCTGTGTGAAACCGATCTCGAGACCGTGCTCGCGACCGCCGAGCAGCTGCGTCCCGACATTCTGATCGCCGACTCGATCCAGACCCTGTCGCGTTCCGATCTCGACGGCGGACCGGGCACCGTCACGCAGGTGCGCGAGTGCGGACTCGGCCTCATGCACTTCGCCAAGGCGACCAAGACCGTCGTGTTCCTGGTCGGACACGTGACCAAGGACGGCGCGGTCGCCGGTCCGCGCGTGCTCGAGCACATGGTCGACGCGGTGCTGTACCTCGAGGGTGAGCGCTACCAGCATTACCGCGTGCTGCGCGCCGCCAAGAACCGGTTCGGTTCGACCCACGAGCTGGGCGTGTTCGAGATGACCGAAGGCGGACTGATCGAAGTCGCGAACGCGAGCGCCGCGTTCATCTCGGAACACCGCGGCACCGTACCCGGCGCCGCGGTGGTGGCCAGTCTGGAGGGCTCGCGTCCGCTGCTGGTCGAGGTCCAGGCGCTGGTGTCGGGCTCGTTCTACGCAACACCCCAGCGGGTGACCAACGGCTTCGATCCGCGCCGGCTCGCGGTGTTGCTGGCCGTGCTCGAGCGTCGCGTCGGACTCAGGCTCGGGCGTCATGATGTGTTTGTGTCGGTGACCGGCGGTCTCAAGCTCGAGGAGCCGGGCACCGATCTCGGCGTCGCGCTCGCGGTCGCGTCGTCGTTCCGTAGCCGCCCGGTGCTCGAGCGCACGCTGGTGGTGGGGGAGATCAGTTTGTCGGGGGAGGTGCGACGCGTCGCGCGGCTCGACCAGCGCGTGCGCGAAGCCGCGCAGCTCGGATTCGTGCGCGCCGGAGTTCCCGCGGCCCAGGCCGACGAGGCGAAGGGCGCGGGGATCGAGATCGTTCCGGTCGCGACCGTGAAGGAAGCCGTCGATGTGCTGCTCGGCGCGCGCGTCGATCCGCCCGCCAAGGCGACCGAGAACGCGGCGAACGCGCCGCAGCCCGAGACCGCGGCCCGATGAGTTCGTCCGACGCGACGAAGGACAGCGCGTCGCCGCCGCTGAGTGCGAGCGCGCAGAAGGTCCAGGACGCCATCCGCGCGCGCGGACTTGATCTCACCGTGATCGAGCTGGCGGTGCCGGTGCGGACCGCCGCCGACGCCGCGCGCGAGGTCGGGTGCGAGGTGGCGCAGATCGCCAAGAGCATCATCTTCCGCGCGGCGAGCGGACGCGGCGTGCTGGTGATCACCAGTGGCTCGAACCGCGTGAACGAGCAGCGGGTAACCGAGTTGATCGGTGAGGCGATTGGTCGCGCGAGCCCCGACTTCGTGCGCGAGGTGACTGGGTTCGCGATCGGCGGAGTGCCGCCGCTCGGTCACGCGACCGAGATGATCACGCTGATCGACGAGGACCTGTTCAAGCTTCCGTTTCTGTGGGCGGCCGCCGGTCACCCGAACTCATTGTTCCGCCTGCCGCCCGACGTCCTGCCCCGGCTGGCCGGCGGCCGCGTCGAAAAGGTGACCTAGGGTCATTTAGGCCCTGCAGGACGGGCAGGGCGATTGGTACACTCCGTGTGCCTCGCCAGCCGAATCGACGACTTCCTTCCGCGATTCGCCCCGCGCCCGGAGATCATCATGCGCCCGCACCCTGGCTCGACCGCGCTCCGCCGTTTCGCGCTCGTCATCGCGCTGCTCGCGACGCTCGCCGTTCTCCCGGCGCACGCAGCATGGCAGCCAGGCGGCGTTCGGTTATCCGAGCTTCCGCCGCAGGGGTACTACGACATCAGCAGCATCGTCTCCGACGGCACGGGTGGAGCGATCGTCTCGTGGGTGAGGAACTACACCTACCCCTATCCGTCCGATCGCACGGATTACTTCCTGGTCGCTCAGAAGATCGACACCGACGGCAACGTGCCCGCACCGTGGCCTGCAGGTGGTCGCGTGGTTCGCAGCTGGGTGAGTGATCCATATTCGAACTCCCCGAACATCACACCACTTCGGATGCTCACGAACGGGGCGGGCGGCGCGATCTCGCCCGAAACGTCGCTCGAGAACATCGTCGAGTATCGGAACCGCTTCCATCTGTATCAGGTTGCGTCGAATGCAACCGTGACCGGCGTTCCCAACTACAGCGGCACGTACACGGGGCCCGATGTCACCGGGGCTGCAGTCGATATCGATGGGGCCGGCGGAGTCGTCATGATGGCGATCCAGCAAACGTTCGCCCCGCCCCCTTATCCGACCACGCCCGGCGACCTGTACGCCCAGCGCGTGGATCCACTGGGCACTCCGCTCTGGGGGGCCGGACCGGTCTTCTGCAACGGAGCAGTCCTGGCCGGTGGCTGGAGCCTGCTTGCTGACGGCAGTGGTGGCGGATTCTTCGCCTGGTGTCAGCAGGGCGCGGCCGGCGCACGTGACCTGTTCGTGCAGCACCTCGACGCGACCGGCGCGATCGCGTCCGGCTGGCCCGCCGCAGGCCGTCTTGTCCGCAGCGGAATGGGCGACCTGGGACGCGTGATGCTCGCGCCGAACGGCCAGGGCGGCGCGACGCTGGTATGGCAGGACGAACGCGATGGGGGACCGCACCTGTATGCGCACACGGTGCTCGCCGACGGATCGCTGGATCCCGGCATTCCGGCGAACGGTCGGGTGCTTGCAACGATCAACCTGAACGACGACTTCTCGAGCGTCGTGTCTGACGAACAGGGCGGGGTGTTCGTCGTCCGATTCTCAAACGACTACTACGACAATCAGCAGACCCGCCTCTACCGGCTGGATCCCACCATGCTTCCACACGCGGGCTGGCCGGCGGAGGGCAGACTGCTCGATGAGTTCCGCACGTTCGGCTGTGATGTGGTGGCGGATGGTCTCGGCGGTGCCTACGTTTCCTACGCCTCTTACGATGGTTCGGTTCGGAGAGGGGTCATCGCCCAGCATCTGGCCGGCGACAGCTCGCCGGCGCCGGGTTGGACGAACGACGGATACGTCGTTTCGCCCACGGGCCTGGGAGGAACGATTGTGCGCTCGGGTGCTGGTGCAATCGTGGCGTGGACCGACGTCCGCCCCGATGAACCGGGTATCTATGCGCAGCGCCTGGTGCCCGATGGCCCGGTCGCGGTGCAGCTCTCGCTGGTCGGCGCCACCGCCGAGCCCGGCAACGTCTCGCTCCATTGGTACGCGACCGGCACGGCGATGCTTGCGGCGGCCGTCGAGCGGCGCACCGAAAACGGCGAATGGACTGAGCTCGGCGCGGTGAGCGCGGACGGTGCGGGGCACCTGCGGTACGAGGATCGCTCGGTGGCCGCCGGACGGTTTGGCTACCGCGTGAGCTGGACCGAAGACGGAACCGTGCACCACGCCGGCGAAGTGTGGATGGACGTGCCGGACGCGTGGCGTCTCGCGCTGTCGGCGCCACGTCCCAATCCCGGATCGGGACCGGCCTCGTTCGCGTTCGCGCTCGCGAGCCGGAGCGCGGCGAGGCTCGAGCTGGTCGACCTGCAGGGCCGGCGCGTCGCGCATCGCGACCTGGGCACGCTGGGCCCGGGGCGTCACGCCATCACGATCGACGAGGCAGCCACGCTGGCACCCGGCGTCTACCTCGCGCGACTCACGCAGGGCGTCGACACCCGCACCGTGAGGATGATCCGCGTCCGGTAGTCGCGTTTGGAGCGGGGCGCATCCTCCTGCATGCTGCGCCGCATGACCGAGCCGCGCCGCTGCGAGAACGAGTCGCGTCGAGCATGAGCACCACCGCGATCCTGCTGTGTGCCGGCAAGGGCGAGCGCCTGGCCGCCGGCGTCGACAAGGCGGTGGTACCGCTCGCAGGACGCCCGCTGTTCGCCTGGAGCCTCGACACTCTGAACGCGTGTGCGGCGATCGACGCGATCGTGATGGTCGGGTCGACGAAGATCCTGAAGGATCTGGTCGCGGCGAGCGGACTCCCATCCGGCAAGATCGTGGCGTGGAGCGAGGGCGGCAAGGAGCGTCAGCACTCGGTCGGTCGCGGACTCCACGTACTGCCCGAGGGATGCACCCATGTGGCGATCCACGACGCGGCGCGCGCACTGGTGACCGCTGACGTGGTCACGCGGGTGGTCGCGGACGCACGCGAGCACGGCGCGGCGATCGCCGCGGTCCCGCTCGCCGACACGCTCAAGCGCGTCTCGCTCGGCACGATCGAGACCACGGTGCCGCGCCAGGGCCTGTGGTGCGCGCAGACGCCGCAGGCGTTCCGGCGCGACTGGATCGAGGCCGCGCACGCGGCGACCAAGGCGATCGCGACCGACGACGCGGCGCTGGTCGAGGCGCTCGGTCATCCGGTGCGGGTGACGCCCGGCGATCCGATGAACTTCAAGATCACGACCGCCGAGGATCTCGCGTTCGCCGAGGCGTGGCTGGTGCGGAGGATGGAGCGGGCGGAGGGGAGCGCGTGACGAACTGCCGGGTCGGCCTCGGGTACGACATCCATCGCATTGCCGAAGGGCGTCCGCTGGTGCTGGGGGGCGTGAAGTTCGAAAGCACCTGGGGACTCGACGGGCACAGCGACGCCGACGTGCTCGCGCACGCGATCGGCGACGCGCTGCTCGGGAGCGTCGGGCTCGGCGATCTCGGCACGCACTTTCCACCCGGCGACGCGAAGTGGAAGGACGTATCGAGCCTCGATCTGCTGTCACGGATCCGTACGCTGGTCGAGGCCGAGGGCGGCACGATCGTCAATGTCGACGGGACCGTGGTCGCCGAAGCCCCGAAGATCGGACCGATGCGCAAACAGATGTGCGAGGCGATCGCCGCGGCGCTGCAGATCGAGCCGACGCGCGTGTCGGTCAAGGCCACCACCAACGAGGGCCTGGGCGCGGTCGGTCGTGGCGAGGGCATCGCTGCGTGGGCGGTCGCGCTGGTGGAGGTGCGATGATCCAATACTTAGTCGCCTTTCTTGTCATTGGCGCGGCTTGGATAGGGGTCGTGATTTGGGTGCACTGGCTGGAGGCTTCAAACGACAGCCTGGATAAGGTTGATCCAGCCGACATCACACCATTCGTTACTGGCCTGAGATCGATCGAGAAGCGGCGAAGGGTGTTGCTATTCGTGCCCATTGCAGGGATCGCAGCCATCGGAGTCTTACTCTTTCTTGCCGACGCGGTCTTACCGAATGGACCGAATGTGGCCCGAGACCTTTTCGGCACAATTTCCGGTTGTATCGCATTTGCTTGGGTCGTCACGTCAGGTGTCCTAGGAATTCGATACACGTCCAGTCGGTGCCCTCGTTGTCACAATTTCTACTTTCTCGGAAGGGCAGGTTGGAATCATTGGTCGAGCAGGTGTCTGAATTGCGGACTCAGTCTGAAAGCATTGCGCGTCGCTGAGCAGCAGAGGCCAACATCATGAGCGTGCGCGTTCGGTTTGCGCCGAGCCCGACTGGCTGGCTGCACGTGGGTGGCGCGCGCACCGCGTACTTCAACTGGCTGTTCGCGCGGCAGCACCAGGGCTCGTTCGTGATTCGGATCGAGGACACCGATGTCGAGCGCTCGAGTGCCGAGAGCGAGACCGGTGTGCTCGACGATCTGCGCTGGCTGGGGCTCGAGTGGGACGAGGGTCCCGACAAGGGCGGCCCGTACGGTCCGTATCGCCAGAGCGAGCGCCTCGCGCTGTATCGCGAGCGCGCCGATCAACTGATGGCGGCGAACCTCGCGTATCCGTGCCTGTGCACCGACGCCGAGCTCGAGGCGCGCCGCGCTGCCGCGCTCGCCGCCGGACGGCCGCCGCACTACGACGGGCACTGCCGCCGCCTGACCGATGCCGAGCGCGACGCGATGCGCGCAGAGAAGCGTCCGGAGAGTGTGCGCTTCGCGGTGCCCGCCGAGGACTGGGTGCTGAACGACCTGGTGCGCGACGAGGTGCGGTTCCCGGCCGGGATGGTCGGCGACTTCGTGATCCTGCGTTCGAGCGGCCTGCCGACCTACAACTTTGCATGCGTGGTCGACGACGCGGGCATGAAGATCTCGCACGTGATCCGCGCCGAGGAGCACCTGCCGAATACCGCCCGCCAGCTGATGCTCTATCGCGCGCTCGGCGAGGAGAAGCCGGCGTTCGCGCATGTTCCGCTGATCCTCAACTCGGATCGCAGCAAGATGAGCAAGCGCAGCGGTGAAGCGGCGGTCGCGGTCGGCGACTGGAGGAAGGCCGGCTATCTGCCGGATGCGCTGCTCAGCTACCTCGCGCTGCTCGGGTTCCACCCGGGCGATGACCGCGAGATCCTGTCGCGCACCGAGCTGATCGAGGCGTTCTCGCTCGAGCGCGTGGGCAAGAGCGGCGCGGTGTTCGATCCCGACAAGCTGAAGTGGATGAGCGCGCACTACCTGCACGAGGCGTCGGGCGAGGAACTGCTGCGCCGGGGGGCGAACTGGGTGCCGCCGGGGCTGCTCGACCTGCCGCAGACCCAGCTCGTCCGGATTCTCGAGGGTGTGCGAAAGAACCTGACCACGCTCGCCGATATCGCCTACGAGACCGCGGTGTTCCTGCCCGACGCGCCTCCGATCGAGGACGAAGCAGCGGCAGTCCTTGCCGATCCCAAGGCGCAGGAAGTGTGCGGGACGCTCTCGAATGAGCTGGAGAAACTTGATCTGATCGACGCCGACAGCTTTAAATCCGCGCTCAAGTCGGTCGGGGATCGCTTGTCGATCAAGGGCAAGGGCCTCTTTCAGCCGGTTCGCGTCGCACTCACGGGTCGGCTCCATGGACCGGAGCTGCCGCTGCTCGCCGAGCTGCTCGGCAAGAAAGCGTGCATCGGTCGTCTGGTCGCGGCGTCCATGACCGGCGGCAAACAGGAGTGGAAACCGTGAAAGTGGCGGTCCTGATGGGTGGCCGTTCGTCGGAGCGCGAGATCTCGCTGCGCACCGGACGCGGCATCGCTCAGTCGCTGCGCAATCTCGGCCACGACGTGGCGTCGATCGACGCGGCCGACGGCCGGCTGCTGCCGTCCGGCGACGAAGAGAAGGGCGCCCCGCCACTCGAAGCGCTCGAGGCGGTCGGCGATACGGCGCTCGCGCGTCCCGAGGTGCTGGCGCACGCCGATGTGGTGTTCATCGCGCTGCACGGCGCGACCGGCGAGAACGGGACGCTGCAGGCGCTGCTCGATCTGACCGGGCGGCCCTACACCGGCTCCGGCATGCGCGCGAGCGCGATCGCGATGGACAAGGCGATGAGCAAGCGCATCTTCGAGCAGGCCGGGATTCCGACGCCGCGCTGGCAACTGCTGCCGCGCACCGGGACCGTCTCCGATGTCGACCTGACCGCGCTCGGCGGATTGCCGATCATCGTGAAGCCCAACGAGGAGGGCTCGTCGGTCGGGCTCACGGTGGTGAAGGACGCCGCGCAGCTCCCCGAAGCGCTGCGGCTCGCCGGCGATCTCGGCGAGATCCTGATCGAGCAGTTCATCAGCGGCCGCGAGCTGACGGTCGCGGTGCTCGGCGACCAGGTGCTGCCGATCGTCGAGATCCGCCCGAAGTCGGGGCTCTACGACTACCATTCCAAGTACACGGCGGGCGCGAGCGAATACTTCTGCCCTGCCGATCTGCCGGCACCAATCGCGCAGCGCGTGTCGGAGCTGGGCGAGCGGGTGGTGCGCGTGTTCGGCTGTCGCGGAGCGGTGCGCGTCGACTTCCTGCTCGGCAGGGACGACGTTCCATACTGTCTGGAAGTGAACACCATCCCCGGCATGACGCCGACCAGCCTGGTGCCGATGGCCGCAAAAGCGGCCGGCATGAGTTACGACCAGCTGGTGGCGCGCATGCTCGAGCTGGCGATCGCCGATGCGCGGGAACGCCGCCGCGGCGAGGCCGCCCGGACCTGACAGGGTCCGGGGTCTCCCCGATCAGGAGCACGACAACATGGATCGCACGCTTCGATTCCTGAAGGACCTCGTCGACGCGCACGGAGTACCCGGGTTCGAAGGTCCGGTGGCGCAGGTCATGGAGCGCCAGCTGAAGGGAATCGGAACCTTCTCGCGCGACCGGCTCGGCAGCTTCATCTGCGAGAAGCGCGGCACCACCGACAGCCCGCGCGTGATGCTGGGCGGCCACCTCGATGAGGTCGGCTTCATGGTGCGATCGATCACCAAGGAGGGCTTCATCAAGTTCCTGCCACTCGGGGGCTGGTGGGGCCACGTGGTGCTCGGCCAGCGGCTGATCATCAAGAGCCGCAAGGGCGACGTGCTGGGCGTCGTGGGTTCACGTCCGCCGCACGAGCTGGCCGACGACGAGCGCAAGAAGGTGATGGACATCAAGGCGATGTACATCGACGTCGGCGCCGCCTCCGACTGGGATGTGCGCAAGAAGCTCGACATCCGTCCCGGCGATTCGATCGTGCCCGACTCGGCGTTCGCCCAGATGGCGAACCCCGACCTGCTGCTCGCCAAGGCGTGGGACAACCGGATCGGCTGCGCGATGGTGGTCGAGACGCTGCGGCGGCTCGCGACCACGCCGCACCCGAACACCGTGTTCGGGGTCGCGACGGTGCAGGAGGAGGTCGGCCTGCGCGGCGCGCAGACCTCGGCCTGGAAGGTGAATCCCGACGTCGCGTTCGCGCTCGATGTCGGCATCGCGCACGACACGCCCGGCACCGAGGGCGACGAGAAGCTGGGCGGCGGACCGCTGATGACGGTCTACGACGCGTCCTCGATCCCCAACCGCGGCCTGTTCGACCTGGTGGTCGACACCGCGAAGAAGGTGAAGGTCAACATCCAGTTCGAGGCGATCGAGCGCGGCGGCACCGACGCTGGGCGCTTCCACGTCAACGCGCAGGGTGTCCCGTCGGTGTCGATGGGGGTGCCGGCGCGCTACATCCACAGCCACGTCAGCATCATCTCGCGCCGCGACTTCGAAGACTCGGTGAAGCTGCTGGTGGCGATCGTGAAGCGCCTCGACAAGAAGACGGTCGCCTCGTTCCAGCCGTAGGCAGCGGCGCCCCCATCCGGGGGCGTGACAAACCGGCCCGATTGTCGTTCCATGCGCGGCCATGATCGCCGTGCTCGCGGTATTCCGCTTCCGTTCGATGTTCCCCGAAGGCGAGGAATTGATCGCCATGGGGGTGCGGGTCGCGCTCGCGATCGCGCTCGGGTTCGTGATCCAGCGTCTGCTGTTCCTGCTCGTGAGCCGGATCGAGCACTGGATCCGCAAGCTCGGACAGCAGAGCCCCCACGCGAAGCAGCGGGCGCTGACGCTCGGCTCGATGCTGCGCAACCTGGTCACGGCGCTGGTGGTCGGCGGGGTCCTGATCCGGATCCTCGCGATCCTCGGCTGGAACGTGCAGCCGCTGCTGGCGGGCGCCGGGATCCTCGGGGTCGCGCTCGGCTTCGGCGCCCAGTCGCTGGTGCGCGACGTGATCGCCGGCGTGTTCATCATCGTCGAGGACCAGTTCGGGGTCGGTGACCTGGTCGAGTTCCAGGGGCGGATCGCGACCGTCGAGGACCTGACGGTGCGCTCGGCCACGCTGCGGGACTTCAACGGTCACCAGGTGTTCGTGCCGAACGGCGAGCTGCGGATCGTGGTCAACCGCAGCCGCGGCTGGAGCCGGCTGGCGGTCGACGTGCCGGTCCCCGCCGGGCAGGACGTGGACCGCGCGCTCCAGCTGTGCAGCCAGGTCGCGGACGCCATGAACGCGGATCCCGAGTGGCGTGAGCGCCTGCTCGACGACATCGACGTGTGGGGGGTCGAGACGATGGGACCGGCCGACGCGGTGATCCGGCTGGTGGTGCGCGCCCAGCCCGGACCCCATGCGCCCGAGGTCGCGCGCGAGCTGCGCCGCCGCGTCGCCCAGGCGCTGACCGCCGCCGGGATCCGCACCGCGCCCACGCTCGGTCCGGCCCCCCCGATCGAATCGCCGACCCTGCAACCCCTGACCTCGCGACCCGACTAGGAGAGAGCTTGGCACTGCGGATCTACGACACCCTGACGCGCGAAAAGCGCGAATTCGTTCCGGTGAACCCCGGCAAGGCCGGCATGTACGTGTGCGGGATGACGGTGCAGAGCAAGCCGCACGTCGGGCACATCCGGGCGTCGCTGTCGGGCGAGGTGATGCGCCGCTACCTCGAGCATCTCGGCTACGAGGTCACCTACGTCTACAACTTCACCGACGTCGACGACAAGATCATCGCGCGCGCGAACCAGGAAGGGATCGACTTCGGCACGGTGAGCGAGCGCAACATCGAGGCGTACCTCCACTTCGCCGACCTGCACAACATCCTGCGCGCGACCGTGTACCCGCGCGCCACGAAGCACATCGACGAGATGTTCGCGATCATGCGCACCCTGATCGAGAAGGGGCACGCCTACCCGGCGGCCGGCGACGTCTACTACCGGGTCCGCTCGAAGACCGACTACGGAAAGTTGTCGGGCCGCAATGTCGACGACATGCGGTCGGGGGCTCGGATCGAGCCGGGCGAGGCGAAGGAGGACCCGCTCGACTTCGCGCTGTGGAAGGGCGCCAAGCCGGGCGAGCCGGCCTGGGAGTCCCCGTGGGGGCCGGGCCGTCCCGGGTGGCACATCGAGTGCTCGGCGATGGCGATGAAGTACCTCGGCGAGACCTTCGACATCCATGGCGGGGGACAGGACTTGATCTTCCCTCACCACGAGAACGAGATCGCCCAGAGCGAAGCCGCCACCGGCAAGCCGCTCTCCCAGTTCTGGACCGAGAACGGGATGGTCAACCTGGGTGGCGAGAAGATGTCGAAGAGCACCGGCAAGCTGTTCCTGATCGAGGACATCGCCGCCCAGTTCGAGCCCGAGGTGGTGCGCTACTACCTGATGTCGACCCACTACCGGAGCCCGATCGAGTTCAGCCAGGAACGCCTTCAGGAAGCAGGAGTTGCGTACCAAAGGTTGCGCACGCCGCTGGAGCGGGCGTCGGCCTGGGATGCCCCCGACGGGAACAAGCCGGGCGGCGCGCTGGGCGAGCGGGTGGCGGAGGCCGACCGGCTCTTCCACGAGGCGATGGACGACGACTTCAACAGCGCCCAGGCGCTCGGGCACCTGTTCGACCTGGCCCGGGACGTCAACCGGGCGCTCGACGAGGGGGCGGGGGCCGAGGGGCGGGCGGCCGCCCGGGAGCTGCTCCGGCTCGGCGGCATCCTGGGTCTGTTCTGGCGGCCGCCGGCCGAGGAGTCGTGGGATTCCGAGGTCCTGGGCCTGGTCGAGCAGCGGCAGGAAGCCCGTAAGTCCAAGGACTGGAAGGCGGCAGACGCGATCCGGGACAAGCTGGCGGCGCTCGGCCTGGTGGTCGAGGACACGGCCCAGGGTCCCAAGATCAAGCGGAAGGGCTGACCCGGGGACGCGGTGGGCAGGTAACCGCTTCCGACCCATCGAGGGGGCCACTTTCCCATTGCGGCTCAAGGGGAACGGGGCGTAGCCTTGTTTTGGACCTGGGCGCGCAAAGTCGGAAATGTCGGGAATCACCCCGTATCCCTTCCCGAAGTTTCTGATGAAGTAGCGACGGTCCATTTCTGTATCGGGGTTGCATTCTGCATCCTCGCGGAAATTCACAAGGGAAGAACCATGCGTCGATTCGTGTTGAATCGGTGGTGGGTGCTCCTTCTCGCGTCTGCTCTCGCGATCGGAACGCTCCCGGGACTCGTGTCTCCAGCTGCTGCTCGTGGCATCACGATTCGCCAGGCTCAAACTGGCGGGATCGAGAATGGCTATGGAGACCCGGATGTCCCGACAGGCACTCCGTACCCCGGCCGTATGGGCCGGACGGGAGAGATCGGCGAACGTCGGGCTGGGGGTGACAGCCGGACCTCGCTGGAGATGGGTGCAATCCACCTGCGGATCCTGCTGGGGCTTCTGAGAGCGTTCCCGGTCCGCTAGACCGGGTTCGCAATCAGGCGCTTCTGCACGGTCAATCGTCGACCGGAGTCATCTCGTGCCGAGCTACGACCGAGATCGCATCGCGAGTCTCGAAGAGCGGCTGGCCGAACCGCCAGGCAGGGGTCATAGCCCTGCTTTGACGGAGCTGGAGATGCTTGCCGACCTGTATCTGCAGGCCGACAGCTATCTCCCCGCTCTCGAGACCATTCAGCGTCTGCTCGAGTCCCCCGAGGCGCGCGGCCTGTCGGCCTCGCGTCGGGCGGCGTTCGAGGCCAAGGCAATTGCCTGCCGCCTCGCGCAGGGTGACGCGATGGCCGCGCTCGCGCAGTGCCGCGATGTGCTGGCTCGTGAGAGCACGATCGACTCCCTGGCGGTCCGTGCCCGCCTCCATCTCTGCACGGTCGAAGCCCTGTTCCGGCTCGCCCGCTACGACGAATGCCAGGAGCGCGCCGAGCGTGCGATGAGCCTGGCCGAGGCGGCCGGCGACCTGAGCCTGCAGGCGGCAGCACTGGCCGAGTTCGGCCGGATCGCCTACCGGCTCGGCGAGCTGGACCGGGCGCGCGACTTCTACGAACAGGCGTTCGCGCTGCGCCGTCGCATCGGTGACGAGGCAGCGTGTGCCAGCATTCGCAACAACCTCGGACTCATCCACAAGAATCTCTGCGAGTGGGACACGGCCGCCGCCCACCTCAAGGGCGCGCTCGAGATCTACCGCAAGCTGGGCCGGCTCGGGGACACTGGCGGATCGCTCATCAATCTCGGCATCGTCCACCAGAAGCAGGGCGACTGGGATCGGGCGCTCGAGTGCTATCGCGAGGCGGAGCACGTCTACCTGCAGGTCGGCGATGCTCTCAATCTCGCCCGGGTCGCGATCGGAATGGGCAACGTGGCACGCCTGCAGCGCAACCATTCCGAGGCCGAGAGCCGCCTGCTGGGCGCCCTCGAACGCAGCCGCTCGTGCGACGCGCGGCGCGAAGAGGTTCTGGCGCTCGAATTCCTTGGCGAGCTCGCATTCGACCGTGACCAGCCCGAGCGCGCCCTCAGTCGTTACCACGAAGCCCTGGCGATCGCCGAGGAAGTGGCGGCCGAGGGCGACCTGGTGGTCGAGATCGAACGCCGCCGCGCCGAAGCGCTGGCATCGCTCCAGAAGCTCGACGAAGCGGCCGCCGCCTGCGAGCGTGCGCGTCGTCTCGCGCGCCGGACCGACGACCGCTTCGAGTACGCGGTGACGTTCCGGGTCAGCGGGCAGATCGCGTGGGGACGCGGGCAGCGCGAAGACGCGCTCCAGGACTGGCGCACCGCGGTGCGGCTGCTCAACGAGTGTCGCGAGCGCTACGAGCTGGGCCGGACCCTGCTGCTGCTGGGTCGCGCCGAGCGCGATGTCCGCGAGGCCCGTCGCACCCTGTACCGGGCGGGCGCGCTGTTCGCCGAGCTCGGGGTGGTCGATCTGCTCGACGAGTGCGAACGCGATCTGCAGCGCCTGATGGAGCCTGCGGCCCCGGTCGCCGCGCCGTCGGTGCTGGGTCGCCGCCATCGCGCCCCCACGCTGGTCGCGTGGTCGCGGTCGATGCAGCGGGTGGAAGTACTGGCGCGCCGCGCCGCCGCCACCGATCTGTCGGTGCTCGTCACCGGTGAAACCGGCACCGGCAAGGAGCTGGTGGCCCGGACCATCCACACGTCGTCGCCCCGCGCGCAGCGGCCGTTCCTGGCCGTCAACTGCGGCGCACTGCGGGCGGATCTCGCCCTGTCCCAGCTGTTCGGACACCGAAAAGGCGCCTTCACCGGGGCCCATGCCGAGGGCGTGGGACTGGTCGAGGCGGCGCACGGCGGCACGCTGTTCCTCGACGAAGTCGGTGAGCTGCCGCTCGACGTCCAGGTGACGCTGCTCCGCTTCCTCGAGAGCGGCGAGTATCTGCGGCTCGGCGAGACCCAGGTCCGGCGGGCCGATGTCCGGATCATCGCGGCCACCAACCGCGAGCTGCGGACCAGCGAGGGCGAGAAGCTGTTCCGCCGCGATCTGCTGTTCCGTCTCAACGAGATCGAGATCCGGCTGCCCTCGCTGCGCGAGCGCGGCGAAGACATCCTGCCGCTGGCGCGGCACTTCCTCACCTTCTACGGCGGTCTCGAGGGTCCGCGCCTCACGCCCGACGCCGAGGCGGTCCTGCGCTCGTATGCGTGGCCCGGCAACGTGCGCGAGCTCGAGAACGTGATGAAGCGGGTCGCCGCGCTCCACTCCGGCGGCGACACGTTCGACGCCGAAGCCCTGCTTCCGTTCCTCGATCGCGAGGTCGTCCGCCCGGCCGAGTCGAACCGCAACGAGCGCGAGCGCGCCGAGATCCTGGCGGCGTTCGATCAGGTCGACGGGAATCGCAGCCGGCTGGCCGAGATTCTCGGCGTCAGCCGCAAGACCCTCTACGCCCGGATCAAGCGACTCAACATCCAGCTTCCCTGAGGTTTGCCACGCCCTCGAGCCCCGCGGAAACGCGGGGCTTCTTCGTTTTTCAGGGCTTTGTGTTACGGGGCTGTTACCGGGGCGGGTGACAGACAGCCATCTCGTTGTGGCATTGACGGTTGAAGCCAATCACGAGGGCTTGCGCCCCGACTGTGAAGGCGTAACACGTCGGTGGTGACACGCGCATCGGCCGTGCCGAAGGATTCCGCGTTCGTCTCCGTAATTCATTCGTACATCGGCGTTTGTCGCACAGGTCGAGCATTCCCATGCGCTTGACCGAGTCATGGCACGCACCCTGCTCAAGGCCAATGCGGGATACGGGAACCCCACCGCGGAGTTTCATAAGCACCGCGGTTCATCGGTAGACCGTGCAACCAGGGGACGCACGGTTGGTCTTCGAGCGGACGATCCGCGGGCAAGCACCTCCGCTG
>Ga0210380_10000355_pt1 | contig 21150 bp, 22 predicted proteins | sample PLM4_5_coexredo_FD_155476 | JGI IMG/M metagenome (GOLD analysis project Ga0210380, IMG submission 155476) | Groundwater sediment microbial communities from an aquifer in East River, Colorado, USA - PLM4_5_coex redo | ecosystem: Environmental > Terrestrial > Soil > Riparian zone | place: USA... | reverse complement strand
GCAACGACAACTCGGCTGCCGACCATCCTGGCGCGGTCGAGTACTGCGACGGACGCGACAACGACTGCGACGGGCTGATCGACGAGGGCTGCCGGTTCCTCGTCATCGAAAGCATTCGCGATGTGGCCGGAGACCAGGGGCGCAACGTGCGCCTGACCTGGACGCGCTCGAAGGACGACAGCAGCGGAGTTGCGAATCCGGTCGCGAACTACACCGTGTGGCGTCGCATCGCCCCCGGCTTGCAGGCGTCGCGAGCGGCTTCCGGGCCGGCGGAACCGACTTCCGCATACCCACCCGGGAACTGGGACTTCGTGACCACGGTCCCCGCGCTTCACGACCAGCTCTACCACTACGTGGTGCCGACCCTGTGCGACTCGAACGCGGCAGGCATCTGCCGGACGGTGCTGCTGGTTCGCGCACACCGGGATTCGGCGACCGACTTCGTGGACGCACCGCTCGACAGCGGCTACTCGGTCGACAATCTGGTTCCGCTCCCGCCCGCCTCGGCCGAGGTGCACTTCACCGGCGGCGGAGCGAGCCTGAGCTGGAGTCCGAACGCGGCGCCCGACTTCCAGACCTTCCGGATCTACCGCGGCACCGGCACCGGCTTCGTTCCGGGGCCCACGAATCTCGTCCACACCACGTCGGGAACCACGTGGAGCGATCCGGTCGGAACCGCGGGGCTCATCTACAAGATCACCGCCGTGGACTTCAACGGGAACCAGAGCAGCCCGGCGACCGCGTCCGGATCGACCGGGGTCGGCGACGCACCGCTGCGCACCGGGATCACGGGAATCGCGCCCAATCCGGCGCGCGGGGCGGTCGGGATCACCTTCGCACTGTCCCGCGATTCGGACGTGCGGCTCGAGGTCCTGGACCTGGCCGGACGCAAGGTGCGCACGCTCGCGCGGGGACGCTCGACGACCGGACAGCATCCGGTGATGTGGGACGGACGCGACGCGCGCGGCAATCCGGTGTCGTCGGGGATCTACGTGGTGCGGCTGGTGACCGCCGAGGGTGTGGACGTGCGGAGGCTCGTAATCTCGCGGTAGCGAGTGCTAGACCGTGACGCCGTCCTTGAGCAGGCTGCGCGCGATCACCAGGCGCTGGATCTCACTGGCGCCCTCGTAGATCTCCATGATGCGTGCATCCCGATAGAAACGCTCGACCGCGTACTCCTTGACGTAGCCGTACCCGCCGTGGATCTGGATCGCCTGATGGGTCACCCAGGTCGCGGCCTCGGTGGCGTAGAGCTTCGCCATCGCCGCCTCACGGCCGAACGGCTGCCCCGAGTCGCGCAGCCAGGCGGCGCGGCGGATCAGCACGCGTGAGCCCACGATCCTGCGTTCCATCTCAGCCAGCTTGAACTGCACGGCCTGGATCTTCGCCAGCGGCCCGCCGAACGCGTGCCGCTGCTGCGCGTACTTCGCCGCTTCGGCAAGCGCCGCGCGCATCACCCCCAGCGCCTGGGCGGCGACGCCGATGCGCCCAGCGTCGAGCGCGCTCAGCGCCACCTTGAAGCCTTCGCCTTCTTCGCCGAGCCGGTTCGTGACCGGTACCCGAACGCGTTCGAGTGCGAGCGCCACCGTATCCGACCCGCGCAGGCCCATCTTGTCCTCGGGCTTGCCGAGTACCAGCCCTGGCGTGCTGCGCTCGACGATGAACGCCGAAATCCCCTTGGAGCCCGAACCGGGCGGACCGGTGCGGGCGAACACCAGGTAGATGCCGGCCTGCTGCCCGTTTGTCACCCAGTTCTTCTCGCCTTGGAGCAGGTAGTCGTCGCCGTCCCGGGTCGCCGTCGCCGCGAGCGCACCGACGTCGGATCCGGCGCCCGGCTCGGACAGCGAGAACGCGCTCATCTCGCGCGAAATCAGACGCGGGAGAAAGCGCTTCTTCTGCTCGTCGGTGGCATGGCGGTAGACCGGGAGCAGCCCGACCGAGTTGTGCACCGCGATCATGATCGCGAGCGAGGCCGAGACGTACGCGATCTCCTCGATCACCATCGTGATCGTGCGCGCGTCGTAGCCGAGCCCGCCCCACTCCTCGGGCACCGCCATGCCGAGGAAGCCCTGCTCGGCGAGCTTCTGGACCGCGGAGCGCGGGACGTCGCCCTCCTGATCCCAGCGCGCCGCGTGCGGCCCGAACTCACGCGCGCACAGGTCGCGCACGGCGTCGCGAATCGCGATCTGGTCCGGGCTGAGATCGAAGTTCACGGGTGCCTCCGGCCTACGCCGGCACCTCCTCGGCCTTCTCGCGGAATCCGAGCAGGCAGATGAGGGCGAGGATCGACATGATGGTCGGACCGCCGCCGTACAGAAGGGTGATCGCGGCCGCGCCCAGCACCAGCGGATAGGCCTTCATGTCGCCGGCCCACAGGCCGAGCACGCCGGCAGCCCACGCGGCGCCGACCAGCATCTTCACGCCGTCGATCGCGAGCGGCGGGATCCCGAACCGGAGCGCCATCAAGGCCCACAGCCCGTAGTCGGCGCGCAGGTTGAACCACTCGCCGGCGACGAACGGATAGCCGCCCTGGAACAGCATGGTGACGCCGGGATAAACCATGCAGGCGGTGAGAATCACCAGCGCCACCGGACGCACGGGTCGGGTCATGGGTCTCTCCTCCCTCGGTCAGGACGGATCGGGCAGCGCGTGTTCCTTCAACACCTGCGCGGCCACGACCATCTTCTGGACTTCACTCGTGCCTTCGTAGATCTCGCAGATCCGGGCGTCGCGCCAGTAGCGCTCCACCAGGTACTCCGACATGTAGCCATAGCCGCCGTGCACCTGGATCGCCCAGTTCGCGCACTTGGTGGCGGCTTCGGACGCATGCCACTTCGCGAGCGACGCCTCCTTGACGTGCGGTCGTCCCTGATCGCGCAGCCATGCCGCCTGATAAGTCAGCCAGCGCGCCACTTCGACCTCGACCGCGCTGTCGGCAAGCATCGCGCGGATCGCGTCGAACTCGCCGATCTTGCGGTCGAACTGCGTGCGCTCGCCCGCGTACTTCACCGACGCCTCGACCGCGGCCTGCGCGATGCCGACCGCCTGGGCGGCGATGCCGATCCGCCCGCCACCGAGCGTCGCGAGCGCCACCGTGTAGCCCTTGTTCAGTTCGCCGAACATCTGATCCTTCGGCACCCGCACGCTCTCGAACGCGATCTCGCGCGTGTCCGACGCGTGAATGCCGAGCTTCTTCTCCTTCTTGCCCTTCTTCACGCCCGGAGTGTCGGCCTTCAGGACGAACGCCGAGATGCCCCGCGCACCGAGGCTGCGGTCGGTGGCCGCATACACGATCAGGACGTCCGACGGCCCGGCGTTGGTGATGAACAGCTTGGTGCCGTTGAGCACCCAGTGGTCGCCGTCCAGCACCGCGGTGGTCTGCTGGTTCGCGGCATTGCTGCCGGCGTTCGGCTCGGTCAGACAGTAGGCGCCCAGCAGCTCGCCCTTCGCGAGCGGAACCAGCCAGCGCTGCTTCTGCTCCTCGTTCGCGTAGGCCAGCAGCGGAAAGCAGACCAGCGAATTGTTGACCGATGCGATCACGCCGTGGCTGGCGCACACCCGCGACAGCTCTTCGATCGCGATCACGTACGAGACGTAGTCCATTCCCGCCCCGCCGTATGCTTCGGGCACGAACATCCCCAGCAGGCCCAGCTCCGCCATTTTCTTCACGTTGGCGGTCGGGAACTCGTGGGTCTCGTCGATCTCGGCCGCGACCGGACGGATCTCGCTCTCGGCGAATTCCCGGACCATCTGGCGGACCGCCTGCTGGTCTTCGCTCAGGTCGAACTCGGGGCCGGCGGAGGTGGCGAGAGCTTCTGGAGTCATGCGCGAGGATCCCGGAACAGGTGTATCGAGCGCAGGTTGCGCGCCGCGGGGCAGGTGCGGAACCGGTGGAGACTACACGATGCCGGAGCGATGCGTCACGGCACCGGCTCGGTACAAGACCGGATATCCGCGCCTGACCGCCAGGACTAGACTCGATCCCATCGGAGGCCACACGACAGCACAGACGGTCACGAAACCCGTCTGGGCGCCCGAGGGCGCGGCCGGCGTTCTCGACATGGGAAGCCCGAACCCGAGGAGGTCGGTCATGAAACGAATCCTCTCCATGTCCACCGGAACCGCCCTGGCGCTGCTGCTGGTCGCCAGCCCGTCGCTCGCCACCACCCCGGCGCTGGAGGTTACGATGACCCCGGGCATCCAGCTCGCGGGCGAGACCGGCGGGGTCGTCGACGAACGCGCCGAGCTGCGGGTCACGGTTCTGAACGCCATGAACCATCAGCCGCTCCCGGGCTCCGTCGTTCAGATCCGGTTCGCCAATTGCGTGGGCAACGATCTCCACCTGTCCACCACGCAGCCCAGCCATCCCGGCAGCCTGTTCGATTGCGCATCCTTCACGGTGTCGGCGATCACCTTTGCCGACGGGATCGCGAGGTTCCGAATACTCGGCAGCGCGAGCAGCGGGCCCGGAAATCCGCCGGGACTGACCCATGGATGCGCGGAGGTCCGGGTGGACGGAATCATCGTCGCTCCCGCGGTGCGCATCGGCGCCTATGACCTGGACGGCAAGCACGGCGTGACTTCGGCCGATCAGGCGCTGCTCCTGGCGACAATGTTCGCGGGTCCCCCGGGCTACCGGACGCGTGCCGATCTCAACGGGGATGGCGTGTGCAACTCGGCCGACCTGGGAAAGTTGCTGAGCGTCCAGTTCGGTGGCGGTTCACTCACCAGCAGCCCGGCGCCGGACTGCTTCTAGGTCACCCGAAAACGCGAACGCCCGCGCACCTGCGCGGGCGTTTTCGTTTCGTGCGTCGAGAAGTCTATGCGGCGGGATACTCGTAGAAGCCGCGGCCGGTCTTCCGGCCCAGGTAGCCCGCCTTCACCATCTTGCGCAGCAGCGGGCACGGGCGGTACTTGGGATCGCCGAGCCCCTCGTGCAGCACCTCCATGATGCTGAGGCAGGTGTCGAGACCGATCAGGTCCGCGAGCGCGAGCGGCCCGAGTGGGTGGTTCATGCCGAGCTTCATCACCGAGTCGATCGCTTCCTTGCTCGCCACGCCTTCCATCAGGCAGTAGACCGCCTCGTTGATCATCGGCAGCAGGATGCGGTTCGAGACGAAGCCCGGATAGTCGTTGACCTCGACCGCGGTCTTGCCGAGCCGCTTGCACAGATCGGCGACCATCGCGTACGTCGCGTCGGTGGTCTGGAGTCCGCGGATCACCTCGACCAGCTGCATGACCGGCACCGGGTTCATGAAGTGCATGCCGATCACCAGGCCGGGGCGCTTCGTACACGAGGCGATCTCGGTGATCGAGATGCTCGAGGTGTTGCTGGCGAGGATCGCGAGCGACGGTGCAACCGCGTCGAGCTGCTCGAAGATCTGCTTCTTGACCGCGAAGTCCTCGGTCACCGCCTCGATCACGATGTCGGCGTCGCGCGCCGCATCGAGGCTGACGCCGCCGCGCACGCGCTTGAGGACTTCGCCCGACTGCTCGGGCGCCCAGTTCAGCTTCTTCGCCACCCGGTCGAGGCTCTTGCCGATCGTACCGAGCGCCTTGTCGAGGAACTCCTGGCGGGTCTCGACGATCGTGACCTCGAACCCGTTGGTCGCGAACACCTGGGCGATGCCATTGCCCATCGTGCCGCCACCCACCACCACCACCTTCTTGATCGCGGCCGACGGGCCGCTCGCCACGTTCTCGGTTGCCGTGCTCACCATTCCTCCTAGGCCATCTCGACCGCGAGCGCCACCGCGTTGCCGCCACCCAGACACAGGGTCGCGAGCCCGTGCTTCTTGCCGCGATCCTTGAGCGCGTAGAGCAGCGTGACCAGCACCCGGGCGCCCGACGCGCCGATCGGGTGACCGATCGCCACCGCGCCGCCGTTCACGTTGACGCGGCTCCAGTCCCAGCCGAGCGCGTTGCCGTCGGCCAGCGCCTGCGACGCGAACGCCTCGTTCGCCTCGATCAGGTCGAAGTGATCGATCTTCACGTTCATCTTGGTCATCAGCTTCTGCACCGCGTCGATCGGGGCGAAGAACAGGTCCTTGGGCGCGCCGCCGCCGGTCGCGTACGCGACCACCCGCGCGATCGGCGTGGCGTTCGACTGCTTGACCCGCTCGCCGCTCATCACCACCAGCGCCGCACCGCCGTCATTGAGTCCCGGCGCGTTGCCGGCGGTGATCATGCCGCCGCGGTCCTTCGTCACCGCCGGCAGCTTCGCGAGCGTCTCGGCCGTGGTATCGCCACGCACCGACTCGTCCTTGCTGATCACGACCGGATCGCCCTTGCGCTGCGGGATCGTGACGGTCGCGATCTCCGACGAGAACTTGCACGCCGCCCACGCCGCCGCCGCCTTCTGCTGGCTCTCGGCCGAGAAGCGGTCGAGATCCTCGCGCGTCAGCTTCGCCTTCTCGGCCGTGTACTGCGCGAGCTCGATCATGTGGCAGTCGTTGAACGAGCACCACAGACCATCGAGCACCACACCGTCCTTGAGCGTCGCGTCGCCGAGCTTCACACCCGAGCGTCCGGTGAACAGGTAGTGCGGGACGGTGCTCATGCTCTCCTGGCCGCCGGCCACGATCGTGTGCGCGTCCCCGGCCTTGATCGCCTGCGCGGCCAGCATCACCGCCTTGAGGCCCGAGCCGCACACCTTGTTGATGGTGGTCGCGCCGGCGACCGGATCGATGCCGGCCTTGATCTGCGCCTGACGCGCGGGCGCCTGGCCGGAGCCGGCCTGCACCACGTGGCCCATCAGCACCTCATCGACCTGCGTGCCGTCGATGCCGGCGCGGCTCATGGCTTCCTTGATCGCGATCGCGCCGAGGTCGGAAGCCTTGAGCGGGCTGAGGCCGCCGAGGAACTTGCCGATGGGCGTGCGCGCGGCGCCCACGATGAAGACGTCGGGATAACTGCTCATGATCTGGCTCTCGCGTTGATGTTCGGAGCGGCAGCGGTCCGCGGGACGGATCGGAGTGCTCGCATGGGGCCGGAGAGGCCCCGGACGCTCGGAGGATACACGAAGGCCGCGGGCGGGCCGAACGCGGCGCCACGCGGCAGAAAGCCGGCGCGGAGGCCCTGCCGGAGGCGGCTAGAGAAGGAACGCCACGAGGATCCGCATGGCGTGCTGGAGCCTGAGCCGCAGCTTGCGCGTGCTGCTGTCCTCGTTGGAGATCGACGCCAGTGTGTTCATCGGGTCCCTCGTGTCCACCTCACCGGATCGCAAGGGTCGTTCCCGCGCGGGAAATCTCTTCAAGTCGCTGCGGGAGACGGCGGAAGCGCGAGCATGCGTGGAGCAGCGCGCCACCGGGGCATCGGCAGGGCCGCCGAATCACCCACGAACTGCACGACCCTGCGGGAAATTCCGCAATCCGCGCGGACGGTCAGCGCGTGTCGGTGGCTCCGCGCGGACGGACGATCGCGATACTCGCGGTGTGACCGTGGAGGAAGCTGCGCGTTCCGACCGGACCGATCTCGCCGGCACAGAAAAATCCGGCGGTCGGGACGTCGCCGCCGAGCGCGCGCTGGAGCGTGGTGAGGTCGCGATCCGGGACGCCGAACAACTGGCGCCCGCGGCCGGTGCAGGTGAAGACCAGCGCTCCGGCGGCACGTCCGTCGAACTCCTGCGGCGCCAGCAACAGCTCGAGGTCCTCGCGCGCGGTGTCCGCGTCGCGGACGTGGAGGCGCACCTTCTCGCGCTCGGGAACGCGATCCCCGACCGCCATCACGCCCTGGTCGCGGTCAGCGCCCAGCAGATTGCGGATCAGATAGTCGCCGCGACCCGATGCGTCGCCACGCACGGGGCGTCCGACGTAGAGCCCGTGCTGGAGCATTCCCTTCTCGCGCTCGCCGAGTTCGCGCAGCACCTGCTCGGTGCGCTCGAGCGCCGGCTGACCGTCCAGCTCGTACACCATGTTGTTCTCCGCGCGGGTCACCGTCAGCGCCGGACCGATCGGCCGGCAGCCCTGCGACACCACGACGTCGACCCGCAGCGCCCCCGACAGCGCGATGCCGATCCCGCCCTCGTGCGCCACCCAGTCGTTGAGGATCAGCGCGTTCGCTGACGGCCGCATGCCGGCGCTCGCCATCCCGCCCACCACCCGCACACCGGGCGAATACTCGTGGAACGAGCGCAGCACCCGTTCGATGTCGAGCGTGAACGGATCGCCGAGCAGCAGCACCAGCTCGGCGGCGGCGAGCCCGGGCGTGTGGCGCTCGAACTCGGTGGCGTCGGTCATCGCCTCGCCCCACGCGGACGGAACCAGGATGAACGGCCGGACCGCGACGTCCGGCAGCCGCGCGCCGACCAGTACGAGCGCCGGGCCGGACTCGATCTCCTGCGCGGTGGTCACGACCGCGCCGCCACTCACGCCCGCCAGGCAACCGGGGCGGAGCCGCGCCTTCAGCGTCTCGGACAGCAGCTCGGCAGCCGGGACGTGGTGCGAGGTGAAGAACGCGAGCAGCAGATCGGGCGGCTCGTCGCCGAACGCGGACGTGAAGCGCGCACACGCATCCGCGAGTGCGGTTGCGGTGTCCTCGGCGGTGGCGTGGGCTTCCACCCACTGCATGGCCGTGGCCGGCCCGGTGGGTGTCATCGCGTCACACGTTCTTCAGGATCTCGCGGGCGATCACCATCCGCTGGATCTCGCTCGTGCCCTCGCCGATCTCCATCAGCTTGGCGTCCCGATGCATGCGCTCGACCGGGACGTCGCGGCAGTAGCCCATGCCGCCGTGCACCTGGATCGCCTTGTCGGTAACGCGGTTCGCCATCTCGCTGGCGTACAGCTTGGCCATCGACGCTTCCTTGCCGAACTCCTTGCCGGCGTCCTTGAGCAGCGCCGCGTGGTAGACCATCAGGCGCGCGCCCTCGATCTGGACCGCCATGTCGGCGAGCATGAACTGCACCGCCTGGAAGTTCGCGATCGGCTGACCGAACTGCTTCCGCTCCTTCGCATACCGCAGGCTGTGCTCGTACGCGCCCTGCGCGAGCCCGAGCGCGAGTGCGCCGATCGAGATGCGTCCGCCCATCAGCGTTCGCATGAACGCCTTGAACCCGCCTTCCGGATCTCCGAGCAGGTTGGCCTGGGGAACGAACACATCCTCGAACACGACTTCGACCGTGTCGGAGCCGTGGAGACCCATCTTCTTCTCGCGCTTGCCGACCCGGTAGCCGGGCGCGCTGGTTTCGATGATGTACGCCGAAATCCCCTGCGTCCCCTTGCCGCCGTCGGTGCGGGCGGTGAAGGTGATGAAGTCAGCGACGCTGCCGTTGGTGATGTAGATCTTCGAGCCGTTGATGCGCCACCCGCCGTCGACCTTGCTGGCTCGCGTCTGGGTTCCGGCGGCATCGGATCCGGCGCCCGACTCGGTGAGCCCGAACGCACCGATCTTCTCGCCCTTCGCCATCGGCGTCAGATACTTCTGCTTCTGCTCCTCGGTGCCGTTGCCGTACACCGGGCCGCACCCGAGCGAAACGTGCGCGGCGAGCGTGATCGCGGTCGAGCCGCACCAGCGCGCGATCTCTTCGACCGCGATCGCATACGCGAGGTAGTCCATTCCCGCGCCGCCGTACTTCTCCGGATACGGCAGCCCCATGAAGCCGAGCTCACCCATCTGCTTCACGATGTCGTGCGGGAATTCCTCGTTCTCGTCGAGGTCGCGGGCGCGCGGCGCCACCACCTCGTCGGCGAACCGGCGGGCCATCTCGCGCACCTGGAGGTGCTCTTCCTTCAGAAACAGCATGCTGGGGGCTCCGTCCAGTTCGGGCGGGAAAAGAAGCCGGATGTGGGGCTTGGGATCCCGGTGCCTCAGGGATCGAAAGTGGCGGCCAGCCTACAGGAGAGCGCCGGGGCGGCCAAGCCTGAGGCGCAAGCTGGGCCACGCAGGCTTCACCGTCGCCCGCATTCGACCTGCGGGCCTTTCCCTACCGCTCGAGCGAATCCACTGCGGCGTTGGTGGCTGCGGCCTGGCCGGCGGCGCGATCCGACGCCTTGAGCGCACTTCCCACGGTGCTGGCGCCGGGAAGCGGTTGCAGCGCGAGGATGCTGTCTCTCTGACGCTGGGTGAGCTCGGGTCCCTTCGCCTCCGTGTTCGACTTGCCACAGCCGGCGAGCAGCACGGCCACCGCGAGTACCCCGATCCATCGAAGTCTCATGTCAGTCCTCCGTGAGCGAATCACTCTCGATCAGCCGCTTCCCGACCGCGCGCGCGCTCTCGAGCAGCTCCGGCGCACGGACCACGCTTCCGAGATCGTCGTCCGGATGCTGCCAGGCGATCGTCTCTTCCCACTTCGTGCCGGTCCACTTCATGAATCCCCGCACGCTGCGCTCGGCCAGCTCGTAGGTGTGCTTCGCGCTGCACGCGGTGACGAAGATCCCGCGCCGCGTGCGCTGCCACTGCGGCTTCATCACGGTCCCACCGCCCGGTGCGTACATCAGCATCGTGACGCAGTTGCAGCGGTCCATGACCAGCTTCAAGGGCGCCGACACCGTATCGAAATAGATCGGCGAGCCCACCGCCACGGCATGAGCTTTTTCGAGCGCCGCGTACACGCGGTCCATGTCGTCGTGGAAAATGCAATAACCGGTGGTCGGTTCCGGGCCGCACGCCTGGCAGGGCTTGATCACCAGGTCCTCGCACCGGAACGCGTCGACCTCGCCGCCCGCTGCCCGGGCGCCATCGGCCACCGCCTCGAGCAGCTGCTGGACGCTGCTGTTCCGCACCGGGCTGCCGTTCAGCGTGACCAGCCGTCGGGCCATCAGGCTCTCCGCTTCTCGGCCCACACCAGATTGGTCGCACCCCAGCGCGTGACCACCGGCAGGTACTCGACCGCGTTCTCCGCCGCGCGCCCCACCCCCAGCAGCGCGTCCGGCAGTGTCTTCATCACCCACAGGAACTGACGGCTGCCCAGCACCTGCATCCCCGCGGCGTCGAGTCCCGCGCTCAGCTCGGCGAGCGTGAGCGGATGGTGGTAGCGATACGGATGGTAGTGACCGGCATCATCGGCGGCCTCGGGAAAACACGACGACGGCAGCCGGCGGCGCAGGCCCGGCCATTTCACCGCGAGCCGCTTGGCGAACTCGATCGGCGACGCCGGATTCGGCGTCGAAAGCGCGACCCGGCCGCCCGGCACCAGCACGCGCGCGATCTCGGCGAACACCTGCGCGCGATCGGGACGGAACACGTGCTCCATCATCTCGACCGAGATCGCCCGATCGAACGTCGCATCGCGGTAGGGCAGCTGCTTCGCGTTCGCCTGCACCAGTCCGAGCGTGGTGGCGTCGGGCAGGGCCTCGCGCGCCCACCGCAGCTGATCGAGCCCGAGATCGACCCCGGTGACGCGCACGCCGTGCTCGCGCGCCCACAGCGTTCCGTACGCCCAGCCGCAGCCGAGATCGAGCACCCGCTGCCCGCGGCGCAGATCGGCGTGCGCGAGCACCTCCTGGAAGCGCCGCACCATCATGTAGCGGCGGGTGCGCGATCCCAGGTACCAGTGCTCGACCAGGAACGGCAGACCCTCCCGGCGCGGGATGTCGAGCGTCGGTTCGGGTGTCAGGGTGTCGTTCATGAACGGGGACGCGCGGTCGGACGCGCGCGTCAGCGACGACGGGCGGGTTTCCGAGCCGTGCGCGCCTTGCGGGCCGGAGTTGCGCGGCGCGCGGTCTTGCGGGCCGGCGCGCGTCCGGCGCGCGCGGTGGCGCGCTTGGCGGTCCGCTTCTTCGTCGCGCGTTTCGTCGCGGTCTTCGTCACGCGCTTGGCCGCGCGCTTCGGCGCATGCTTGCGCGTGACCGTCCTGGCTGCCTTGGGCGCGGCGGAAGCCCGCGTCGCGCGCGGAGCCGGCGCATCGACCTCCATCGGCACGTGGGTCGGCATCGCGGGCGCCGGCGCAACGAACGGCTCCTCGCCGGTCGTTTCCTTGAACCAGCGGCGAATCTCCTGCGCGATGTCCTGGGTCGACGAGCCGGGTCCGAACAGCTTCCCCACCCCCATCTCGGCCAATGTCTTCATGTCGTCGGGCGGAATGATCCCGCCGCCGCTCAGCAGGCGGTCGCCGATCCCGCGGTCGCGCATCTGGCTCAGCACCTCGGGGAACAGCGTCATGTGCGCGCCCGACAGCACCGACAGCGCGACCACGTCGACGTCCTCCTGGATTGCGGCCTCGACGATCTGATCGGGAGTCTGGTGGAGTCCGGTGTAGATCACTTCCATGCCCGCGTCGCGCAGCGCGGCCGCCACCACCTTGGCGCCACGATCGTGCCCGTCGAGCCCGGGCTTGCCGACCAGCACTCGGATCTTGCGCTGCATCACACCCCCTGCCGATCGACGGCGGACGACGACGGAACGTCCTCGGCCACGAAGTACACGGATGGCGCGAGGAACTGGCCGAGCCCGGTCCGGAATGCGAACGACCACATGCCGGTGAGGCCCGGGTATTTGCGCGCATAGTAGCGCAGGCTCACATCGCGCACGTACCGGAACGATCCGCCCAGCATCCGCGCCAGTTCGCCGGCCTCGAATCCGGCGTGCGCGCCGCGTTCGTTCGACCAGCGGCCGGTCAGCCGCTTGCCCCAGTCGGCGAGGTTCCAGCGCAGCTTCTCGATCGTGGTGGCGCGACCGCCGATATAGCCGACCAGCCGGGCCCGGTTCGGGGTGCCGAAGAACGCGAACCCCGGCGGCTGCACCACCCGGTGTGCCTCGGACACCGCGCGGTCCGGACCCGGAACGTGCTCGAGAACGTGGTAGCAGTAGAGCGAGTCGAAGGTGCCGTCCCGGAACGGCAGCGCGCGTGCGTCGGCGCGCAGCAGGTGGACGCCCGGGCGCCGCTTCGAGGCGTCGACGTCGAGGTCGAGACCCACCACCAGCGCACCGGTCTGGTGCGCGATGTGGGCCGCTTCGGTGCCATCGCCGCAGCCCACCACCAGCACGCGCTTCGCCGCGCGACCCGGCGGGCTCAGCTCGCAGAAGAAACGCGCTTCGATATCGAAGCTGTCGAAACTCATGGACGGCTCACGTCGTCAACGGCGCGGCTCGTCGTCGTCGGCCGGATCGGGCCGATCGAGATCCGCGAGCGTCTGCTCGAGCTCGCGCTCGGCGACCCAGAAGTCCTCATCGCCGACTGGAATCGGATCGCCAAGCTCGTCGCGCGGGGGCTGGACGACACGCTGGGCGAGCAGCTCGCGCGCCGCCTCGGCCGCCTCCTGCACCTCGAAGATCCACGCGGTCAGATCGCGGTCGCGTCCCAGCGTCTCGAGCCGCCACGGGTCGAGATCCGGCGCGCCGCGTCGCACCCGCGCCGCGATCAGGTCGCCGGCCTTCAACAGAACCGGAGCGTGCGGCTCCGAAGAGCCGGCCGCCATCGCCGGCGCATCCTCGTCGCCGGTGCGCGCCGCGTTCACTCGGCTCGCAGGGGCGATCAGGACCCCGTGCGGCCGGGGCACGAACGCGAGACCATCCGACGTGAACGCGATCAGACCCTCGGACGCGTCGTCGTCATCCTCCTCGTCCTCAGACACCGGATCCGGCGGCAGCGACACATCGAAATCGTCGGCGACCGGCGCGGGCGTGGTGGTGGTATCGCGCTTCGAGGCGGCGCGACGCAGGATGAATGCGAAGACCGCGACCAGGATGGTGGCAATGATCACAGTGATCGGCATGGTATCAACTCACCACCCTTTCGTCGGCATCCGCGGTTTCGCCGGGCAGCGGCGGCGGCTCGTACCCGAGCTCCCGCCCGAACCGCGCGTAGGACAACCCGGCGATCCCATCGTACGCGGCATGAATCAGCATCGGCAGGATCAGCGAACCGGTGATCGCCACCAGCACGCTCATGATGAACGAGAACACGAAGATGAACACCATCGACCGCACGTTCTGGATCGCGTGCGCGACCGCGAACATGAGTGCCGACAGCAGCGCGGCGAGCCACGGGTTGCCGAGCAGCGCCGCGAGCAGGGTGGTCTGGACACCGCGCCACGTGATCTCCTCGCACACGCCGGCGGCGATCGAGACGCCGATCCACAACCCGCGGTCGCGGCCGGTGAGCGGCATCTTGTAGTACGCCCCCGGCGACCGCTCCACCACCGCCTGGCGCCACGCCGGGCGCATCACGGCAACGAACGCCGCCAGCAGCACCAGCCCGAGCAATAGATGGAGCGGCTCGGGGAATGCCAGCCGGGCGAGCGAGATCCCTGCGAGGTTCGCGGTCACCAGCGACAGCGCACCGGCGACCACCACCATCACCGCGCTGCGGATCAGCCACGCGGTCAGCGACGGCCGTTGAGTGAGCGCCGCGAGCCGGGCCCGCGACTTGATCGCGGCGTACGGCATGACCAGGCCGAACATCGCGAGGTGATACCAGCCAACCGGACCGAGCGGAAGGGCGATCGGAAGCGCGGGAGACCCGAGCGCGAACGTCGCCACGCGGATCAGAACTCCGTGCTCTCGACGTAGTCCCCGTACACCTCGCGGATCGCCCCGCGGATCTCGCCCTCGGTCGCGTAGGCGCGCGCCGCTTCGAAGATGTGCGCCATGACGTTCTTCTCGCCCGGCGCGCTCGCGGCCGCCGCGGTCAGCGCCTTGAGCGCCGAAGTGGTGGCCTTGCTGTCGCGGGTGCGGCGCAGCTCCTCGAGCCCCGCCTTCTGGTCGACCTCGGCCTGCTCGCTGATGTAGAGGATCGGAATGTCGATCTTCTCGTCCGGCTCCACGTACTCGTTGATCCCGACCAGCACGCGCTGCTTGCGCTCCATCTCCTGCTGGTACGTGTACGCAGCGCGCGCGATTTCGCGCTGAAAGAAGCCCTTCTCGATGCCCGCGACCACGCCGCCCATGCCATCGATCTGGCGGAAGTAGTTCTCGGCCTCCGCTTCGAGCCGGTTCGTCAGCGACTCCAGGTAGTAGGAGCCGGCGAGCGGATCGGCCGTCTCGGTCACGCCGATCTCGTGCGCGACGATCTGCTGGGTGCGGAGCGCGATCTTGACCGCCTTGTCGCTCGGCAGCGCGATCGTCTCGTCCATCGAGTTGGTGTGGAGCGACTGGGTGCCGCCCAGCACCGCCGCCAGCGCCTGGTAGGCGGTCCGCACGATGTTGTTCTCGGGCTGCTTGTCCCACAGCGAACAGCCGGCGGTCTGGGTGTGGAACCGCATCAGCCACGACTCCTTGCGCTTCGCCTTGAAGCGCTCGCGCATGTGGCGCGCCCAGATCCGGCGCGCCGCGCGCAGCTTGGCGATCTCCTCGAAGAAGTCGAGGTGGCTGTTCCAGAAGAACGACAGGCGCGGCGCGAACGAATCGATGTCGAGCCCGCGCTCCAGGCAGCGCTCGACGTAGGTGAAGCCGTCGGCGAGCGTGAACGCCAGCTCCTGCGCGGCGGTCGATCCGGCCTCGCGGATGTGGTAGCCCGAGATCGAGATCGTGTTCCACTGCGGCACGTGCCGGGTCGCGAACTCGATCTGGTCGACGATGATGCGCAGCGACGGCTCGGGCGGAAAGCACCAGCACTTCTGCGCGATGTACTCCTTGAGGATGTCGTTCTGGAGCGTGCCGCGCAGCCGGTCGAACGAAACCCCGCGCTTCTCGGCGTTCGCGAGATAGAAGCCGAACAGGATCGACGCCGGCCCGTTGATCGTCATCGAAGTCGAGATCGCGCCCGGGTCGATGCCGTCGAGCAGGACCTCCATGTCGCGCAGCGAGTCGACCGCGACGCCGCACTTGCCGACCTCGCCGTGCGCCTTCGGATGATCGCTGTCGTAGCCCATGATGGTCGGGTTGTCGAACGCGATCGAGAGCCCGGTCTGCCCGTGCTCGAGCAGGTAGTGGTAGCGCTCGTTCGATTCCTTCGGCGTGCCGAAGCCGGAGAACTGCCGCATCGTGAACATGCGGCCGCGGTACATGGTCGGATGGATGCCGCGGGTGTACGGGTATTCGCCCGGCACTCCGATGTCGCGTCCGTAGTCGATGCCCGCCAGGTCGCCCGGTCCGTAGAGCGGCTTGATCGGCAGCCCGGAGAGGGTGAACGGATAGAGGTCTTTGCGCTCGCGATCCTTCGGGTAGCTGCGCTCGAACGAGCGGACGATCTCGGCCCCCGACGAGCCATTGAGGGACGGCTTCGCGGCGGCGCGCACGGCGGGCCGGCGCTTGCGCGGAGCGGTCCGGTGGGTCCGGGTGGTGGAACGGCTGGCCATTCGGTGCCTCCGGTCGGCGGCGGTGGGGTCGGGAGCCGCCGGGCGAACCGGCGGAGCAGGTCGCGAAACACGGTCCCGGGGCAGGCCGGACCGGTCGAACGTGAGCGAGATTAGGGGTCACTCACGGCCCGCGCAACCCCCGTGCACGGATCGATCGGGCGCAACCTGGCCCCTCCGGCGGGCGTAGGATGGGCACGACCCCACTGGAGGCACCCCTCATGCGCGTTCGATTCCCCGCCGCCGCCGCCCTCGCGATCCTGATTCTCGCCATCGCTGTTCCCGTTGCCGCCGGTTCGAAGGATTCCGAGAAGAAACCCGAGAAGGTCGGCAAGGTCTGGAAGGACCACTGGGACATCGCCGGACGCCCCTCGGTGCGCATTCGCACCGGCGATGCCGACGTCACGATCCATACCAAGGATGGCGCCGGCGTCACCGTCGAGGTGAAGGAGCTGGGATCGCAGAAGGGCCTGTTCGTCGGAGACCGCGATCCCGAGGTCGAGTTCGCGCGCAACGGCCAGGAGATCGAGATCAGTGCGGTGATGCACGGGATCGTCGGCGGCATCGTGTTCTCGGACTACAAGCTCGACGTCCAGGTGTGGGTGCCGCGCCAGTCCGACCTCGACATCCGCACCAAGGACGGCGACGTGACGCTCGGGCCGCTGGCCGGCCGGATCGGCGTCAATACCAGCGACGGTGACATCTCGGCACTCGGCCTGCGGGGCGAGATCACGATGGCCAGCAGCGATGGCGACATCGAAGCCGGCGACCTCGACGGAAAACTGCGGCTCCGCACGAGCGACGGCGACGGTTCGGTCGCGGGCCGGTTCGACATGCTGGCGGTCCGCTCGAGCGACGGCGATCTCGACGTCACGGCCATCAAGGGCTCGGCTCTGGTCGAGCCGTGGTCGCTCGAGAGCAGCGACGGACGGATCGGACTGCGGGTTCCGGCCGACCTCAAGGCAACGCTCGATGCGCGCAGCCGTGACGGAGCACTCGACGTGGATCTGCCGGTCCAGATCCAGGGCAGGATCCACCGCCATCGGCTGCAGGGCGACCTCAACGGCGGCGGACCGCTCCTGACCCTGCGCAGCAGCGACGGCGCCATCCGGATCAGCGCGCTGCGCTAGAGGGGCCTCTTGGTCATCCGGAGCGGGGCGTTCTCCGCTTCGCAACTCGCTCGCGTACGTTGCCGCCGTTGCCGGAACGACGACTCCGGAGTGGGTAGCGCCCGGGATGCTCGATCGAATCCAGGTGCAGGTCGACGTCCAATGCAGGCCACCGCAGGTGATCGGTCCGTGGCCGCTTCACCTGGAGAACCTCGCGCAGCGTTGCGTCCCGGAACCAGGGGAAGTTCCGATACGAGAGGAAATATTCGCGCTCGTTCAAGAACAGCCAGATTCCCTGACGCGAGATGTGCGTCACCTCAACTGCCAAAGTGCTCCGACCACGCTGCACGGATCTCATCGAAACGCTCCCGAATCAGACGGCGCGCGAGTGACAACTCGCGCCTATTCAAACCGTGATTGTCCGCCTCTTCGATGACCGGCTCCAGCCAGAACTTGGCCTCGCCACGCGCCCCTTCCACGTGCACGTGGGCACGGCGCTCCTCCAGGGAAAAGAAGAAGAAACGCAGGCCGCCAGCGTGAAAGATGGTTGGGCTCACCCATGCTCAGCAATGCACGAGTCATGCTGAGTCCCCGGGCGGATGGGGTCGGTTCCTCATCGAGAGCGTGCCAGCGAGCTCTTCGAGAGCGAACTCGACCACTTCCGACAAGTCCACCTCCGGGCCGCTCAGCAACCGTTGAGCTTTCAGCAGGTTGTCGTATGCGAGCTGCCCGATCGTGATTTCGAAGCGATAGCGCTGATGGGTCACGACGATCTTCCACGAGGGCAGGACGGGCGGAGGCTCTGAACAAGGCGCTCATCGCGCCGCGCCCAGCCCACTTTGCGGAATTCGTGCCGCTCAGGCCTTGGCGTCGCTCCGCTTGAGGCGCGCGAGGTTCTGCTTGCGGAACTTCGCGACCTTGGGCGCCACCACCGCCATGCAGTAGGGCTGGTAGGGATTCCGCGCGAAGTATTCCTGGTGGTAGTCCTCGGCCGGGAAGAACTGCCCGAGCGGCGCGATCTCGGTCACGATCGGATCCGACCACAGACCCGCCGCCGCGATCTCGGCCTTCACCTGCTCGGCGGTCGCGCGCTGCGCGTCGTCGTGGAACAGGATCGCCGAACGGTACTGGGTGCCCACGTCACCGCCCTGGCGGTTCAGCGTGGTCGGGTCGTGGATGGTGAAGAACACCTCGAGCAGGTCGTGGTACGAGATCGTCTCCGGATCGAACGTGACCTGCACCACCTCGGCGTGACCGGTCGTGCCCGCACACACGGCTTCGTAGCTGGGATCCGGCATCCGTCCGCCGGCATAGCCCGACACCACGCGTTCGACTCCGTTCAGCTCGCGGTACACAGCCTCCAGACACCAGAAGCAGCCACCTCCGAGGGTGGCGGTGCTCAGCGTTCGCTCAGGGGACATCGCTCTCCTGCCTAGGGTTGAGGTTCGGGACTCGGGATCGGAGCCGTTTCGTGCCCCGCGGTCAGAGCAATCAGACGATCCGCAGCCTGGTGCGGCGTGATCGAATGGCCAATCAGCGCGTCCAGCACCGCGCGCCATTCGGATGCGGGAACCCGCTCCTGGAACTCCACCCACAACTGGTCACGGACGAGATCGCGCAGGCGCAGCTCGAGTCGCTGGCGCCGCCGGCGGGCCAGCCCGCCGTGGCGGTTCAGATGCGCGAGGTGGTCTTCCAGTCGCGAAGTCAGATCGGGGACGCCGTCGCCCTTCGACGCGACGGTGGTGAGCACCGGTGTTTCCCATTCGCTGACCGTGCCGCCGCGCAGCTCGAGGGCGGCGCGGATCGCGAACACCGCCCGGTCGGCCCCCTCCCGGTCCGCCTTGTTGATCACGAACACATCCGCGATCTCCATCAGGCCGGCTTTCATCGCCTGGATGCTGTCGCCGGATTCGGGGACCAGCACGACCACCGTCGTGTCGGCGGTCTGGGCCACTTCCAGCTCGCTCTGCCCCACCCCGACCGTCTCGATCAGGATGCGCTCGAACCCGGCGGCGTCGAGAACGTCACAGACCTGTGCGGTATGGACCGCGAGCCCGCCGAGGCTGCCGCGCGTCGCCATCGAGCGAATGAAGATGCCCGGATCGCCCGCCAGCTCGGCCATCCGCACGCGGTCGCCGAGCAGGGCGCCGCCGGTGAACGGGCTGGTCGGATCGACCGCGACGATCGCGACCTTCTCGCCGCGGCGCCGGTACTCCTGGGCGAGCCGGGTCACGAGCGTGCTCTTGCCCGCACCGGGCGGACCGGTGATGCCGATCCGGAACGCCCGCCCGCTACGCTCGAAACTCGCGTCGAGAACCGCGATCGAGCCGGGGCCTTCGTTCTCGACCAGCGAGATGGCGCGGGCCAGCGGCACCCGCTCACCGCGGAAGGCGCGTGGAATCAGCTCGGACAGCGGCGAGGTGGCCACGGAGGATCTCGGGCGCGGACGAACCACGGGGACAAGTTGAAGCGCGGGCAAGAGTAGGGTCGCCGTCTCGGCAGGGTCAACCAATCGGCGTTTCCGCATCGCACCCGACCGGTCTAGGATGCTGCGCGATGCCTCGTACGTCGCGCGGGTTCCGGTTCCGCCCCCGGCTCGTGGTTTCTCTGCTGAGCCTGCTCCTGCTTTCGTTCGGAACCGGTGAAGCCGAGCGTCCCCGCGACCTCTGGTTCTACTACAGCGCCGACCTGTCCAGGGACGATGCGCTCACCCAGCTCGAGCCAGTGTGGCGCCGCGCCGCCGCCGCCGGCTACACCAAGGTGATGCTGGTGGACTCCAAGCTCGCGCGGCTCAGCGAGCAGAACGCCTCCTACTTCGCGACCCTCGAGCTGGTGAAGTCGCTCGCGCACACGCTCGGACTCGAGATCGTGCCGGGCGTGTTCTGGATCGGCCGCTCGCACCCGCTGCTCGCCCGCTCCCCGGACCTCGCCGAAGGTCTGCCGGTGCGGGGCGCACGCTTCGTGGTGCGGGGTGGGATCGCGCACCTCAGTGCCGATCCGCCGGTCGCGCTCGGGACGCGACCGAGCCGCATCGAGCCGGCGGTCCTCGTCACCGGCCGCAGCGCGACCATCAGCAAGCACGGCGGCACCGCGCGGTTCGGGTTCCGGGTTCCGGTCTCGCCATGGCGCTGCTATCACGTCGCCGTCCGCGTGCGCACCCGCGACTACACCGGTGAGCCGTCGATCCGGGTGATCGGCAGCCGGCGCCGGCTCGACTGGAGCCGGATCCGGGTGAAGAACGATCAGGACTGGAAGGTCGTGCACGCGGTGTTCAACTCGCTCGGCAATCGCACGATCGAGGTCCAGTTCGGCGACTGGTACCCGGGCGAGGGGAAACTCGAGTGGCGTGACTGGGCGATCGAGGAGGTCGGGCCGCTCAACCTGCTGCGCCGCGCCGACACCCCGTTCACGATCGAGGGCCGCCGCGAGGGCCGCGACTTCGAGGCGGTGCGCGACACGCTGCTCGGCATGCGTCCATGGCGCGGCCAGTACGACTCGTGGCACACGCCACCGGCGATCCGCACCGCGCTGCCCGACGGAACCGTGCTGCGCGCGTCCTGGTACCACGCGGCCGTGATCAACGAGGAACAGGTGACCGCCTGCCTGTCCGAGCCGCGCACCCTCCACCTGCTGCGCGACGAAGCGCGCTCGGTCCGCAACGCTCTCGGCACCCGCGGCTTCGCAATGCTCCACGACGAAATCCGCGCCCTCGGCTGGGATCCAGCGTGCGTGGCGCGCAAGACCACCCCGGGCGCGATCCTCGCCGAGCACGTGCGGCAGTGCGCGCGGCTGCTGCGCGGCGCCGAGCTCTACGTGTGGGGGGACATGTTCGACCCGCACCAGAACGCGGTGCGCGACGACTATCTCGT
>Ga0210380_10000354_pt1 | contig 21185 bp, 17 predicted proteins | sample PLM4_5_coexredo_FD_155476 | JGI IMG/M metagenome (GOLD analysis project Ga0210380, IMG submission 155476) | Groundwater sediment microbial communities from an aquifer in East River, Colorado, USA - PLM4_5_coex redo | ecosystem: Environmental > Terrestrial > Soil > Riparian zone | place: USA... | reverse complement strand
TGCCCGCCGGCCACCGCGTCCGCCGCGACGTCCTTCGAACAGCCGGCCACGGTTCCGGCCGCGAGAGCGACAATAGACAACGTCCAGACACAGCTTGCGCGCATGTGCGCCTCCCGGGAGCGTGAGTTGTGATGCGCATCAGCATCTCAAGGGATCGGTTTGGTCGTCAACCGTCAGGGCTTAACGTAGAATCCCCGAATGCTCCGCAGCCTGCTGGCAGTCGCGGCACTGTCGCTGCTCATATCTTCCGCGCCAGGCCTCCAGGCGCCCGCCCAGACCCCGGCGTCGTTCAAGCTCACCAAAGTCGATGTCGTCGGTGCGAAGCGCTACTCCGTAGCCGAGGTGACGCAGGTCAGCGGCCTCGAGATCGGCCAGGCACTCGCCGTGGCCGACCTCGAGGGCGTGGCGCGGCGGCTCGCGTCCGTCGGGTTGTTCACGAGCGTGAAGTATCAATACGTGACGACCGCCACGGACATGGCGCTCACGTTTTCCATCGACGAAGAAGCGCTCACGACGCCCGTTGTGTTCGATAACTTCGTGTGGTTCACCGACGACGAATTGGCCGGCTTGCTGCGGCAGAGCATTCCGCAGTTCAACGGCCTGGTGCCGTCGAACGCCGGAATCTCCGCGTTCCTCTCGCGGGAACTCGAGAAGATCCTGGCCGCTCGCAAGATTGCCGGCAGAGTCGAGTTCTCGCTGCTGACGGATCGAACCGCTCGAACCGTCAACCGGTTCGTCTTCAGCGTGACCGGCGCCGGCGCGGCTCTGAGCGTCTGCGCGGTTCGGTTCGACGGAGCGCAGGGCCTCGGCAACGCCGTGCTTCAGGAGGTGGCGCAGGAGTTGAAGGGCAAGGCCTATTCAAGGTCCTTCACTCTCGCATTTGCCAACGGCACGCTCACGCAGCTGTATCGCCGCCGCGGGTTCCTGAAGGCGAGCGTCGCGCCTCCCAATGCGGCGCCCGACACGGGTGGAGGGTGCGGTGGGGTGACGGTGACTCTCCCAGTGTCAGAAGGCCTGGCGTATGTGTGGGACCACGCAGAATGGACGGGCAACGCCACGGTCTCCGCCAAGGAACTCAACGTCGCGCTGGCCATGAAGTCCGGTGATGTGGTTGACCTCGCCAGAATTGAGACCGGGCTCGGACTGGTCCACGAAATCTATGGGAAGCGGGGCTATGTCACGCAGGCCGTGACGTTCGTGCCCAAGCTCGACGACACCGCGCACAAAGCGGTGTTTGAGATGACCGTCACCGAAGGGCCGCAATTCGTCATGGGCTCGCTGCAGATCATCGGGGTCACGCCATCGGAGGAAGCGAATCTCCGCAAGAAGTGGCGCCTGGCACCCGGAGCCGTCTATGACGCCGCGTACCTGACACAGTTCATCAAGGAGAACCCTGTGGCGTCAGCCGGAAGCGGCGTTCGGCGCCTTGTCGCCTCGGTCCTCCCAATCATGGCTGGACATCAGGTCACCGTGAAGCTCGAGTTCAAATGAACATGCGGCGAATTGCCATCGCGTTGTTTCTCGTGCTGGCCTGCGTCGGAGACCCGCGCGCGGGTTCGCCGGGTGGCCCGCAGAACGCCTGCCGCGCGTCGGCCCCGCCGCCGCCCAAGGATCCGAATTACTTCACCGAGGCTCAGGAGAATGACCTCGGCGAGGCCGTGGCCGAACGCTACGAATCATCGTTCGTCGTGATCGAAAGCGACCCGCTGGCCGCGCGGCTTCGGGAAGTGGGTCAGCGGCTCGTGAGCCATCTGCCCGCGACCGACCTGCGTATTCGATTCAATCTGATTGACGTGCCGGATGTGAACGCCTTCACGCTGCCCGGTGGCCGTGTCTACGTTTCGCGAAAGCTCGTGAGCTTCACGCAAAGTGAGGACGAACTGGCCGGCGTGCTGGGTCACGAGCTCGGCCACGTCATTTCGCGCCAGCAGACGCTGGAGATGTCTCGCCAGTTCCGCGAGTTGATTGGCGTGACGGCGGTCGCCGATCGAAACGACATCAACGCCAAATTCAACCGGTTGATGGACAACAGGGCGCGCAAACCCGGCCTGTTCAGTCAGTCCAGCGAAGATCGCGATCAAATCGAGGCCGATCGCATCGGCCTATTTGTCGTCGCGGCCTCGGGCTACGACCCGAAAGCGGCGATCGCGATGTTCGACCGGTTGATGGGAACCGAGGGAAAGACCGGCAGCGCCCTGTCGAGAATGTTCGGCACCCAGAACCCGGACGCGAAGCGCCTGGGTGAGTTGATCAAGAACGCGGCGGCGCTGCCAGGCGGATGCGCGGAAACGCCGGCGCCCGGCCGGGCGGAAGCCTATCGGCAATGGCAGATTCAGGTCGCCAGCTTCATCGGAACAGGGCGTCAGGAAGCGTTGCACGACGTCATCAGCCAGAAGCAGTTGGCGCCTTTCCGCGGCGAAATTACGCACCTGCGGTTCAGCCCGGACGGTCAATACGTTCTGGCACAGGACAGCACCGGCATTTCGGTGCTGTCGCACGATCCGCTCGCGGTGCTGTTTCGGATCGATTCCGCCGACGCCGAGCCGGCCGCGTTCACGCCGGACTCGACAGAAGTGGTTTTCCACACGCCTGACTTGCGCGTGGCCCACTGGTCGGTGGCCGAGAAGCGATTGACCGAAATGCGCGATCTCTACTTCCGCAAGACGTGCCTCGCCACGACACTGTCGCCGGACGCCAGAACCCTCGCATGTCTTGCCGAGGACTTCGAACTGTCGTTGATCGATGTGGCGAGCGCCAAGCCCATTTTCCAAAAGAAGGATTTTCGAGCGGTGAACCCGTTGCTCGTGATGCTGGCTCAAAGGGGCGCCTCACCCAACGGGCCGGTCGAGCTGCGCCTCACGATGGTGTTTTCGCCGGACGGCCGCTATTTTGTCGCGGGCGCCAGCAACTATCCGGAGCCCAATACACTCGTATATGACCTGACGGGGAAGGCTGTCGTGCCGATCAAGGGCGCGGCCAAGAAACTCATCTCCAGCAGTTTCGCCTTCATCGGGCCGACGCGGCTGGTCGGCCTGAATGCCGACGATCCGGCCAAGTCCGGAATCATGCAACTGCCGGGCGGTGAGGTGGTGGAACAGTTCGCCGTGCCGGCGGGCAAACTGGCATCGGCCTCCAAGGGCAACGTCGTGTTCGTGCGCCCGTTTCAGAAATACGGCGTCGGCGTGTTCGATCTGGCCACCAGGACCGTCAGCAAGGGCAATGCGACTCCCGCGTTCGACGTGTTCGATTCGGTGTTTCTGGCGGAGCGCGGAACCGGCGATCTGGGTCTCTACGCCATGGAAGGCAATCAGATTCGGTCGAGTGTCGCGCTGCCGGCTGCCAGACTCGGGCGGATTCGCGCGGCCGCGGTGTCCCCCGATTTTCGCTGGCTGGCGTTGTCCGAGCGAACCCGCGGTGTGTTGTGGGATGCCAGCGCGGGAGAGCGCGTGACCCAACTGCGAGACTTCGCCGGCGCCTATGTGGATAACACCGGGACGATGTACAGCGATATGCCGAGAGCGGGCGCCGATCCGCGCGCGATCGTGAAGCTGGACGGAGCGACGCGGACGAGTTTCCGTGGAACCGAGATCCGGGAGCGTTATGCGATCCAGTACGGACGTTGGATGCTGGTCATGCGGCCGCTGCCGTCAGGCGGATCTCTGGTGCCCGAGGGACTTGAGGTCGAGTGGCATGACGTCAGCAGGCCGAACGCGCTTTGGACAAAGGACTATCCGAAGAATCCGCCGAATGATGCGTGGGCCGGTCCGGACAGCGACGCGCTCGTGTTGTCATGGAAGGCCGAGTCGCCATCCGGCCGCGAACGAATTCGCCTCGATGAGAATCTCAGCAAGACGGTCAAGCTTGGAGACATCCAGGGCGACTATGTCCTTGAGGTCCTCGACGCGCAGACCGGCGGCATCCGATCGGTCATGTTGCTCGAAACCGGCAAGGGTTCATTTCACATTCACAACATCCTCGTAAAGGGCGACTCTCTGGTCGTCTCCGACTCGATCGGCAGGGTGCTCGTCTATTCGCTGGCCACGGGCCAACTGCAGGGCTATGCGGTGGGCTACGAGCCGATCGTCAACACGGCCGCCGGACTTCTGGCCGTGAGCACCGGGGGCGGCCGTATCGTGCTGTACGACTTGAAGACGCTTCGTCGCCGGGATCAGCTCACCTTCACCCGCGAGATTCCCCTGAAGGCGTTTAACGCCGACGGCACGCGGCTGTTCGTGCTGACCGACGATCAGCGGGCGCACGTGCTGGCCATAAAATAGCGCAGTACTGCTATCCTTCGATCGGGTCCCCCCATGAACGTTTTGCTGCTGTCGATGCCGGATTCGTTCGAGCATACGCCGACGCTGGCGATGCGCATGCCCAACGGGGCGCTGGGTTCGATTGCGGGCAACGTCGATCCGCATCACCGCGTGGCCATTGCGGATCTCGTGCTCGCCCAACGCACCGTGCCAGAAACCGTCGCGCGGCTGGTGGCCGACTTCCAACCAGATGTCGTCGGACTCTCGGTCATGACCTTTCAGCGCAAGACCGCGCGCCAGGTGGCCGCGCTGGTGCGGTCACTGCGGCCCAATGTGACGCTGGTGGCCGGCGGGTACGATCCGAGCCTCGCGACGGACGTCTACGAGGATCCCGGCTTCAGCCTGGACGCCGTCGTCCGCGGCGAAGGCGACATCACGATGCGCGAACTGCTCCGCGCGATCGAAGCTGGCCGGAGCCTCGACGGCATTGCGGGCCTGTCGTTTCGGCGGGGAACGGGGTTCGTGCGCAACCCCGATCGTCACGTCAGCGGGCTCGACGGGGAGGTGCGGCCGCCGAATCGTGCGGCTCGCGTCCTGTCCGGTTACACGTTCATGGGCCGGCAGATCGACGTCGTCGAAACGTCGCGTGGCTGCACGTACGATTGCAGTTTCTGTTCGATCATCGAAATGCGTGGGCGCAATTTCCACGTGTGGCCCGTGGATCAGGTGGTGGCCGACATCCGCGACGCTCACACCCGCGGCGCCCGCGCCATCTTCCTCGTCGACGACAACATCACGCTGAACATTCCGCGATTCAAGGCGCTGTGCGAGGGCATCATCGCGGCCGGCCTGACGGACATCCACTACATCGTGCAGGGCATGACGTCGGCCATCGCCGCGGCGGGCGACGACCTGGCGGCGCTGATGCGCCGGGCGGGGTTCCGGTACGTGTTCCTGGGCATTGAAAACGTGCTCGACCAGGATCTGACATTCCTGCGTGCCAAAGCGAAGAACGCGGAGCGCAAAGAGGGACGCACGGTCGGCAGCGCCACGATTCGCGCTATCGACGTCATCCATCGCTACGGCATGAGCGTAGTGGGCGGGCTCATCGTCGGCAATCCCGACGATACGTGTGAGTCGATCGACGCCAACCTCGATTTTGCCAGCAAGTATGTGGACTGGCCGTACATCCAGCATCCGACGCCGTATCCCGGCACGCCCATGACCGAGGACTTCCGCGCGCGGCGGCTGATCGTCAACGAGGACGTGAACGAGTACGACGGGACCACCGCGGTGGTGCGGAGCGAGCAGTTGACGGCCGATGAGATTGAATTCAGGCGCTGGCGATCAGAGCGCTGGATGAAGTCGCGTCACATGAAGTCCGTGATCGTCCACTATCCCGGGTTCGTGGCGCTGAACTGGCTCAGGATGATGCGCCACACCTTCCGCGGATCGACGTGGAAGACGTGGGTGGGACTCGAGAGCGAGCACGACGCGTTTCTTCGCTACAAGCAAATCCGCCGGCGCGAGCGTGAGTACTTCAGCGGCGATCGTTTGGGCGGGGCCACCCGGCCGTCGATGGAACTCGCGTCACACTAGGCGGTCCGGCTCCTCTGCCGAAGCACTTCGTACACCGCGATCCCGACGCTGGTTGAGAGATTGAGCGATCGCACGCGCGGCGACGCGATGGGCATCGTCAGAAATCGATCCGCGTAGCGTTGGTGGAGGTCGGCGGGCAGGCCGCCGGTTTCTCTCCCGAATACGAGGACCACCGATTTGGGCGTGCCGAGTGGCGCGTTCCACAAGAGACGGGTGGCCTTGGTCGAGAAAAAGAAGGGCTCACCGAGGGTGGGTAACTGGCGCTCAAAGGTCTCCCAGTCCGGCCAGACCCGCAGGCTCACGTGCTCCCAGTAGTCCAGCCCGGCACGTTTGACCTGACGCTCGTCGAGCGAAAACCCCAGCGGTTCGATGAGATGAAGCGTCGCACCGGCCGCGAGGCACGTGCGGCCGGCGTTGCCGGTGTTCCAGTGGATTTCGGGATGGACGAGGACGACGTGGATCAGCCGGAACTCCGATTGGCGATCGTAGCACCCGGCGGGTTCATACCCGCCGGGTGTATCTGTCTTACTGCTCGATCGTGAACGTCACGTTGGTGTCGTCCAGCGTGACCGTTTTCAGCACCAGGACGCCAGCGCTGTCGGCGGGCATGTCCATGCGCGTGCCTTTGACTTTGGCATCCAACATGGTGACCTTGCATTTCACGACAACGGGCTTTTCCTTCATGTCGTAGTACCACTGGCCGGCGAGGGTCACATCCTGCACCATGCGGCGGAACGTGAGGCCCTGATCGCTGGAGGCCACTTCATATTTGCCGCTCTTGAGTACCGTGGGACCGACTTTCACATCCTGCGCGAAGGTCACCAGTTGCTTGACCTTCTTGACCTTGGGTTGCGACGCCTGTGCTCCGACGAGCGCACCGGCGACCATGAGACACGCGACGACGAGTAGCGACTTCGACTTCAACATACGGCCTGACTCCTCCATTACATCTACCGACGACTACATATGCCTACGACATGCGTCGGCCCGATGTTTCGTGGACGGAGTGGCCTTAATCAAAATTAATCTAACGAATTTCATGAAACGACGGCGTCAGACTGGGGTTAAATAATAGGTTCGACACCCATCTGACCCCGGTCCCTTCATGGTCGGCTTAGCGGCGGCGGGCGCGATTCAGGCGAAATAGGCTAACGCACGTTCCCGGCCGCAGGGCCGCTCTGCGTAATGACGATGTTGAAGCGGTCCACGGTCAGCGTCGCGGTCCGCAGATTCGTGGACGGGTTCGCCTCGACCTGATACAGCACGTCTGCCGTCCCTGAGCGCACCTGATGGCCGACGGTGATAAACGGGGCGCCACCGCTCACGCTCCAGCTGCACGAATCTAAGGCGTTGACGTGGAGCGTGAACGACCCGCCAGCGTCCGGCACGTCCTGCGCCGCCGGACCGACCGATATGACGCACTCGCCGGCGCCTTGATTTACGGTCACGCTCGAGCCGGCGACGGTCACGGTGCCGACGCGCGCGGGTGTCGGGTTGAACGCTGCGTTCACCACGAACGTACCGCTGCCGGTTCCCGAGGAAGGTCCGACGAACAGGAGCCAGGGACTCGCGGTCGCCGTCCATCCGCACTCGACCCCTGATGTCATGTTCACCAGGACGGTCACTTGCCCCCCGGATCCCGGAAGGCTCGCGTCCGCGGGATAGACATTGAACGCGCACGGGTTGGCGCTGACGGTGACCGAGGTTGCGCCTCTGACGCCCGAGTACGTCGCGCTGATTTCCGCGGTGCCCGGGGCGATGCCTCGGACCACGCCGCCACTGACGGTGGCGATTGAAGGATCGGACGACAGCCAGGATGCCTGGGCGGTGACGACCGTCTGTACGCCATTCTGGGCGATGGCCATCGCGATGAATTGCGAGGTCACGCCGGTCGGTGGCGCCGTCCCGCTGACTTGAATCGAGGCCGGCGGCGACGTCGGACCTGACGGGTTCTTGTCACACCCGGCCACCGCGATGATCACGCTGCACACAGCGACACAGCCCAGAAGCTTGTAAGCAGCCATGCCTCGTGTTGAGCAAGCCATGTGCCAGCGGATCGCGGAATTTGGGCACTCTGGAACCTCCTCCGTCCGCTTCGCCGGGCAAGTGTACGTAATGAGACACCGACAATGACCCACCGCGGGAACAACCCGGAGGCGTACAATGACGTCACACGCTTATTCCGGCGCGGCGCCTGTTCTGGTCGGAGGTGACCATGATCGCGATCCGCATCGTCGTCTGTCCCGTGGATTTTTCAGCGGCGACGGCCCGTCAGGTCGATCTGGCGGTTGACGTCTGTCGCGCGTTTGGCGCACGTCTCGTTCTCCACCACAACGTCACCGATGTGTCGGTCGGCGCGGCGGTCGGATGGATGTGGCATGCGGCCCACGACGCCATTTCGTCGCCGGAGAGCTCGGTGGACGATCAGTTGCGCGCCGTCGTGCGTCGGGTACCCGACGGCATTGATGTCGAGACCTGTATTACGCGCGGCGGGGCCGGCGAGGCGGTGTTGGCCGTCTGCGAGGCGGCGGAAGCGGGTCTCATCGTCATCAGCGCGCACGCGGGGAAGACGGAAGATCATGCGTCGATCATCGAGCTTCTGCTGCGGCATTCCCGGCAACCGATCCTGGCGCTGCATGATCCGGGTGAAGACGTCGTGTTGCCGATGTTTGTAACCGACGATCAGGACGAAGAGGACAGGCCGATTCAGTCGATCCTGGTGCCGGTCAGTCTGACCGGCGATGCACACCCGCAGGTCGAGGTGGCCGCGGAGCTGGCCCGCGTCGTTCCGCTGTGGCTGCACCTGCTCCATGTGCTCGAGCCTGCGGCGGATTTCGAAGGAGGCACTCCTGATCCGGCAGCCATCTGGCCGTCGCTCGAAGCGCTGGTGCCTGACGACCTCACCGGGCGTGCCACGGTCCACGTGACGACCGGCGACACGGTCCCCGCGATTGTCCGAGCGGCGCGTGAGATGTCCGTGGCGTGCATCGTGATGGGCGAGCACACGACGGTGCCTGTGAAGCGATGGCTGACGCACGACACGGCGCGTGCCGTGCTGCACGAAGCGCCGTGTCCGGTGTGGTACGTGCCGGTGGCCAAACCGGCGCCAATCTCGGTCGAGCGATTCGCATTGTCGAGCGAGAAGTCGATTCTGTGGGGCAACGTATAGTCAGTTCACACGGAGCCACAGAGGTCGACGGAGACACGGAATAATTCTTGGGAGTGACCGCGTGACAAGAGCCTGCCCAAAAAGATCTTGGCCGGTTCAGGCCTTCTTGCCCTTCGGCGCCGCGACGAACTTGTAGCCCACGCCGCGAATGGTCAGAAGGTGTTTTGGTTTGCCGGGTTCCGTTTCGATGTACTTCCGGAGTCGCGCGATGAAGTGATCGATCGCGCGGGTGTCCGTGTCTTCGCGCAGATTCCAGACGTCCTCGAGCATGTTCTTGCGCGACACGACCTGGCCTTCGTGCTGCACCAGGTAGCGGAGCAGATTGATTTCCATCAGCGTGAGCGGATGGACGTCCTTGCCCACGCGCAATTCCTGCGCGTCGAAGTCCACAATCTTATTGGCGAAGGAAAACGCCGCCTCCGGCACGCGCACCGGCGGGGCGTCGTCGTGCGCCGTGCGGTGCCACGCGTGGCGACGAATCAGGGCATTGATGCGGACCAGCAGGATGGACAGCTCGAAGGGTTTGGGCAGGTAGTCGTCGGCGCCGGCCTCAAATCCCTTCAGCACGTCCTCGGCGCGTGCGCGCGCTGTCAGCATCAGGATCGGCACCAGCCATCCGCGTTGCCGGGCCGTGCGGGCGACTGCGAATCCGTCGATCCCCGGCAGCATCACGTCGAGCACGATGCAGTCGTAGCGATCGGCTTGCGCGGCGAGCCGTTCGATCGCGAGCTCACCGGTATCGACGAGGTCGACCTCGTGGTGGTCGGCTTCGAGGTTGAATCGCAGACCGGAGGCGATATGCGGCTCGTCTTCGACCAGAAGGAGAGAGGCCATGCGGTTCAGGCGGCCGGAGCGGCCGGCAGTTCGATGCAGAACGTGGAGCCGGATCCCGGTCCCGCGCTGATGGCATAGGCGCGGCCGCCGTGCCGCTTGGCGGCGCTCTGCACGATGAAGAGGCCCAGCCCGGTGCCCTTGACACGCTGGGTGAGCGGTCCCGGCACGCGATAGAACCGCTTGAAGATCCGCTTCGCCTCAATCGCCGGGAGCCCCGGTCCGCGGTCGCGCACGCGCACGAGCGCACGGTCACCCTCGCGCCGCACTTCGACGTCCACGTCCACGTGATCGCCGGAGAACTTTACGGCGTTGTCCAGCAGATTGACGATGGCGCCGCGCAGCTCGTTGCGGTCGCCGACGATGTCGATGGGACCCGAACCCGGGGCGAGCCGCAGGAGCGTGTCGGAAAGGTGCAGCCGCGAGCGTGTGAACTCCACGCATTCTTCGGCGAGCGCGGTCAAATCATGGCGCTCGAGATGCAGCGGCGTGCTGTTCGCCTGGCCCGTGCGCAGGACCTGATCGATGGTCTGCAGCAGCCGGTTACTGTCTTCCAGCATGACGGCGTAGAACTCGCGGCGCTTCGCCTCGCTGAGCGACGGCTCTCGCGCCAAGAGTGTCTCCAGATGCAGCCGGATGGAGGTGACGGGCGTTTTGAGCTCGTGCGTCACCGAGTTGACGAACGCATCGTGCTGTTCATTCCGCTTGATCTCGCGCACGAGGAAGGTCGTGTTCAGAATCAGGCCCGTGATGATCGCCGCGAAGACCAGCATCCCCAGCAGCAAGGGCGCGACGTCGCTCCGGGTGAGCGCGATCCAGCCGACGTTCAGCGCCGTGGCGGCGGCCACGAGGCAGACGCCAAAGATGACGAAGAAAGTAATTGTCCCGCGCCGGCCGGGTACCACAGCCATGGGTACCGAGAGTGTATCGCTAGGCTGCTTCTTCGACGGCCTCGTTGATCCGGGCCTTGCGGACGTGCGTGGCCAGGCCGAGGAGTTCGAGCGCGCGGATGTGCAGGTAGGTCAGGTCGACTTCGTACCACGCGAGGCCGTGCGCGGCTGAGGTGGGATGTGCGTGGTGGTTGTTGTGCCAGCCTTCGCCGAAGCTGAGGAGCGCCACCCACCAGTTATTGCGGGAGTCGTCGCGGGTTTCGAATCGGCGCTGACCCCAGAGGTGCGTGGCGGAGTTCACGAGCCAGGTCACGTGCAGGCCAATCGTGGTGCGGAGAAACACGCCCCAGAGCACCCAGTTCCAGCCGCCGAGCGCCAGCAGGATGATGCCGAGCGTCGTCAACGGGATCCAGTGGTATTGGCTGATGAACCGGTGGAAGGGATCCTTCGCCAGGTCGGGCGCGTACTTGGCGGTGCGGCCGACGTCGTTGTGTTCCATGTTGCCGAACATGATCCAGCCCATGTGAGCCCAGAACCCGCCGTGGCGTGGCGTGTGCGGATCGGGGTCGGCATCCGAATGCTGATGATGCGCGCGGTGCGTCGCCACCCAGAACAGCGGGCCACCTTCGAGCGCGAGCGTGGCGCAGATGGTGAGGAAGTACTCCATCGGCTTTGACGTCTTGTACGACCGGTGCGTCAGCAACCGGTGATACGACATCCCGATACCCCAAGCCAGCGAGACGTAGTAGGTCGCGAGCAGTACCAGTACGCCCGACCACGTGAAATCAATCAGCGCCCAGATGGCCCCAATGTGAAACAGCGACATGAAGAAGCAGGTGATCCACGACAGCTTGTCGTAGCGGCCTGTTCGCGCGCCCGCCATCGTGGCGCTTCCGCCTGAACGACGCGGGGCTTTGGGGACCTGAATCTGGGACGTCGAAGTCAGCGACATATGCACGGACAATAACAGGGGTTAAGCCCTTGCGTATGTAAGAGTTCCGTAAGTGGCAGGTCAGGCCTGGTTCGGGCCGGATTGGTCACGAATCCGGTTGCGCCGATACGTGCGCCAGGCGCCCCATCCGGCGGCCAGCGTGAGGAAGACGAACGCCGATACCAGCGCCGATCGCGGGGCCTGGACCTTCTTGCCGAGCATCGCCCACAGGTAGAAACGGGGCAGTTTGCCGAGCACGAGCGCCAGAATGAACCGGCCGATCGGGTAGTCGCGTGCAATCGCGAGAATCTTCACCGGATAGAACGGGACCGGCAGGAACGCCGACACCATGATCAACAGAAACGGCGCGCGGCCGAAATATCGCTGTGCGCGATGAAATCCTGTCGAATCGTCGATCTCACGTTTCAGCAGGCGGTGATTCAACAACCAGCCGATGAGCGTGTAATCGAGCAGGATGGCGACGATGCATCCCGCCGTACCGGCAAGGGCCACCATCAGCGGGGCGTTCGTTTTGGCCGCCCCCAGCAGAACCGGCTCGTTCGCTACGACGGAAATCAACAGGTGCGCGGGAATGGCGTACAGCCCGTAGAACACCAGCGACCGCTTGTCCGGCCAGAGGATCGCGACCAGGCCCGCGGCGACAAGCGCTGAGACCAATGCGATCACGGCCGCGGTGCGGTACGTGTGCCGCGACGGTGAGAGAACGATCGCGAAGCTCACGGGGTGGCTGCTGCGCTCAGAGGATGGAGACCAGCCCGGAATGCGGCTGCGTCAACGCCAGATAGAACCCGATGAGAACGAGGAGCCAGATCGTCGCGTAGAGCGGCACGAAATGCTGACGCCGGCGCAACATGTCGGGATAGAGGATTGGCTTGCCGGCAAACTTGCCGCGCGGCTTGGACGGAAAGAAGAACGTCTTGTAGGTTTCCAGCGTGAAAATCGTGTAGCCCAGCCCGGCCATCATCACGATCAGGATGCTGTGGGTGAAGTGCGCGACCATGAGGCCCCAGAAGGCCGCCCAGAGCGGGCTCCGCACGAACTTGAGCGGTTGAAAGCCCTCGAGCGGCGCGTCTTTCCAGGCGCCGAGAAATGCGGAAATCCAGCCGCTGATCGTGGCCACGAGGAACAGCGCGACGAACGAGTCCTGCAGCGGCAGGTTCTTCGCGCTGTAATGAATGAGCAGAAACGTGCCGCAGACCGCGGCCGTCATGATCGCGCCGATGATGTAGCGCCGCGTCTGGTCCTGGACGACTTTGCCAAACACGGCGAACTGCATCGGGATGAAGTATTTGCTCTGGTCCTCGTTGCGCAGGAACGTCTTCCACAGTTCGATCGCGCCGCGTTCGAGGACGTACGTGACGCCAAAGAACGCCACCATGCCCGACGCCGTGCTGAGATCCGGACGCGCGATGACGTACGCAATGACGCCCATGATCAGGCCGCAAATCGGGCTGCGGAAATACCGGGGCCAGAAGAACCCTTCGTGGATCGAGTCCTTGTACATGCCCCAGGTCGCGGTGTGCAGGCCGGCGAGCGTGCCGAGCACCGCGGCGGTCAGAAAATCCAGTGCGTGCATGAATCCTTAGCCCTCTCAGGGCTTCAGTGAGGCGAGCGAAGCGTAGGCGTCCTCTACCAGTCGAAGATCGCGTTCGGCCAGGGCCAGGGTATACGCCGGCGGCCGGCTATGGCGGATTGCCTCGAAGAAATCCACCAGCATCGCACGGTAGCCTAACAGATCGGAGAGGCCCGGGACGAACACGCGCGGGCGTCGGCCCGTCTGCAGGCCGATCAAGCCGTTCGTCTCAAAATGCAGGGTGCCGGCCGTCCCGTAACATGCGGACCAGCGCACGCCGTTCGGGAAGCCAGGGACTTCCCACGAATACGCCAGCGTGGCCACCGCGCCCTCGGCGTATTCGATGGTGACGAGCACACTGCGGTCCAATCCGTTCGCGGGACCGCCGCGCGCCGCGCGGACGCGCGTGACCGTCAGGCCGATGTTCGCGAGCAGGCTGATCCAGTGGATGCCGCCCTCGAACAACGCACCGTGTCCCGACAGGGCAGGATCGTCGCGCCAATCCCCGGTCGTCTGGCGTTTCAGCGCCGTCAGTTTGATGAAGCGCAGGTCGCCCAGGTCGCCGCGCGCAATCGCTCTCCGGATCGTCGTCGCCAGCGGCTTGTAGAAGTAGTTTTCGGCGACCAGCACCTGCCGGCCGGCGCGATCGGCAGCCTCGCGAACGGGCGCGAAGTCCGTCGAGGTCAGCAGCGGAGGTTTTTCGAGAATGACGTGCTTGCCCGCCTCGAGCGCGCGGATCGTCCACTCCAAATGGAAGGCCGGTGGCAGCGCGATGAGCACGACGGCCACGTTCGGGTCGGCTAGGGCCGCGTCGTAGCTGGAAAACGCACCAGCGCCACCGAATTCCCTATTCGTCGCCTGAGCCCGGGCGGCGTCGCGGCTTGCATACCAACGCGCCACGTCCGGCGCGACGGATTTCATCGTCCGTGAATGCAGTTTGGTGGCGAGGCCTGTTCCCAGGAACGCCAGGCGCAGGCTCACAAGCGCTCCAGCAAGTGCGTGCCGGTGCGCAAGGCGTTGGCGGCGATGGTGAGCGATGGGTTGACACCCGCGGCGCGCGGCAAGGCGCTGCCGTCGGTCACGAAGAGATTCGCCACGCCGCGAAAGGCGCCCATGGCATCGAGCGGGGACGTCGCTGGATCCACACCGAGTCGCACGGTACCCAGCGCGTGCGAGAACGTCTTGATCGGATGCGCATATGTCACGAGAGCGCCGGCGCGCTTGAGAATGCGCCGGGCCGCGGTGACGAGGGCCGCACGCGCCGCCAGATCGCGCGCCTCGTACTGGTGCGTGATCGTGGCAGGGGGAATCTCGAGCGGCGACGCCGCCGCGCCACTGAGTTCCACGCGATTCGTCGCCCTCGGCCGATCTTCCGCCATGACGATGAATCCGGTCGTGCGCGAGACGATGGGCGCAATCGCGGCGCCGAGGCCAAGCGGCAGGAAACTGCGGACCAGCGAAGGCTCCGGCGTCGCGAATTGCTGGATGCAACCAAGGCGGCCGCGCGGTTTGTCCACCGTCGGATGTCCGAAGTAATAGTCGTGGATCCCGATCTGCTTGTGGAACTCGCTGTGCGGTGCGGGCGGCGACGGGAACAGGCCCATCACCACCGAATTGCAGTGGCGCATGAGATAGCGGCCGATGACCCCGCCGGCCGGGTTCACGTGCTGCAAACCTGAGGCGAGCAGCAGCCGTGGTGTCGCGAGTGCACCAGCCGCGACGACGACCATCTGTCCCTCGAACCGCACTGCGTCTCGACTCGACTTGGTCGTGCAGACGACGCCCGTGATCCGGCCGTGCTCGTGCTCCAGCCGGACCACTTTCGTATTGACGGCCAACTCCAGGCCCGCGCGCAGCAGGCGCGGCAGGAGCACCGTCGAGAGATCATTCTTGGCTTTTACCGCGCACGCGAAGCCGTCGCAGGTGCCGCACGCGGGGCAGGGCGTGCGCCCGTCGTCCGTGCCGTAGTTGATGGCGAGCGGCAACTGGAACGGATGAAGCCCAAGCGATCGCGCCGCGTCGGCGATGCGTGCAGAGATCGGCGCCAACGGGCCAGGTGAGCGCGGGTAGCCAGCCGATCGCGGCGGTTCCGTCGGATCGACTCCGGTTTCACCGGCCACTTCGAGGAGCGATTCCGCCTGACTGTAGAACGGCTCGAGGTCTGCGTAGCGGTAGGGCCATGACGCGCCCGTGCCGTGATCGATCAGCGGGTCCGGCAGGAAATCCTCCTCGCGCATGCGCATCGCGACGCCGCCGTAGAAGATCGACGCGCCACCCACGCACGCGTACGTGCCGAGGGCTTTGCCGTAGCCGCCGGCCGCAACCGTGAAAGGATTTTCTTTGCTGTAATAGGGCGTTTTCTCGCTGAGACCCGTGGGGCCCCAGTTCTCCGGCCCGCGCGCGACCCAGTCGCCCGCCTCGATGAGGAGGACGCGTTTGCCGGCGAATACCGCGGGTGTCGCGGCCATGGTCCCGCCAAAGCCGCTGCCGATCACAATGAGGTCGTACGGACTCAACGCGAAAAAATCGTATCACGCGCCGCCGTGTCGCTCGCGACCTGCGTTACGATTCCGACCATGCGGTCCAAATTGACGCTCGTTGCGCTACTTGTCGCCACCTCGGCCGTCGTCTGGACGGCCGGGCCGCAGACGGCGACGAAGACGTACTTCCCGCCGAAAAACGCGTGGGAGAAGAAAGACCCGGCTTCGCTCGGCTTCGATAAAACGAAACTGGACGAGGCCGTCGCCTTCTCCGTTGCCAACGAGAATGCGAACACGAAAGACCTCGCGGTCGACATCCCGAATTCGTTTCGGAGCGAAGCGCCCTACAACAACGTCATCGGACCGACTCAGCCCCGGACAGGGATGAACGGCGTCGTGATTCGTCACGGGTATGTCGCCGCCGAGTGGGGCGACACGACGCGCGCGGACATGACCTTCAGTGTGACGAAGTCATTCTTGTCGACGGTCGTCGGTATCGCCTACGACCGGCGCCTGATCAAGGACGTGCAGGATCGCGTGGCGCCGTACATGCCGCCGGGCGTCGACTTGTTCACGTCGGAACACAACGCGAAGATCACCTGGGACCACTTGCTGCGGCAGACCAGCGACTGGTCCGGCACATTGTGGGACAAGCCGGACTGGGCCGACCGTCCGCCGTCCGGCCAGACACCAGAACAATGGGAGAAGCGCGAGTTGCGCGAACCCGGTTCGTTCTACAAGTACAACGACACGCGCGTGAACGTGCTGTCGCTGGCGACGCTTTACCTGATGAAGAAGCCGGTCCCCGTCACGCTGAAGGAATCCGTCATGGATCCGATTGGCGCCTCGAGCACGTGGCATTGGGAGCCGTACGACAAGGCCTACGTGACGATCGACGGTCAGCGGATGCCATCCGTGCCCGGCGGTGGCCACCACGGCGGCGGCATGTTCATCAACGCGCAGGACATGGCGCGTTTCGGCTACCTCTTTCTCCACAACGGCAATTGGAACGGCCGTCAGTTGGTTTCCGAAAAGTGGATCGGTATGGCCAAGACGCCAGGGACGGGCACGAACCCTGACAGCAAGGTCTACGGCTTCATGAACTGGTTCCTGAACGTGCCGAAGCCAACCGCGACGGGTGCGCCGGGTTCGAAGATGTATCCATCCGCGCCCGCGTCGGTCGTCGCCTTCCGGGGCAACGGCGAAAACATCATCTACATCGATTGGGAACACGACCTCGTCGTGGTCGTCCGCTGGATCGGCCGCGGCGCGGACGGCTTCTTCGGACGCGTGCTCGCCTCGATCGTCAAGTAGATCGCCTGTCAGTCCACACGGAGCCACGGAGGAACGCGGAGGCACGGAGATCTGTTTGGGAGTGTCTCGCTGAGATGTTCGCACTAAGAGGTCGTTTTTAGGAGTGTCCCACTGACAAGTGCTCTTCCAAAAATATTTCCGTGTCTCCGTCTTGTCTCCGTGCCTCCGTGTGGACTGACAATCGTCAGCGTCGAGGTTGATCAGGCAGGAATACCGCCAGCAGTCCAACCGCCGGCAGGAACGCGCACACGTGGTAGACGGTGACGATGCCGTACCAGTCGGCGAACTTGCCGAGGACGGCCGCGCCGAGGCCGGCGATCCCGAACGCAAAACCGAAGAAGAGTCCCGCGACGAAGCCCACGCGCCCGGGCATCAGTTCCTGCGCGTACACCAGAATCGCCGAAAAGGCCGAGGCCAGGACGAGGCCGATGATCACGCTGAGCACGCCCGTCCAGAACAGCGACACGTAGGGCAGCGCGATCGTGAACGGCAGCACGCCGAGGATCGAGCCCCAGATGACGTACTTGCGGCCGAAGCGATCGCCAATCGGGCCGCCCGCGAACGTGCCCGCCGCCACCGCGCCCAGGAAGGCGAACAGATGTAACTGCGCGCTTTCGATGGAGATGTGAAATCGATCCATCAGAAAGAACATGAAGTAACTCGACAGGCTCGCGAGATACACGTACTTGGAGAAGACGAGCGCGAGGAGCACCGCGATCGTGCGGCGAACCGGCTTGGTAATGGGGTGCACGACCGTGGCGGCCGTGCGCGCGGTGCGCAGGTGCAGCCCCGCATACCAGGTCCCGACGCGCCAGAGGATGATCATCGCCACGATCGCGAAGCCCGAGAACCAGGCCAGGCTCGATTGGCCGCGCGGCACGACGATGAACGCGGCGAGCAATGGCCCAAGCGACGAGCCGAAATTCCCGCCGGTCTGAAACAGCGACTGCGCGAAGCCGTGGCGGCCGCCGGACGCAAAACGCGCCAGGCGCGACGACTCCGGATGGAAGATCGCGGAGCCAAGGCCCACGAGCGCGGCAGCGCCGAGCAGCAACGAGAACTGGTGCGCGAACGCCAGCACCAGCAGGCCGCTCAACGTCAGGCTCATGCCGACGACGAGCGAGTACGGCTGCGGTTTCCGGTCGGTAAAGGTGCCGACGACCGGCTGAAAGATGGACGCCGTGACTTGATTGACCAGCGTGATGAGGCCGATGTCGGTGAACGTCAGCGCAAAATCGCGCTTGAGCAGCGGGTAGAGCGCCGGCAACAACGCCTGGAGCAGGTCGTTGAGCAGATGGCAAACGCTGAGGGCGACGAGGACGCGAAAAGACGCGCGTGCGGACGACTCGGTCATTGCGCCATGTCTGAGCTAAACAATTTGTTGACCATCGTCAGTGCGTTCCAAGCCTTTGACCTTTGACCTCTGCCCTTTGACCTCTCAAGGTTTATCCACCCCGTGTATGCATCTCCAGGTGAGCGTCGCGCTTGAGCACGCTCAGGGGGATGAAGGCGCCACGGGCGCGCACGCCGAGACGTTCCTCGGCGCCGCGATCGGCGCGGCCGGCCCATACGGCCCGAATCATGTTCAGTAACGTGTCGCTGGACGCGCCGGCTCGCAGCGGCCGGCGCAGATCGGTGCCGTGCTGTGCGTAGAGGCAGAGGAGCAGGACGCCGTCGGCGGTCAGTCGCGCCCGATCGCAGGTGCGGCAGAACGGCTCGGTCGTGGAGGCGATGATGCCAATCGTCTGGCCGTGCGGCAGGCGAAACCGCGCAGCCGGCGCCGAGGAGTCCTCGAGAATGGGGTCGATCCCGCCATAGTGATCGGCCAGCCGCGCGAGCATGTCCTTCCGCGAGAACACGGCATCAGGGCGCCAACCAGTTGCACCGCCGACGTCCATGTATTCGATGAACCGGATCTCGCCCCCGGCTTCTCGCGCAAACTCCACCAACTCCACCAACTCGTCGTCGTTGTCGCCGCGGGTCACGACCGTGTCGAATTTGAGGTCGGCAAAACCGTGGTGCCGCACCGCTTCAATTCCGGCGAGCACCGCCGGGAGCGAGTCCTTACGCGTCAGCCGCTCGAATCGATCGCGCCGAAGCGTGTCGATGCTCACGGTGACGCGGTGCAAGCCGGCCTGTTTCAGATCGCCGGCGGCCTGGGCCAGCAGCACGCCGTTGGTCGTGAGCGCCAAGTCGGCGACCCATGGCTTGGCGGCCAGCGCGGCGATGAGTGACGGCACGTCGCGGCGGAGCAATGGTTCGCCGCCGGTCAGTCGCAGTTTGTCCACGCCGAGCGATCCGAACAGGTCGGCCAGGTGGCTGATCTCTTCGTAGGCCAGCACATCCTCGCGCGGCAGCCAGAGGTATTCGTCCTCGGGCATGCAGTAGTGGCAGCGCAGATTGCAGCGATCGGTCACGGAGAGCCGAAGGCTTCGCATCGGCCGGCCGCGCGTGTCCTGAAGGGGCATCTTCGAGGATTATGGCACTGCCGCCGCGTTTGGGGGTGGGGCCCCAAACGCAACTAGAAGTGACCGCGAAGCCCCGAGCGTAGCGAGGGCGCTGAGCGGGCGAGCGGCGAAGCCCGCCTTCGCGCGAAGCGCTTCGGCGCGTCCGCCGTAGCCTTGGCGGAGGCGGAAGCCGCGAGTCGCGTTTGGGGGTGGGGCCCCAAACGCAACTAAAATGATGCTTCGTTCGGAACGCGCAGGGAGATGCATATGAGAGTGATTCGTGTCGTGCTGTGTCTGGTCGTTAGCGCCGGCGTCATCGTGGGCGCACAAGGTCGCGGCGGCGGTGGTGGCGGGGCGGCGCAGGCGCCGCTGAACTTGCCCCCGGACACGGAGCGCATCACGCAACTCAAGACCGAGGCCGTGGCCCAGGTCGAGTCGATGAAGGAATTCTCGCAGCAGATGGTCGACCAGCTGTTCAGTTATGGCGAACTCGGCTTTCAGGAATTCGAGACGTCGAAGTACCTCGTCGCGCTGCTGAAGAAGAACGGGTTTTCCGTGGAAGAAGGCGTCGCGGGGATTCCGACGGCGTTTATCGCGACCTGGGGCAACGGCAAGCCGGTGATTGCGCTGGGGTCGGACATCGACGGCATTCCGCAATCGTCGCAGAAGCCGGGCGTGGCGTACCGGGATCCGTTGATCGAAGGCGCGCCGGGACACGGCGAGGGTCACAACTCCGGCCAGGCCGTGAACATCACGGCGGCCATCGTCCTGAAGAAAATAATGGAGCGCGAGAAGATTCCGGGCACGATTCGCATCTGGCCCGGCGTGGCGGAAGAGCTGGTCGGCGCCAAGGCGTATTACATCCGCGCCGGTCTGTTCAAGGACGTAGACATCGCGCTGTTCACGCACGTCGGCCGCAATCTCTCCGTGTCGTGGGGCGACGGCGGCGGAACCGGACTCGTTTCGGTGCTCTACAGCTTCCAGGGCGAGAGCGCGCATGCGGCGGCCAACCCCTGGCGCGGAAAGAGCGCGCTCGATGCGGTGGAGTTGATGGACGTCGGCTGGAACTTCCGGCGCGAGCATCTGCCGTTGTCCTCGCGATCGCACTATGTCATTCGGGACGGCGGCGATCAGCCCAACGTCGTGCCCCCGACCGCGTCGGTCTGGTACTACTTCCGGCAGGTCACCTATCCGGGCATCAAGGAGATGTGGGCGGCCGGCGATCAAGTCGCGCAGGGCGCCGCCTTGATGTCCGACACCAAGCTGTTGCCGACGCGCGTGCTTGGGTCGGCGTGGCCGCGCCACTTCAATCGCGCGGTCGCGGAAGTGACGCAGGCCAACATTCAGAAAGTCGGCATGCCGGAGTGGTCGGAAGATGACCAGGCGTTCGCGCGGGCGGTGCAGAAGGAACTGGGCGTGGCGCAGCAGGGGCTCACGACGCGCGTGGGCGGGCTCGGCGCTCCGGTCGATCCTTCCACGAACACCGGCGGCGGATCGGATGACATCGGCGATATCTCGTGGAACATGCCGACAGTGACGCTGTCCTATCCGTCGAACATTCCCGGCCTGCCTGGACATAACTGGGCGGACGGGATGGCGATGGCGACGCCCATCGCGCACAAGGGCGTGACCGCCGGCGCGAAGGTGCAGGCGATGACGCTCGTGGACCTCGTC
>Ga0210380_10000351_pt1 | contig 21268 bp, 23 predicted proteins | sample PLM4_5_coexredo_FD_155476 | JGI IMG/M metagenome (GOLD analysis project Ga0210380, IMG submission 155476) | Groundwater sediment microbial communities from an aquifer in East River, Colorado, USA - PLM4_5_coex redo | ecosystem: Environmental > Terrestrial > Soil > Riparian zone | place: USA... | reverse complement strand
CCTCCGGATGTACGGAACGGAACGGACGTACTACGCCGAAGAGCACGGCTACAACTCGCGTCTCGACGAGGTGCACGCCGAAATCCTGCGCCGCAAGCTTCGCCGGATCGACAGCTACATCACGAGGCGACGCCAGCTGGCCTGCCGCTACGACGAACAGCTCAAGAACACTGGACTGACGCTGCCCGTCACGGGCGCAGGCAACGAACACGTGTTCTACCTGTACGTGGTACGCCATCCGGCGCGAGACCTGATCATCGACGCGCTCGCCGCCCGCGACGTCATCGTCAACATCAGTTATCCGTGGCCGATTCACCGGATGCGGGGGTACTCGTCCTTGGGGTACGACGCCGGCTCCCTGCCGGTGACCGAGCAAGCCGCGCTCGAGATCTTCTCGCTGCCGATGTACCCATCGCTAACCGACGACGAGCAGGATCGCGTTTGCGAGGCGCTGCGCGAGATCCTCTCCAGCCTCGGCTGAAGGCTGGTCAGCTCGACGCCGGACTCCGCTTGGCCGACTTCATGGCCGCCCGGGTTTCCCGATCGACTTCGCGGCGGCGAATCGTCTCGCGTTTGTCGTGAGCCTGCTTCCCCTTCGCTAGGGCGAGCAGCACCTTCACGCGACCGGTCTTGAAATACAGCTCGAGCGGCACGAGCGTGAGGCCCTTCTCGGCGGTCTGTCCGACGAGCTTCCGGATCTCATGGCGGTGGAGCAGCAGCTTCCGGGGCCGCAGCTCGGCGTGATCGGAGGAACCGCGGTGGCTGTACGGGCTGATGTGGACGTTGATCAGCCAGATCTCGCCGTCCTGCACGCGCGCGTAGCTGTCGCGGAGGTTTGCCCGCCCCTCGCGAATCGCCTTGACCTCGGTGCCGAGCAGCGCGATACCGGCCTCGAGGGTCTGGATGACGTGATAGTCGTGGCGCGCCTTGCGGTTCTCGGTAATGAGCTTCCGTTCGAGCTCGCGCTGCGTCTTCTCAGCCACGCGGGCATCGTACTACGGCGCCGAAATGGGCCCTTCGCTTCGCCCGCGAGCAAGCCGGGCGGCGAGCAATACGGCTTCGATCAGGCTCGACGGATCGGCGACGCCGCGGCCGGCGATGTCGAACGCGGTGCCGTGATCGACGGATGTGCGCACGATCGGAAGACCGAGCGTCACGTTGACCGCGCGTCCGAACGCGAGCAGCTTGACCGGAATGAGGCCCTGATCGTGGTAGCACGCGATGACCGCATCGAACTCACCGCGCACCGCACGACCGAACACCGTATCGCCGGGAAAGGGGCCGTCGATCGTCACGCCCCGCGCCCGCGCGGCGTCGACGGCGGGCCGCAGCGTGTCCTGCTCGTCGGTCCCGAGCACGCCGCCTTCACCGGCGTGTGGGTTGAGGCCCGCCAGCGCGAGACGCGGCCGCAGCAGACCGAATCGCGGCAAACCAGCCGCCGCCAGGTCGATGATGTCGCCGAGCAGCGCCGGCGTGATCAACTGCGGCACCTCGCGCAGCGGCACGTGGATGGTTGCGAGCACGACCTTCAAGGGCTCGGACCAGAACATCATGGCCACCCGCGGGCTGTGCGTCAGGTAGGCCAGTAGGTCGGTGTGTCCCTTCCAGGGAAGGCCCGCGCGCGCGAACGCCAGCTTATTGACGGGCGCCGTGGCGATCGCCGCCACGCGCCCGGCGAGCGCGTCGGCAACAGCGGCGCACACGGCGTCGTACGAAGCGCGACCGGCGTCGGCCGAGAGGACGCCGGGCTCGAAACGCGTGCCGGGCGGGGGCCCGTAGATGACCGGCTCGCACACCTCGCGCACGCGGGGGTCATCCGCCGCCTTCTGCGCGATCTCGGGACCAATGCCCGCCGGATCCCCGGCGGTGATGGCAATGCGCGCGTTCACAGCTGCAGCAAGACCCAGTCGGCGACGATTTTCGGGTTGGCGTTCTGCTCCAGCGCGCCCAGCGCGCGACCGACGATCGCGCTGGCGCGCACAGCGCGATCGCAATCGAACGATCGCGCCAGCGCGTCGAGCGCCGGGGCCATGTCGCGGTTGGCCAGCGTCGCTCGATCGGCGCCCGTCACGATCACGCCGAGATCCCGCAGCAGCGATCCCAGGGACCGCAGACAGGTCGCGAGCCGCTCGCGCCCCTCGGCCGGCGTGCGTTTCTCGCCGACCAGCTCATGCGCCAGCGCAACACGGCGGGCCATGTTGCCACCTGACACGGTCGTCTCGAGCACCTGTCGCGCGGCCTCACGGGCGCGCACTACCTCGCTCGCCTGCAGCTGCAGCGCCACGCCGACGCTCCCGTCGGCCTCGGCGGCGGCCGCCTGCGCGTCCGCGTCTTCCCAGGCGTGGTCGCGCGTCAACACCGTGACGACCTCGGGCGCAGTGAGCGGCCCGAAGCGCAGGCGCGGAAGACGGGAGCGCACGGTGTCGAGCAGGGCATCGGACATCGACGACACCAGCACGAACGTCGATGCGGATGGCGGTTCTTCGAGTGTCTTGAGCAGGGCGCTTTGAGCCGGGCCCCCTGCGGTCTCGGCCTGGTCGATGATCACGACCCGGCGGCGACCCTCGAACGGCCGGTATTGCGCGCGATCGATGACGTCACGGATCTGTTCGATGACGATCTTGCCGTTGTCGCCGGGCTCGACGATTGGCACGTCAGGATGCACGCCGCGCGCGATCCTCCGGCACGAGGCGCAGCGGCCGCAAGCGTCGCGCTCGAGCAGAGCCGTCGAGCGCGGCTGCAGGCAGTTGAGGGCGGCCGCCACCGCTACCGCCGTCAACCGCTTGCCGACGCCGGCTGGGCCGGCCATCAACATCGCCGGGGGCAGCGTGTCGCGCGCCGCCGCCCGCGCCAGCAGCGTGATCAGGCGGCGATGGCCGACGATGGTGTCAAACGGCACAGCGCCATTCTAGCGTCCGCCGCCCATCATGCCTGCGTCTCCGACGCAACGGTGTCTGGTAGCACCGGCAAGCGGAGCCAGCAGGCGAATCCCAGGAGGCTCGACAGAAGGACGTGGGCGAACAACAGCAGCGAAATGGCCACGGCCGCTTCACGTGGAAACCCGAGCGGCGCCAGCAGCATCGCGTGCAGCTGTTCGCGAATGCCGAGACCGTTGACGGACACCGGGACATTGCTCAGGAGCGATGCGGTGGTCACGGCTGTCATCACGACGAAGAACGGGGGATGAATCCCGAGGTTGACCGCTGCAAACGTGACATAGACCGCGGTCAGGATCGTGAAATAGCCCACCACGACCGCCGCCGCCAGGATGACGACGCGAGGGTTGTTGACCGCGGGGGCCATATCGAGGCGGAACCTCTGTAGACGACCCGCCGCATTGACCGCGCGTACGCCAAACGGAGCGAGCCTCTGGGGCAATCCCCCGGTCCCTCGCGCCAGCAACAGGACGACCGCCGCGCCGCCGGCCGCGCACAGCGTCACCACGGCGCGCGCCGCGGTGAAACGCGGCGAGGGATCGGGCGCCACCCAGTACATCGCCGCTGCCAGTACCGCCAGCACGCCGATGCTGAGGAGCCGATCGGCCACGATCGACGCGGCCACCGGTCGGTAGCCGTGCTGCCGCCCCAGGTAGTAGACCTTCGCCATGTCGCCGCCCACCGTGGACGGAAAGAAATTGTTGAGAAAAATACCGATGAAATACTGCCGCACCGCCGCCGAAAGCGGCACAGACACGCCGGAGGCGTCGAGGAGCAGGCGCCACCGCCACGCGTACACAACCTGACCCGAAATGATGACCGTCAGCGAAAACAGGTGGAACCACAGCGGCAGCGTGGCAAACAGCCGCCGCAACGCGACCAGATCGAGGCTTCGAAACAACAGCGCCAGCAGCGTGAGCGACATCACGCTCTGCAGGCCGAACGCCAGGTATCGTCTGGAGACCACGTGGCAGGTGCGGCACGACAACGGGCGCACTCTGTCGGGAGTGCGCCCGCCGATGCGACTCAGCCTATGTGGACCGTAGTCTCGAGATGTTGAATGTCGGCGCCGTCCTTCGTGTCAACCGCGACCGACACCGTGATATCCCCGTCCTCGCCCCCCTCGCCAGACGAGTAGTTGATGCTGTAGTGGCACACAGTCGGTTTCGGCTTGGCGGTACCGAGATCCCACTCGCAGACGGCGTTCGTGGGCGCGCCCACGACCGTGAATTCGAATTCGACCTCGCCGCCCGAGCGGCCCTTCTCGCGGGCGGTGAGCGTCAGCGCGGTCGGCGCTGCCCCCTGCACGGTGATCGTGGACCTGCCGGTCGCGCTGTATCCAGTGGTCGCCCTCGCCACCGCCGTCACCTCGAACACACCCTTTTCGCGGTATCTGCACGGGGCGTGGTCGCTACCGCTGAAGGTGTAGGTGGTGCCGTTGCCGCAGGTGAGCACAACGGCGTTCGGCGTCGGGATGTCCGGGAACCCAGTCCCTTGCGTCACGATGACGCTGACGTCATCGTCCTCGTTGACAATCGCGACCGAGTACTTGGGCTCGACCCTGACCGTGAACGGGGCGACGGCCTCGACATTGACGGACCCGTTGAGGCCGGCCGCGCTCGCCAGCACCGTCGCCGACGATGAGGTGGTCAGTGTCACCGTGGCCTCGCCCGCGGCCGACGTCGTCGGCAAGGTGTTACTCAGCGAACCAGCCGTGGTGGAGAACTGTACGGCCTGACCGGCCACTCCCGCTCCCGCGGCGTTAGTCAGCCTGCCGGTGATGGTCACGGTCGAACTGCCCCCGGTGGTCAGGAAGCGAGCGGGCGACGCAGTGAGCTGGAGCCCGGTAGGAGACGGCCCCGGAGCCGGACCCGGCGAGGGAGACGGGGACGGGGTCGTCGGGGTCGACGGCGTGGTATCGGAGCTGCCGCAGCCCGTCAGCAGCAGGCCGCTCAGAAACGCCAAGGCTATCGCTCTCGTCACATCCTCACCCTACGCGCCGCGCGCATCCGGCCGTCGTCGCATCGCGATGTTGATCGCGCGGATCCGCAAGACGACCTGGTCACTTCCCCGGAACTGGGAATCGAACCTGAACAGAAAGCATTATACGCGCGGACGATCGCGACTTGTGCGAGGATGTGGCCGGCTCGTTCTCCAGGAGATCGTGATGAATAAGATCGTCGTCGTGGCGTTGCTTGGTTTCGGGCTGGCCGGCACGGCCGCAGCCCAGCAGGCCCCGCAGACGCCCCCCACCGTGTCCGGCTATGTCCGCAACGCCTACACCGGAAACAAGAACAACATCGTGCGCTCGGCCGAGAAAATGCCGGAAGAGTTCTACGGGCTGCGTCCAGGTCCGCAGATGGAAGTGCGAAGCTTCGGGCAACACCTCGCCCACGTCGCCACCTTCAACTTCCTCTGGTGTTCGCAGGCCAAGGGCGAGAAGAATCCGAACGCCGGCAACACCCTCGAAAAGACCCTCACCTCGAAGGCCGACATCAGCAAGGCGGTCGCCGACTCGTTCGCGTACTGCGATCCGGTCTACGCCGCGTTGACCGACGCTTCCGGCGCCGAGGTAGTGGACATTACGCAGGAGAACGGCCGGCAGGTGCGGCAGGCCCGCATGGCCCTCCTGATGATGAACCTAGCCCACAACAACGAGCTGTACGGCAACCTCGTAACGACGATGCGGATCAAGAGCATTGTGCCACCCTCGTCGGAACCGCGCCCGCAGCAGCAGCCCGCCGCGGCGCCACGCGGGAACTAACCGGATCGATCACTGCGAGGGCTCGGCGCACGCACCGGGCAGCTGATGTCGAACCCGGCGGCTCGAGGGGACGCCTGACGTGAACATCGTCAGCGTCTCCTGGGCCGACCATCTCACTTTCGGCGAGGGCGACGGACGCCTTGCATCCCCCGATGCGGTCGACAGGCGATTGGCGGCGTGGCGCACTGAACTGAACGCCGGTGCCGTGCACTGGAGGATGCTGCGCGCGCGCATCCCCGGTCGCTTTTTCGCCGCGCGCGGCTATCGTCACCCCTCGCTGACAGCGGCTCGATCGCTCACTTGGGACGACTTCGCCGTCGTCCCCGCGCTCGCGCACGAGCACGGGCTCGAGGCGTGGCTCTATGTGAGCCTCTTCGACGAGGGCTGGCCGCTGCCACGCGCGTCAGTGCGCGCGCGGAGCCACCACAACTCGATGCACGGGCAGCACGTGTCCTGGCAGAGCGAGCTGACACGAATCCACCCTGAGTGGTTGGCGATTGACCGCGCGGGACGCACGCGCCAGCAGGGCGTGGTGTCGCTGGCCTATCCGGAGGCGCGCCGGGCGTTGATCGACCGATGGGTCACGCTCATGGCGTCAACGACGTTCGACGGCCTGTTCGTGTGTTGTCGATCGCAATCGCGTCCGGCAGAAGAAGCGGACGAGTTTGGCTTCAACGAGCCTGCGCGGGCCGACTTCCTCGCACGGTACGGCGTTGACGTCGGCGCCGACGATTTCGATCGGCCGGCATGGCGCGATCTGCTTGGCACGTACATCACGACGTTGCTCGCCGACCTGCGTGACGTCCTTCGCCGGGGCAGATGGCGGCTCGGCTTCGGCGTCGCCCGCGGCGACGTGTTGGGGCCGCCGCTCGGCAACGCCGCGCTGCACTGGCGCGACTGGGTGCGCCTGGACCTCGTCGATCACCTGGTGATCGATCAGAACTCGTCCCAGTGCCCGTCGATGTGGCACCACCTCTGGCCGATGCACCGGGGCACGGGCTACGTGCAGAACTATCTCGACGGCACCGGACTGCCCCCGCTCGAGGAGCACCTCTCGACGACCTACGAGCCGGTTGTGACCGGCGGGGCGACGCGGCTGTTCGTGGCCCGGCAGTGGCACCCGCGGTCGGAAGAAGGGGAACGGGACATTCTCGCGCACCCGTGTGTGGCCGGGCTGGTCTTCAGTTCCTTCCGCCACGACAACGCCGCGGCGATTACGCGTGGCGACTGGCGCGCCGGTGAGCGCCTTTAATCCCGGTGCCGCCGGAAGCCGCCTCTCGCCCTAGACCTCGACAAGCGGCAGCCGCTGCTCTTCGATCAACGCAAACACGTCCAGGACCCTTTCCTCGTCATCAGCGCCGAGCATCGGCCGGAATGCGGCCGCCGGCGTCTGCCCCACAATCTGCGGAGCGACGTCGTTGCGCAGGAAGAACGCGTTGACGCCGTAGTGATCGCAATGCACGAGGCGATACCCCTTCTCGCGAGCCTTCTTCTCGAGGGCCGCGAGCGAGGCGCCGAAATAGCCCTTCGGGCGGCGGGCGGGTAATCCTTCCGCCGGCAGCGTGAGCGCGCGGTCGGAGCCGAACAGCGCGTTGTACTCCATCACGAGCACGCGAGGTGAGCAGACGTGCAGGGTGTCGAGCAGCCAGTAGTCCGTGCTGTCGATATCGATGGACATGAAGTCCACCTCTCCCTTGCATCCGTGCGCTCTGAGCAGGCCGTTGAACTTGGCCGGCGTCACGAACGCCTGGACGACGGTGACGCCAGGATTGAAGGCGATGGCTTGCCGGAGCTTGTCAGTCTTGCGCTTCGACGCCTCCACCATCAGTCCTGTCCAGCCCAGTTCGAACGCGAGCACGGCTGAGTTACCCCCGCTCGATCCGCTGCCGATTTCGACGAATCGACGGGTGGTCACGCCCGCTGCGGTCAGGAGCGCGAGCGTGACGCCGTCCTCTTCGTTCTGCGATCGCAGCCGGAACCGCTGCGCGCTCAGCCAGTACGGCTGTGCGAGTTCGGTGCCGCTCATGATCTGCCGCCGCAGGACGGCGTTCACTTGGTCCCGGAGGTTCGAACGCCACTTCCTCTCGTGCTGCTGCTGCGTGATGATCTCCTGCTGACGGGCGAAGATCTGGTTGAGAAGCGCGATCACTTCGCGTTGCTGGGCAGACCGGCTGAACCGCTGCACGAGGAGGCGCAACCCCGCATACACGGATTCCTTCCATGTGCGGGCCTGGCCCTGGCCAGCGGGCACGGGGTCGGAACTCATCGCCTCTGTTGTCTCATGGAGATGCGTGCGGGCCCGAATCGTATCTCACCGCGGGTCGCACTGTCTGTCGGAAGGGACGAGCAGGCAGTACCTGACGGTGTGCGAGTTGCGGTCAAGACCCGGTCGCGGTCGGCGGACAGAGGCACAGCGATCAGCCGCCGAACAGGCGGTAGATCGACAACCAGGCCGGGCGTCCTTCCCCGTAGACGACTCGTCGGCTGTCGACGAGCGTGATTCGCGCTTCGTGCTGCCCGCTGATCGCGGGAGTGCCATCCTTGGCGGGTGCGCCCACGACCTAGATCTCCTGGCCGAGTTTCAGCGTCTCGTCGTTCCAGCCGGACTTTCGCAGCGACGAGGCCGAACCAAGCTCGATGCTCCATCGGCGGACCTCGTCGTCGGCGCCCAAGACGTCGAACTCGATCGAGGCATGCGGGTTGACCAGATGGAACACGACGACCGGGCCGACGAGGGTGACCGGGCTGTGAAAGTCGAAATTCGCGAGCGCCGCCGAGTGATGCGCCAGAACCGGGCGCGGCGGCTGCGCGAGCGATGCCACGAGCACGAGAGGTCCCGTGAGACGACGGGTCATCGAACCCACGGTAGAGTTTCTCCTCGCGATCACTTACGGATTTTCCAGTGTATGCGAGGTGCGAAGACCTCGTCGCGCATATCGGCCTGCCCCTGCGCGAGTGAGACGGATAGGAACGACTAGCGTCGAATTTCGGAAGATCCGTTATGCGACCACGCTGAACGTGCCCACCCCGTCCAGGCGCGTCTTCGAACAATTCAAGGTGCGTTGCACGTAGCGCGGTCGATGACCCGGCCATCGACCGCGCTCTCAGTTAGTTTGCCGCGTTGGTCTAGGGGACTGTGGCTCCGACGTTCAGCCAGCCGGCGCCCGTCCACTCCCACCACCAGTTGTCAGTACCGAGGACGTAGATCTTGCCGTTCTTCCAGAGAATCTGCGATCCGTACCCGCTCGCAGCCAAGGCGCCGTTCCTCAGAAACGCCCCGTTCGAACCTATCGTTTCGATCGCCCCCGAGCAGTCGATGATCCGTGTTGCCGAGGGGTGCCGTCTGCTGACGTGCCGCCGCCCGACGTGGGCGGCTGGGTCGCGCCGCCAGCTTCCGTCTTGAAGTACAACGATTGGACGGCGGCGATGTCGTCGGCTTCAAGCGTTCGCTGGGTCTGGGAGCAGGTGCTGTAGCTCGGGGCCATCGTCGCGTCGGGCACCGTTGAATGCTGAAGACCGAGCGCATGTCCAAATTCGTGCGCAGCAACATCCTCGATGTAGGCCGCCCCCCCCCCGCCGCAACCCGAAGACCCGGTGAAGAACGCGAATCCACCGTCCCAAAACACGGTATCCGAGTCCACGAGCACACCGTTCGTGGACCACGCGTAGGTGGACGCGATCGTCGAGCCGTTGTTTACGTTGCGGAAGAGAATCACGTTCCGGTTGTCGTAACTGGTCGTCGTGTCGTCCACCCTACCGGCATAGTTGAAGCGGAACGCCGTTCCTGACTGCGTATTCCAGACGTTCATTCCCGCCTGCAGGGCCGCCGTTGCCGCGGCCTGAGTGACGTCCGCATTGACAGGGTTGATGTAGAAATCTACGGACAGTGTTCCCCATTTCGCGTAGGTCGCGTAGGCGATCACCTTCGGCGAGATCACACCGATGGCAACCGCGGCCGTCAAAGCTGCGGCGAGGATTCGAGTACGGCTCATCCCCTACTCGTTCCCCGCGCCCTGCGCGACGATGTTGCGAATCTCGTCAAGGGTGAGCGACGTGCCAGCCACGCGATTGCCGGAGTCGAGCTTCAGCACGCCCAGGCCGCGACCGTGCGGGACGTACCCGCCGCGGTTCGACGCGTCGAGGAACATCACCGCGCGGTCGCCTTTGACCATCATCGGCATGTCCGACACCTCCAACGTCAGGTCGCCGACGGTCCCGCCCTCAACGGTCACCGTGACGACCTGCTCACGCGCTCCCTTCATGGTCTCGTCGACCTGAAGCAGTGCGTGAGACACGATGAGCCGATCGCCATACTCATTGACATCGAACGTCGATTGCATATCGACGACGGTTACCACGACCACGTTCTTCGCGCCCTTCGCCCGCGTCGCGATGTCGACTTCCGGACCAACGGACGCGGACGCCGTGGCGGCCCCAAGGCACACTAGTGACACTGCGAACAGAGTTCTCATCACGCTCATACCTTTCCAGTGAATCCGAGGCAGCCTGGGGGGGGCGACTGGCGACCTCGCTTACCGACTTGATGGAGACGCGATTATAGAATCTGTCGGACACACCGCGTCAAGAACTTCGAAGACGATCCCGACCTCGACTGTACCGAAGGGACCGAACCTTCACACCTCGGACGCACCGTCGCACCGGCGCCTCGCACCGGCCTTCCTCCATCGCCCGCACGGATGGCGTTCGTCTTGCACATTCCTATCATGTGGAGCTTCTCGCGTTCGTCGTCATCATCGGATTCTCGCTGGGCGTGGCAGTGCTCGTCGCCAGCATCGCGCTCGACATCGTGCTTTTCCTCATGAACCAGCGCCTCGTCACGCCCGATCACGTCGCGCCGCCATCAAGCGACCCCTCACCGGCTGCCTGACGCGCGTTGTAAGTTCTACACCCCTCGCCTTCGCACCATCGGACGCACCCGCACCCCTTCGCACGCACTTCGCACTTCGTGGATCCCAGATGGCTTTCGTCTTGCACCGAGCAATCGGTATGAAAACGACAGGTGCGAAGAGAGCTCGCCCGCTGCTGGATTGGGTGCTCAGTCGAGGCCAGGAAGTCCTGACGTTTCAAGTGAAGCGCGCCGGCAAGCGGTACGAGGTGTCCGTGTCATCGCCCGGATTGAAGAGACGGCTCTACGGTAAATTCTGCCAAGGCGGCGTGAACGCCCTTCAATTACACGCGGCGCTCGTCGCGGGCTTCCGCGACGCCGGCTGGACGTCTGTGGCGTACCGGTAGCTGGCAGATCGCTGCTGACACTGGCGCTCGGCAGTGGCGCGAACACGTGATCGTGCCCAAGGGCGGTCGTCTGCGATACCGCCGATGACCGCATGGCTCGCATCGGCGCTGCCACGCCATCGTCATCTGACTGGAAAACGCAATGCGGCCGCTCTCGCGGCCGAAAACCGCAGCCAGCGTGAAGACATCCTGGAGACGAGGCGACCGCGAATCGCTACGTCTCAGATGATCTGAAATTTGATCTGGAATTCAAGTGGCGGGATGGACGGGACTCGAACCCGCGGCCTCCGGCGTGACAGGCCGGCGTTCTAGCCAACTGAACTACCACCCCTTTGATTCAACTTCGAAGCGCAAAGTTCAAACACTTTCCACTTCACGTAGTGGGCGGTACAGGATTCGAACCTGTGACAGCCGGCGTGTAAAGCCGGTGCTCTACCACTGAGCTAACCGCCCGCGTCGCTCGCCGTGTCACCGAGGCGAACGCGGCGGGTGCCCGCCCGCTTCCCCGTCGCACTCGCGCGTCCGCTGGGGGGAAGCCAAACACGGCATTATAGGTATCGCCCTGCCTTCAGCGCAAGCAGCGCAAACCCTCCAACCAGGCCCGCCGCGGCGCGATACTCGCGGTTGCGTGCAGCACGGGCGAAGCTGAACCGTCGCTGCATCGGTTCGCCGCGCGACTCGCGATACTGATCGTAGGCGTCGCCGAACTCGCGGGCGAGAAACGCCTCTTCCGTCCGGATGGCGGCGTTCAAAGTGAGGGCCAGATAGGCTGCGACCAGTACCGCGACGATCGCGCTGCGCGACGCGATCACCACCCCAAGCGCCACGACGGCCGATCCGGAGTAGAGCGGGTGGCGCGTGAAGCGATACGGGCCCGAGCGCGTGACCTCGCGGCTCTTCTCGAGGTGCCCGGCGGCCCACACGCGCACGACCTCGCCGGCCACCGCCACGGCCAGACCGGCGCCCCACGTTGGCCACGTCGGCTGCGAGAAGACGACGGTCGCCGCAGCCGTCAGAAACCCCAGCGCCACCCGGCGGCGTGCCAGCAGCGTGAGCCAGGCGGCGTCAGCCACACGCATCCAGCCGGCGGCACACGGCGGCCATCACCTCGGCGACGCCGATGTCGTCGATGCACCGCTCGGGTCTCCGGCACCGACGTTGGTACAGACACGAGCAGCGATCCACGCGCGAGATCGCCGCATCGTACAAACCCCACGGCCCGTTCCGCTCAGGACGGGTGGGACCGAACAACGATACGATGGGCGTGCCCACCGCACCCGCGATGTGCAGAGGCCCGGTGTCACCCGACACCATCAGTCTGGCGACATGGGCGATCCCCACGAGATCCGTGATGGTCGTGGGTGGCGATAGTTCGGCGGCGCCCCCCGACGCCTCTACCACGCGGCGCGCGATGTCCTCTTCACCCGGCCCCCACAGGACGAGCGACTTGAGCTGCAGGTCTGCGGCAATGGCGCCCGCAAGGGCGCCGAATCGATCGGGCGGCCACTGCTTGTTGGGCCAGGCCGCGCCCGGATTGATCAGCACGCATCCCTCGGCCCCGAACCTCTGCGCGATCTGCTCCACCACCGGCGTTCGCGGGATCGCGAGCGGGAACCGTACGCGGCGGTCGCTGATCTGCAGCGACTCCAGCAGCCCGAGATTCTTGTAGATCATGTGGGGCACGCCGGCCGGATCGAGCGTGTGCGTGTAGAAGAACCGGGCGAGCGGCTCGCGGAGCTGCGTCTTCGAGAACCCGACGGTCCGCTGGCCGCGCACGCTGCGCGCCAGCATCGCGGACTTCAGCAGGCCCTGAAGGTCGAGCACGGCATCGTAGTCCTCGCTGCGCAGGCCGCTCAGCGTCTGCTTGAACTGGGCCCGACCTGCACCTCGCTTGATCGCGCGCGGGTCCACTGGAATCGCCCGATCGACGCACGTCACCAGCTCGAGCAGCTCCAGGTAGCGGGGATCGACCATCCAGTCCACGCGCGCGTGGGGATACGCGTGCTTCAGGGCGGCCGCGACGGGAATCGCGTGAATCACGTCGCCGAGCGACCCGAGGCGAACGATCAGAAAGCGATTCACCTAGGACTCACGCGCGATGCGGGTCAGCAGATCGCGCGTGGAGTGATCCTTCGGATCGCCCACGATCGCCGTCCGCCCGCCGTAGGCCTTGACGAGCGCACGCTCGGGGACGGACTCCACGGTGTAGTCGGTGCCCTTGCAGTGGACGTCGGGACGCAGCGCCTCGAGCAGCGGACCGACAGTGGGCTCGTGAAAGACGACGACGTAGTCCACGACACGGAGGGCGGCCACCAGCTCGGCCCGGTCGGCGGCGGGCAGGATCGGCCGCCCGGGTCCCTTGAGGTGCCGCACGGACTGGTCGTCGTTGATCGCCACGACGAGCACGTCGGCTTCGGCAGCGGCCGCCTCCAGGTAGCGGATGTGGCCCACGTGCAGCAGATCGAAGCAGCCGTTCGCGAATGCGATCGTCCGTCCCGCAGCCCGTTCCTCGGCCGCGTGCCGGACGAGCGCCTCGCGCGAGACAATGCTCCCCACGGGGCTACCCACGGGGCCTTGCGCCGCCCGCCTCGCCGGCGGCGACCGCGTCACGCAACTCGGACGCGCTCACGGTGGCGGTCCCGCGCTTCATCACCACCAGACCGCCGGCGCAGTTTGCAAGCCGTGCTGCCTGCTCGAAGGTGGCCCCCGCCGCGAGCGCGAGGGTCAGCGTCGCGACGACGGTGTCGCCTGCGCCTGTCACGTCGGCGATCTCGTCGCTTCCGAAAATCGGGATGTGCACGGTTGACTCGCGCGGCACGAAGAGCGCCATGCCCCGGCTGCCCCGCGTGATCAGCACCGCCTGCATCTTCGTCCGTTCCAGAATCGCGCGCCCCGCCCGCTCGAGCACGCGCGCATCGTCGTCGATCGTGAGGCCGAGGGCCTGCTCGACCTCGGATTCGTTCGGGGTGCACGCCGTGAAACCACGGTACTCGAGCAGCCGGTAGCGTGAATCGACGAGAACGGGCACCGGGTGGCGTGCCCGGCGCAGCCCGGCCCGCAGCATCGAGACGAACGCCGGCGACACGAGTCCGCCTCCGTAGTCCGACACGAGCACGGCATCCGCACGCATCGCCGCCGCGAGCGACGCGCGAAGCACGGCCGCGCGCAGGTTCGCGTCAGGCCGTCGGCGCGCGATCCGGTCGATGCGGACGACCTGCTGCTTCGCGGAGTGCACGCCGCCCGCCAGAATACGGGTCTTGACCGTCGTTGTGTGACCGGGCGGACGCACCATCGAGCGGGCGTTGACGCGCGGGTGGAGCGCGGCAGTCAGCCGGCGCCCGGGCTCGTCGCGGCCGACGAGCGTCACGAGCGTCGCCATCCCCCCGAGCGCGGCGACGTTGTTGGCCGCGTTGCCCGCGCCGCCCGGCACGACCTCGGTCGAGTCGTATTCGAGAATGAGGACGGGCGCTTCGCGTGAGACGCGCGCCACGCGGCCGTAGACGAACTCGTCCGCCACGACGTCGCCCACCACGACGACGCGGCGGCCGGGCAGGGCGTCGATCAGCGCGAAGGCGCTCGTAGAATCCACCCAACGGCCTCCATCAAATTGTTGAGGATAGCATCGGGCCGCGCCGCGCCGGGGGGCATCGCCTCCTCGTGCGCGCCATGGCCCGTTCGCACGAGCACGGTGCGTGCGCCCGCGCCCTGCCCGCACAGCACGTCGAGCAGGCGATCGCCCACCATCACGGAACGGCTCGGATCGAGCGACAGCTCGCGGCAGGCCTGCTCGATCATCCCCGACCCGGGCTTTCGACACGCGCACGGCGTCCGCAGTTCCGGCGTGACCGCATTGGGGTGATGGGGACAGAAGTAGTACCCGTCCACGCGCGCCCGGCCCGCCGCCAGCCGGGCGTCGATCGTCGCGTGGACGAGCCGCAGGAACGACTCGTCGATAATGCCCCGGCCGATCCCGCCCTGGTTGGTGACGACGACGGCGGTATAGCCGGCGCGGTTGAGCAGGCGGATGGCGTCGCACGTAAAGGGGTACAGCTCCAGCAGATCGAGCCGATCGAGGTAGCCACGCTCCTCGATGATGGTGCCGTCGCGATCGAGGAATACCGCGGGCCGGAGGTCAGACACGGCTGAGCGCGGCCAGCACGTCACGCGGCTCGATGCGCGTCATGCAGCGGTGATCGATGGGGCACTCACGAAGCATACAGGGACGGCACCAGACTGGAGCGCTGACCACCTCGGCCCGCGCCCCGCCGCGCGTCAGCGGACGGGTGGCCCGTTCGTCGGTGGGCCCAAACACGGCGACGACGGGAGCGCCAGCCGCGGCCGCCAGGTGCATGGCCCCTGAATCGTTCGACACGCAGGCGCGTGACAGGCTCAGCACCGCCGCCAGTACCGGCAGCGTCGTGGCGCCCGCGAGGTCGAGCACGCGCGGCTGGCACTCACGCGGCACCGCGCGCCGAATCGCCGCCGTGGTGTCGGCATCGCCGCGGCTGCCGATCAGGACGCATGTCGATCCGCTCTGGTGAGTGAGATCGGTCGCCAGACGAACGACATGAGACGGCGGCCACTGCTTGGCCCTGCCATACGCAGCCCCCGGAGCCAGTGCCACCAGCGAGCTGATCCGGTCCCACCCGCGATCGGCAAGCAGCGCCTGCGCCTCGACCGCCGCAGCCGGCGGAATCGACAACGTCGGCTCGAGAGACCCCGTTGCGATGCCCAGCTCGCGCACGAGGTGCCGGTAGTAGTCGCCCTGGTGCAGCGATGTCCTCGGTCGACGAACCGTCCGCGAGAGCAGTCGGGATCGAAGGTCCGACGCGTAGCCCCAGACCGCGATGCCCGCGCGACTCGGCGCCAGCGCGCTGGCGAACGAGTTGGGAAAAAGAATCGCGGTAGTCGCGCCCGTGTCGCGCAGGCGCGTCACGTCGGCCTCGAGTGCACGGCGGCGCCACCACGTGCCCTGCCATTCAGCCGTCATCACATCGTCCACGCCCGGAACCAGCCGAAAGAGATCGGCGACGCTGCGACGGGCCACCACGATCAGCCGCGTGTCGGCGAAGTGGTGTCGGATGTCGGCCAGTGCCGGCAGCGCCATCACCGCGTCGCCCAGCCAGTTCGGCGACACGACGAGCAGCGGGCCCTCAGGCATCCGCCTCCGGACGTCGCTCGTCGGTGACACGCCAGCGCCGGTGCATCCACAGCCAGAGCTCCGGGTGGCGTCGGACGTACATCTCGAGCACGTCCGTACACCGTTGCGTGAACTCGCGCACGGCGTCCGGAGTGTCGGTCGTCGGGGGATCTACGGCATGTTCGTACACCAGCCGGTAGCGTCCGTCAGGCAGCGGTAGCGCAAACACCGGGATCACGGGCGCGCCGGTCCGCAACGCCAGCGCCGCCAGCGCCGACGTCGTCGCGGCCGGCCTCCGGAAGAAGTCGACGTAGATGGCATCAGCGCTGTGCATATGCTGATCGATCAGGATCGCCACCGGCCGATTCGCTGAGAGCGCGCGAAGGATCCGCCGAACCGCGCCGTTGCGATAGATCACGGTGTTACCGGTGCGTGTCCGGATTCGCTCGAGCATCGCGTTCAGGCGGGGATTGTCGAGCGGACGCGCCAGCACCGCTATCGGCGATCCGGGATGGACCGTGAGCCCCGACGCGATCCCGTGGATCTCCCAGTAGCCGAAGTGTCCGGTGAAGAAGAGCGCACCCTTCCCCTGCTGGAACGCCTGTCGTACGTGCTCGGTGCCCTCGAACTCGGTCGCCGCGCGCATCTCGTCCTGCGTATAGGTGCCGAACCTGAGCAGCTCGAGCAGCAGGCTCCCGAAGTGGCCAAACATCGTGCGTGCGAGCGCGCGGCGTTCCGCCTCGGGCCTGGCGGGAAACGCCGCCGCCAGGTTGGCGAGCGCTCTGTTGCGATGCGCACGGTCGAGTGCGTACACGAGATGTCCGAGCCGCGCGCCGAGCCGGCGCACGGTGCGCATTGGCAGCAGCGACACGAACGCGGCGACCACTCGGACGAGGCCGACTTCGATCAGATCGATCATCCGAGTGTGGCGCCCCGCGGCGACGAGGCCTGCCGTGCGCGTGCGAGACGCTCGAGCAGCCACGACTCGAAGACGCCGACCGGCTCGATGTCGACCTCCATCGGCAGTACCAGAACCGGCACGCCCCCAATACTGCCAGGCAGGCGCACCGCGTCCTTTCCCGTCGTCACGACGGCGTCGGCCGCGGCCTCGCGCGCCGCGCGCGCGATGTCCTCGATGTCGCGCGCGGTGTACCAATGATGGTCGCGGTACGTCAGGTTCCGCGCGATGTTCCAGCCAAGACTCCCCAACGCGTGGAAGAACCGTTCGGGGCGCGCGATGCCCGCCACGGCGATGGCGCACCGCGGCAGCCCTGCCAGCGGACGACTCTTGAGCTGCGGCGGTCCGTAGCGCGGAACGACGTGGAACGCGCTTTCGTGTCCGCACGCGCGCGCAACCGCCGTGATGTCTTCGGCGGGGCCCGTCACGAGCACGGCGTCCGCAAATCGCGCAGCGGCGAACGGCTCACGTAGGTGGCCCGACGGGAGCACGCCCTCGCGCAGATCAGACGGCGACACGAGCACCAGATCGACGTCCCGTTCCAGTTGCACGTGCTGAAACCCATCGTCGAGCAGGCTCACGGTGGTGCCGAAGGTTCGTTCGGCAAAGGCACCGGCGAGACTGCGATCGGCGCACACGAGCACGGCGACGCCGTCGAGCGCGTGGGCCAGCAGCTGTGCTTCATCACCCGATCGTTCGACCGGCGCGAGCACGCGTGCCCCATCGCTCACCACGACGACGCCCTCGGCGTGAACGCGGCGGCCGTATCCACGCGTGAGCACGGCCGGACGCTCGCCACGGGCGAGCAGCAGGCGCGCGAGGGCCGCCACGACCGGTGTCTTGCCACTGCCGCCGGACGCCAAGTTGCCGACGCTGATCACGGGATGATGGAGGCGCCGCCGACGCTCGGCGTGCGCGCGATACCAGGCGCGGCGCGCCTGCGTGACCCGGCCGTAGAGCCCGCCCAGCAGATCGATGGGAAGCCGAGCGGCCCGTGTTCCATGCCGGTCGTCAGTCAATGGACCACGCGAAATGGCCGGACCACTGCGCCGCGGTCCGAGGCAGGCAGCAGGTCGGCGATAGCGGCCATCGTGCGAACGGTGGCTCCCCGGTTGGCCTCGACAAGCGCACGCGCGGCAGCGCCCACTCGCGCGCGACGTACGGGATCGCCCACGAGATCGAGCAGCGTTTCTTCGAGCTCGCCTGTGGAGCGAACTTGCACGGCCGCGTCGTTGCTGACGAAGGTGGCGGCGATCTCCCTGAAATTCTGCATATGCGGCCCGAAGACGACGGGCTTGCCGTACAGCGCCGGCTCGAGAATGTTGTGGCCGCCGGCCGGCACGAGGCTGCCGCCGACAAACACCACCGTCGCCACCTGATAGAGCGATGCGAGCTCGCCAATCGTATCGAGCACAACGGCGTCGGCGCGCGGCTCGGCGTCGATCGGCAGCTCGCTGCGTCGCATGGTGTCGAGGCCGTGCGCAACGCAGATGCGATGCGCCTCGTCGAAGCGCTCGGGATGGCGCGGCGCGACGACGAGCAACGGGTTGCCGCCGACGGCACGCACGCGGTTGAACGCGCGGATCACCGGTTCCTCTTCACCAGACATCGTGCTGCCCGCAACGATGACCGGCCGGCCGGGCGAGAGGCGGAAGTACCGAAGCACACGCTCGCCGCCCCGCGCAGGTGTGGCATCGAGCGCGTCGAACTTGAGGCTACCTGTCACCGTGACGCGGGCCGGATCGACGCCGAGATCGGCAAGCCGCCTCGCCGTCTCGTCTCCCTGCGCGCAGAATCGATCCACGTCGGCGAGCACCCGCCGAATGAACGGGCGAATCAGCCGGTACCGCGGGTACGAGCGGTACGAGATGCGGCCATTCACCATCGCCGTACGAATCCCGCGCCGACGGCACTCGCGGAGCAGGTTGGGCCAGATCTCGGTTTCCACCATCACGAACAGCCGCGGCTTGACGACATCGAGCGTGCGCCGCGCCGCGAACGTCCAGTCGAACGGAAAATAGAACACCGCGTCGACGTCCTGCTGGCGCGCGACTCCTTGCCCCGTCCGCGTCGTCGTCGAAAGCAGCAGTCGCACGTGGGGATGTCTGGCGCGCAAGGCGGCGAAGAGCGGACGCGCGCTGAGGACCTCCCCAACCGAGACGGCGTGGATCCAGATCGAGGGCTCGCCCGCCGGATTGATCGACGCAGGAAGCAACCCCAGCCGTTCTTGGAGGCTGCCGATGTACTTGCGATGGCGCAGCGCCTGGTACAGAAAGTACGGCGAGGCGATCACCAAGACGACGACCGTGACGATGCTGTAGAGGAGATACACGCTAAGTTGCGGGAAACGAAGCTCTTAAGGTGACCGAAGTATATCGCGGCGATTGACCCCGTTCAACGCGCGTCGATAGAATCGGGTGTTTTGCGCGCGGCGTTCTGCGCGCGACGAGGGGAGCGTGAGTGGCAGTCAAAGTCGGCATCAACGGCTTCGGGCGTATCGGCCGCAACATCATGCGCGCCGCGATGGGCAACCGCGAGATCGATTTCGTGGCGGTCAACGATCTCACCAACGCCGCCACGCTGGCTCACCTGCTGAAGTACGACTCGGTGCTCGGCAACTTGCACGCCGACGTGCGCGCGTCCGGTGACGGCATCACCGTGGATGGCGACAGCTTCAAGGTGCTGTCGGTGAAGGATCCGGCGCAATTGCCCTGGAAAGACCTGGGCGTGGAGATCGTGCTCGAATCGACCGGCCTCTTCACCAGTCGTGATGGCGCGGCCAAACATCTGGCGGCCGGGGCGAAGAAGGTGATCGTGACGGCGCCGGCCAAAGGTCCCGACGTCACCGTGGTACTCGGGGTCAACGACCAGATGTACGACCCGGCCACGCATCACATCATCTCGAACGCCTCGTGCACGACCAACTGCCTGGCACCGCTAGCGAAAGTGATCCACGAGCGCTTCACGATCAAGAAGGCGTGGATGACCACCGTGCACGCCTACACCAACGACCAGAACCTGCTCGACCTGCCGCACAAGGATCTGCGGCGCGCGCGCGCGGCCGCGCTGTCGATGATTCCCACCACCACCGGCGCGGCGAGCGCCGTGGGCGAGGTGATGCCGGAGCTCAAGGGGAAGTTCGACGGAATCGCGATGCGTGTGCCGACACCGAACGTGTCGGTCGTCGACCTCAACGTCCTGGTCGAGCGCAAGACGACCGGAGACGAGGTGAACGCCGCGCTGCGCGAGGCCGCGAACGGACGGTTGAAAGGCATCCTCGTCGTATCGGACGAAGAGCTGGTCTCGATCGATTTCCGCGGCAACCCGCACTCGTCGATTGTGGACAGCGCGTACACGAAGGTGATGGACGGCGACTTCGTGAAGGTGCTCTCGTGGTACGACAACGAGTGGGGCTATGCGAACCGCTGCGTCGACCTCGTCAAGGCGCTCGTCGCACGAGGACTGTGAAGAAGACCATCCGCGACCTGCAGATTCACGGCCGGCGCGTGTTCGTGCGCGTCGATTTCAACGTCCCGCTGAAGAACGGTGTCATCGGCGACGACACCCGCATCCGCGCGTCGATGCCGACCGTCCGCTTCGCGCTCGAGGGCGGCGCCGCGTGCGTGGTGCTGGCCTCCCACCTCGGGCGTCCGAAGGGTAAGCCCAATCCCGCCTTCAGCCTGCGCCCCGTCGCAGCCCGCGTCAGCGAACTGCTCGGGCGTCCGGTTGCATTCGCCGACGATTGCGTGGGCGCCGCGGCCGAGCAGGCGGTGGCTCGGGCGCCGGCGGGCGGCGTCGTGCTGCTCGAAAACCTGCGGTTCCATCCCGAGGAAGAGAAAGACGACCAGGCGTTCGCGCGGCAGCTCGCGTCGCTGGCCGACGTGTACGTGAACGACGCGTTCGGCTCCGCGCATCGCGCCCACGCCTCGGTGCACGCGATCGTGCCGCTCGTGGCCGAGGCGGGCGCCGGCCTGCTCATGGAGAGCGAGCTGCGCTACCTGGGCGAGGCGGTCGGCTCGCCCGCGCGGCCGTACGTGGCCATCCTGGGCGGCGCCAAGGTGTCGGACAAGATCGAGGTCATCGAAAACCTGATCGGCAAAGTCGATCGCCTGATCATCGGCGGCGCGATGGCGTACACGTTCTTCAAGGCGATGGGCAGGCCCGTCGGGTCGTCGCTCGTCGAAGACGACAAGCGCGACGTGGCGCGCGACGTGATG
>Ga0210380_10000349_pt1 | contig 21429 bp, 19 predicted proteins | sample PLM4_5_coexredo_FD_155476 | JGI IMG/M metagenome (GOLD analysis project Ga0210380, IMG submission 155476) | Groundwater sediment microbial communities from an aquifer in East River, Colorado, USA - PLM4_5_coex redo | ecosystem: Environmental > Terrestrial > Soil > Riparian zone | place: USA... | reverse complement strand
CAGCAGGCCGAAGACGCTCAGTCCGCCCAGCAGGCTCACGAAGATCACCAGCCCGTTCATCCGCGCGCGCCCGCTGAGCAGCATCGGCCGCACGATGTTGTCCACCATGCTGATGATGCCGAGACCGAGCCCGGCCAGAATCAACGCACGGGTCGGCGCGCCGTTGGCCGCGAGGAACACCGCCGCGGGCAGCCAGATGATCCAGGCCCCGAGCGGCACCACGCAGAAGAACGCCATCATCACGCCCCAGAAGACCGGTGCGTTCAGCCCGACCACGGCAAACGAGATCCCGCCAAGCAGCCCCTGAAGGCCCGCCACGATCACGGCCGACGTGACACCCGCGGAAATGAGATCGCGCGTCCGGGTGATGAGCTGCTCGCGCTCGTCCTCCGGCATGGGCAACAGCCGTCGTATGACCTCCATGATCGACCCGGCGTCACGCAGGAAGAAAAACGTGGCGAACAGCGCGAGGATCAGATTCAGCGCGAAGCCGGCCACGTTGCGGAAGATGGCCCCCGATTCGGCCAGCAGGAACGCCGCGCCGTTTCGGAGCGCGTCGGCGCTGACGGCCGTGGGATCGACCGTCGACGCGACGGGCAGCCGCCGTTGCAGGTCGGCCCACATGCGCGCGATCCACGCGAACCGCCCGTCGGCAAACGCCTGTTGCACGCTGCCAGCCAGGTCGAGCGATTCTCGCGCGAAGGCGACGGCGACCGCTACGGCGGGGACGATGACGACCACCATAGCCAACAGCGTGGTGAGCGCCGCCGCGCGCCCAGGCCCGAAGCGCAGTGATAACCTCTCGTGCACCGGGTAGGCCACGACGGCGAGTACTGCTGCCCACGCGAGCGGCACGAGAAACGGCTGCACGACCAGGTAGACCAGATATGCCAGCACGGCCAGGAGCACCCAGGTGAGCGCCCCCGTCCTCTGGACCGAAGAGGTGTTCTTCACGCTCCAAGCTTAGCAGTCCGTTTCCTGGAGGGGTTTCGTGAAGGTGGTTTCCATCAACGTCGGACGGCCCAGGCCCGTGTCGTATCGGGGGACGATCGTCCACACCGGAATCTTCAAGACGCCGCGTACCGGGCCCGTGCGCGTCGGACCCGAGCATCTCGACGGCGACGAGCAGGCCGACCTGCGCGTCCACGGGGGCGTCCACAAAGCTGTCTATGCGTACCCGTCCGAGCACTACGGCGTCTGGCGCGACGAACTGCCTGGCGTCGACCTTCCGTGGGGCATATTTGGCGAGAACCTCACGGTCGAAGGCCTGCTCGAAACCGACGTCCGCGTCGGCGACCGGCTGCAGATCGGCACGGCCGAATTCGTCGTCACACGGCCGCGCATGCCGTGCTTCAAGCTGGGCATCCGGTTCGGCCGCGCTGACATGGTCACGCGCTTCTGGCACGCCGGCCGGCCGGGCTTCTACTTGGCGATCGGCGCCGAGGGCGTCATCGAATCGGGCGATCGCATTACGATTCGCCCCGACGACCCGGCTGCTCCAACCATTGCCTCGGTCTTCGCCGACGCGACGGCCGAATCTGTTGTCTTGCCGCGTGAGGTGATGTAGCCTGCGCGCATGACATTCCATCGATATGCGCTCGCGGTCGGAGCCCTCGTGCTGTGCGCCGGCGTCGCACGCGCCCAGGCGCCGGATTTCAGCAAGGTCGAGATCAAGGCCAACAAGGTCACCGACAAGTTCTACACGCTCGACGGCCAGGGCGGCACCATCGGCGTACTGTTCGGACCGGACGGCGTCTTCATGGTGGACACCCAGTTTGCGCCGCTCAGCGACAAGATCGCCGCGGCGGTCAAGCAGATCACGCCGCAGCCCATCAAGTTCGTCGTCAACACCCACGTCCACGGCGACCACACGGGGGGCGACGAGAACTTCGGCAAGATGGGCGCGACGATCATCTCGCGCGAGGAGCTGCGCTTCCGCCTGGCGCATCCGAATCCGGCGGCCAACGGTACGCCCGGCGTGCCGATGCCGGCCGCCGGACTGCCCAAACAGACCTACACCGACAAGCTGACGCTCCACATGGACGGCGAGGAGATCCTGCTGATCGCCATCCCGCGCGCGCACACCGACGGCGACACGATGGTGTACTTCCCGGGGCTCGACATCATCATGACGGGCGACTTCTTCCGCTCGATCCAGTACCCGAACGTGGATCGCGCCAACGGCGGATCGCTGCAGGGCCTCATCGATGGACTGGGCTCGGTTATCGCGCATGCCGGTCCCAACACGAAGATCATTCCGGGTCATGGCCCGACGGTCGGCCGCGCTGCGGTGGTCGCCCATCGCGACATGGCGCTTGCCGTGCGCGACCGCGTGGCGAGACTCGTCGATCAAGGCCGGACCGAGAACGACGTCGTGGCCGCCAAGGTGACTGCCGACCTCGACGCCAGCGTGCAGGAGGCCGGGATGACGGGAGAACGATTCGTCCGGCAGGTCTACGCAGAGCTCAAGGCGACGCGCTAACCCCCTGTGCCTCTGTGGCTACGTGGACAGTGAAGGATGCTCTAGCGCCCGGCTGCGGACAAACCTGACGCCGGCAACCGCCGCGACCGACAATGAAGGTATGACCCGCGCGGCTGTCCTTGGCGTGCTGCTGGTGCTTGGCACCTCGTCGGGGCTGCGTGCGGCCGACCCGATACAGATCGCCACGGCGGCCCGGTCGGTGCAGCCGGGCGAGCTGGTGGTGTTCACCGCCACCGCCGATGCGCCGATCGACATGCTGTGGGCACGCGCCCTCGATCGCGACCTCCCCACCTATCGCGTCGACTCACAGACCTGGCAGGCGCTCCTGGGCATCGACCTGGACACGCCCCCACGGCCATATGTCGTGTCGTTCGACGCTCAGATCCAGGGACTCGACGTGTCGTCGAGCACGACGGTGGTGGTCACCACGAAGCGGTTCGCCACACGCACCTTGCGCGTCAACGACGCCTTTGTGAATCCGCCGCGGGCGACGCTGGAACGCATCACCGCCGAAGCCGCCGAGCTCAGGGAGGTCTGGACGCACTCGGCTTCGAGTCGGCTCTGGAGCGAGGCATTCGTGCGGCCCGTGCCCGGGCGTGCGACGAGCAGTTTCGGCGTGCGAAGCGTCTTCAACGGTGCCCCACGGCAGCCGCACGGCGGCGCCGATTTCATGAGCCCCTCGGGCACCCCGATCCTCGCTCCCAACGCTGGCCGCGTGGTCATCGCCCGCGATCTGTACTTCACGGGGAACACCATCGTCATCGACCACGGGCTTGGGGTCTTCTCCATGCTGGCGCATCTGTCCGCGATGGACGTGCACGCGGGCGATGACGTGACCGTCGGACAGATCGTCGGACACGTTGGCGCAACCGGTCGCGTCACCGGGCCGCATCTGCACTGGGCGGTGCGCGTCGGCGATGCGCGCGTCGATCCCCTGTCGCTGCTCGCGATTCTGGGTGCGGCCCCGGCGACGCCCTAGAGCACCTTTCACGTCTACATAGCCACAGAGGCACAGAGATTTCGTTGGGAAAAGTCTCTGCGTCTCTGTGTCTCTGTGGCCCGTGGTTCTAAGAACGACGCGCGCGGAAGCACCGTCCAAGAATCGGTAGCGCAGCATGCCGCATAATGGAGGCATGCCCCTCTACGAATATCGCTGTTCTGATTGTTCACGCCGCTTCGAGTGGCTCGTTCGCAGCGGCGAGACGCCCAGCTGCCCGTCCTGTCAGGGTACGGCCCTCGAGCGTCAGCTCTCCGTCTTCGCGGCGCACACCGCCGGCTCGACCCGGTCGGTGAATTCGCCCGCGCCGTGCGGCAGCTGCGGCGACCCGCGCGGACCCGGCGCCTGCTCGATCAACTGAATACAGGCGCCAGATCCCGCAGGGACGGCTGGAGTCGGATCAGAGAGCGGTCAGCAGCGTGTAGCCGTGTTCCTGGGCCCGATTCACGGCCAGCACCCCGGCGGCCACCATGTGGCTGTTCGGGATCGTGTTCGCCACGAGTTCCTTGTAGACCGCCTCGGCGTTCCCTCCGGTCTGCATGGCCATCTCCGCCGCAAAGAAGTGCGTGGCCATGTCGCACACCGCGAATTGCGTGCCTCGCTTGACCACCGAATCGATCGTGTTGCCAAAGTTCGACAGCGTCATCCCGTAGTCGGGCGACGCCAGCACGTTGGTCGACGGCGCCGCCTTGGTCTTCGGATCGGTGAAGTTCAGCATCGCGCTCATTGCCTTGCCGTACTTCCCCCAGATGACGTCGTTGAACGCGAACGGCGTCGCGAAATGCCTCAGGCACACGACCACCGCGACGTTGCGCTCCTCGAGCTGGTACCCGGATTTGTTCGCCACGTACAGGTTGTTGGCGTACAACATCGCCTCTCCCGCGCCGTTGACGGTCGAGGCGTCGATGATGGTCCGATGCGTCCCCGCCACGCCATCCATCCAGGCGTCCTGCGGGTGGCGCGCCGCCCGAAATCCCGCGGGCGCCTGCGCCGCGGCGCTTCTGGACCCGAGCGCAAACGCGGCCACTGAGGCGGCGAGCGCCGAAAGCATCGAGCGACGTTCTGGCACGTTCGACTGCATAAAGTTCCTCCTCGAGAACTGAAGTCAATCGATGCGATCTTAGCGCCAGGACGCTACAGTTCGGTCAACACGAATTCCTTCCCGTTCACCGTCAGCGCCTTCATCCACCCGAGGCGCGCGCCCGCCGGATCCTTCCAGGCAGGCGAGATTCGAAACGTCATCGTGTCGCCGACCTTCACCTCGCTCTTGACCTTCAGGCCCAGGCGGATCAGCCCGCTCGGGCTGTTGGATTCGAGCTTCCACGCGGTGACCTTTCCGTCGGGCGCCGCGACGTCCACGTACCACCACGAATGCGGGTTCACGTTCTCGAGCTTGACGAGCACGCCGGTGATGAGGACGTCCTTGGTGGTGTCGAACTCGGCGTTGGCCGAGTGATGGGCGTTTGCCGGCGCCCCGGCCAGCGCCAACCAGACGGTGAGGACGGTCCACGGAACGTATTTGCGCATCTTCACACTCCTTTCGATCACCACGAGTAACGAACCGCCACCTCCGCCTGCTGACGGGGCTGCGCGCTCAGGATACGCCCGAACGAGTCCGACAGCGCGTTCTCCACGTACGAGTCGCCGCCGGGCGGCAGCAGGTTGTCGGTCCCGAGCACATTGAACACCTGGAAGACCAGGTCGATCTTGCGGGTGGCGCCGGCCTGGAAGGCCTTGCTCACTCGAAGGTCCAGGCTGTTGAACCGGTTGGAGTCGAACTGTGATTCTGAGATCGCACCCAGGCCGTTGACGGCGCGCCACGCATTGACGAGGTTGACGTCGAGGTTGCGGTTGCCCTGGTTGTTCGACGTGCCCGGCACGAAGTCGTTGGTGGCGCCGTCACTGTCCAGATCGCGGCCCGACAGCGCGCTGAAGGGCATCTTCGAGCGCAGCGTCCACACCGCGCCCACCTGGATGTCGAGCGGTACGAGAATCGATCCGCTCCCCACGAACATCTGCCGGCGATCGGTGTCGGCCGGACCCACATCGAGTCCGGGCGTGTAGGCGCTGGTGATCCCGCCCAGATTGCTGCTGGCCTTCGACAGGGTGTACGAGAGCAGGTAGAGGTAGCGCTGCGCGTATCGCTTGTCGAGCCTCACCATCAGCGCGCGATACGTCGACTCGCCCACCGACTGCGACTCCAGGATGCGTCCCCACGTCGGCAGGGGCTTCAACCGAGTGACGGGGTCGGGGGTGTTCACGTTCACCGACAGCGTGTCCTTCGACGTGTCGGTGTAGGTGCCGTCCACGTGCACCGCCAGATTCGACGTCAGCTGCTGGGAGAACCCGAGGTTGGAAGCATCGGCCTGCGGATTCTTGATCTCGTCCGCGACGATGGTGATGTTCGCCGGCGCCGTCGAGGCAAACGTGAGCGGCGGCTTGCCGCCATAGGGATCGGGATACGTCGGGTTCGAGATGCGGATGCTCGACTGCAGCAGGTTCGTCTGCTCGGTCCCGAACGACCCGAAGATGTAGCGGTAGTATCGGCCGTACCCGCCGCGCACAACCGATTTCGCGTTGCCCGCGAGGTCCCACGCGAAGCCCGCGCGCGGGCCGATGTTGTCGTGGTCGTGTCGCAGCTCCGGATGGATGTACGGCAGCGGCGTCGGAAACTTCGACACGTCCATCTGCTGATTCCACGAGTCGTACTGGAGGTCGTAGCGCAGCCCGACGTTCACCGTCAGTCGCGCGCCGATCCGCCAGTCGTCCTGCGCGTAGACCTGGAACCAGTTGTTCTTGGTGTCGCGGTACACCGGTGGCAGTGCCGCTGTGAACAGAATCGGATTCGTCAGCCCGGCGATGCTGGCCGGGTTGAGCGGGTCGAACGCCTGGTCGGAGGCGAACGTCCACGTGCCGAGCGTGTTGGAGGCCGAGTCGTCCTTGTTCGGGCCGCGCACCGACGCCGCGCCGAACTTCCAGCTGTGCGCGCCCCCGGCGCTCGTCAGCGAGAAGTCTTCGCGGAACTCCCACCACCATTCCTTCTGCACGCGGCTCGTGCTCGTGCCGTACGTCAGGCTCGGAAACACGTAGGATTTGGTGGCCTCGGCGAAGCGCTCGGGTGGAAACGTCGTCGGATCCTGCCAGACGTCGGCGCCCGGCGGCGCGGTCAGGAACGAAAACGGCGCGTACTGAAAGTGAAACTCGTTGAGGGCATGAGTGCCGAGCACGGCCGTGTGCGCCGTCGCCAGCGAATGCCGTCGCTGGTCGATCCGGCTACCACTGAATGCGGCGTTGGTGCCGCCGCACGTTTCGCAGTTCGCGTGGTCGTTTTCCCAGCCCCACCGCGCGAAGACCGTCTGATTCGGCGTGAGCTGCACGTCGGTGCGGGCCAGAAACATCCGCCGGTACTTCGGATTCTCGAAGCTGCCTTCGACCGACGAATAGAGCTGCGGCTTGCCCGTGTTCACGGTGATGAACTCGGAGGTCTCGGTGAAATCGACCGCCGTCAGGAAATGCGCCCGGTTCAGCACAATGGGTCCGCCGAATGTGGCGCCGAACTGATTGCGTCGGAATTCGGGCTTGGGGGAGCCGAATTGCTCGTGTCGCTCCTCTTCGAACTTGTTCATGGCGTTGAGCGACTTGTCGCGAAAGTACTCGAAGGCCTCGCCGCTGAACGCGTTGGTACCGCTCTTGGTGACGATGGTGACGACGCCGCCGGTGGTGCCGCCGTATTCAGCAGGCGCCTGGCTGACGTTGACCTTGAACTCGCGGATCCCTCCCTGCGGGAAGTCCTGACGCGGCTCGCCCGCGCTCGTCTGCTGATTCGACACGCCGTCCACGAGGTACGCGCTGCCGAAATAGGTGCCGCCCGCGCCGACGGTGGCGTTCACCTTACGCGGACGCGTGCCGTCCTGGCTCGTGCCGGGCAGCAGCAGCGCCAGTGTGAGCGCCTGACGGTTGTTGACGGGCAGAGTGGCGATCTGCTCCTGCGTCACGACCTGGGAGATCTCGCTCCGTGTCGTTTCGACTACGGGCGACTCACCATGAACGAGCACTTCCTCTTGAAGCCCTTCGACATCGAGCACGAAGTCTCGCTTGATCTCGACGCCAATCGTCAGGGTGAGATCGGTCATCTCGATCGGCGCGAACCCCTGCAGTTCGGCGCGCAGGTTGTAGCGCCCTGGCGGGATCGCGGCGAACCTGAAACTACCGTTGTCGGACGACACGGTCTCACGCGCCACGCCGCTCTCGACGTTCTTGAGCGTGAGCGCCACACCGGGAAGCGAGAGGCCCTGCTTGTCGGAAATGGCACCGGCAATCACCGCGCCGGACTGGGCGTACGTATGGACTGTCATCAGGCCACAGGCGACGAGCGCGAACACGGCTCGCCGCACGTGGCGTGAGCAATCGGACTTGAACATGGATTCCTCCGGGGGATACGAAGCCGCCGCCGACACATCCCGCGCCTGTCGCGGCGCGCCGGCAGCGGCTGTCACACGAACCAGTAGCGATCCACGTTGCACCGGGTGTGCCACACGGGCGTGTGGGCGAATTCGTTCGATGTCTGGGGAAATTGCGCGAGACACCCGTTCGTCAGGGGCGCGCGCACCGACAAATGTGCGAGGAACTCGGGGAGAGGCAACGAACGTGTGCGACTTCTCGAGATCGCTCTGCGCTGATCGTCGAGGTCCATCGGCCCGCGTGGCAGAGACCGCGCGTCTCGCGTGAACGAACCGATCTGCGGATCCGGCCCGATGCGACAACTTCGCGTGTGTGGGGCCGCGGCAACGACATTTGCGTGGGGATCAGTTCTGACGGAGGAGCGTGAAGGTCTGCCCCTGCCTCCTGCCGACGGCGAGCTAGGTTGCTATGAACAATCTCCAGTAGTGCCGCGGTGGGCGTGCGCCACGAAGCAGGCCGTCGAGCGCAAGTAGGCGTCGCCCCACGTGTCGGTCGGCTCAATTGCCGTTCGCTCGAAGTATTCGTTCCAGCTGTAGATGAGGATGAACTCGGGATGCAGCGAGAGCGCGCGCCGCCACTGGTCCCGGTAGAGCTTGCCGGTCTCGCGCGGATGTTCCATCGTCCGGGTACGACCCAGCTGGGTGTCGATATACCCGGGGATCACCGGCACGATGCCGTTGACGAGCGGCTGCGGGCTCCTGGCCCAGAACGGCCAGTCCGTCGGGTACAGACGTAGGTCCTTGTTAAAGGTGTTGGCACCTGGGTCGTAGCGATCGTTCCAGTACACGTTGCGGAGCACGACGCCCGGCGTGGTGAAGTCGAGCGGCGCCGAGAACACCATGATGAGGGGCTGTCCGTACACCGACAGATAGCCGGGCCGGCGCGAGAACTCCTCCCGAGCCTGTGCAACCCACATCGCCTTCGACGCCCTGCTCTCTGTGTTGAGGCCGTCCAGCAGCACGGCCGCCTCGAGCCCCGAGCCGGGGAGCAGCCGGAACAACGTGCGCGCGTTCGTCCAGCTCGCCGGCGACTGCGAGTTGATGTGGACGATCACGAAGTCGATCCCCAGCGCGGCCATCTGCCCGATGTGCGTCCGCATGACGCCCGCTTCGTCCGATGCGTACTGGCCCATCGCAGGGTGTGGCGCCTCGCCCGGCACCGGCGTCACGTCGTTGCCCCACGCGCCGTTCCGCATGCGGTACCAGGTGAAGTAGTGGACGCCGACGAGCGGACGCTGGGCGCGCAGGCGGCTGGCGATCTCGGCACCGGTGTACGGGCTGTCAACCCACCGGCGCAGTGCGCCCTCGTCCCAGTCGAGCGGGTCCCGGCCGAACTCGTCCACGAACAGTTGGCGCACGACCGCCACGCGACGGCCTTCGGGAGACGCCGCGAGATCGCGCGCGGCGTCGGACAGAGACAGCCGACGATCGATCCACTCGCGGATTCTCCCGCAGTCGTCGGCGCGCGTCGTCCGGCGAAGCACCGTGGGATAGAGGCCCCGGGCCTCGGCGACCGATCGGCCCTCCTGCGTCTCGCCGAGGTCCGCTGCCACTTTGTCCCTGTCGAACGACTGGCCGTCCCACCAGACGGTCTCCCGATCGGCGGGCCGCCGGCAGAGAGCCTCCGCGTACCCCTCGACGAGGATCGGACTGGCACTGATTCGAGACGGGCGCGGCGCAGCGGCTCCGGCCTCCCCCCACAGAGACCCGACGAGGAGGGCAACCGACAGCCCGAGGCAGATGAGGATCGGTGTGAGGACCCGCGACAACCCTAGCGTCTCGTCTCCTCGGCGATCTTCTGAGCGTTCTCTTTCACACGGGCGGGGGCGGCGGTGTAGCCGACGTAGCCCGTGGGGACCTTCCACGCGGCGGCGATCTCGTCTGGCGTCTTGCCCTGCGTCAACGCCGCGCGCACATCGTCCAGGAACACCCGGTTGAACCGAGCGTACTCCTCGAACTCGCGCCAGGGCACGACGTCGCCGTGTCCGGTAACCACCGTGTCAACGCCCGCGATCGTGGAGACCGCCTTTTCAATCGTCTCGGCCACGCGCGACGCGCTTCCGCCGTTTTCGGTGTCAATCCGAGTCGGGTTCTTCAATCCGAACACGTCGCCGGTGGCGAGCGTGCCGCCTGCGGGGAACACCACGAAGATGTCGCCGCTCGTCTGGCCAGGACCGAACGAATAGAGCTCGATCCGATCCGCCCCGGTGCCGAGTGTGAGCCGATCGGTGAACGTGCGCGTGGGCATGCCGCGCCCGTTCGACGCCTTGAACGCGTCCATCCGCGCCATCTGCTGCTTGGCGTTCTCGTGGGTCACGACCTCGACCCCGGCCGGGAGCTCCACATTGCCACCCACATGATCCGCGTGGGAGTGAGTGTTGATCACCGTCGTGACCGGTTTGTCGGTGAACGTCTTGATCTTCTCGAGGAGCGCCTTCCCCCACCCCGGGTTCTTGAAGTCGGTCACGACGGCGCCGCGAGCGGTGAGAAACACCGTCGAGTTGCCGCCGCCGCCCTTCACGACGAACACGTTGTCCTTGACCTTCTGCACCTCGAGGTTGGCCGGATCGGGCTGGGGCGCCGGCTGCTGAGCTGCCGCGGTCGTCGTCATGACGAGACTGCCGGCCACTACGAACGCACGGAGGGTCGTGGTCAGGGATGACATGCAGAGAGTGTATCCAATTCACCGGCCGGCCCTATCGGAAACGGCCGCCACGGCCGACATCACATGAAGACCTATGACCACAATTGGACCTTCACTCACGATCACTGGCGAGATTACCAGCCACGAAGACATCACGCTCCAGGGCGGAATCAAGGGAAAGATCACCATGGAGGGTGGTGCGCTCGTCGTCGCGCCGCAGGGCAAGGTGGACGCCGAGGTGCTCGGCAGCCGCATGACTGTCCAGGGCACCGCGGTCGGCACCATCACCGTCGACACGCGCCTCGAGCTGGCACCCGGCGCCAACGTCACCGGCGCGCTGAAGGCGCCGTCGGTCGTCCTCCAGGAGGGCGCGACGTTCAACGGAACGCTCGAGATGCCCAGACCTGGCGCGGCCGGCAAGGGCACCGGGAACCTCAAGATGGCGTCGTCATCGGCGAAGTCCGATGCACGCGTCAGCGCGTAGCGGACTGCTGCTCGCGGTCGGACTACTCTGCTGCGCCCACGCAGCCGGCGCGCAGCAGTTCGTGTCGACGGGTCGCGGCACGCTCCGAGGTCTCACGGGCGTCGAAGTCGTCATCGAACCGCTGCCCGTCGAGGTGACTCACGCAGGCTTGTCCGCCGAGGCTCTCCGCTCGAGCCTCGAGCGGCAGCTCAACGCCGCGCACGTCACCGTGTATGCCTCGCAGAAAGCCAACCCCAGTCCCGCTCAGGCGTACCTCTACGTGCACGTGAACGCAGTGCCGGTGGACGGTGGGGCCAGGCACGCCATCGCGGTGCAGCTACAGCTGCGTCAGACCCTCCAGTCGCTCGTGACCGGGTCGCGGATCGTGGACGCCATGACATGGGATGCGCACAACGTGCTCGTCACAGAGGCGGCGACCGTCTCGGACCTCACGGCGGAACTCCGCGGATACGTCGACCTGTTCATCGACGACTGGGCCGCGGTTCACTCGCCGGGCCAAGCACCGTAACCTCGGCGATGAGCACGGCGTGGGCGGGAACGATTCCGGGCACACCACGCTCGCCGTACGCCAGGTGCGGCGCGATCTCCAGACGCCTGGTACCACCAACGCGCATGCCCTCGACACCGTAGAAGAGACCGTTCACCAGCGAGCCCCTGGACACGCGGATCTCGGTGACCAGCGTCGCTCCCCCATCTTCAAGCCGCGCGACTCCGACCGGTCCCCACGCCATAGACCAGCGGACGGGCTCGCCCTGGTTCAACCACATGCGAAGGCGAATGGGATAGGTCTGCTGTCGCCGCACCAGTTCGCCCGTGCCGGCGATGTCGACCAGCAGGGCCAGCCCTGAACGCAGGCGCTTGCGCGCAGGCTGCCCCCCGCGCTCGAGGATCGCCGCGATCTCGGTCAGTCCGGCCGCCGCCGCCATCTCGGCCGGGGTCGCACACCCGTCGATGCGCGTGCGCAGCGCAGGGTCCGCGCCACCGTCGAGCAGAATCTGTACGGCCAGCGCCACGCGCTCGGAGACGGCCATGTGGAGCGCCGTGTAGTCGTTGATGCCGCGCTGATTGGGATCGGCGCCGCGGGAAAGTAGCAGGCGGACGATCTCGTCCACATCGCTTCGTCTGGCTGCGCCTGAGACCTCGCGCGCGCAGCTAAGGGCCGCGATCACCGGCGGAAACCCGTCGTCTGCCGGCGCATTCGGGTTGGCGCCCATGTCGAGCAGTGTCCTGATGAAGGCTAGTGGGCTGTGATAGATCGCATAGACCAGACACGAGCCGATGACCGGCGGCATCGGGCCGTTCGGCAGGGCGCCGGGGTCGTCAACGGCCGCGCGCAGGGCCTCGAGGTCCCCGCGTCGGAACGCCTCGTTTATCCGTTGGATTCGCTTCGCGTCGGCGCAGCGTTCGTCATCGATGGGCATCGCGGCATGCCCTCCTCGCAGCTAACTGGCCCGCCGGGGCGGCCACATCTCGACAAGGCCATCGGCGTTCGTGGCCGAGACCGTCGTGCGTACGACATAGCGAGGCTCGTCCAGGGACCACGGCCGCCCTCGATGCAGCACGGCGCGGTTGTCCCACATGACGACATCGCCGGGGCGCCAGCGATGCTCGAACGTCTGCCCCGGACGCGTCGCGAAGTCGATGAGTTCCGCGACGAGCGCCTGCGCATCTGCCTCGGGCATCCCCTCGATCGCGTAGGTATGCGAGGCGATGAAGAGCGCAATCCTTCCGTTCGCGGGATTGCGCCAGGTCATGCGCCAGCAGACCGGGGGCAGCTTGTTCCTCTCTCGGTCCGAGGCCAGATGAGGCGCGATCTTGCTGCGTGAGTGCGCGTAGTCGTGCCACGCGTATGCGTGGGCGAGCTGCGCGCGCCGATCCTCTGGCAGACGTTCCCAGGCGCGGCGCATCGAGGCAAATTCCGTTTCCCCGCCCGAGACCGGAATCACGCGCGCCGACAGGACCGACGCCAGAGCCGGCGGCGACTTGAAGCAGCTGTCGGTGTGCCACAACTGATTTGCCAGGGCCCGCAGCGCTTCCTTCCCATCGTGCGGCGCAAGGGCACCGGTCGCGGGGTCGATGTTCGTGAGGATCGTGAAGGGCGTGCCCTCGCCGAGCGACGCGGGCGTGGCGGTCTCGAGAGGACCGAACCGCCGCGAGAAGGCGGCCTGCAGCTCGTCGTCGACAGCCTGATCCCGAAAGAGCAGCACCGAGTGCGTTTCGAACGCGGCGCGCACCGCCGCGTACGCCTGGTCACGCGCCACCACATCGGCCAGCCCGAGACCCTGCACTTCTGCGCCGAATCCGTCACCAAGCGGTCGCAGCTGCATCGACGGCGTGGATCGTAGCATCGGCATCGACCACCGCTACAAAGTTGTCGACTTACTCTCGACACGCATGCGTGCTAGCGTTGGATCAGGCACGTGGCCAGACGGTACGGCCGCGGCGGCCTGTTTCACACGCGCAGCGATGCGCGCCGAGGTAAAGAATGCCACCTGCCAAGAAGACCCCGGAGACTCCCCTCCCCGGACCTCAGCTCGTCAAGAAACCCACGCGGAAAGCGATCGCACAACCGGCCGAGACCACCCTTCGCGCCCAAATCGAGCAGCGTGCATACGCCCTGTTCTTGGAGAGTGGCGGCCTGGACGGCTACGACGTTGAGCACTGGCTGACAGCCGAGCAGGAAATCCTCGGCGCGGCCGCGCCGGCCGAGGCCACGCAAACAATGGCCAGCCGCGCACGACGGTAAGACTTGCAGTGAATCGCGGAGCGGCGGCTCAGGGGACGGTCGCCGATCCGGCACTCTGCTTGTTCGCGGTCGCGTCGTACTGCCATCCAGACCTGCTCACCGTGTCGACCACGCACGTGAATACGTTGCCGCTCGATGCGCTGGTGGTGGAATTCGAGTAGTCGGTGGCCTTGCCGCTGGCATCCGTCGTCACGGTGAACGTGTCCGTGGCCGCCCCGCTCCAATGACCCGAGAGCGTGGCACCTCCGACCGGAGAGCCGAACGCGTCATAGACGAACATGTCGCCGCGAGCCTGCAGGCGTGAACCGCCCTTCTTGATGAGCACGACGTCGATCCGCTCGACATGGAGCGCCTGCTGCGTGGTGTTCCGCACGTTGATGCCAACGACCGGGCTCGACTGCTGGCCTGTCGTGTCGATGGCCACGACCGCGAGCTGGTGCGAGCCATCTGGCAGGGTACGTGTGTCTAGCGAAGCAACCCAGGGATCGCTATCGGACGAACCGGTATGCGCCATGGCGACCGCGGCCCCGGCGTCGACGTTGTAGTTCACGCCGGCGACACCATCCGCGTCGCTCACGATCGCCGAGACCGTGATCGTGCTGTACACCGTCGCGCCATCGGACGGAGCGAGAACGGTCACGGCCGGCGGAACGTGATGAGGTGGCTGGGACACGCCGCCCGCGGCCAGATAGAGCGTCGTCATGACGCGCAGGAACATGGCCTGCTGGTTGATCGTCGGCTCGCTGTAGAACCAGTCGCCCGTGTCCGTGTAGTCAGGACGATGGTTGCCGTTGCGATCCGCGGCACCAGGCACCACCACGCCTTCGATCGGATGCTTTGCCGTGGCGCGCCAGTGCGGCACCCGGGTGTACTCGGCGACGTACTGAGTCGCCAACCAGGACTCCCCAAACGGATTGCGCCCGAAGACCCACGACATCTGGTTGACCGCGTAGTCGTAGTACCGGCGGTCTCCGGTCTTGCCGTACAGCCAGAGCGCGTCGCCTGCTCCCGAGGTCGAGTTCTCGTTCTGACCGAAGTCGCCGTACAACCACTCGTCGTTCATCCGATAGGCATTACGTCCCTGCGCACCGATGGCCCAGTCCCACCGTCCGCGGAACTGCGACACGATGCGGTCTTGATCGGCGGCCGAAGCCAGGTCGTAGTAGCGGATGAGCACGTATGACTGTTGGAAATCCCAGGAGCTCGGATTCGTCCAGTCACCTGCGTCCAGGTGGCTTCGCACGTGCGTCGTGACGTAGTTGAGATACTTCGCGGCTGGAGTCAGCCCGGCAGCCATCTCGGCCCGGTGGATCTCCAGCGCGCCGAGCGTCAGACCGATCTCGATATCACCGAAGTAGAGCCCACCCCCATAGACTTTCGGCTTGACGCGCGTCTGATGGGCGAACGCCCAGTCCCACGCCCGCTCGGCCGCATTCAGATAGCGTGGATCGTGGTACACGCGGTACCCGACCGCCCAGGCGTAGCTCGCCTTCGCGGTGATGTCGGCGTAGCGGTCGGTGTCGAGCGGCCGATCGTCGGTCGTCCCTGACCGGTTATCGGTTTCGAGATCGGGGCGCCCGTCAAACGGCGCGTTGAAGCCATTGAACACGCGCTCGAAGACGGATCCGTCGGTGTGCTGCATCTTCAGCATCCAGTCGAGCGCCGGCTGCGCAACCTCAGGGATGTCCGGGGCGCCGTCGTGGTCGTCGTCGACCGCCTGCCAGTAGTCGCCCCGCTCCTCGAACGTCAGCAGCAGCAGATAGGCGGCCCAGGGCGTGTTGCCCATGTATTTGTTGTAGTCGCCCGCATCCGACCAACCGCCGGAGACGTCGCGATGGCCCCCGGGAAGCGAGAGCGCGTCCTGCTGCACGAGCGCAGTGTCGCCGCCGCCCTTGTCCTTTCGCGTCGCCTGCCGTGCATCATCCAGGTGGTCGGCCGAGTGCCCGCCGAACGATCCGTCGAGCGAGGTCCAGCTGTATGGAGCCCCCGACATCTGGACGCGGAAGAACTCCAGCGGGCGCATCCGCGAGACATCGTAGACCTCCACCGAGACCGTGAACGGGGCGGAATAGCTTCCGTTACTCTCGACGCGGTATTGGCCTTCGAGCAACGCCGCGGTGGTGAAGTCGAGCACGTAGGTATCGCCCACCACATCGTTGCCGACCCACCCATCGGGATAGAGCACCGCGGCATCGCTCGCGCTGGCGTAGACGACCTCCAGCGCATTGGCGGCTCGGACGATGCGAAAGGATCGCTGGACCGCCGTGCCCGCTGGCACGGCGAGCACCGCGGACATCGGATCACCCGGTGCGTATCCCAGTTGCGAGGTAACGATCAATCCCGCGGCTCGCGGCGAGACCTCCGCCAAGAGGAGCAGTCCGAACAGGGACAACACGACGAGTCGCGCCGCCCGGCCGGCCGGGCGTGCCGGAACAGTGGATGAGGGTCGGTGCACGGTACGCCCGCGCGGGTGCAATATCCGGCCCGCCCCCAATTCAGGCGGATCGAACAGTTATCGGGGGCAGGAGGACCCGTGAAGGTCCTCCTGCGGAAGACAGTGGTCTGCCCCTGGGGCGAAGCGGTGCGGGGGCGCTCAGTGCAGCGTGAGCTTCTGCACCCGGAGGTTGCCGATCTCACCCACGTAGAGCGTGTTCTCGGTACGGCAGTCGATCGCGTTGACCGTGCCGAACTCCTTGGGCAGCTTGCCCGCCCGGCCGAACTTCCCGAGCATCGTTCCGTCGAGGCGCATCTTGTAGATCTCGCCGGCGGTGTCGATGTCGGTGGGCGGATTCGAGTTCGACACGTACAGGACCGGGTTCGCCCCCGTGGTCAGGCACAGCGCCTGCGGGTTGCCCAGGTTCTTGATTTCGGTCTTGAAGGTCCCGTTGTTGTCGAACACCTGGACGCGGCCGTTCCCACCGTCGGCGGCGTAGACGTTGCCCTGTGCGTCCACGGCGATGCTGCGGACGTTGGCGAACTGGCCTGGCGCCATGCCCCGCTGGCCCCACGACTTCACGAACACGCCGTCCTTGGTGAACTTGGCGATGCGCGCGTTGCCGAGGCCGTCGGCCACGAAGATGTTGCCCTGCGCGTCCCACGCGACGTCGGTGGGCCGATCGAAGACATCCTGCGCGCGGCCTGCTCCCGGGGGAGGACCGGCCTCGCGGCCGCCACCGCCCTCGCCGCCGCCACCGGCGGCACCGGCGCCACCCGCACGCGGCGGGTTATTGACGGCTTCCGGCTTGCGTCCGAGCAGCATCGCGACGCGGCCCTGCGTGTCGAACTTGATCACCATCCCAGACATCTGATCGACCACCCAGAGGTTGTCCTGCGGATCGACGCGAACCTGCGCGGCAAAGAGGAACCCGTACATCCCCTGGCCAAGCTCCCGGGTGAACTTCCCCGTGCGATCGAACTGGAAGAGTCTCGATCCGTTGTGCGCGAACGGACGCGCCGTGCCCAACGAGAGGTACGGATGGCCCGTCCGCGTGTAGACGAAGATGTCGCCGCGCGAGTTGGTGGCCACGCCGGCGACTTCGCCGAGATAGACATCGTCAGGCAGCGTCAACGCATTGGCCGCCGAGTCGAAGTTGATCTGCGGCGCGGTGTTCTGCGCACCGGCAGGCGCGACAGCGAGTACAACTATCGCCAACAGGATGTATGCAAAAGGTTTCATAGATATCTCCTCATGCGGTCGCCGGCGGTCAACGCGCGGCGCTCCGGGACGCCGGCGTGGCCTGCAGGATGAACTTCTGCACGCGCCACGACTCGATTTCCCCGAGGATGATCTCGTTTGGATTCCGGCAATCCATCATGTGGACCACCTGGAAGCCCGGGGCGACCTTGCCCGGCTTGCCGAACTTGCCGATCACCGTCCCGTCCAACTCGGTCTTGTAGATCTCACCCGTGATGTCCCACGACCCCGGCGTGTTGCCGTTCGGGTTCGAATTCGAGTGGAAGACGTACTGGTGCGGCCCGGGTGAAATGCACACCGTCCAGCCCACGCCCAGATTCGTGATCTCCTTGATCGGCTTCAGATTGTTGTCGAGCACCTGGTAGCGGAAGTTCGTGCGATCAGCCACCCAGACCTGGCCGCGCTCGTCCACCTGCAGCCCGTGCGGCAGGTTGAACTCGCCGAGCCCCTTGCCGGCCTTCTCGCTTCCGGCCTGCGCCACGAACCGCCCGGTCTTGTCGTACTTGACCACGCGGTTGTTGCAGTAGCCGTCGGACACGAAGATGTTGCCCTGCGGATCCCAGCCCACGTCCGTCGGACGGCAGAACTGGTACTTCTGCGCCGGGGGATTCGGGCCGACCGGGAAGATCACCGGGCCGTTCACCGCTGGCGGCCGGCGGCCGAGCACCATCAGCACCTTTCCTTCGGGGCTGAACTTGGTGACCATGTTCGTGCCTTCGTCCACCGTCCAGATGTTGTCCTCCTTGTCCACGCGGACCGAGTGCGCGAACTCGAAGCCGTAGTAGCCCTTGCCGATCTCCCTGAGGAAGTTCCCGTTGCGATCGAACTCGAAGAGGCGGGTCGTATCGCGGCGGTGGTAGACGTAGATGTTGCCCTTCGAATTGGTGGCGACGGCGACCGACTCGCCGAGGTTTTCGTTGGGCGGCAGTTTCAGGAAGTTCGGGACCGGAGTGAACGGAATGTCGGGTACGCCCGTGATCGTCGCCTTTTGCTGGGCAACGAGCGACCCGGTGGCAAGCAGCAGGACGGCCGCGCAGGCGGCGGCGCGATATCGAGTCATAAGGGCCTCCCTATCGAGGGGGAGCCTATACCAGCGCCCGGGGGGATTCAACAGCGGATATCGCGGTTCACCCCCGGCAAATCGCCTCGCACACGGCCTTCGTCACGTCAGCCGTGGTGGCGCGCCCACCGAGATCCGGTGTCGTGATGCCTGCGCCTGTCGTGTCCTCGACGGCGCGCATCAGTCGCGTGGCGGCCGCGGCCTCGCCGAGATGCTCGAGCATCTGCGCCGCCGTCCAGAAACTAGCGACGGGATTGGCGATGCCCTTGCCCGTGATGTCGAACGCCGACCCGTGGATCGGTTCGAACATCGATGGAAACCGCCGCTCGGGATCGATGTTCGCCGTCGGCGCGATGCCCAGGCTGCCGGCCAGCGCCGCCGCCAGATCGGACAGGATATCGGCGTGCAGGTTAGTCGCCACCACGGTGTCGATCGTGGACGGCTTGAGCACCATGCGCGTCGTCATCGCGTCAACGAGCATCTTGTCCCACGTGACGTCCGGAAACTCTCGGGCTACCTCGACGGCGATCTCGTCCCACATGACCATGCCGAAGCGCTGCGCGTTGGACTTGGTGACGACGGTCAGCAGCTTGCGCGGGCGCGAACGTGCGATGCCAAAGGCATAGCGCATAATCCGCGTCACGCCGACGCGCGTGAAGATCGACACTTCGGTGCCGACCTCTTCCGGAAGTCCCCGATGGGCGCGGCCCCCATGCCCGGAGTACTCCCCTTCCGAGTTCTCCCGCACGATGACCCAGTCGAGGTCGCCGGGACCGCAGTTGCCGAGCGGCGTGGCTACGCCGCGCAGGATCCGTGTCGGGCGCACGTTCGCGTACTGGTCGAAGGTCTGGCAGATGCGAAGCCGCAAGCCCCAGAGCGTGATGTGATCCGGCACGTCGGGGGCGCCGACGGCGCCAAAGTAGATGGCGTCGAAGGCCTTCAGCCGATCGATGCCGTCCTCGGGCATCATCACGCCGTGCCGGCGGTAGTAGTCGGAACCCCAGTCGAAGCTCGTGACGTCGAGCCGGAAGTCCCCGCAGCGCCGCTGCAACGCGGACAGCGCTTCGAGGCCGGCGCCTATGACTTCGGGACCGATGCCATCGGCGGGGATGGCGGCAATGGTGTACTCGCGCATGCGCCACCCATTCTAGTGCCGTCGCTCGTTCCGGACGCGACCCGTCGGCGAATGGCGCGAACGATCTTCGTGAGAGCCTCCCGGTACGGGGCGGACGCGTACTTGCCGGCGTACAGCCTTTCGTACCCCTCCACCAGTTGGGGGTGCTCTTGCGCAAGCCATCGCATGAAGTGGTCACGGGTTCCGCCGTCGAGGTGCATCACGCTGCAGCCGACGACGCGCGCGCCATGATCGGCGGCGGCCTTGACCGTACGCTCGATGAGCGACGGCTTCGACGAGATCCCGGGCACAAGCGGCGCCATCAACACGCTGGCGGGAATGCCCGCCTCGATCAGTTCGCGCACGGCTTTCAGCCGCTGCATCGGATGCGCCGTGCCGGGCTCGAGCGATCGCCAGACATCCTCGTCCACGCACGGCACGCTCACGTAGACGCTGCACGCCGCGCGTGACGACAGATCCGCGAGCACGTCGCGATCGCGGACGACCATAGGCCCCTTGGTGACGATGGCCGTCGGGTTGGCCGTATCGCACAGCGCCTCGAGCACGCCGCGCGTGATCTTGTACAGACCTTCGATCGGCTGGTAGCAATCTGTGGCCGATCCCAGCGCCACCAACTCGCGACGCCACGACGGTCGCTGCAACTCGCGTCTCAAGACCTCAACGAAGTTGGTCTTCACGAAGATCACCGACGCGAAGTCGTCGCCGGCGCCCAGTTCGAACTGCGAGTGGTACCGACGGGCGTAGCAGTAGTGGCAGCCGTGGGTGCATCCGCGATAGGGATTGAGGGTCCAGGAGAACGGCATGCCCGTGACCGCGTTCAGGGCCGAGCGGCAGCGCACCTCCTGGTAGCGCGCGGAATCTGCCCTGAGCACCGACTCGGTCAGTGCCTCGACGCCTCCGGCCTTGACGGCGTCGGCTATCTCTCTCGTGGTGGGTGTGACGGGGCCGAGGTCGAGCGTGAGTTGGACAGTTCCACGCATACCCGGTTCACAGCCTTCCTCGGCGACTCCACAAGTGGTGAGTCAAGACTTGGTCCCGTCGATGGATGCGCGACGTATTTCGTCGGAGAGCCACACCTCGGCCGGGCCTATCTCTCGAAATACCTGAATATTCGCCTTCGCGCCTTCGAAGGCCACGAACGAAGCGGCGATGCCGTACAGGACTGAATCGGCCGTCAGGAACACGACGGGGCCGCGCGTCTGGCCATGCGGAACGAACGAAGCTGCGTTAGCGACAAGGTCTCGGAGGTAGTCGAAAGACGGTCGGCCGGTCATGCGGCGCAGGTCATAGAGCGCGCCGTAATGCCAGACGCTCTCGGCACGACGCCGCTGAAACAGCTTTCGAATGTCCTCAATGGACGGCATCGCGCCGTCAAGGGCAATGACCACGATTTGCCGATCGTCATCGCGTTCGTACTGGATCGACATTCACTCCTCCGGGACCCGGAGAACTTACCCGCAGGCCACCTTCCTGTCGAGGCAAAGCATGACTGGCAGTAAGGACACTCCTACCGCGAGACGGCCGGTAGAGAGCTGACGACGACATAGTTTCGTGTTTTGTTCGTCTGAATACAACCCCACTGTCGTGATGCTGGACGCCGCACGAAAGGTCTTCCTCGAGCGTAGGGCCCGCCACGAGCCATCTGACGCCTGGATTGTTGTGTGTCGCTCGCGGCACACGTCCTGCAGCCTTTCTCGTCCATCACGATCCGCAACTTGACACGCGGC
>Ga0210380_10000348_pt1 | contig 21470 bp, 17 predicted proteins | sample PLM4_5_coexredo_FD_155476 | JGI IMG/M metagenome (GOLD analysis project Ga0210380, IMG submission 155476) | Groundwater sediment microbial communities from an aquifer in East River, Colorado, USA - PLM4_5_coex redo | ecosystem: Environmental > Terrestrial > Soil > Riparian zone | place: USA... | reverse complement strand
ATGGCCTTGAAGCGTTCTGCGGCGCCGTCGTGAAAGCGAATCTGGGGCGGCCCATAGCGGCGCACGATCTCGATGCCCGTCCAGAAGACCCCACGCGAGTGGCCCGTACCCAGGGCTTTCATCACCGCTTCCTTCGCCGCGAAGCGGGCCGCGAACGACGATGCGAAGTCTCTCCGTGCGCGGCAGTACTCGATCTCCCCCGCCGTGAACACGCGGTGAAGGAACCGGTCGCCGTAGTGGTCGATCAGATCGGCCACGCGCTCGATCTCGGTGGCATCGAGCCCCACTCCTATAATCTGCATCTGGCCCTCATCCTATATGACCCTCCCCTCAGTGCCCGATACCTTCCACTGGACGCTCGAAACCTGGGGTGCGGCTCTGAGGTGCCGGCCGTTCGGTGAGGCCGCGCACCATCTGTTTACCACACGGCAACTGGAGTTGCCGGCGTCTCTGTCGTGGGAACAGCTGGGCCCCGCCCTGGGTGTTGCGTCCGATCGATTCGTCACGCTCAACCAGGTGCACGGCTGCCGCGTGATCGCGGTTCACCGAGGGTTCGATGAAGCGTCCCTGACGGCGTTGCAGGTCAATCGACCCGACGCCGACGCAATCATCTCAGACGATCAGTCGGTGGGACTGGTCGTGCGCGCGGCCGATTGCGTCCCGCTGCTCATCGCCGACCGGCGGCGCGGCGCGGTGGGCGCGGTACACGCGGGCTGGCGCGGCACGGCGGCACGCGTCGCGAGCGCCGCGGTTCACGCCCTGGAGCGGGAGTTCGGCAGCCGGCCGGACGATCTCATGGCCGTCATCGGCCCGGCGATCGGCGCCTGCTGCTACGAGGTGGGAAGCGACGTCGTGGATGCGTTTGCGGCGGCCGGCCACGAACGGCACCTGATCGACCGGTGGTTCCTCTCTCCGCCCGCCGATCGGCGTCTGCGCCTGGACGTGCCTGGCGCCAATCGCGATCAACTGATACTCGCAGGCGTGCCCGAAGAACAGATCTACGTCGCCGGCCTGTGTACCGCGATGCACCTTGACGTTCTGACGTCGTACCGCGCCGAGAGGGAACGGGCAGGACGAATCGCGGGCGTCGTCAGGGCGTCGGCGGTCCCTTCGTAAACACGGTTGTCGATCGCGCGGCACGCAGAATCTGCACACTTCCATCGCCCGCGCCAAATACCCAGTCAACTCAAGGCCTTGTGAGGACAGCCCATCGGGTCCCCCGCGGGATCCCTTCTTGCCTCTCGTCCTTCCGCCAGCGCACAGGGAGGACGCCGTGACCGTCAAGATCACCGCCAACGACAAAGGCAATCCACCGGGCAAGCTCGCCGACGCCGAGCTGCACTTCACCGAAGGCGTCCTCGACGGCCTGAAGCTGATCGGGTTCGGCGTATGGGAGCGACGCACGGGCGGTGGCCGCAACGTGACGTTTCCGGCGCGGTCCTACTCGGTCAACGGCGAACGCCGCAGCTTTGCGCTGCTGAGGCCGATCGCCGACACGACCGCGCAGGATCGCGTCCGCGAGCTCATTCTCAGCGCCTACGCGGAGTTCGAGGAGCGGGCGGCCGTCGCGTCCTGACGCGCGCCCACCGTGAGCACATCAGTGCACACGATCGACGGTCCACGTGGGGTCCACCCCGCGATCGTTCGGATCGAAGAGGCGGACACGGGTGTCGTCTCCGAACTCCGCACGGGGACGCCAGTCGAGGCGCGCGGTCGACGAGGTCGGAAACCTCGTGCCGAGCTCCGGGGTCTCCCAATCCTCCACCAGGAAGAACGGATGCCTGCCCGCGGACCTCAGTGCGGCAAGCGCGTCATCGAGGTCGGTACCCAGAAGGTCCCACCGCAGGATGGGTCTGCGGGTGTAATAGCGGGCGCTCCCGCTCTCCTGCACCGACACGATGACGGCGTTGGTGGGGAGCGCCTGGTCGAGGTACAGCCCGGCCAGGCGATAGCGCGATTCGTATCGGCGCATGTTGAACGCCTGTTCGCGTTCCGCGCGCTCGACGTTCACCGAGCACGCCACGGTGAGCGCGGCCAGAAATGCGATGCCTCGAACCGAGGTGGGCATCCGAAGTACGGCGTCGGACACGAGGGCACCGATCGCCACGAACACGAGCGGAAACGCGGGAAGCAGAAAGCGCAAGTACGACCACTCGCGGAACACGCTGTACGGCAGGTAGGAGCCGACGACGAGTGCGGCTCCGATCGCCGCGAACGCAAAGGTGTGCCGCCGCCTCGCGGCGTGAGTGGTCGCGCCCTGTCGTGTCGCGACGAGCACGCAGCTGGCTGCGGCCGCGAGCACCAGAGCCGGCGCTTCACCCTGCCCCAGCCTGGCAGCGTAGCCCCACATGTTGGGGCCGATGTTGGCGACTGCGAAGAGGTCGGCGCCCGGGCCGTAGCCCGAGACCAGCGGGCTCCCATAGAGACGCCCCTGCACGAGCAGCAACGTGCCGAGCGCCGGGATCATCCCGGCCGCCAACGCCATCAGGGATCGCGTGAACGCGCGGCGATTCGGCGGCCAGCCGACAGCGGCGATCAACACGAGCGCGGTCAGCACCAACAGGTTTGGGCGGGTCAGGAGCGCAATTCCCGCGGCGGCCCCCGCCGCAATGGGAGCTACGGGTACCGGCAACAACGCGAAGACCAGCGCCATCGTCCACCACGCGGTGGCCGCGACGTCGCTCATGGGCTGCACGATCTGGAACAGGAAGATCGGGCTGGTGGCCAGCAGCGCCGCGGCTGCGACGCCGGCGGCACGCGTGTGCAGCCGAGCGCCAAGCGCATATGTGCAGAGCACTGCGAGCGCACCGAGCATCGGTACGACCACGTAGGTCGCGAGCTCACCACCGACCAGGCGGGCCGGCGCCAGCAGCAGCGGCAGGCCCGCAGGATAGGTTGGCACCAGTTCGCCCGAGACAAGGCCGGGGCGATAGCCGAGCGGCGCAAACGCCCATGCGCCTGTCGGCAACATCACCTCTCGAGCGAGTGGCTCGTCACTGACGAGTGTGCCCCGACCCAGCAACGCGGCCTCGCTCACGTATCCCGACGCGTCCGAGCTCGAGGCCGCGTAGGTGCCGAAGGCGACGCCCACGCCGCCCGCGACCACGGCAAGCACCGTCGCAATGGCTGTTGCATACGTGTCCACGAACGACCAGATCGCCGCGAACGCGGCCAGACACACGGTGCGTCCCACGCTCACGGCGCCGATCAGCGACAGGAGCGCGACCGCAGCCGGTCCGCGCCAGTTGTGTGACGTCAGCGCCAGCGGCCCGACGCGAACGATGAAGCCACCGGTCACGAGGATGACGAGCAGAGCGAGGAGCGCTGAGGCGAAGGTGCCGGCGAAGAGGCGAGCGAGGCGCACTACTGCAGCACCGGCAGCAGGCGCGCGTTCTCCTTCAGACGCTTGGGCGGCAGCGTGGACTCCCCGCGCGTGGACTTGGCGAACTCGGCGCGGAAGAAGTCGTCCTTGAGGCCGCCGTCGATGATGTCCCACGGCAGCACCGTGTCGCGAGAGCGGTCTCGGAAGACGAAGAAGTCCGCGTCAACGCCTGTCTCGGCGAGCGCCGCGCGCCAGTTGCCGCCGTTGCGCTCCGCCGCTTCGATCACCGGCGCCACGCGCCGGTCGCCGAGCGAAAGCAGCGCCTGGTAGAACGAATGCCGCTCCGACTTGATGTTGAAGTACACGTTGTCGATGTCCGCCATCAGCGCGCGTACGCGCCGAATCTTTCGCTCCACCACGCCGTCATCTTCCATCGGCAACCACTGATAGGCGGTGCCCGGCTTCGGCACGAGCGGATTGACGCTGCCCACGATGCGGCCGACGCGCCCCCGCGGGCGCGCGTGCTTCATCATCACGTCGCGAAGCGCGATCGACAGGTCGCGAATAGCGACGAGATCTTCGTCGGTTTCCGACGGAAGCGCGATCATGAAGTACAGCTTCAGGTTCTCGAATCCGGCGGCAAAGATCATGTCGGCGGCCGCGAGAATCTCGTCGTTGCTGATCGTCTTGTTGATCACTTTGCGCAGGCGGTCGGAACCCGTCTCTGGCGCGATGGTGATCGTCCGCTCGCCGCTCTGCCGCAACAGCCCGAGGATGGTGGGCGTGAGGTCGTCGAGCCGCAGCGACGCCGGGCTGATCGAGTAGCCCATCGCGATGAGGCGCGTGAGAATCTCCTCGATGTCGGGGTGATCGCACAGGGCAATCGAGACGAGCCCGGCGTGGCTCGAATGCCGGCGCGCCTCCTCGGCCAGGCGAAGAATCCGATCCTTGGGAAACGCGCGCACGGGCAGGTAGTTGTACCCGGCCCAGCAGAAACGACACAGGTTGGCGCAGCCGCGGACGACCTCGATCAGGAAGCGCGAGCCGAACTCGGTACCGGGGGTGAAGATCGATGTCGCCGGGGGATCGACCATCTCGGTCGAGCGTACGGCGGCCTTTCGCACCACAGCCGGCGCCCCGCTCTCGGGTCGCGGCACAAACGCCTCGATCGTGCCATCGTCGTGGTGGCGCACGTCATAGAAGGACGGCACGTAGAACCCACGCTCGGTGCACAGGCGCTTGAGGAGATCGTCCCGATCGGAAGCGGCCTTGAACGCGGCTACGAGCGACGGTACGAGCGCCTCGCCTTCACCCGCGGCGATCACGTCGGCAAAGAGCGCCAGCGGTTCGGGGTTCACGAACGTCACGGCGCCACCGATCATCACGAGGGGATCGCGATGGGTGCGCGCGGCGGCGCGCGGCTCGAGCCCGGCCAGCCTCAGCATCGTGAGCACGTTCGTGTAGTCCCACTCGAACGACACCGAGAACGCGAAGACGTCGAAATCGCGAACCAGCGTCTGCGACTCGAGCGTGATGAGGGGCTCGCCGCTCGACCGCTGCTCGGCCAGCTCCGACTTTGGCGGAAGAAACACGCGCTCGCAGACGATGTCGTCCTGATCGTTGAACAGTCGGTACATCGTCTGGAAGCCGAGGTTCGACATCCCGACGAAGTACGTGTTGGGAAACGCGAGGGCTACGCGAAGCCGCCCGCCGTGCGGTTTCGTCACGTAGCCGGCCTCGCTCGCCAGAACGGCGCGCGCGCGCTCCCGCTGCTGATGCCGGGCTTTCATGGGTGGTGACCACCCCGGGCTCTCGCGCGTCGTCGCACTTCGGCGCCGCCGCACTCGCGTGCCAGGGGTGTACCTAGTCTATGCGAGGGACCGATCCCCCCGCCTCAGCTCTGACGACGCAGAAACGCGGGCACGTCGAGAGGCGACGGCGGGTCGAGGCGAGCCTCCGCCGACGCGGCGCTCGGGAACGACAGCTCCAGGGGCGTCCGACGCGCCACCCCGAGAGTGAGGGCCTGGCCGCTGGCGGCATCGCCGGCCGCCTCCAGCGACGGCGCCGGCGCGTCGACCGTGGCTTCGGCACGTGCGAGATGAGCCGTGTAGCTGGTCAGGTCTACCGGCGTCTGCAGCGTCGCGGCCGGCACGTCCCGCACCGCGCCTTGGCGATCGAAGCCGGTCGCAATCACCGTGATCTTGATCCGCCCCTTCAGGTTCGGGTCGATGACGGCGCCGAAGATGATGTTGGCGTCCTCGTGCGCCGACTCCTGGATCACGCACGACGCCTCGTTGACCTCGAGCAGCGACATGTCGGGGCCGCCGGTGACGTTGATGATCACGCCGCGCGCCCCGGTGACCGAGCTGTCCTCGAGGAGCGGACTCGACACGGCCCGCCTTGCGGCCTCCATCGCCCGGTTCTCGCCGTCGGCCACGCCGGTGCCCATCATCGCGACGCCCATCCCCGACATGATCGTCCTGACGTCGGCGAAGTCGAGGTTGATCAACCCGGGCACGAGGATGAGATCCGAGATCCCCTGGATGGCCTGACGCAGCACGTCGTCGGCCATGGCGAAGGCCTCGGTGATCGTCGTCGCGCGCTCGACCACCGCGAGCAGACGTTCGTTGGGAATCGTGATGATCGAATCGACGCAGTCGCACAGCGCCTCGAGGCCCAGGTCGGCGTGGCGCGCGCGTTTCCGGCCCTCGAACTTGAACGGCTTGGTGACGACCCCGATCGTGAGGGCGCCCAGCTCGCTGCCGAGGCTCGCGATGACCGGGGCCGCGCCCGTGCCGGTGCCCCCGCCGAGGCCGGCCGTCACGAAGATCATGTCCGCGCCGGAGAGGGCCTGGATGATGAGGTCGGTGTCTTCGAGCGCGGCCTGCCGCCCGATGGTGGGATCGGCGCCGGCACCCAGCCCCTTCGTCAGCTTCTGTCCGAGCTGGATCTTCTGGGCGGCCTTACTGTTATCGAGTGCCTGCGAATCGGTGTTGGCGACGATCAGTTCGACGCCGCTCAAGCCAACCTCCACCATCCGGTTGACGGCGTTGCCCCCGCCGCCACCCACGCCGATCACCTTGATTTTCGCGCTCCGGCGCGAGTGAGGCTCCAGCGTCAGCCGCAGGTCGTGCGTCTCGCGCCCGTCGAACTTGGTCATTCCCGCCTCCTCAGAAGAAGTCCTTGAAAATTACGCGGAACCTGTCGGCCAAGTCCCCGAGCCGCCACCCGCCGCGTACCTGGTCGGGTTCGCGGTTGCGATGCGCGTAGAGCACCAGCCCGACCGGCGTCGCGAACACGGGGCTGTTTACGTGGTCGGTGAGCCCGCCCACGTCGGTCGGCGCCCCGCGCCGGACGGGCAGGTCGAAGATCTGTTCGCCGATCTCGGGCATCCCCTCGAGCATCGAGCCGCCGCCGGTCAGCACGATGCCCGAATTGATCGACGTCTCGTATCCCGCGCGGCGAATCTCGTCCCAAATCAGATGAAAGATTTCCTCTGCGCGCGGTTGGAGGATTTCGGAGAGGACGCGGCGCGCCATCAGGCGCGGCTTGCGCCCGCCGACGCTCGCCACCTCGATCGTCTCGTCCTCGTCCACCATCGACGAGAGGGCGCAGCCGCTCTTCCGCTTCACCTTCTCGGCGTCGGGTACCGGCGTGCGAAGGCCCACTGCGATGTCGTTCGTGAAGTGATCGCCGGCCACGGCCACGACGCCCGTGTGCCAGAGGCTGCCCTTCTCGAAAATCGCGAGGTCGGCGGTGCCCCCGCCGATGTCCACGAGTGCGACGCCCATGTCCTTCTCGTCCTGCGACACCACCGATTCCGACGCGGCCAGCTGCTCGATGATTGTGTCCGTGACGCTGACGCCGGCGCGATTCACGCACGCCACCAGGTTCTGTGTGGACGAGACGGCGCCGGTCACGATGTGGACGTTCACCTCGAGGCGGGCGCCGGTCATCCCGACCGGATTGGCGATGCCATCCTGTTCGTCCACCACGAAGTCCTGGGGCAGGACGTGCACGATCTCCCGCCCGTTGGGCAGCGTCACCGCCTTGGCGGCGCTGAGCGCGCGCGTCACGTCGTCACGCGTGATCTCGCGGTTCTTGCCCGCCACGGCCACGACGCCCCGGCTGTTGAACCCCTTCACGTGCGGACCCGACAGCGCCAGGTGAACGGAGTCGATTTCGACGCCGGCCATCAGCTCGGCCTCCTCGATCGCCTTCTTGATCGAATCGACCGCAGCGTCCACGTTCACGACGACGCCGCGCTTGACCCCGCGCGACTCGGCGGTGCCCAACCCGACGATGTCGATGGTGCCGTCGTCGTGGGTTTCGCCAACCACCGCGGTGACGCGCGAGGTGCCGACGTCGAGGCCGACTACGTATCGTTCACGTCGCGCCACTATTCCTCCTGACGCGCCTTGCGACTCACCGGCTGCACCTTGCCCTTGCCCTGCGGCCTGACGTACACGCGTTCGTCGAAGCGCATGTCCACGTAGTCGATCAACGCCACGCGTTCGCGCAGCGCCGGCGCGATGTCGAGATACGACTGCAGCCGCTCGGCGAAGCGTTCGTCTCCGAGGCGCAGCAGTGCCGTCTCTTCCTTGAGCAACACCACGGCGTCGCGAGCGTCGGTGACGTCGATCTCGGACACCATCGACGCGAGGGTTGGATGCGGCTGAAGATCGGCGAGGACGCGCACGGCCAGGACCGCTTTCTCGCGATCGATCCGGGAGTCGGCGTCTGGCGAGGTCACGGCCAGGCCGTTGATGATGGGCAGATCGAGGTCGGCGTAATTGGGGCCGAACTCGTCGATGATCTCGCCTCGGTCGTCGACGAGGCTCAGCTCATCGCCGATGCGGGCGATGCCCAGCGGCCGTCGCTCGGAGATGGCGATGGCGACCGTGCCCGGCAGGACGCGGCGCATCACCGCCTCGGCCACCCAGGGCGACCTGAGCAGACGCTGGCGCCACGGCTCGAGGTCCACGGTCGCCATGTTCGATCCGCGCAGCCCCTCCAGGATCGCGATGACTTCACCCGTGGAGACGCGACCGTTGCCGCTGACGTCGAACGTCGTGATCGTCAGCGCGGGCGCGCTGAGCAGCACCCGGGCGCCGCGGTACACGCCGAACAGCACCAGCGCCAGCACGACCGCGAGGCGAGCGGTGCCCCAGGAGACGGCCGGCCATCGCGATCGGCGCGTTGGCGCCACGCGGGCGCGGCGGAATCGCTTGTCGGCCGGCGCGTATACTCGCATCAGCCCTTCCCCCCTTCGGTCCGCAGCGCGTCGATGATCCTCGCCGGCAGCAACCCGATCGAGCCCGCGCCCAACGTGATGACGGCGTCTCCGGATCTGACAACCCTCATGACGGCGGGCACGACCTCGTCGAGATGCCTGGCGACGTACACCGGGCGCCCCGAACCGCGACGCACCGCTTCGGCGAATACGTCGATGGTGATTCCGGGAATGGGGTCCTCGCCGGCGGCGTAGATGTCGGTGAGGATGATCTCGTCTGCATCCTGAAGCGCGGGGCCGAACGAATCCATCAACCGCGCGGTGCGCGAATAGCGGTGCGGCTGAAAGGCCACCACGAGGCGACGTCCGAGCGAGGCGCGGGCGGCCGACAGTACGGCGGCGATCTCGGTTGGATGGTGGCCGTAGTCGTCGATGACGAGCACGCCGCCCGCCTCGCCGTGCCGCTCGAAGCGCCGCTCGGCGCCCCGGAAGTCATCGAGCGCTGACGCGACCGTGTCGAAGTCGATGCCGAGGCGATCGGCCACCGCCACCGCCGCCAGCGCGTTCTGCAGGTTGTGCCGGCCGGGGATCGACAGTTGCAGCGGCCCGAGACGCTCCCGACGCGAGCCTGCGCCCCGCCACACGACGCACCGCGCGCCGAACGCCCCGATCTCGACGTCGGTCCCGCGGACGACGAGGCTCACCGACGGGTCCTCGGTCAGACCGTAGGCCACGACGCGGCGCGTGACGCGAGGCAGCACCTCGGCCAAGCCCGGGTCGTCCGCGCACGCGACGACGGCACCGTAGAACGGGGTCTTGTTGGCGAAATCGACGAAGGCCTGCTGCAAGTCCGAGAATCCTCCGTAACTCTCCATGTGCTCGTGGTCCACGTTGGTCAGCACCGCGATGGTCGGCCAGAGCATGAGGAACGACCGATCGCTTTCATCCGCCTCCGCCACCAGATACTCGCCCCGGCCGAGCCTCGCGTTGCTGCCGAACGCGCTGAGCCGGCCGCCTATCACCGCCGTCGGATCGACGCCCGCACGTTCGAGCACGACCGCGATCATCGAGGTCGTCGTCGTCTTGCCATGCGAGCCGGCGACCGCGATCGCGAATCGCAGCCGCATCAGCTCGGCCAGCATCTCGGCCCGCGGAATGACCGGGATGCCGCGTCGCGCCGCTTCGACGATCTCCGGGTTCGACGCCCGTACCGCCGACGTGAACACGACCACGTCCGCGGCCGCCACATGCGCGGCGTCGTGGCCCTCGTGCACCCGGACGCCGCACACCGTCGCCAGCCGGCGTGTCGACTCCGACTGATGCGCGTCGGATCCACTGACCTCGAACCCGAGGTTGGCCAGCAGCTCGGCGATGCCGCTCATGCCGATCCCGCCGATGCCGACGAAGTGAATCCGCTTCGTGCGCCCGAGCATCCCCGCGCGCCTTACCCACCATGCGTGGACAGGCCCTCGAGGCGCGCCCCACGCGGTCCCGCCAGCTCGAGCAGGCGATCGACGATTACCTTCGCGGCATCCGGCTTCGCCAGCCGACTCACCGCCGCGCCGATGCGCGCCCGAGCCGACGGGTCGCCGGCCAGCGCCGCAATCCGCGCCGCCAACCCCTCGGCGGTCAGCGCACGCTGCTCGATCATTGCCGCGGCGCCCTGTCGCACCAGCGCCTCGGCGTTGCGGCGCTGGTGATCGTCGGTGGCGGTCGGCAGCGGAATCAGGATCGACGCGCGGCCCGCGGCGGCCAGCTCCGCCAGCGTGGTTGCGCCGGCGCGACACACCACGAGGTCGGCCGCCTTCATCTCGCGGTCGATGGCGTACAGAAACGGCTCCACGCGGGCTTCGATGCCCGCTTGCCGGTATCCGTCGCGGACCATGTCCACGTCCCGCTCTCCCGTCTGGTGCGTGATCGCCAGGCCTGGTGCGACGGCTGCCAGCCGCGGCGCCGCCGCCACCATGGCCACGTTGATCGCGTGTGCGCCCTGAGACCCGCCAAAAACTAGAACCCTGGCCGCTCCCGGCGGCCGCGTTTCGACGTCATGCCCACCTCCAAAGAACTCGGGCCGCACGGGGTTCCCGGCCACGAACGCCCGGCGCCCGAAAAACGGCACGCTTTCGTCGTACGTCACTGCGGCGGCCTGCACCACCCGCGCAAGCAGCCGGTTGGTCAAGCCAGGCACCGCGTTCTGCTCGAGCAGCAGCGTCGGCACGCCGCGTGCCGCTGCCAGCAACACGACGGGGCCGGAGCTGTACCCGCCGACGCCGACGACCACCGAGGGTCGGCGTGACGACAGTACCCGCCACGCGTCGATCGCGCTCGCCGGAAGCAGCGCGAGCCCTCTCGCCAGCGCGATCGGCGACTTGCCCTTCAGCCCGGCGCTCCGAATCGTGTCGAGCGCAAAGCCCTCGCGCGGAATCACGCGGGCCTCGATCCCCGCCAGCGTGCCGACAAAGCTGACGGCTGCCCCGGGCACGCGCGCGATCACCTCGCGCGCCACGGCAATCCCCGGATAGAGATGCCCGCCCGTTCCGCCGCCGGCGATCAACACAGACAAACTCACTTACGCTCCCTGGCAGAGGTGCGATGGTGCACGATTCGCACCTTCGCACCATCGCACCGCCGCACCCACATGTCCATGTCATGCGTCCACAGATTCGTGCTGAGAGATATTCAGGAGCACGCCCATGCCGAGCAGGTTGATGAGCAGCGACGACCCGCCGGCGCTGACGAGCGGCAGCGGAATGCCCTTGGTCGGCAGCAGCCCCAGCACGACGCTGATGTTGATGAAGCCCTGCACGGCAATCATCGTCGTCAGGCCGAGCGCGATGAACGCGCCGAAGCGGTCCTCGGCCCGGATCGAAATGCGGAGACCGCGCCACGCGATGACGCAGAAGCAGATGAGGATCGCAGTGGCGCCGACGAGCCCGAGCTCCTCCCCGATGACGGCGTAGATAAAGTCGGTGTGGGGCTCGGGCAGGTAGAACAGCTTCTGCGTACCGCCCATCAGGCCTCGACCGAACACGCCGCCGGCGCCCACGGCGATCAGGGACTGGATGATCTGAAAACCATCGCCGAGCGGATCGGCCCAGGGGTCCCAGAAGGCCAGCAGTCGCCTGCGCCGGTACGACGCGCTGACGAGCACGACGTAGATTGCCGGAAGCGACACCAGGATCAGGCCGACGAAGTACCGGTAGGGCAGCCCCGCGGCAAATACCATCATGGCCACGATCACGACGAGCGACATCGACGTGCCGAAGTCGGGCTGCAGCAGGATCAGCCCGACGACCAGCCCGACCACCAGCGCGATCGGCAGCAGCGAGTAGGACGGGTCGTCGATGCGGTGCATGCGGCGCTCGAGGATCAGCCCGGTGAAGAGGACGCACGCCACCTTGGCCAGCTCCGACGGCTGCACGCCGAGCCCCCCGATGCCGAACCACCGATGGGTTCCGTTGACCGCCGGGCCGAAGAGCACCGCGACCAGCATCACCGTCACGGCGCCCACCACGCCCCAGATGAACGCCTCATTGCGATAGGTGCGGTAGTCGATCCGCATGGCCACCGCGAGAACGGCCAGGCCGAGGATCGTCCACAGCACCTGTTTCGTCAGGAAGAAATACGGCTGCTGGAAGCGGTCGAGCGCGACGACCGCCGACGCGCTGTACACCATCACGACGCTGGCGCACACGAGCAGCAGCGTGGCCGTGAAGAGGACCCTGTCGTATTTCAGCTTGCGAGCCATTAAAGATGTGCCCCCGAACGCCCGAAAACACCTGTGCGCGAGATTGCCGCACGCGCGACCCGTCGATCCGCTAAGATCGGCGGCTCGCACGGCGAGCGGTCAGCAGTCATCAGCCGGCTCGTGGAATGGGACACCCACCTCTCGATCCGGGGTAGATCGAGTTCCCAGCGGCAGGTTCCCACACGCCCGTGTCGGCTGACGACAGCTCACCGCTCGCGCGCCTGCAAGCGCGCCACCTCCTCCTTGAACACCTGTCCACGATCCGCGTAGTCGCGGAACCAATCGAAGCTCGAACACGCCGGCGCGAGCAGCACCACGCCGTCGGGTCGAGCCGCCTCGAACGCCTGTTCGACCGCCTCCTGCATGGACACCGCCACGCGTACGGGCACCGCCCCCGCAAGCGCCTCCTGCACCAGCGCCGCCGACTCGCCGATGGCGATCGCGGCCCGCCCGTGACGCACGAGCGGATCGCGCAGGTCCCGCAGGTCGCCCCCCTTGAATCGTCCGCCGACGATGGCGACAACGCCGTGATCGAAGCTCTCGATCGAGCGCCGTGCCGCCTCGACGTTGGTCGCCTTCGAGTCGTTGACGAACCGCACGTGTCCGATCCGTCCCACAGGCTCCATTGCATGCGGGACGCCCTGGAAGCCGCGCAGCCCGTCCTCGATGGCGCGCGCCCCGGCGCCGGCGAGGCCCGCGACGGCCGAGGCCGCCAGTACGTTGCTCAGCATGTGGCGCCCGGTCAGCTCGACCGCCGCCAGCGGTGCGAGCCGCTCGACGTCCGTGCCCGTTCGCCGCACGATCCAGTCGCCGTCCACGACAACACCCTCGTCGAGAACGCCCGCGAGCGAGAATGAGACGCGGCGTGCCGCGGTGGCCGCGCCTTCGGCAACGACCACCGGATCATCAGCGTTCAGTACGGCCCAATCGTTTTCGGTCTGATGCGCGAAGATCCGCGCCTTGGCCGATCGGTACGCCTCGAGGGTCGGATGCCGATCGAGGTGGTCGGCCGAAAAGTTCAGCCAGACGGCGACCCACGGCCGGAACGACGTGGTGGTTTCCAGTTGAAAGCTGCTGACCTCGACCACGTGGATCGTCTCCGGCGTGGATCGATCGACCTGCGCGCTGAGCGGCGTGCCGATGTTCCCGCCGACCAGCACGTCTGCGCCGGTCGCCGCCAGCATGCGTCCGATGAGCGTCGTCGTCGTCGACTTCCCTTTCGTCCCGGTCACGGCGATCACGCGTCCGCTGGTCCAGCGCCACGCGAACTCGAGCTCGCCGATGATCTCCACGCCTCGCCGCCGGGCCAGGTCGAACACCGGAAGGTCGATCGGCACGCCGGGGCTCGTCACGACCAGGTCGGCGTCCTCGATCGTGGCCGCCTGGTGACCGCCGAGTTCGAGCGCCACGCCGGCGGCGCGCACGCGATCGTCGCCGTCGAACCGGTCGCGCGCTTCGGTCAGCGTCACGCGTGCCCCCCGTCGTGCGGCCAGCTCCGCGGCTGCGATGCCGCTTCGGGCCGCGCCCACGACCACCACCTGCCGCCCACGAATCGAAAACGCATGTCCATCCACGCCATCACCGCAGCTTCAGCGTGGTCAGGCTGAACAGCGCGAAGATGACCGCGATGATCAGGAACCGCGCGATCACTTTCGGCTCGCTCCAGCCGATGAGTTCGAAGTGGTGGTGGATCGGCGCCATGCGGAACACGCGCTGACCCGTGAGCTTGAACGAGGCGACCTGGATGATCACCGAGCCGGCTTCCATGACGAACACGCCGCCGACGATCGGCAGCAGCAGCTCCTGCTTGATGAGGATCGCGACCGTGCCCAACGCGCCGCCGAGCGCAAGCGATCCCACGTCGCCCATGAAGATGTCCGCGGGATACGAGTTGTACCAGAGGAACCCCAGGCTGGCGCCGACGAGCGCGCCGCAGAACACGGTGAGTTCGCCGGCCGGCGCGAACCGCACGAGCAACAGGTACTGCGCGAGCACGGCGTGACCGGTGACGTAGGCGAGCGCCGTGTAGGCGGCGGCCGACACGGCGAACGTGCTGATGGCCAGGCCGTCGAGTCCGTCGGTCAGGTTGACCGCGTTGGTGGCACCGACGAGGACCAGCACGGCGAAGGCCACGTACGACCACCCGAGGTCGGGGATCAGGTTCTTGAAGAACGGGAAGATGAGCCGCGTGTTGTACAGGTTGTGCGACGCCAGCCACATCAGGGCGAGGCCGACGCCGATGCCGATCAAGATCTGCAGCCCCATCTTGTAGCGTGGAATCAGACCGTGGTGCGACCGGCGGACGATCTTGAGGTAGTCGTCCATGAGCCCGACCGCTCCGAACCCCATCGTCGAGGCGACTGCGATCCAGACGTACGCGTTGGTCAGGTCGGCCCACAGCAGCGTCGGCGTGATGGCCGACGCCAGAATGAGGAGCCCGCCCATCGTGGGCGTGCCCGCCTTCGCGCGATGCGATTCGGGCCCCTCCTGCCGGATCACCTGACCGATCTGGAAATCGCGCAGCTTGCGGATCATCCACGGACCGAGCAAGAGGCTCAGGAGAAGGGCCGTCAGGCTGGCCGCCGCCGTCCTGAAGGTGATGTATCGCGTCACGTTGAACACCGTGTAGGAGGTGTGCAGCGGATAAAGGAGGTAGTAGAGCATCAGGCGAAGTCCGCCGAGATACGGTCTGCGACGACATCGCATCGCGTGCCGCGAGAGCCCTTGACTAGCACCAGATCGCCCGAACGCACTGCAGCCGCGACCATCGACGCCGCTGCCTCGCTCGTATCAGTCCACGTGACCGAGGCCGCGGGCATTCCTGCCGCCACCGCCGCCCGCGCGAGGGCCTTTGCCGGCTTTCCACCGACGACGAACAAGAGTCCGAGATCGACGGCGGCCGCCGCGCGCCCGCAGTCCTCGTGCAGCGCGTCCGCGTGCGCGCCCAGTTCCAGCATCTCGCCCAGCACCGCGACCTTCCGGGCCGCGCGTGTTTCGCGTCCGATCACGTCGAGCGCGTTCCTGAGCGCCGAGGGACTCGAGTTGTAGGAGTCGTCTATAAGGGTGACGCCCGCGCGCAGCCGACGCACCACGCCTCGCCGGTCCGCGGGTTTCAGTGTGGCGGCGCGTTCGACCACGGTGGACAGCGGGATGCCGAAGTCGAGCGCCACTGCCGTCGCCGCCAGGACGTTTGAGAGGTTGCCGCGCCCGATGAGCGGGGTCTCGAGCACAGCGTCGCCCGCCGGCGTGGCGACACGGGCTCGCGTGCCCTCGATGCCGCGGTCCTCGATATCGCGCGCACGCACGATCGCACCCGGATGCTCGCCGAATGTCACCGTGCGGCCTGCGAAGCGCCCGACCCGCGTCATGACGCGCGGATCGTCGGCATTGCACACGAGCACGTCCTGCGGCCCGGCGCCCTCGAGGATCTCGGCCTTGGCGTCGGCGATCGCGTCGGACGAGGCGAAGTGGCCGAGGTGCGCGTCGCCGACATTGGTCCAGACGCGGACGTCCGGATCGGCGATGGCCACGAGCGTGCTGATTTCCCCGGCGTGATTCATCCCCAGTTCCATCACGGCCACGTCCGGTCCCTCGCGCAGCTGCAGCAACGACAGCGGCAGGCCGATGTGGTTGTTCAAGTTCCCCTTGTTCTTCACCACGACGAAACCAGTCGAGAGAAAGTCCGCGATCGTGTCCTTCGTCGTCGTCTTGCCGGCGCTGCCGGTGATCGCCACGACCTTCGTGCCGGCGGCGACCCGAACGGCGCGCGCGAGGTCCTGCAACGCACGGGTCGTGTCGTCCACTTCGACGATCGCCGCACCCGCGACGCCAGCGTCCCGCCCGTCCTCAAGAGACTGGACGAGCGCACCGCAGGCCCCCCGAAGCCCAATCGCCTCGCCGACGAATGCCTGGCCGTCAAACCGCGGCCCCCGCAGGGCGATGAAGAAATCGCCCGGCTCGACGGCGCGCGAGTCGGTCACGACCTTCCCGATCTCGCGATCGGGATCTCCCGCGGCGATGCGCCCGCCCACGGCCTTCGCCAGCCAACCGACGGTCAGACGAACGCCGCTCACCCGACACGCGACTTCACCCGGCGCGCCTCCAGCCCCTCGCGTGCGACGACCACGTCGTCGAACGGCAACACGCGACCTGCGATTTCCTGATACTTCTCGTGTCCCTTGCCCGCGATCAGCACGACATCGCCGCTCTCGGCGTGGCTCGTGGCCCAGGCGATCGCGTCGCGCCGATCCGTAATGACGACCACCTCGGCGGTACCCGGCCGCGTCGCGGGCTCGGCGCCTCGCCTGACCTCGTCGATGATTCGCTCCGGGTCCTCGCCACGCGGATTGTCGGACGTGATCACGACGACGTCGCTCAGCCGGGCGGCGACCAGGCCCATCAACGGCCGCTTCGTCGTGTCGCGCTCGCCGCCCGCGCCGAACACCGTGATCAGCCGTCGAGGCGCGAGCGATCGCGCCGTCTCGAGGAGGTTTCGAAGCGCGTCGTCTGTGTGGGCGTAGTCCACGACCACCGTGATGTCGTCCCAGGAGGAAGAGACGACCTCGAAGCGACCAGGAACCCCCGAGAGTCCCTCCACGCCCTCTTCGATCGCCTTGACCGGTACGCCGAGGGCGGCCGTCGCTCCCGACGCCGCGAGGATGTTGTAGACGTTCGGCTTGCCGACGAGCTTCGACTTTACGTGCAGAACACCCTGCGGCAGGCGCGCGTCGAACTCCAGCCCCTGCAGCGTGAACGACAGCGGGCCGGGCGTGATGTCGGCCTCCTTGCTCACCGCATACGTCACGGGCCGGCGGGCGGTTGCGACAAGCGCGACCGCACGGGGGTCGTCGGCGTTGATGATGGCCGGGGCGTCGGGCGGCAGCATCTCGAACAGCCGTCGCTTGGCCGCAAAGTAGCTCTCCATGTCCTTGTGAAAATCGAGGTGGTCACGCGTGAGGTTCGTGAAGACCCCCGCAGCAAAGTGAATTCCATCGGTCCGACGCATCGTGAGGGCGTGCGACGACACCTCCATCACGCAGGCCTTGCACCCGGCGTCCACCATCTGCCGCATGAGGGCGTGCACGTCCGGCGCCTCGGGCGTCGTCCGCGTGGCGGCCACGTCGTGATCGCCGATGCGATAGGTCACCGTGCCCATGAGGCCGCAGCGGATCCCCGCGGCCTCGAAAATCGACTGCGCCACGTAGCTCGTCGTCGTCTTGCCATTGGTACCTGTGACGCCGACCACCTGCATCTCGCGGCTGGGATGGCCGAAGAACTCCGCCGAGAGGAGCGCGAGCGCGAGGCGCGCATCAGCGACTTCGATCCATGGCGCATCGACGCCGCCAGGATTCGGACGCTCGGCAACAACGGCAATCGCGCCCGAGGCCACCGCCTGTGCGACAAACGCCACGCCGTCGGCTTTCTGTCCTGACAGTGCAACAAATACCGAGCCCGGCCGAGCTGCGCGCGAATCGTGAACGACGCCCGTGCACGGCGCGTCGAGCGCAGCACGAGCGGCGGGCACCACGGGCGGCGGCTGAGTGGCCGGCCACGCCCGCGCGAGCGCGTCGAGCAAGACCCTCGCCGTCATGGCTCGACGTCCGCCACGGCCGCCAGGGTCGGCAGCCGTTCGAGCCAGAGGACGGCGGAGTTGCCCGTGCCTTCGATCGGCGTACCAGGCGCGGGCCGCTGCGCGGTGACGATGCCCAGGCCGTTGAGGTGTCCGGTCACGCCCAGCCGGGCCAGCACGCGCAGCGCCTCGCGCGCGCCGAGGCCTCGCACGTCCGGGAACACGTTGTCGGACTCCTGGGCGGGATCGACGGGTGGAGGGACGCTCGAGTAGGTGTCCACGGCCGGCGTCGCCCGCTTGGGCCCATCGGTGGTGTTGTGACGAACGACGAGAATCGGCGGCGTCGGATTGACCGTCGGCGCGATGCCGTATTGCCGCATCGCGGCCTCGGCAATGCGCTTGAACACCGGCGCCGCCGCCACGCCACCGGTGTGACCCTTGGCGCGCGGCGAGTCGAGAACGACGACGATCGTGAACGCAGGCGCGCGCGACGGCACGAAGCCGACAAACGAGGCGTTGTACACGGACGTGGAGTAGGCGCCGTTGATCAGCTTCGCCGCCGTGCCGGTCTTGCCCGCGATCGTGTAGCCCGGCATCCGCGCCGCCGTTGCGGTGCCGCGCTCGACCACCTGCTCCATGATGCCGGTGAGCTCGGTCGCCACCGCCTGCTCGATGGCGCGGCGCACCACCTTGCGCGGTACCGGCATCCGTCGGCCCCCCTTGATCACGGCGCGGACGACGCGAGGCTGAATCAGCTCGCCACCGTTGGCGATCGCGCTCACCGCCGCCGCCATCTGCAGCGGCGTCACGCCGACCTGATAGCCCATGGCCATCGATGCGAGCGCGCTGTCGTTTTGCTTGGAGGGATCCCAGAGAATCCCGGCGCTCTCGCCAGGGAAATCAGGCGACGAGGGCTTACCGAAGCCAAACCGCGTGGCGTAGATGCCCAAGCGCTCGGCCCCGAGCCGGAGGCCGATCTTGATCGCACCGACGTTGCTCGACTTCACGATCACGTCCGTGAACTTCAGGATGCCGTAGTCGTGCGTATCGTGCACCACGCGCTTCCCGATATGGATGAGGCCGCCCCGCACGTCGATCTCATCTTCCGGCCGAACGAGGCGCTGCTCGAGGGCGGCCGACGCCGTCACGATCTTGAAGGTCGAACCCGGCTCGTAGAGATCCTGGACGGCTCGGTTGCGGCGAAGGAACTGGTCTGTCGCCGCGAAGGTGTTGGGGTTGAACGTTGGCCAGTTGGCGAGCGCGAGGATTTCACCGGTCGCCGGGTCCATGATGATGGCGGTGCCCCCGGCGGCGCGGTTCTCTTCGACGCCCGCGCGCAGCTCACGCTCGGCGATGTGCTGCAGGTATTGATCGATCGTCAGCCAGAGCGTGGCGCCGGCCGTGGACGACTTTTCGATTCGGGTGAACGCGTGGCGCTTGGCGTCGATCTGGATGAGAACCTTGCCAGCCTCGCCCTTGAGCAGCTTGTCGTGGGTGGACTCGATGCCGGCGAGCCCTTCGTTGTCGACGCCAACGTAGCCCAGCAGGTGCGAGGCCAGCTCGCGGTTCGGATAGAACCGCCGGCTCTCCTTGACGAAGCCCACGCCTTCGAGCTGCAGCGCCGCCACGCGCTGCGCCTGCTCAGGCGTCACCTGCCGGCGCACGTACGCAAAGGCCTTCCCGCGGCGAATGCGATTGGCCAGTGCCTCGCGCTCGGCGGCCGTGCAGTCGTCGAGCGCCCGGCACAGGCTCACGGCGGCCGTGTTGGCGTCGCCGATCTCGGTGGGCACGGCGTAGATCGAGTCGGCGTCCACGCTGAAAGCCAGCCGGTGGCCGTTGCGGTCGAGGATGTCGCCGCGGCTGGCGGCGGCTGGCAGCGTACGTGAACTCTGGCGCTCACCCCGGGCCGCCAGGTCAGCGTGACGGGCGATCTGGAGATAGGCGAGACGCGCTTCGATCGCGGCCGACCAGGCCAACAGCCCGACGGCCGCGACCAGTACGCGACGCTTCAGGGTGGTTCGCCAGGCAGTGGCGGGCGTGTCAACCACGGATGGGTTCCTTCCCTACTGGCGGGCGACGAGCGACGTCGGCGGCGGCGGCGTCTGCGTGACGCGCTGAATCACCGTGGCGTCGGTGGCATCGGGCGGAACCATCCGGAGCTGCTCGATTGCGATCTTCTCGATGCGCGCCGGTGACTGCAGGGTGTCGATCTCGAGGTCGAGGTGCCGGCCGATTTCCTCCTCGGCCGCGAGCTCACGTTGCATCTGCTCGATCTGGTATCCGTGGCGCAGCAATTCGAAGTGCTGCCACGCCGAGAAGAGAAGCACGGCGACGAGAAACACCCCGGCCCCCACCGATCGCCAGAGCTCGAGATGCCGCTCACGATCGACTTCACGCACGATCGGGTTGTTGCGCACATCCTTGCGGAGGGCGTATTCGAATTCGCGGCTCATGCAGATCCCCGTCCGGTCTGTTCCGCCGCGCGAAGCTTGGCGCTCCGAGCGCGCGGATTGCGTGTCAGTTCGGCCTCGCTGGGCACGATGGGCCGTTTGGTTCGAATCCTCAGGCCGGTCCCCTCGGCCTGCAGCGCCCGCAACGAGTGCTTCACGATCCGATCCTCCAGGGAATGGAACGTGATCGCGACCATGCGCCCGCCGGCCTCGAGCCGGCGTGCGACCTCTCCCAGAAACCCGTCAAGCCCGGTGAGCTCACCGTTCACCCAGATCCGAATCGCCTGGAACGTGCGCGTTGCCGGATCGATCCGCGAATAGCCGGTGCGCGGGGTCGCCCGCCTGACGATGTCGGCAAGCCGAGCGGTCGTGGTGATCGGCTCGTGCTGCCGAGCGGCGACGATCGCGCGCGCGATGCGTCGCGAGCGGCGCTCCTCGCCGAACTCGTAGATCACGTCGGCGAGCGCACGTTCGTCGGCGTCGCGAATCGACTCGGCGGCGGTCGGTCCCGTCGTCGTGTCCATGCGCATGTCGAGCGGCCCGTCCTGTCGAAAGCTGAACCCGCGGCCGGGCGAGTCGAGCTGCAGCGAGGACACCCCGAGATCCGCGAGTACGCCATTCACGGACGTCACGCCCCGCTCGTCGAGCACGGCTCCGAAGCGGCGGAAGTCCGCATGCACCAGCTCGACCCGATCGCCGAAGCCGCGCAGCTCGACCCGCGCGCGATCGAGCGCCTCCGGGTCGCGGTCCAGACCGATCAGCCGCGACGCCCCCGCCTCGAGCAACGCCCGCGCGTGGCCGCCGAGACCCACCGTGCAGTCGACGAAGACGCCGCCACGCGAGGGATCGAGATGCTCCAGCACCTCGGCGACCATGACCGGTTCGTGGAGAGGGCTCACGGCTCATGGCTCAAGACGGCTCATATCCCGTGCTCCGAGAGCTTGATGCCATCCTCGTCGGTCCACGGCTCGCGATGCAGCTTCTGCACGAAGCGCTCTTCGTTCCAGACCTCGAGGTAGTCGATGCGCCCGAAGACGCGGACATCGCCGACAATCGACGCGCTCTCCCGCAGCAACGGCGGCACGACGATACGACCCTGACTGTCGAGCTCGCTGCCCTGGCCAAAGTAGTTGACTCGGTCGAGAAAC
>Ga0210380_10000346_pt1 | contig 21602 bp, 27 predicted proteins | sample PLM4_5_coexredo_FD_155476 | JGI IMG/M metagenome (GOLD analysis project Ga0210380, IMG submission 155476) | Groundwater sediment microbial communities from an aquifer in East River, Colorado, USA - PLM4_5_coex redo | ecosystem: Environmental > Terrestrial > Soil > Riparian zone | place: USA... | reverse complement strand
TACCGGTATGCAAACTATGCATAAAACCGCCCATTTGGGCGTGTTTTCCGCGAAAACGTTTGTCGGGGCGGGGACCGGTCCCCCGAGGATTCACCCCGAGCGCGCGACGTCCCCCCCCCTACCAGACGGCCCACGCGCCCCCAGGAACGACGCGCGGCGCCCGTTGTTGAGCGTTCCCCGCGCCAGAGTGTGACGTCGTAAAACGGGCCCCTGGCGGTTCGATACATATACACGGGTTGCATACTCAACCCCGCCCACGCGCGCGGGCGATCCGCTCGCGGGTGTACTTTTTTCGGTCGCGTAACGCGCCGCTTGGAAAATGCGCGCGGTCGAACCCGACGAAATCCGCCAGGGTGTGTTGCACGGGGGAACTGGTCGACAGGACCGACCGACACGCCGCGACGACCGCGGCCCGGTTGAACTCGAGGAGTTCCGCCCGCGTCGGGAACCCGTTATCGATCCAGGCGGGGGCGCGCATGTCACAATCCCGCCGACGTTTTCCGGGTGTGACACGCGGAGCAGAGCGTTTGCCAGTTCCCGAGTTCGTCCCAAAACAACCCGCGATCCCCACGGTGGGGGACGACGTGATCGACATGGGCGCCGAGCGTCACGCGCCGAGCGTCGAAGCATTGCGACATGATCGGCGCCTGGTCGCCTGGCCGCATCCCACAAAGCGGGAACCGGGCGCGGAACAGCGCGGCGCGGCGGGCCCACCGATTTCCATACCCGCGCGCCTGGCGCGACCCGCGGACCTGGTCGACGGCGCGGGCGTGCGTCGAGCAGCGCGCCCCGCGGTCGAGGATCGTTCCACACCCGGGCTCGTCGCAATACTTCATTTCACGCGGCCCACTTCAATTCATGGTCGTCGAACATCCCGGGCGGGGGTTTGGGTAATCGGTTGTGGTACCGCTCGTGGCATTCTTCGCAGAGCGGGATCAGGGTGTGCCAGTCCTCGCGAAACGGTACGTCGCTGTAGTTGCGATGGTGCATTTCGACCGGCCCGTGATGATTCGTGTTCATGAGACAGCGGTATCCCCAATCCTTCCGAGCGGCCGCGGCGATCGCGCGGAATTCCGGGGTCGCGGTGTACTCCGCATAGGTTCCAGGCCAGAACCCACGACGACGGGGCGCCGCGGCTTCTGGCGCGAATGGGATCACACGGGCCGTGATTGGTATCACGGGCGGGGGGTCGTCGACGGGGAGCGGGGGTGTGTTGATGAGAGCATAAACTTTCGGACGCGGCGCGACGTCCGCCGTGATCACATGACGTACGCGCCCGTCGTCGTAAATTTCGATCTTCAAATCGGCCGTCGCCGTGTTTCTCACGGGGTCGATCCCTTCCATGTCCCACCCGCCAAACCTCGCGGGTATTTGCTCCCCTCGTCGGATCCTTAGCGTTTGTTTCGGTGTCGGAATGACCATCTTGTTATGCTCCCTTCGGATCGGGCGCGGCGCGGTCGATCAGGTCCAGGATCCGATTCACGACCGCGGTCGTGTTGGGCGTCGCGACGACCCCTAAACGGAGTTCCAGCGTCCGATCGTCGACGGCCGTCAACCGGACCATATGCGTCACCGCGGCGGGGATTTCCGCCCCCGTCGGGACGTAATAAATTTTCATCACGTACTGCTGTACCGTCGGGTTTTCCGCCAGGTATTTGTCGAGCGTTTCCTGTACGTCGATTTCGTGTGTCGGTCGGTCCATTGTTTTACTCCCGGATTAGTTGAATGTCGCTCACGTTCCCGCATTTCCGACACACGGCGCGCCGCGCGATATAGGCGCCGCACTGTACGCAATGGGCGCGGCCGTCGCCCGCCCATGTCCCGACCTGGCAACGGTGACGGTACGGGGTCCGACCGTCGCGGCGCCGCGCGAACAGCCCGCCGCAATGGGGACACACGACCCGCGCGATCGGGCCCGTCACCGCCAGGCCCACACGACGATCCACGCGAGCCCGCCGACGACCCCGACGGGGATCGCGATCAGGATCAACGCGAGCGTCATCGCGACGACCTGGTACCCGATCCAGGCGATCACTTTGTCCGCGGTCTGGAACCGTCGTTTCCATGTCGTCATCCTAAAAACCCCTCGATTTCTTCGGACGGGAACAGATCCGCGGGATCGTCGACGGCCGCGCGCGTCGTCGGCGGGTTCCCGAGCGCGAACACGGTCAGCGGGAGATCGACGTCGAGGAACCGCGCGAAGTACCAGAGCGCGCCGCGTACCGCGTCGTCGTCGCTCGCGAATGAACCCGCGCGCTTGATTTCATCGATCGCGGTCTGCTCGTCGGCCGACCAGGTCAGGACCATAGGTTCCCCCGTTACACTTCGCGGATCGTGATCCCGTACAACGCTTCGACGATCCGTTTTCGCAACCGGTACGCGGTCGTTTTCGTCGGCCCGGTTTTCGTATCTTCGATCACGACTTCCCCCGTGAACGTGTCGACGTACCGGAAGTCGGCCCGGTACCGCCCGACGTCGACGCGCCGCCCGTCGGGGCGCCAGAGTTCGACGACCAGGATCGGGAATTCGGGCTGTAATTCCAGGTCGCGGATCGCCCCCGCGGTCTGGAGTAGCTTCAACCGTTCGTACCGCCGCGCTTCCTTCCGCGAGTCGAACCGGACCCCGTCGACCAGGGTTTTGACCGCGTGGTATTTGTTCGCGCGGAGCGGCGCGACCTGGTCGTCGCGACCATACGCGCGCGTCCAGGCGTCGCGGTCGGTCGACGTCACGGGTTCCCGTTCCCTTCGTACGCGCGCCGCGATCGGTCCTGGACGACGAGCTGCTCGACGGCGATCACTAAGCGTTCGAACGCTTGCGACGCGTTCCATAGGCGGTGCGCATGTCGACGGGCGTCGAGCGCGACGCGGCCGACGGTGTTCGGCGCGTCGCCGAGCGTGTCCAGGAAATGCGCGGCCGCGCGGAGATCTTCCAGGACCAGGGACGCGATCGGGTTCGGGAGTAACGGCGCGGTCATTGTCGCCACTGTCCCGAGGTCGCGAGCGGCGCCAGGATGAAATCGGACGACGTCGCTTCGCGGAACACGACGTTGTCGACCGTGATCTGAATCGACAGGAACGGATAGATCACCGCGTACGAATAGGAAATCGGGGTCGCTTCCAGGGACAGAAAAACCGAGTCACCCGAAATCGTGAACGTCTGAAAATACGGGAGCGACGTCACGACTTGCCCGAGCCCGTCGACGGGCGTCGAGTACCGGATCCGTACGCTCGACGGGTTCCCCTGCGCGCGGAACTGGATCGTATGTTTCACGACGACGGGCGCGGGGTTCGGGATCGGGGTCGGGTCATTCGGGAGATTGATCACGGTCGTCGGTCGACACGCGATCGCGGTCAGCGCGATCACGGTCAACAGCCAGATCCGCCAGGTCAGATTTCGCACCAGGAACCCCCTTCCACAGTTTTTCCACAGCGTTTTCCACAGCCTAATTACTTGCGGGTGTTGGGCCCACCCGGATTTTGCGGCCGAAATTGGGATCCCGCTTTCTTGTTTTGGTTTTTGTTTTGTCTTGTCTTGTACTGTGGCGATACAAAATCCGCACAACCCGCGCAGAATTAGGCGCGCGCTCATTTGTCGCCGCCTGTCCAGTCGATCGGGAGTTGTCCCGAGCGCGCCAGGCGCCGCGCGTATTGATCGCCGCGCCGTTCCATCGCGGGGATCCAGAGCCCGCGGTACAGATCCCACGCGTCGCGCCGGAAATGTCCCGAGCGGGTACAGACGTCCACGAGCGTCGTAAATTGATCGGCGGGTAACATGCTCGCGGCGACCAGGTCGTCGACGGGGAACGGCGCGCCCGTTGAATCGACCCCCTGACCCGGTCGGCGCCCATGTCGCGCGACGTGACACCACAGCCCGACGAGCCCGCCGAATCCCGCGGGCCCGAGCGCGCGCACGACGGCGCGGACCTTCGGATCGTCGGGCGCGTCCGCGTCCAGTTGAAACCATTTCATACGCGACCCCTGGATCGCCGACGGGTCAGCGTCGACGCGTGCGGGCGGGGGTGATTGGGGGGAGCGTCGCTTTTGCGGCGCGGAGTCGCGGCAAGGTCGCGGCGAATCCATGCGGGCGCCGCGGTTTTTCGGCGCGCGGCCGTTTCAGATCCGCGAGCACATCCTCACGGCGCCAGCGGTACGGGTACTTATCCCACGGGCGCGGGGCGAACGTCCCTTGTTGGACCTGGCGCCGGATCGTCGACTGTGACAGGCGATAGATCGGCGCCAGCTCGTTGAGCGTCAGGATCACGGGGAGAGCGTCAAGATCGGACACGGGTAGAGTCGACGGTTTCACGAAAACCCCCCTTCGGTTTGCGGCGCGGCGCCAGGCGATCGCGCGGGGTTGGGGTCGCCCCGTGGGGCGTCCCTATGGGGCGACCCCTCATGTAAATCACGACCGAATAAGGGTTTTTCGTTGTCGACTTGCGCCTTCACACGGCGATTTTAGTCAGGAACGAAAAACCCACGCGCGAAATAGCCTGGACAGTGTTATGAAGGGGCGGAATTGTATTGTCAAGGTTTCAGGCTAGAATTAGTCAGAATCATACGGAACTGTGATAGGACACACCGCGCCGCGCGCGCGCTCTGACGGAGTTCGAACGACATGCCACGACAACACGCCCGGATCCGCATTGGACCCGGAATCTATCGCGACGGCGACGCGCTCGTCGGCGAAGTACGGATCGGGAGTTCACGCGCCGGGACGCAAACGCGCGCCCGCGAGCGGTTCCCGTTAGGGACCGCGGTATCAGACATCAAAGCCTGGCAACACGGCGCGCGCCATGAACTCGCGACCGCGGCGCCGCCGAGCGCGCCCGGGCGCGGATCGCTCGCGGCCGACATTCTGGAATTCGTCGCCGCGCTCCCCGAGGGCCGGTACCGCGTCGACACTGAGGATCTACTGTCCCACTGGTCGCGGAGCGCGATCGGCGCGCGCGACCGTCGCACGATCACGCGTCTGGATCTGCTCGCGGTGATTTCCGACTGGACGACGGCGGGCGCCGCGGAGAATTCCTGTAACCGTCGGTTGTCGCGGTTGCGGAAACTGTACCGCGCGTTCGACGGGCTCGACGACGGGAACCCGACCGACGCGATCCAGTACCTGCGCGAGCCCCGCGCGGAGCCCCGCGACATCCCCGCGCGGATCGTCCAGTTGATCGTGTCGTCGCTCCCCGACCAGGGGCGCGCGAAACGCGGGGAAACGCGGCCGACCGTGTCGGAAACAAAAACCCGCCTTCGCGTGATGGCCTGGACGGGGATCCCGCCCGAAACGCTCCGCCGCGTGCGGCCGCGGGATCTGGATCTGGATCATGCGCGCGTGTACCTGCGTCCGCGTCGCAAAGGCAAAGGGGTTCACGGCGCGTGGGTCACGTTGCTCCCGCTCGCGGTCGCCGCGTTTCGCGACTTCGCGGCCGCGGGGTTGTTCGGGCGTCCCTGGTCGGGCTCGAGCGTCGGGAAAACCTGGCGCGTCGGGATCGCGCGCGCGACGGCCGCGGCCGCGCGGGTCGCCGCCGAAACGGGGGATCAATCCTGGTCGAAGGAACTCGACGCGCTCCCGGCAAAATGTCGCCCGTACGACCTGCGTCACGCGTTCGCGTCGGAGATTTACCGCGAAACGGGCGACATCGGCGCCGTGTCGGAGTTGCTGCAACACGCGTCGTTCGAAACGACGAAGCGGTACACCCGCGGCGCCGTGTCCGCGCGCGTCGCGGCCGCGATCGCGAAGGCGGGCGCCGCGTACGCGACGATCCCGACGATCCCCGAGCCCGTCGCCCCCCCGTCGCGCCCCGCGTCCCGCTTGCGCTTGGTCCGCGGCGGATGAACGAACCCGATAAAATCAACCGCGTGATCGCGGGTATTCGGGTCGTCCTGGTCCTGGTCGCCCTGGCCGTTGTCGCCGTCGCGGTGATCGCGCTCGTGTGGGTCGCCTGGCGGATCTGGATGTCCCCGAAGTAAGGTCACGCCCCCGTCAGGGGGCGCCCCATTTCCCCCGCCGTGGGGCGCCCCCGAAGGCGAAACGCTTCCCGCCCGAATAACCCCCGCCCCCACGGGCGATCGTCGCTCCAGGCCCGATCGGGGGCGCCCCAGGGGGCGCCCCATGTTTCGCGATCGTGTATATTTCGGCCTATTTTTAACTAATTAAAATCAGGGTTGGGGCGACCCGCGACGCGGCCCCCGTCGGGCCCGCGTCTGTAACTAACTGATTCGGTGGGGTTTAAATAGTGGGCGCTACTGGATTCGAACCAGTGACCCCCGCCGTGTGAAGGCGGGAGTCGACGACGGAACCCGTTGCAAACGCTCGACTTGCGTCAGGGGTCGCCCCGCGGGGGCGCCCCAATGTTCGTTTTTCTACCCTATCGCGAGCGCGAAGTACGTACCCGCGACGCGGCCGCGACCTGGGCGCCCGTCACGCTCCCCGCGCGCGTACTGACCAGGCCCGCCGTCCCACACGACGGACAGACCCACGGTTCCTGGAAACAGCCCGACGCGGTCAGGTACGGCGGCGCCCACGTCGCGCCGCGGTCGTGACAACACGGCGACGGGCGCCCGTCGACCGCGAACAATTCCCCCTGCGTCACCGCGGCGCCCCGTTACGCGACTTTGAAAAACACTTGCCCCTGCGTGACAAACCCGCCCGCGGGGAGCGCGGTCTGTCCAAGTAACGCGATATTGATGTACGGGAGCCCGGGTTGAATGTAGACCAGACCCATTTGTGTCGTTCCCCCCGCCGTCAGTCGACAGACCGAAATTTCCGCGCCCGCGGGGGTCGGGACGCCCGCGGGGAGCACCATCACGACCGCAGTATCCGCGGGCCCGCTCAACACGCTGTTACTGATCCCCCACGCGAGGAACATCGTTTTCCCGATTACGGCGTATTGCATATAGTCGAGCGCGTTCACGGTCCAGGTCATGTTCAGGTTGCCGCGGAAGTTTGCCGCATTGAACGGGATCGACGCCCATTCCCCGAGCGGGTACCAGGTCGCGCCGTACGCGGGATCGGCCGTGTCGCGGATCAACACGTTCCCGTTCGCGCCGCCCGTGAATTGATGTCCGTCGTTCCAGGCCGACGGTTGAACCTGCGTCGGGTCGGGCCCGTCGGCTTTGCTACTGCGGAAACGGTGATCGAGGGTTTTTGACATTAGGTCTGCTCCAACAGTAAGCGCGCCAGGACATCATCAAACGAAAAGCGGGTCGTCGACGCGTCGACCTGGCGCCGCGGGTACGTCCCGATCGCGGTCCCGAGGTCGTCGATCGTCACCCGCTGGATCAGGAAATCGCCCGCGACGTTCGTCGGCGCGGGCAGATCAACGTGCACCGTGCGCCCGCTCCGCGTGTTCGGGTCGTGCGTCGTGTACATGATCCGCGTTTCGATCGTTTTGAACAGCGCGAGTTCCGCCAGGGCGCGCGCCCGGGCGCCCGCGTCGCTCAACCGTCGATCCTGGATGTAATGCTCGACGACCCCGTCCCCGCCTTCGACGGCCGCGAGCGCGGTTTGTGCCGCCAGGTCGTCGACGATCACGATCAGTTGGACTTCGTCGCCGATCGTGACCTTGATCGCCGGGTTCACCCCGACGAGCGCGGGGATCGTCGCGACGACCGTCCCCGCGAGAATGTCGGCGGTGATCGCCCCCGAGCCCGCCGCGGGGATCCCGGTCAGATAGAACCGCCCGTCGGTCGTCGCCCGATCGCGGTACCGGATCACTTGCTGTTCAACCAGGATCCACCCCGCCGACGGAAACCCGGTCAGCGCGTCGAGTTCGATCGCCGTCGCGCCCGCGAGCGTCGGGAGCATCCCCGCGCCCGCGCTCCCGGGCGACCCGGGGATCCCTTCGGCCGGGAGCGGCGCGCCGCCGAGCGCGGTATCGGGGTGGGGATCGGTGTACGTCGTCGTCGTGTTGTCGGGGAACGCGACGAGCTCGCGCATTTGCGACCCGCCCGCGGCGGTACGGAACAGGCGCCGTCGTACGGTCCCCGCGGGCCCGAGCGGGATCGCGCTGACCAGGACCGCGCCCGTCGTGACGCGGTTCACCGTGGGCGCCAGGTTGCCCCCGCTCGAGGGGAGCGTGTCCGAAAACGTCGTCGTCGTGTTGTCGGGGACGTGCGCGACCAGGCGGTATTCCCCCGCGCCATCTTTCCGATACAGGCGGCGGGCGACGATCCGCGGGTCGCCCGACGTCGGGATCGTCACGATCGCCCCTTCCGGGGTGTCGGCCGTCGACGTGATCGGGAGCGCGGCCGTCGGGAGCGCGGCGTCCGCCGAAATGTCGTTGATCTGTCCCGACAAATTCACGGCCATCACGAAGCGGTACGGCATGGCCGCGCCCGCGGTGGATTGGGACGTCGTCGATCGGTAGTACTTGGACGCGACGACCCGCGGATCGCTCGACGGTTGCAGCGAAATCACTTCGGTCTGAAACCCCGGGATCGTTTGGACGACGGCCCCGAGCGGCGACGGGGTCGTTTCCCCCGCCGCGGTGACGTATGTCATGCGGTACACGCGGTACCCGAGGTCGACTTCGCCCCCTTGTGACGCGTTCACGGGGACAAACCCCGCGGGCGCCGCGACCGCGCGCCCGGTCAGGACGTTCCCCCCCTTCGTCGCGACGGTTTCATTCCCCGCCGCGTCGACGAAACTGGTCGCGTACGTCGCCGTCGCCCCCGCGCGGATCGGCCCGGCGATCGGCGGGGTCGGGAGCGTCGCGGTCGTCGGGGGCGGGTCGGCGGCCGCGACAATGGTCACGGGCGCCGAGGGGACGCTCGCGTCCGACCGTCGCCCGTCGGACAGTTCCAGCGTCACCGCGTACGTGTACGGCCCGCCCGACACGTTCCCCGCCGTCGACGTGGGCGCGAGCGCGACCGCGGGGGCGCCTGGCGCCGCGGGCGGGGGGATCGGGTCGACGTTCGGCGTCCCAGGCGGGAGCGGGCCCGTCGTGTTCGCTTTCACCCCGCCCGGGTTCGTCCCCGTATAGGTGACGATCGTCGTCCCGATCTTCGCGCGCCCGCCCGCCGACGGGAACGGGATCGCCGTCGACACGGGGATCAACGTGTCGGGCGCGGGAAGCGTCGCGGCCGCGGTCGCCCCCGCCGCCTCGACAATGATCCGCGTCCTGACCTGCGTCAGATCCGCGGACACTTTGAAATCCGCAAACCGCCCGCCCGGGACCAGGGGCGCGGGCGCGGCCCCGGGTTCAGTCCCGATGAAAAAATGCAAGTCGCCGACATAGTCGACGTACCAGTACGCGCCGATTTCCCGCGCCAGGCGGGACAGCGCGCCCGACACATCTTCGAAGGTGAACGTCATTCCTGAAATCGACGGGAGCCCTGGTTGGACGTGGGCGACCGTGATCCCGGGCGCGAACCGGGTGATCAGGTCGACGACAATGGTCGTTACGCTCGCGGTCAGGTATTCCGTTGTCACCGTGCGGTGATTCAAGCGGCGCGAGAAATCGACACACGACAGGTCGTACCGGACGTGTTTCGGAATGTCGAGTTCCGCGTACTGCTCGCGGTTCGAAATCTGTCCCCCGAAAATCTGGAGCGCGGGATCGATCGCCCCGAGGTAAATCGCGATCGGGGCGCCTGGCAAGATCGGCGGGGGGGTGATCGGGTGTCCCGCGGTTTGGGCGGTCGCGAACGCGGTCGGGTCGAACGCGCCCGACCAGAACCCGCCCGCGCTGACCCCGCCCGTCGTCGCCGTCGCGAACGCGCCGCGGTCGAACGCGCCCGGGTCGAACGCGCCCGACGTCACGGGCGCGAACCGCTCCGCGGCGACGATCGTCACGGCCGCGGTGTTCGGCGCGTCGTTCAACAGGTCGTCGATCCGCACGCGCCCGACCCGCGCGAACGGGGTCACAATTTGCCCCCCGATCACGACGACGACGTCGGTCGCCGCCATCCCTACACCGTCCCAAGTCGGCGCGTGTTCCGCATCCCCGCCATGACCGCGTTTGAGACCAGGTCGGCGATCGTCGCGCGGGTTTGCGGGTCGTCGGTCCCGAGCATCCCCGACATATTGACGGTGATCGTCGTCGCCCCCGCACCGCCCGCGCCCGCGCCCGCCGCGGCGCCAGGCGTCAGCGTCCCGAGCGCGATCGGGTCACTGAGCGACGCGAACCCCGCCGCAACGTCGGCGACGGCCGCGAGCGCGGGATCGACCATGATCCCGTCGAGTCGGCCGAAATGGTCCGCGATCCCGTCGACTAGGTCAGGGACCGACGACATCCCGATAATCTGGTCGTACATCCAGCGGAACGCGTCGACGATCTTCCCCGGGAGTTTGATCACCGCTTCGACGACATAGATGAATTTGTCGAGCAGCCAGGTTTTGATGTCCTGGTACCATTGCATGACGACTTGGACCGTCGATTTGAACGCGGCGGGAAGCGTTTCGGTCAGGAACCCCGCGATCGCCGCGACGGATCGTTTCGTGATCGCGACGATGTCATCCCAATAGTACCAGACCGCCAGCAGCGCGGTTACCGCGGCGATCACGATCCCGATAATCGCCGCAAACGGCGCGAGCGCGGCGCCCGCGGCCGTCGCCGCGGCCCCGAGCCCCGCCGACCCGAGCAACGTCACGAGCGACGACAGGGACACGAGGATCGGCGCGATCGCGGCGCCGAGCGCGACCGCGGCAATGATGAACGTCTGGAGCCCTTCGGGGAGTTCCTTGAAAAACCCGAGCACCGTTTTGAGGTTGTCCGCGAGCACCGCGCCGATCTGTTCGTTGATGTCGGACATCTGATTTTTGAGGTTCGCGAGTTCCCCCGTCGTCGTTTTTAGATCCGCTTGATACTGCCCCCCGAATTTTTCGTTGATCAGTTTCAAAATATCTTCGAACTTCGCGCCTTCGGGGACCGCGTCGCCGAAAATCTTGGAGAGTTTCCCGATCGCTTCGCCGTCGCTCTGGGCGGCTTTGATCATCAGTTGCGCGGCTTCGGGCAGGGTTTTCCCCATCCCGACCGCGAGGTTCATGGTCGCTTCTAACACTTTTTGCATGTTTTCGGGGGCGACCTGGCCGAGTTGCGTGAACAGCGTTTGTGTGTCGGTGATCGCTTCGTCGGAAAACCGCGACACGCTCTGGAGTTGCGTCGCCATTTCCCCATACGCGGCGATCACGGCGGGGGACGCTTGCCCCGCGTTCTGGAGCGCGACCGTCAACCGCGACGTCGCCGCTTCCCCTTCGGCGAATTCGTTAATGAACCCCGTGACCGCTTGCGTCACGTCGCCGACAAAATCCTTCACTTGGGACGACGACAGGACGGAGTACGTCGACTTCGCAAAGTCGGCGATCCCGACCGCGGCGGTTTTGATCGACCCCGCCGCTTTGCTGATCGCCTGGTCGACGTCGGCGCCGACCTTGCCCGCCGATTCGACGAGCTCTTCCGTCGACGTCGTCGCGTCGCGACACGCGGCGATGAAACTGGAAAAATCCGCGAGGAAATTGGCGGTCAGCGGCATGCGGTCACCGGGACGCTTCGCGGTTGAGTTCGTCGATCAGAAATTCGTAATAATGCATCGGAAGATCCCACACGTCGGGGAGCGTCCACCCCATAACCCGACAGATCGCTAAGTCGGAACGGGCGCCGTCGCGCCAGGTATCGTTTTTTTTTCGGCCGCGATGTACGCGCGCATGGTGGAATCGTGCGCCTGGATCGCGCGCTGCACTTCCATGTAACTGTCCGCATCGATCGCCTCAAGCGCGGCGCGGACGACGGCCGTCGGTTGATCCCGAATGACCAGGGGGCGCCCGTCGAAATCCGTAAACGTCCAGTCGAGCAGGTACGCCAGGACGACCCCGATCCCGCTTTCCGTCGGGTCGACTTCAAACGACAGATCTTGCCCGTTCGCGGCGCGCCCCGCGTCGACGTGGAGGGGTTTCGTCGACATCTTGATCAGGGCGCGGAATTCCCCCGCGGTCAGGTACCGCTTGACCGTGATCGTGTCGCCGTCGGTCAGCGGGAGGACGTCGACTTCAGGGCGACGGACGCGTGATCCCATGTTCCCCTTCCACTGACACGGGCCCGAGCGACGCGACAAACCGCCCGCCGTCGGCGCCCCGTGTGAACGTGCGAATTTCCCACCGCCACGCGCCCCGCTTGAACGGGGCGACGAAATAGAGCGGCCGTTGCGCGAGTTTGAACGCGTCGACGGCGCCCGGGACCAGGGCGCCCGCGACCGTCCACCCCGCGACCTTGTCGTGGGTCACCGTGTACCCTTCGACGGCCGCGGCCGTGTAATACGCCCATTTGACGGCCGCGACGCGCCCGCGGATCGTTTGCACGGGCGCCCGTTACGGGATCACGGGATCCATTGTCCACGGGCCCGCGCCCGCGAACGTCCCCGCGGTTTTGATCGCGCCGTCGTGGGCGACTTCGATCGACGTGTCGAGGTACGCCAGGCCCGAGAAAAAGTACGTCGGCGCCAGGTCCGACGGGATCAGTTTCAGGAACACGGCGACTTCGCCGAGCGCGACCTGGAACAGCGGGGGCGACAGGGTTTCATCCCAAATCCCTTCCAGCTTCCCTTCGATCGACGGCAACCCCTGGACCGACACTTTCACCGTGTCGCCGAAACACGTCGCGTCGGCGCGATCGCGTTTCAGGTCCAGGGACCAGGTATTCAACACCGCGACGGGGACCGCGGTCGCGCCCCCCGTCGGGTCCATTTCGACCGACCCGTGTGATCCATGTCTGCGCGCCATTTTGCTCCCCCTCTACGTATCCGTGGGCGTCACGATCAGTTCGTACCGCGCCCCGCCGTGTTGCCAGGTGTTCCCGTCGACGTTTTCCGTATACCGGACCCGATCGACCCACCGACAGACCATCAACCCCGCGCCCGCGCCCGGGGGGAACGGGATCGGTTGTCGGTCCAGTAACGCATTGATCCGCGCGTCCGCGGCCGCGACCGCGGTCGTCCCGGTACTCTGGACGACCGCTTTCACGACATAGATCAACGCGCGCCAGGAATCGACCCCGCCAAATTCCATTTGGGACCGCGACGTCGACGCGCTGACGATCGCGAACCGGGTCGACGCTTGCGGCGCCAGATCCCAGTACACCCCGTCGGGGAGGAACCCGGTCAGTTCGGGATCCGCGGTCAGTTTCGCGATGATCGCGCGCTCGACGTCGGACGCGTTGATCACGTTTTGTCCCCCGCGACGGTGATCCCCTGCGCGCGGACCATGTCGGACACGGCCGCGGTTGCGGCGCGGCGGTCCCGTTCCGTAATGGGAAGGAACGTCGCCCGCGGGGTCGTGCGCGCGGTCCCGAATTCGTACAAATGCGCGTGCGGCGCGTTCGACACGAGCGTGTACAGGGTCGCGACCCCGCGGGCGGTACGCTCGACGATTCGGACCCCCGCGCGGAGCGCGCCCGTCACGATCGGGTACGCGGCCAGGACGCGCGCTTCGGCCTGGCGCGCGTGCCGAATCAGGATCGGATCGGCGCCGCGGTTCAAGGTCGCGGGGAGCGCGGCCAGGTCGCGGAGCAAGTCGTCGAACCCGCGGAGTTCCATTTTTGCCGACATCAAATCGTTTCCTTCGCGAATAGCAGTAGATCGGTCGGCCGTTCCCGCGGCCGCGCGAGCCCCGTCACCAGAAAGATCCGCGTCGCGCCTTCGATCACGGCGACGATCCGGGATTTCACCGTGACGTCGACCCGATCCCGCCCGTGAATGATATGCGTCGCCGTCGCGACCGTCGTTCCCGCCGTTTGTCGTTCCAGGTCGCGCACGGTCGCGGGACGAATATCGATCGGCCAGGCGGGGGGTTTGTCGGTCCAGACTTCGATCGTCCCGCCCCCGCCGTCGGACACGACCGACACCGCTTGCACTGTCCCGACGTGTCGAAAATCGCCGATCCCCATAGGTCACGCGAGCGCGGGATCGCGCGATCGGACGGTCAGGTGGGCGATCGCGCTCCAGACCCGATCGTCGTTCGCGCCCCCGTCGCCGAATTCGTCGCCGCGATGTTCGTACAAATGCGCGGTCAGAAGTAGCACGGCCATTGCGACCCACGGGGGCGCCGTCGTCGCGTCCCACGTCGGATCGTTCTGTCCCTTCAAATAGTCGCGGATCGTCGCGCTCGCGGCCTGGAGTTTTTGCGACACGTCGGCGTCGTGTAGCGTGTCGGTGACGTGTAGATGTTCCTTCGCAACCGCGAGCGTGACCAGAAGGGGATCGGTCGCCGCGTCGCGGGGCGCGAGCGCGGGGGGCGCCAGGAACGCGACCGACACGGGCCCGACCGCGAGCCCCGTCGGGGTCGCCGCGCGGGTCACGATCGGGAGTTCCAGCGATCCGATCCGCTGGACGGGGGCGCGGAGTAGTCGCGCGTACAGGAACGTCGACCCCGCCCCCTCGACGTACAGCTCCGTCCCGGGCGCGTACGCCAGGATCATCGGGCGGATGTACTGCCCGTCGCGGTCCAGGTTGTCGAGGTACAGCCGGGTCACGACCCCGACGTACGGCGCGGGCGCGTCGACGCGGATTTCCCCGTCGGCGACCAGGTCGTCGGGCGCCGCGTTGAAGTAGAACCCCCAGGACCGCATATCAGCGCGCATCCTTCCCGCGTTTCACGGCCAGGGTCCAGGCGCCCGCCGCGTTCCCGGGCGCCGTCGTCGTGTCCGCGTTGCAATGAAACACCGATCCGTCGGCCGTGACACAGTCGCCCCGTTCGTACAGGCGCCCGGGGACGTGAACCCCGCGGTAAATCATCAACGGGAGCGTGTACGCGAACGTGTCGACCGTGGTCCCGCCCCGCTTCACCGTGAACGTGACGCCCCGCTCCCCGTCGTACTCGACGGCGACCTTGTCGACCCCCGCGCCGTCGGCGCCTGGCGGTCCAGGCGGGCCCACGGGACCGGGGACGGGCGCCGCGGGCGTGAGCCCCGCCGCGGCCGTTTCGACCGTCTGTAGGCGGGCGTGGAGCGGTTGTACCGCCGCCAGGACCGCCCGTTCGATCGCGGTGACAACCGCGGCGATCTTCGGATCGTCAGACATGGATCGCCCCCCAATCCTTCGACGCGAGCGCGACGATCAACGCGTCGAGCGGCGCCGCGGCCGCGACCGCGGGGAGTTCGGCGACGGGCGCGGGCGCCGCGGGCGCGGGGGCGGGGGTGGGCGCCGCGAACGGGGAATTCCGATCCCGCTCGTCGAGCGCGGCCAGGGAATAATTCTGTTGTTGCATGTACGGGGTGTTCCCGCCCTGGACCGACCCGAGCCCGAAGTACTTCCGACGCGCTTCGTTCGGCGACACGGCGCCCGACCCGATCGCGTCGCTTGCCGCCTTCGTCCGGGTCGCCGTATCCATGTAAATCAGATCATCAATGTCGAATTCCGTCCCGAGGTCCGTTCCCGCGATCCCGAGCCCTTCGTCGAGGGACGCTTCGCACGACACGACGAGCGACTGGATACATTGGGAGTAGTACTGCTGTTGCATCGGTTCGACGCTGTTGAACGGGGGCGCGGGCCCGACCCCGACCATAAACGACGGGACGTGATAACAGGCACAGATCGTTTCGGCGGTCCACCGGAGCTGCTCGATTAGTTGGGCGTCGACCGCGTTGACGGTCATCGCTTCGTATTTCAACCCGTCGCCGACGACCGCGACCTTGCCGACGTTGTCGCCCGAAAAATTCGTCGTCCAGTAATCCTTCAACCGCGCGGCGGTTTCATCCTTGATCGCGCCGGGCGCGGTCAGGATCCCCGACGGTTGCGCGCCCGACGAAAAAAACTTGTTCGACGTTTGCTGGATCGTCAACCCCTGGAGCGCGGACAACCCGCACGCGTACAGCGGGGTCACCCCGATCAAGGGGTGAAACAACGCGATCATGCGGTCGTGAATGATTTCGCTCGCGGGGACGGTGATCGGCGCGTCGGCCCCGAGCACGCCCGCCAGTTCCTGCGATCGGAGTTCGTAATACACGGCGCCGTCGGGCGCGACCAGGGGACACACTTTCGTCGGGTCCAGGACGTACAGCGCGGCGACGACCCCGCGGGCGTCGCGTTCCTTCAAGACGTACGTATTCCCGTGGATCAGTTTCGACGTGATCCACTGTTCGATGAATTTTTGGGTCGTCTGGTACCGGTTCGGTTTGCGGAGGACCGGCGAATAGGCGGGGTTCGTCGTTTCATGCCAGACCCCCTCGTCGTCCCGTCGCATCAACCGCAACGCAAGTTTCGCGACGTCGGCCGCGATCAACGTGACACACGCGAACACGGCGAAGTAACTGAGCGCGGATTCGGCGCGGATTTCTTCGTTCCGTTGCCAGGCGCCCGTCGACGGTTCGCGCACGATCGGAAACCAGGATCGCCCACTGTCCAGGGGGCGCGCCCCGAGCGGCGCCGCCTTCGTCGCGATCAGGTGATATCCGAAGATCTGGAGTTCCATAGGGGCGCCGAGGTCCGCGGGGACGCGGGCGACATACGCGCCCGCGCCCCCCGGGTTGCTCTACTTCGCGCGCGCGCTGCTCCCCGCGGGTTCGTCTGGCGGCGCGCCCGCGGGCCCGGGCCAGGCGACCGCGGTTAGGTACTTGACCGCGTTCGCGTTCGCGCGGAGCCAGTTCACGAACCGTTCGGCGCGGAGCCCGACGCAGTTCGTCTGCCAGAGCGACACGTACACGGTCGTCGCGTCCGCGGGCGACATGGGCGCGCTGTCCATTTGCAGGGACGCTTCCCGCGACGCGTCGATCGTCACCCCGCCGTCGTCCGCGTACAGGACCAGGGACGGTTGCAGGGCGATCACGTTCGCGCCCGCCGCTTGCGACGCGATGAACGTGAGCCCCTTGTAACTGCCCCCGCTGACCGTGATCCCGGGGAACGCTTGCGATCCGTCGGGGTTCGCGCGGAACGACAACGCGAGACAGTTCGCGGCCGACAGGATGAACGTCACCCCGTCGACGGCGATATTGTTCGTCGCGAAGTGATTGATCAGCGCCATGATATCCGCGGCGGGCGACACGCTCCCCGCGGCCGTCGGCGCGCCGTTCGTGATCGACGCGGGGTTGACGCCCGCGACCGCGGCGACGGCCGGATCGATGAACTGTTGATCGAGGAACTGCGCGATCCCCGCGATCATGTCGGCGCGGACCAGGGCTTCCGCCGACGGGTTCGACAACCGGACGAGTTCCTCCGTTAGGACGATGATCCCCGCCGCTTTCGTGACCCCGAGCGTCGTCGCCGCGAACGCGAGTTTCGACACGGATTTCGGTTTCGCTTCCCCGACCCACCCGTACGTTCCGCCCGCCGTTTGCGCGGGTACCTTCGTGTTGAACGGAACCTGACGCAACCCGGGGATCTTCCCGAGGATCGTCGCGGGGCGAAGCAGCTCGAGAAATTCGTTCGCGATCCCCTGATTCACGAGCGGCGACGCCCACGTCGCATCGGTCGTCGTCCCGGGCGCGATCGCCGCCTTCAAGTACAGGGCGACTTCGGGCGTCGAGCTGTCCCACCGCTTCGCGTACTCTGCCGCTTCGTGCAGGTTCCCGTTACAGACCAGTTTCGCGCACGCGGCGCGGACAAAGGCGGTCCCGAGCGGGACGTTCGACTTGATCGTGATCACGGGGTTCCGCGGCGCCGTGACGCCCGGGCCCGCAACGATCCGCGTTGCGCCCGCGGCCTGGAGTTTGTCGAGTTCGCGGTACCGGACCAGGTCGCCGTCGATCGCTTTCACTTCCAGGGTCAGCGCGTCGATCGTCGCCCGATCGTCGTCTGGAAGCGTCGTCGTGTCGGGCGCCGCGTCCATCAAATTCGCGATCTGACCGACCTTCGCGGCGCGCGTGTTCTCGAAATTCTGGATTTTCTCTTGGGTTGTCATGGCGGGAGTTCTCAACGGAACGGAAACGCGGCCAGGCGCGGCCAGGTGGGGCGCGTCGAGCGACTTGATCGTGTGGATCGTCGCGTCCATGTTCGCGGGGACGGTGACGAGGGACAATTCGCAAATTTCGACCCGCGAGAATTTCCGCGCGCCGTTTTTCAGGATCGACATCCCGCCGTCCAGCACGCGGTACCCGATCGACACGCCCGTGATCAACCCCGCGCGGAGCGTCTGCCAGGCGTCGTCGACGCGGTCGCGGAGCGGGCCCGGGGTGTCGACGTCGGGGAGCGTCGCGTCGAACCGGATCCCCGCGGCCGTCGGCGCGTGGAGCGTCACCGTCCCGATCGGGCGTTCGGTGTCATGGTGCCAGAGCAGGGGGATCGGGTTGCGGAACGTCGCGCCGAGCGGGTCCAGGATGTCGCCCGCCCGATCGGGGGTCGGGGTCGTCGCGACCCCCGCGATCTGGCGCGGGCGCCCGTCGGCGCGCTTCGTGTCCAGGATCGCGTACGCGCGGAGCATGTCGCCCGCGAGTCTAGCCCTGGCGCGTCAGGGGTCGGGAGTTTGTATTTTTTTATTGTCCGCGTGGAGCGCGCGCCGGATCAGTTCGGGGACCGATACCCGCGCCGCAACCGCGCGGCGACAGACCTGGTCGAACGCGCGGCCCGGGAGCGCGAGCGACACGACGACCGATCGATCGGTCCGGTCCAGCGGCGGGCGCCCGGGCGGGTTTGCCACGTCCCGATTCTACGCCCCGCCGAGGATGATCATTTGATATTCGGGCGGGGCGTCGTTCCCGTGTCGCGCCATCGCGTCGAGCGCCATGATCAACGCGTACCCCCCGTCGATCCGCTCCGTCGACAAGTCTTTGGACGGTTTGATGTTCCCCGCCGCGTCGGTTTCCACCGACATATTCCCGATGTTCCAGCGAAGGATCGGGTTCCCGTCGTGTCGGAGCGCGAGCGACAGGATCGACTTTTCGAGCAGTTTCGACGGCGCCGACAGGGTCGCGAACCCCTGGCGGACCTTGACACAGACAAACCCGTCGACCTTTTCCAGGCGCCCGATCACGTCGGTCGCGTTCCACGGGTCGTACGCCAGGACGCGGACGTCGAATTCCTGGTCCCATTCCAGCAACGCGCGCCGAATGTAGTCGTAGTCGACCGTCGGCCCGGGCGTCGCGGTCAGGATCCCCGCGCGGGCCCATTCCGCGTACGGGACGCGGTCGCGCGTCGAGCGGATCGCGATCCGTTCCGCGGGCGCGAAAAATTGCGCCAGGACGTCGAACCGATCGCCGTCGGGGAACACGGCGACGGCCGCGGTCAGGTCCGTTGTCGTCGACAAGTCGAGCCCGACGAAACACGGGCGCCCGCGGAGCGCGGCGCGGTCGACGGGCGCCTGGCAACGGTCCCACGCGTCGAGCCCGATCCAGCGGGACGCTTGCTCCGTCCACTGATTCAAATACAGGCGCCGAAATGCCTGTTCCTGCGCGGGGATTTCCTTCGCCCTGGCGCACGCCGCGCGCATTTCGTCGAGCGATCGGAAATCCCCAAGCGCGGGGTTCGCGCGTTTCCACACCGCTTCGTCGGTCCAGTCGGCGCCGTCGGGCGCCTCGAAAATGATCGGGAGAAACGCGGGGTCGAGCGCGGGCGTCGCCGCGACGTTTTTTGCGTGCGCGTACAGTTCATACAGGATCGAATGTCGATCGTACCCGGCCGTTGAAATCGCGATCGTCAGCGGTTGCGCCCGGGCGCCCGTCGACGACGTCAACACGTCCCACAGTTCGCGGTTCGGCGCCGCGTGGAGTTCGTCATACAACACGCGCGACGCGTTGAACCCGTGTTTACTGTAGGCTTCCGCGGAAATCGCGCGATAGAACGACCCCGTTTTGTGATCGACGATCCGCTTTTGTGATTCGAGGATGTCGCAACGCGCGAGCAGTTCGGGATCGTTCCGGATCATTTGCGCGGCGACGTTGAACGCGAGCGCGGCCTGGTCGCGGTCCGCGGCCGCGCTGTACACTTCGGCGCCGATTTCCCCGTCGAATAACAGCCCGTCGATCGCGAGCGCCGCGAGCAGTTCCGTTTTCCCGTTTTTCCGCGGCATCATCAACAAACACATACGCTTCGCGCGCTTCCCCGTGCGACGGTCGATCTGGAACAACGGCCGAATGATTTTCTTTTCTTGCCAGGGACGGAGCCGGAACGGTTGCCCCGCGAATGGTCCTTTCGTATGTGTCAACCGGTTTATAATTTCGATCTTCCGCGCGGGCCCGTTCGCGATCGCGGTCATACGCGAAAATTCCACCGGAATCGCGTCGCCCCTTCGGTGAACGGGCGCGCACGACCGATCACGACCTGCCAGTCGCTTTCGGCGATCACGACGTCAGCGACGAGGCGTACGACATGGTACCCGCGCGCCTCAAGTCGGGCGCGTTCGATCGGCGTGAACCACTGGTCGATCGCGGCGCGCGTCCGACATGCCGATCCGACGTGGTATGTCGACGCGAATTGTCGGAGCAGATTTGGATGAACCAGATCGAAGATCGTTTCCCGGAGCCGGTCCACGGGCGCCGACTCATCGATCCACGTCCGCGAGAATCCGGGTCGCCAGGGTCCGCGCCCCTCGTCGTCCTGGACGCGGTAACACGTCGTACTCACGTCAGCAGCCCCGCCCATTTCGACGGCGCCGTTTCGCCTGGCGGGGTCGGGAGTTTCGACGCGCGCGCGCGGCCCGACGGCGTGAGCCCGAGTTCCGACCAGAGCCGTTGACAATGGGACAGCGCGCGATCGGCGACGAGCAAGTACGGATTCGGGATCGGGACCGCCTTCGTCGTTTCAATACACATCCCGAGCGCGATCACTTGCGCGTGCGCGGCCAGGTACCGCGACCATTGTTGACAGAGCGCGGTTAACGCGGCGCGTTCGGTCGCGGACACGAGCCCGACCCGACGGAGCAGCGGGGCGACCCGCGACCATTCGGCCGCGGCGACCGGGTCGTCGACCAGTTCCCGCGGCGGGGTGTCGAACGACGGATCGGCCGCGGGGATCGTGGGTTCGTCGACGTTGAGCGGGCGTTTCCCCGGGTTCCCGCGGAGTACCTTGAGCGCGGTCGGCGCGGGACGTCGGCCGGAATTCCAATTTCCCACGACTACGCGCCCCGCCGCGATCCGTCGTGCGCGCGTCGAATCCGCGCCGCGCGGTCGTGGGCGCGCTCGTCGCCCGCGCGCGCTAGGTCCGCGTCGTATCCCGTGAACCGCGGGACGGGGGTTTGCTTATGCCAGGCGGGATCGGGCGGGTCGCCGAAAATCCGTACGCGCAACCGTCGCAACGCGCGGATCATGGTCACGGCGCCCCCGGGGGCGCCTGGCGCGCGGCGGGCGGGGCGCCTGGCAAGATCCAGACGTCGCCCGGGTCGGCGCCGATACAGGCGGGACAGACGAGGACCGCCCCGCGGCCGCGGGCCCGGTACCGGACCAGGGCGTCGCAACGGGTACACGCCCCCAGGTCGTCGTCGGCGAAATTCCAGGGGAGCGCGAGCGGGCGCCCGACGACCAGGATCACGGTCTGACCCGACCTGTCACACCCCATACACCCCCCGTCGACCCGGTTCGAACCGACCCCGCGCGCGGGCCCGCGGTTGCATACCGGTATGCAAACTATGCATAAAACCGCCCATTTGGGCGTGTTTTCCGCGAAAACGTTTGTCGGGGCGGGGACCGGTCCCCCGAGGATTCACCCCGAGCGCGCGACGTCCCCCCCCCTACCAGAGTGTGACGTCGT
>Ga0210380_10000345_pt1 | contig 21623 bp, 31 predicted proteins | sample PLM4_5_coexredo_FD_155476 | JGI IMG/M metagenome (GOLD analysis project Ga0210380, IMG submission 155476) | Groundwater sediment microbial communities from an aquifer in East River, Colorado, USA - PLM4_5_coex redo | ecosystem: Environmental > Terrestrial > Soil > Riparian zone | place: USA... | reverse complement strand
TCAGAAGTTCTTTAATCTACCTTACATTAATGTTTATGAAGATGATTTTGACGAGAGTGTAAGCGATAGTGCCTATTCAATACAAGGCCTATGGGACTTCTCTTCTAGTGGTAATTCAGGTAAGTTTAGTTCAGTTCAGATAGCACGATTTGCTAATACAGATTACCATGTAACCCGTAGACGTTTCCGTATACGTGGTAAAGGAATGTCTCTAAGACTTAAATTCGGAAGCCTAGAAAACTTCCCCTTCTCCATCATAGGCTGGAGTAAGTGGGAGACAAAGAATTCAACCCCTTAATAGAGGAAAACATATGGCTAAAGAACCTGGCTTTGACCAAGTCAAGGCACAACTCAGTCTCTGGTGGAATGGTTGTAAGATCACCCGCCATAAGGATGAGATTGAGAAAACAGCTAAGCGTCTATATGCACGCAAGGCTCAATACTATGACCCAATTGAAAAAAAGATCGGCGTGCCATGGTACATGGTCGCTGTGATCGATGAGCGCGAATCTGGCGCGCGAGGAGGTGTCCTACATAACGGTGAGATGATCATCGGTACTGGAAGAAAGACTAAGCTTGTTCCGGCGGGTAGGGGGCCGTTCAACACCTGGGAGGCGGCTGCGATTGATGCGCTTACAATGCCAGGTAAAAACTTCGACAAAGTTCCAAGAGACAAGTGGTCCATTGAGCTGGTACTCTACTGCCTAGAAGCCTACAATGGCTGGGGCTATCGTATGTACCATCCCAAGACTCCGTCTCCATACGTTTGGTCCTGCACCAACGTCTATGATGACTCGCCTCGTGGTAAGTATGTCTCGGATGGTCAGTGGGGAGCAGGTGTGACTGATTCTCAGATTGGATGTGCTCCAGTTCTCAAACAACTCCTAGCTCTTAATAAACAGAACGCCCCAGTTGCTGGTCCGGTGGTTGCAGGTGCAGCTACGATCGGTGCAGGCACAGTTGTGGCAGCGAATGCTCCACATAGCTGGATGCCTTGGATTATTGGTGGTACTGTCGTCGTCGCCTTCATTGGTGGCATCTGGGCATGGATCGTGAAGAAAGGTAAGAAAGATGTTGGAACAACTCCAGTCTCTCCTGTCCAGGTTTAATACCTGGGTAGGTGGTGTATGGCCAGGAGCCAAGACCAAGATCACTAATGCTTTTATTGCTCTTGCCGGCTCTTTGCTAATCGTAACTCAAATGTTTGATGTAATTGATATACGACAGTATGTCGAAACTAAGACTGCAGGTTATATCCTACTTGGTGTAGCTCTGCTAAATTATTGGTTAAAGGTTATTACAGATAAGGCTAAAGAAGTGGTAGACAATGTGGCTTAGTATCTTATCTCTTGTCTTCGGCGCTCTCCCCGCAATAGCGGGGCAGATCGCTGCAGCAAGGACAGCCAAGCAAAATGCTGTGACCGAACAGCAACGTATCGAGGCTGATGAGCGTATTAAGTCCCTAGAAGCTCAGAGAGATGTATTAGCTAAAGAAGCAGTAACCCCATGGAATTCCCTAGCACGATTCTTCCTAGTAGCTCCATTTGGTTTTTACCTCTGGTGGGTAGTTCTGAATGATAAGATCGTTTGCAAATGGTATACTCCTGCTGATCTTGTTGGTGAGCTGTGCCGCACTGATCCTCTTTCACCATGGCTTACTACTATTTGTGGCGGCATGGTTGGCTTCTATTTCGTAACAAATGCAATAACAATGGCAAAACGATAATGTCTCAAGAACAAAACTCAAGTAAGATGCGTAGTAGCGATAGAGTCCTAGTCGTAAGACCTATTGAAGGTAAGACTGCTATATCTACTACAGGATTGTTAGATAACCGTCTATTCACCGGCGGCAATACTCTACATGCTACAATGGAAACAGAGTCCTGTCTATGGCGTCTACGCTATGACACAGGTGTTCTCCCAGAACAACTTAAACAGAAGTTCACAAGCTTCAGACTTCTAAAACAACATGCAGACAGATACTTTCTAAAGAGAAATCTGGAGATTGTGGAAGTAAAGGATTAATGGTACGTATTGCTCAAACTGAAGATTTTAATATTGCTTTTACTTTAGCTGATATATTTGTAACCGAAGCCTATGGTAAGTGGGCTGATTCAAGAGCTACTTATTCATTAGTTTACCAATGTATCAAGGATGAAGATAAGGTCTTTCTTCTATACGAAGATAAAGGCTTCTTAGCCGGGGTTACTAATAGATTTCTATTAGGTAATCAATACATGGCTGTGGAACTCGGATGGTATGTTCTCCCTGAGTGTCGAGGAACAGGGGCTGGTAAAGCTCTGATGGATGGCTTCGAAGACTGGGCTAAGATTATGAAATGTGATCTGATTAGTATGATCTCAATAGATGATGAGGTTGGTAACTATTACGAGAAGCGTGGTTATAAGCTCTACGAGCGAACCTATATGAAAGAACTGTAAATGGCTGCTATAAGCACTGCAATCATGGCTGGAGCTGCACTCGTAGGAGTGGGCACGTCTCTCTATGGTGTATCTCAGAAACAGGCGGGAGATAAAGCTGCTGCAGCTGCTGCTCAGGCACAGGCTGCTGCTTCAGCACAACAGACACAGATTGCAGGACAACAGGCTCAATTAGAAGCTCAAAACGCTATTTCGGCATCTCAGCTTCAAGCTTCATATGCTATAGGTCAAGCTGGAACTTCAGCTGCTTTTGCTCAGCAAGAAGCAGCTCTTACTGCCCAAGCTTCCGCAGCTACTTATGCAGCTTCAGCAGAATCAGCTAGGCTGAACCAAGAGAACATAGGTTATCAACAGCAGATCGAAGATACCCGTAGAACGGCTATGGAACTCACTGGTCGTAGAGATCAGATGGAACAATTTAGACAAGCCCAGAGGGCTCGTAGCCAATCTCTTGTAGCTGCTACAGGAGCAGGTGCTCAGTTTGGTTCTGGTCTCCAAGGAGCTAGAGGCCAGATATCTGGACAGTCTGGAGTTAACCTTCTTGGCATTAGACAGAACCTAGAACTTGGTAGGAGTATATTCGACATCAACGCATACATATCTCAGAACCAGATTGCTGCCTCTCAGAACCAACTTCAGTTGGCTTACACGCAAGCTGGTCTTCAGACTCAAGAAGCACAGCTCAAAGCTGGGTATGCTACACAACAGGCTGGAGCAACAACTGATTACTATACACAGGCAGCTGCTCAAACTTCAGCTTACTCTGCACAGAGGGCTGCTCTACAAGCTGCGTACGCTGGATATGGTGGGCAGATATCTACTCAACAAGGTAACATAGCTGCTGCTCAAGGACAGTCTTCATTCGGTCAATCTCTGTTTGCTGCAGGACCGCAGATCATGCAGGCAGGAAATCTATTCGCTCCTTTGGGCGCAAGTCTGTTTGGCAGTTCCACTTCACAAGCCTCTAGTACAAGTATCGTATAATGGCAATCTCAATAGACACTGCTCAACCTACCGTAGAACAAGATCCCGTCAGAATTGATACAGGCGCTCCTATAACCGATGCGCCGGTATCTCCGGGCTTTGCAGAGACTCGCTCTGTTAAGTTTCAGATGGCTGGTATAAACAAGTCTCATGATGAATTGTATCAAGACTTGACTAATGGTAAGGAAAAGGATCTTCGTGAACAAGCCGCAGCTGAATTAAGTTTACAAGATACTACCAATAGAACTAATCTAATTTCTCAAATGGCTATTGCTGGTAATCTAAGGCCAGACAACATTCCTCCCATGCCTACTCCTCGTGATCCTGCTAGTATCATTGAAGAGAAGTATGGTGAGCAGTATATGAAGTATTTCGAGAACGCAGCTGCTAAACAGACTAAGAGTTCCTTTGATTGGCAGAATAGTTGGTTAGCTGGCGCAGCCTATGAAATTCCTGGCGCATACAGCAGAGCCAAGGATACTGGTTCTTCTGTAATAGCTAAACGTGAATTTGCTCTAACACAAGCTCAGAACAATCAAAGATTGATTGATGAACAGAGTTTAGGAGGTTGGGCTCTCGATCAAGCTAAGATGCTTATACCTTTCTACAATGAAGCCAATCTTCGCGGACTAATGGAAAAAACTCCTGCCGTGTCTACTGCTGGATTCGGTCTAGGTAGTAATCTCTACCAACAGTCCAGAGAACTTCTGGCTATGCCTATGCCTCAGTATAGAGCTAAGTTTACTGAGATCATGAATGCTCTGAATGCTAAGAATCCTGAACTAGCTAAGATATTTGCTATGTCTGTTGTAGGACAATCTACTTCAGACGAAAACTTGAACAATCTATTTACTCTAATTGATCTCTCTGCTGTTCCTGGAGCCATTAAAGGTACTGCTGGTTTAGCTAGAACTGCTAGACTATTCAATGATACTCAAAACGCTGCAAGATCTCTGGTTAAGTCTGTTGATGGCCCTGAGGCTGGTAGAGTGTTGCAAGCTATAGGTGCCGGAGACGCTGGAGAAGCTGCTGTTCTAAAAACTACAGAAGACTTTATGAAGAGCATGAAGGGTACTAGCAATGTTTCTAAAGAAGCTCTTGAATCTCTTACGTCTAATTTGAAGACTGATATAGCAGAGATTGAATCTGGGCCTAGCCGTAGGTTTGGTCAAGAGGGTGTTAACAGGCTAAAGGAACAGTATACTTCATCTATTGGTAAGACAATTGATGCTGTTACTAATACTATGCAGGTAGAACGCATCCCTGCTGCTGTGGCTACAGATAAAGTTTTCCGTGAGTATATAAACGAGATCAGAAATTATTACCCAGGTCTTCGTAATAACATCATGGACATAGGGAAGTATTACAAAGAATTGGATAATTGGTATGTAGACATTCCAATTGGCAACAAAGGTGATGAACTGTTCTCTCATAGAGAAACAGCAGAATCCTTTGCTAAGCTAAATCAGATTGATAAACTAGCTAAAGTTGAACCAGTCGGTGGTGGTTTTCAATTAACTATTAAACATCCGATCAGAGAAACTGACGATCTAGTAAGAAATTCTATTATATCTACCGCTGAGTCTAAAGAACCTGTAAGTCTACTAAATCCTTTGTTAGGTAAGTACAGGACTCCTGAAGATGTCTTGTCTGTAGATAATATGATCAACCGTAAGGTTGCTGCTTATGCTGGTAAAAGATTTATAGCTAGTGCTAAAGAAGACGCTGCTTACATAAAAACACTAGCCAGAGGATCTATACGCAGACAGACAGTTGATATCTTAGATCCAAATACAGGTAAAGTGGTCGGTCAGAAGCGTATGTCTACTGGTGAAAGATATGAAGATCTTCAACGAGTTGTCAACGCTAGTAGAGATATGCTTGATCCTGAGTTCCCGGATGTAAAGAACAAAGGATATTTCTTCCGTAATCCATACGAATTAGAGAAGCATTATCAACAAATAGTTCATCGTCTGCCTGAACGAGATGAAATAGAAGCTTATTTCGCATTCAAACGTCTAGTTGAGTCTGATCGTATCTATCGTAATCTAGAAGTCTTGAAGAATAAGACTAGGGTTGGTACAGAGACTCACAGTTTCTATACGATAAACGAAGGTAGTGGAAGAGTCCAAGGACCTACATTTGACGCAAGAAAGTTGAAAGACTTTCCTTCTGGCGATGAGAATATCCTTATAGTCGGTAAGCACTTGCAAGACGCAAAGTTGGTAGACTTAAGCAAGCTAGGAGATAAGGCAGAACAATATAGACAAGCTGTCAAGCAAGGTAAATTGAATGCACTTGAAGTTTATGATCCAGAGACCCGTCCCTTCTCTAATTGGGGGAATGTTGCTGGAAACAATCGTGTTCGATATGTCCTAGTAGATAATCTCGAAAGTAAACCTCTATCGTATAACCAAGTACCTCGCAGAGGTGGTGGCCATTTTGAATATGACTATGATCACTATATCAAGCAGGCTATTATTCGTGTAGAGAATATTAATACAGGTGCTCCTGCTTTCAGACACTGGTATGAAGGTGATACTACAGTTATGCCCATTCAGCTCAAGGCTATGGGAGAGGATGTAGTTAATAAGCTCAACACTGTACGAGAATTACTTCAGAAAGGTAAGGTTGACGAAGCTAAGGCTTTTGCTACTGGAAAAGGAAATATTGGCATAGAGTGGAAAGAACTTCACAGTTGGTTCAAACCTTCCATGGCTCCTGACGGAATTACTAAAGTTCCGCCTAGGTTGAGTATGGAAGAGCCTTTCTACGTAGTTGCCAAAGATAAGATGATTATCGACATTGATAAATCTATGGAACGTAGATACCCTGGTAGTACATTTAAAGATGGAACTAGAGAAGGATCTTTGGCTAGGCAACATCAGATTCAATACACTGGACAACGTGATGCCTTCGAAGTCTTCACAGTCAATGACGTAGGCACTAGACACAATCCTCTGTACAAATATGAGCCAGCTAAGATGGTCGATGCTATGGTCTCTATGAACAGAGGCCTGACTCGTATTATTAATAGTTCTCTGATGGACGATTATAAGATCTTCTCAGTTGAACATTGGTTAGAGAAGAATAAAGATCTGCTAAAAGCTACTGATTCAGAGATTAGATATGCTCCATTCTGGCATTTCAATAATGCTCCTAATGCTTTCAAACCTGCAGCCGATCCACAGAAGGTAGCTCAGGCTAAGATTACCCATTACCAAATACAACAGTTTGTTGGAGTTAAGAGTGATCTAGATAAGCTATTACACTCTACAACGCAAGACTTAGCTAACTCTGTTTATACTAAATTCGGACCTACCAAAGCTTCGGACTGGATAGCTTCTGCAGAGACTCTTTCTGTTATTAAGGATCCATTTGCTTTTGCCAGGGGTGTGGCTTTCCACGAAAAGCTAGGTCTATTTACTATTCCGCAGTTGTTAACTCAAGCTCAGACTTTTACTAGTATCTTTGCTGTCGCAGGGCTCAAAGCAGCTAGTTCAGGCACTATAGCCACCATGCTCCATACCTTTGCAAGGATCAATAAGAATCCTGAAATCTTAAATCACCTAGATAAAATTGCTACTAGGTTTGGATGGAAGCCAGGTGAATTCTCAGAGGCTAGACAGCTCTTGGAGAACACAGGCTTTAGTCACGTAGGTGGTGAATACGCAGGACTAGATAGTGCATTAAACCCCAAAATTGTTCAAGCTAGAGGAAAGGATTTCTTAGATGCAGGTACATTTTTCTTCAGAGAAGGTGAACAGGCCTCGCGTACGGGTGGTTTCTACACAGCCTATAAAGAACTTAGAGCCAGAGTTCCGACAGGGCCCCTCAGCGAAGCAGACAAAAGATGGCTGCTCAACAGAGCAGACCTCCTAAACGTCAATATGTCCAGGGCATCTAGCTCTGCACTACATACTGGTGTTTGGTCTCTTCCTACTCAGTTCTTGACTTACCAACTTAGGACAGCAGAACTTTTCTTTAGTAAACGTTTGACTGGTGAAGAAAAACGTAGACTCATATATGCTAATGCTGTGATGTATGGCGCTCCTACTGCTGTAGGTGTTTCAGGATTACCATTGGGAGACATAATTAGACAGAAAGCTCTAGAGAATGGATATTTAGTCGGAGACAAATGGATTCAATCTATGATGATGGAAGGTCTTCCTTCCATGCTGCTTTCTCTTGCAACAGGTAAGTATTGGAATGTAGGAGATAAGTTAGGTGTCCAGGGATTCGAGACTATGAAAGAAGCTCTATGGGGCGATAAGACTGTCTGGGATCTTGCAGGTGGCGCAGCTTTCAGTACACTTAAAGGTACATGGGAAGGTTCCAGTGGCTTTAGGAATGAAGTAATGCAGTATATGAAGGAAGGCAATGGAAAGATCTCTGCTACTAATATCGTGGCTGCTTTTAAAGAAATATCCAGTGTAAATAATACTTGGAAGATGTTAGGCGCTCTAAACGCAGCTAAATGGTATTCTAAGAATGAAGCTTTTATTACAGGGGATGTCACACCCTTTCAGGCTGTGTTCTCGTATCTAACTGGTCTAACTTTCCAATCAGCTTCAGATGCTAATCTTTTCTCTGTCTCTAATAAGAAGAAAGAGGAGTTTATAAAAGAACAGAACGCTAAGTTTACCAAAGAACTCAGACGAGCCTTGGATGCAGGAGATGCCGGAGATCGGGCTGGGTACGAACACCACATGGGTCTTGCCTTCTCTCATATAGAAATAGGCGGGTATCCAAGAGAACAGTGGTCTAAAGCTATATCTCTAGCTTCTCAAGGCAATGAGTCTATGATTGAACGTCTAGAACGCAGCTTCTACACCAGAGATGTTCCTGATAGTCAAAAGGATGTCAGATACGAAACGTATAGAAAATTACTTAATCAAGGAAAATATTAATGGCTATAGTCAATCCTAGAGTCAACCCTAGCAACGATCCTAACTTCTTAGCTTATTCTAGAGGCATAAGTGTCCCAGAGACAATTAAGCCTCAAGGACAGGCTGCGTCTTCTATTCAGCCTATAGGAGCTAAGTTTGAAGGGGCTCAATACGAAGGTAACAAGCACATTGATGAGTCTGGTAGATATGCAGGTGTTGCTAAGGGACTGGAGACAGCTTCTACTGGTAATCTTATTCAGGAACTTGCTGGAACAGCGGCTCTAGCAGCCAAAGGTGCAGATGCAGTTGTTAAGGATGACATTGATAATACTACCTACCAAGCTGTAGATCGTGAACGTGAGGGTTTCAAAGCTGGTCTACAATCTGTTGCAGGTGTACAGCCCAGCAAGATGGATGTTCTATCTACAAATGATACTCAAGCCATTCCAGAGGACGTAGAGAGCATTGGGGAGACTGTAGGCAGTCTGGCTAATGCTAAAGCAGCTGGTAAAATATCTCCCACGCTTTACTACGCACGATTGGATTCAGTAGCTTCTTCTATACGTAATAGATATCCAGGTTATCGAGAATACATTGATCATAAGATATCTCAAGTCAGTGGCGTAGATCCTGCCAATGCTTATATCAAGTCTCTTATGAACGATATCAATAGAGCACAGTCTGCATCTGCAGGCGCTGCTAATAAGGAGGAATCCTTTATTAAGTCTCATCTAGATACAGATGGTATTGTTCAGATGTGGCAGGCTCGTAAAGCTGGTAAGATCACGATGGATGATATTTATCAAAGAGTAAGCGAGCAAAAGGTTTATAAAGAGAAATTGAATATTAAATCTCTGGAACGTGCTGACAGAACAGGTACACGTGCTGAGATAGCTTTAGAAGCTGCAGATGATGCAACCTTCGAGGTCAGTGGAAAGGTCAACAACTTTGTTAAGAACTTTGAGTTTACTGCTGCTGGAGGTCCTACCAAAATGCAAGATGCTCTAGATAAACTAGCTTCTGGAGCAACCACATATACTTCTGATGAAAAAGATGCACTGGGCATGCAAATACAAGCTCAGAAAGCAAAGATGCTACAAGAGATTGACGTAAGTTGGAATACAAAAGATAAGAATGGTAAGACTCAGACTGATTATTTAGGTGGTAAAGATAAAGCTGACAAGCTTAAAGCAGATCTTTTTGCACCGATGGATCGTCTGTCTGATCTAATTTATAACGAGAAGTGGGGACAAGCCGGTTCAGCTATGAGAGCTGTCAAGGCTACAGTAGCTGATTCTAAGATTAAACTAATGACTGATCCTGAAATGGGGGCTTATTGGAGAAATGCAGCTGCAGTTAATGAATTAGGAGCTAACTTCGATAAGTCCTTCTTCGATAGAATATTTATCAGAGGTGTTAATGGTAAGAAGAATATCGGAGATATAATGCAGACTTACATCGAAAAGGAAGCTGCAGGAGCAGTAACAGGTCTGCCTAATACTAAAGGTACATCTTACAATGTCAATGATACTATTAAGAATGCTCAAGCAGCTGGTGTCAAGGACCCTGCTGTCTTCGATTCTATCGTTAGGATACCAACACTGATCCCAGACAAGAGTTTCCCTGATTCAGCTAAGACTAATCTAATCAATTATACCTTTGGTCCTCAGAACCGTGGTGTTCTAGATCAAGTCGTAGCTGATGGAAGAGATCCTGCTACTGGTCGTAAGATACCTGGAAAGATGTCTGTCTTTCAAGCATGGACTGCTCCTGAGATTACCCAAGAGGTTATACGTCTAAACAATCAGGATCCGTCTAAAGGTCTGTGGTCTAATTATAAGAACTGGGCAGATGAGACATTCCAATTCCAGTTATTCAGTAGAGAAGCTAAGGACCTGAATACTATTCAAATGACTCCCGGTATGAAGATTACCTGGGATACTGAAAAGAACCAGTTTGATTGGAAGATTGGTAACAAGAGTTTAGTCAATTCCAATGAAGCAGCTATAGCTCTAACTGATGCTGAGAAGTCTCTGAAACAAGTTCCTTTGGACCAGGCTGCTATACGCAGGGGAGTGGACTCAATCACTCGTCTTAATGAAGGTCTAAAGAATTATGCTAATATAGCCAAGGCAGGCAATGACGACGTAGAGTCATATCTACTCAAGGCTCTATTTAACATGGGATTTGATCCTTCAGTAAGAAATGTCGAGGGTATCCCAATGCACATGGTAGAGGCTATCAATGCCTCTCGTAAGCTGCCTACTAAGAAGGAATCTGCCTACAAATGATCGGTTCCAGCACTGGTGAGCAATATGAGACTGACTATGACTACACGATTGGAAGGCCTGTAGGAGCCGCTACGGAGCCCGCTGATGCGTTAAAACCTTCAGGGGGTACCTTAGATACCCCCGTAGATCAGAAGGCTATAGACGAGCTTGTAGCAGCTGCCCCTAACTTTGCTAATAGCCCTGTTATAGATCAGATGTCAGCCACTGCAGAACGCAGTAGGCCTGAACTTCCTATCACAGGGGTTGCACAGCGATTGGAACCAATCCAGGCTGGCGGCGGGTCATTCGATTCAGCTCAGTTCCCGGAGATGGTGTCCAACCCTCGTAAGTTCATTAAGAATGAAGAAAGTTGGAATGCCATGGTTAAGTCCTGGGAAGCTACTAAATCTACCAATATTGAAGATCGTACTAAAGACTTAGAATATGACGCAGATCTTAGGGTACAAGCTTCCTTTGCTGATCTACCTCCTGCTAGCGATAGAATAGATGATCTAATGACTAAACCTTTAGATGAGGTCACAAGAGATCTTAGGATGGAAGCAGAACTTAAATCTCTAGGTAAGAAACGGCTCAGAGAACAACGAAAATAGCCAATCTAGCATTTAGACAATAAAAAAGCCCCCCACATGAGCGCCTGGATTTATAGAAAACCCGAAGCATCCCACGTGAGGGGCGTTTGTGTTCTTTGTCATAAGAAGCCTCAGAGGCGAAAAGGTAATCGCTTCCAAGCTCTATGTAGATACTGCGATGTTAAACGATTCTTAAAGAAATGGATTAAGCCCGGTTACGGAAAATACAAGAAAGATGAATGTGAACGTTGTGGATTCAAAGCATTAGATAGATGTCAATTAGATGTCCACCATAAGGATGGGAATCATAGAAACAACGACCCACCTAATTTAGAAACACTCTGTGCTAATTGTCATAGATTAGAACACAAGAAAAGCCCGAGAAGTCGAAAGACCTCCCGGGCTTTAATAGTTTTTGGCCTCTAGTTTCTTATTATTAGTGAAGAAGGTAGTATTCAACCTCAACTTAGTTCTACGGGGGAGTCATCTAAGTTGCTTCATTCTCCTTATCCCAACCTACCTTCTTAGTTAGTTGATGGCAGTCGACTCGAACTGACGCAGAGCAGCCAAGCCCTTCTCGGTATCCAGCACGACGATCTCGTCCCGAGTGTCCTCGTACAGCTTGTCGAGCTTCTTCTCCGCTGCCTCATAGCCAGGACGATCTTCCTTCACAGTAGGATCAACCCACTTGATGTAGCGCCACGGAGAGTAATAGAACTCGTTGTACTCACACTCGTCGATCTCGTCTATATGCTCGATCTTGAACTTGCCTTCCTTGATCCGTTCCACCATCTCCAAAGGAGTACGGGGGGCAGGCATCTCGCCGATGCCGAAGGCATTACGCAGTTCAGTCGCCTTCGTATTCTTCAGCTCGTGGAGACGACTCACGAGATGGTCCCGCTGACGCTGATCAGTCGGGTACGTGTCACTACGTGCAGTAGTGGCAACAATGTTGAGGGTCTGCATGGTGTTTTCTTTCTCTTGTCTACTAGTTGTTGCAGTACGTAAATTAGCAAAAGAACGTTGAACGTCGGTACTTACCGGGTAATCTGGAACATAGTCAGCTAGGGGTGTAGCATAGATGTAGTCTTCAGGACGACAGCTTATGCAACCTGCTTCGCATTGGTAATAGCATTCTTTCATCTTAATCTCCAATAAGAAAAGGGACCGGTTAGGGTCCCTTTAATAGGCTGGTCTTGATTATGGGTAGATAGTCTTAGCTGGCTCAGACCTGAAGGGCGGGCTGCTCTTCAAAAGTCTCTTCCTGGACGAACGTGGTTTCCTTGTCGGAACCGAGGAGGGCTTCTCCGAGGGAGTTGTTACGCTCCTCTTCTGCACGCTCTGCGTTGGCGAGGGCGAGTGCCTCAGCCATCTGTGTAGAAAGCTTATCATTTGTCATGGTCTTTCCTTTATTGTTATAGATCACATTCTTCGACATCTTTTATGTACCAGTATCGTTTGCCTTCATAGTGTTGTAGATGCAAACAGATCCAGCACGATTCGAATTTCATTTACTTACCTAGAAGGCTGCCTAATCCTGTTCGCGTGACGACTAACGACCCTAGTTGGCACACGTGCCAAGCGACCTGTGCGGTGGGACCCGAGGTGGTCAAGCTCACGACCGTCACCTTTATGTACACGGCCTGCAGCCATCGCTTTCCGTCTAGCCCTATTCCGGTCAGCCCGGCGTTTCTTTTGGAGCGGAGTTCCCTGATATTCATCGTACTCCTTCCGGTAGTTCCTTTTTCTAAGTGCCGCCATTGTGCTTAATTACTCTCACCTCCGGTTGTCGTTCTTTGATTGTGAATGCCAGCGAGCGCTGACCGTTATTCTCTTGACCAAGCTCAATGGCTACAATGTCTTCATTGTCATGCGCATAGCTAGTCTGATAAAGGAATGCTGCGATTAGGTCGTCCAGATTTCCCTTGGAGATTGCCGTCTCGATCGTACGAGTGGAGTTCATCTTCCGTCTCCTTGAGTTTGGCTTGCTCTCTGAAGAGCTTGCGCCGAACACGACCTTCTCGTTCTGTTTCTTGTTTCTTTTTCTTCGCATCTAGTGCTTCTTTAAGTCTGAGCCTATCGGCTCTTGTCTGTGGGTGTATCATAAATCAACTGGCCTTGGATCGGGTATCTTTAAGAACTCAGAGTTAATAAGGAAGTAGAGAACTTCTTCTTCAGTCTTCTCATTCCATTCAAGTATCTCAGTTAGTTCGTAGGTCTGAAGCAAAGCCTCTACTTCCCTAAATTCCATTATAAGCCTAACCAACTCCCAATGATCAATATACCAAAGAACACAACCACTCCACCAAGCAGAAAGCCTGTTAAGAAGTGAGCTATCCGGGTAGCCTTGAGTTCAAAGTGTGTTATATCCACGGGGTCCTCATCATTTCTAAAGTCATAAACATCCATCACGTTGTCCACCATAATACGATAACTAAGAGTGTTAATACTACGGGGCCAAGCGTACAGCCGCCCCTGGGTCCCTGTTTAGGGGAAACATCCCAATCTTCAAAATTCATTAAGCACCTTTAAAGTTTAATTTAGTTCCGAATATTCCTGTAGGCTGCCATCCAACATAGAATACAAATCTATTGCCGGCGTATGAGACAAACCCCAGAGGAATAAATGTTTTAATTACAGACCATTGCCAACCAGTTTCAGGAGGCTGGAGATCATCTCTCTGTACGGTAAGCACTGGAGGCTTCCCTACAACTATATAGTTTCTATCTTCAACACCTACTACAAAACATCTAAAGTTCTGTAGAGGGTTCCTGAAAAAGTTCCAGTAGATGTAACGTCTAGCCTGAGACCATTCAGGATGGTACCAAGGAGCTTCCTCTACCGTCTGTTCGTTATCGTTCTGAAACCACCATATAGGATTAAGCTTCTTATACAGAGGCTTTTTAACTCTATTCGTAAATTCAAATGCTTCAGAAACCATCTAACCATTCCTTCGGTATCGTACCGATTGCATAGCGGATACCATTCTTCTCTGCCCATTTAATATATGTCTTGTTGGGGGCATAAAACAGGATACGCAAGTCTATTTCGGGATGTTGCCGTCTAACCGCAACCATTTTGCGCTTATGCTCGGGCCTAAGGTAACCCTTCGTTTCAATGTAGACCAAGCCAGTCGGGGTGGTAATGACAAAGTCAGGTATATAGTGTCCAGATAATACATAAGGGATCTTGGTACCTTCATATCTAAACTGAACTCCAGCCCTTTTTAATTGAGCATATATCTTTAATTCAAACTTATTCTTCACAGCTCAAGTGTAACAGATCTTGCCATATCTGTCAACTTCTATAATTGGTCCGTTCTTATTCATCGGTCTCTTTGCTACATGCGTAAGATATACTGGACCTTTTGAATACAAGAATGTTCTTATTCCGGGAAAACAAGTGTGTTTGAAGAGATTGTAGTTGGCTGGAAAAGCGAGGCCAACATTCCCTCCACCCTTATCTTCTGTCTTGCACGTACAAGCCGGAGGCTCAGGGAGGGCAACAATACGCTTGCTCTCGGTGATCCTGTCACGAATGTGATGTTCACGGATGAGATGCTCATACAGACACATATGGCCTAGGGTCTTGTCGACACCAAGGATGTAGGCACGATCCTTTACGGTAACCAGAGGGTCTTCAAGGCTCCCCACAAGATAGCCGTCAAGTTGATCCAAGTACCCAAAACTATCGTCTTCTTTGATACTCCCAGTCTTGAACTTGTTATAGCTATCGCTGCTAGCAGATTTAACGTCAACGATGCAGCCATCAATGACGCAGTCTCTATGACCAGTGATCCCATCAACGTAGACAGCATCTTGCTCTCCTACGACTGAGTGTCCTGCAGCCTTAGCCAACGCTATTACAAGCGCTTCGATTATGTGTCCATACGTGTATTTAACTTCGGCCCATGGAGGAAGCTTCTCAGCCTCGTCTGGCGCGTGAATACTGTACCATAGCGCTCTCGGGCACCGAGGTCCCATCTGTGAAAGGCGGAGCGAAGGTTTCTCCTTGACTTCGAACTGTCCTTTAACCCTTCCGGCAACTTCATCTGCGAATGTTTTGCTGAGCTGGTCATTGAACCACCCATCTTTCCTGGTGACTAGTTCTTGGATATCTTTAATAAGTGTCTGTATCATCTCATCATGTACTGTAATTGTCTCATTGCGAACATCAAGACATATACATATCCGATGCCGATGAATGGTGAAGCTAGTGTCAGCATGAAGAACATTTCTATTCCGCTGAATGCTGACTTGTGTTTTCCTTGTTCTTTCTTTTTCTTCTCGTCTTCAATCTTTTTCTCATCGTCGTAGAACCTTCTCATCTTCTTTAGTGCTTTGATAGCCTGGTCGATATCGCTCTTGCTCTTTACTTCTGGTGTGGGGTAGTACCCCATCCAAGGATTGAAAGGCGGAGGAGCATAGGTCATTGTTTGACTCCTTTGCTGTTGCTCTACTCACGCGGGTGGAAGTTTTGCTTAAGGCGGATGTCTCCGCCGGGACGCAGCTAGAAATCTCAAGAGAGTGAAGATATATTCCATAGCTACCTCCTATGTTTGAGGATCTGGAACGATCACTGCAGGAAGTTATGACCTTTCCGGTGCTACTAACGCTCCCCGTGTAACTGGGTCACTTGCACAGCGTATTTGGACGATGCTTCACTTCAGTCATTCCTGTAACCTTCGTTACTAGGACGACCTATGCAGAGTATGCGTAGTAGTTGCTTGAGGCAACTTCTGCACCTGAGCGGACGAACGCGACCTACGGTCACTGCTTGCTTTCTAGGATAATCACAAGCTCCGCAACAGTCCCAGGGCTCCTTCAGGGGGAACCTTTCGGTTAAGTCAGACACTCTAGAGGGTGGGCTTGGCGGGCCCTTCGCAGACATAGATCGGGTGTGCCTAATCCGATGTTCAGGGGGTTGCAATCCCTTGCCTACAGCTGAAGAGTTGCTCCCACTCGCGGTTAACGCCGCCTATGGCGCTAGAGGACTCGAACCTTTAACCACAGAAGTATCTTTCGCCAACAGTTTATGACCGCTTGCACCAGACCAGGAATTGATCCTGTGAGGATTCGAACCTCCGCAGTCAATGGGGGCACCCTGTTAACTATTCGCTACTATGAGCATCCTCATTTCTCGGCCACTATGTCACCAGTCCCACGAGCCGATGGAATCACATACCATCCTTTGTTCTCTGCTGTGGTGTTTACATTGCTACTCCAGTGTGAGGCACTGGTTGGCCCGACTACCATCTGTCTAAACCCCGGGTTCGCACCGGACCGCCTTGTGGGCGATAATCCTATGATGCGGTCTAGACGAGCATTTCCCATAGCGAGGTGATCTTTACTCTATGGCCGCTGGTTCATCACGGGTGGTAGTGGTTCAGCCCTAGACTGCTTCCATATAAGCAGATGAAGTCGCATTACTACTCTCGCAGTAGCTGCTGATCGTCATTCACAGATCGACCAGGTTCTGCGCCGGTTACGCTCTCTATCGTTTGGACCGGGAACGACTCACCGTCGCACTCACAAGGTGGGATCGTAAACCCCACGTTCCCTCTTTCGGCTATGAGGCCTATTCGCGGTGTCTTCCACCGGCACAATCGGTTAACAGCCGACCGCCGGGCCCTACGGTTCTAGACGACTTGTGGAATGAATCTTATTAATTTCATTTACTTTGTTCACTACTTGTTCTTTCATATGATGCGGAAAAGTATCAATGACTGGGCCCTTTCTCCATTTTCCGCCTTCATATCTTCCGAACGGATGGCAGATCATTACTCCTTCAGGTAATACAGCGTAGAATGCTAGAGTTTTCATAGAATATCCAAGAAATTAATGGGGGCCTCTAAGGACCCCCTACCTACCCCATGACTCATGAAGGGATGTGGGGTACATCTCCACCCAGCGGGTGAGCCTATAGCTTGGTAATCTCGATATCCGGGATCGGCTGCTTAGCAACAGCAATGGTCTCCAGGATATAAAGATCACTGCCTACCGTGTCAAAATAACGGTCCGTCTTACCGACAGTCTTCTTAGCTGCCTCTTCAGCAGCCTCGTAGGTGTCGTACTGCTTAGCCGCCTTGGAAGGCAGGACGAAATAGAACTTCTTCATAGTTGGTCTCCTTAAAAGAGGTCTTCTTGTTTGGGCTGTTGGTTTAACTCACCAACATCCTTCTTAAGTTGTTCAGGATAATCTTTATCTGGAGTATAAGGAACTAAGTTATCTATTCGTACACCAGCAAGCCTAATGGCTTTGCCAGGTTCTCCTGTAGGAGATTTGTAACTATAGTAATCACACTTAACAGTTATATCTGAACCATTGCCTATTGCTGTTTCTGTTGGAGCACCATCCTTATCTACGATTGTTGGGGGAGCCAAACCTTGGATCTTTCCTTTGATCATCTTTTGAGTGGGACGACGTACGACTATATAGTCCCCGTCGTCGTCTCTCTTCAAATAGTTCTTAACCTTAAGATCTTGGAATGTCTTCTTACTTTCGTCGGTTAAATACAGATTAAGTTTCCAGTTGCCCCACTGATCGGGGGCCTTAACTTTAACCCATTTACCTTTACCTTGAAGGTATACAGATGACCCGGGCATTAGAGAGCCCTCGTCAGCATCTGCTCTACCTTGGAGATTTCAATGTTATTAATCTCTGGATAGCTATATTCAATCTCATCCATGGCCAACTCACGGGCCTGGTCTTCATCATCTGCCTCTAATTCAATGGTACCCCACTCAGGGACTTCATATGAATAACTTACTTGATACGTAGGCATGTAATTCTCCTTAGTGTGTTTTAGACCAATTGGTCGATATAGTGTAGTCTTTTAAATCATCGTTATAAAACGATCCTGCTAATGGACACCGTAGTCCAAGTTCTTCTCCCACAATACGTAGGCTGTCCGCCTGCATTTCTGCTATATTAATTGCTACAGACATGTTATTTGGACATTCTGTTTGCCATTCATCGTGAACAAAGTTCACTAACATAGCATCGTATTCGTCTAAAGTATCCATCCACCTAATGGTGGCTTTCTTCATTATCACAGCTTCTCCGTTCTGGAGGTATCCAGACATACAGAGATGTCTCCGTTCTCCCACGCTATCTCCAGGGATCTTAACTCTGCGTCCGTCAAGCCCCACGAACCAGCCGCGCTTTGCATCATTCGGAATAACTTCCTCCTTGAGCTTGGCGAAGCCACCATATCTTTTAAGGAGACGATCAAGAGCCTCTTCGGCGGTTCTTTGGTTGGTTTCCAGAATGCTTGCAAGCTTTCCAATTCCTGCTCCGAGGAGGAGTGCGTATACAAACCGTTTAGCTGACGCTCTGGTTTTGCATACTTCTCCAAGAATTCGTTGATTAAGGGAATGTGGATCAGATTTGTCATCCTTTCGGCCACGGACAAGCGCATCTGTGAACTCCTCATCGTTGATGTAGTGGGCAAATATCCTAAGCTGAATACCTTCAGCGTCAACCCCAACGAGTAGACGATTACGGGGAGCTTGCCATAATGAACGGAGTTCTTTTCCTAGTAGTTTCTTATTACCGTTCAGGTCAAACTCGTTGGGGATGTTCGCTGTGTTTGGCTGCTGATGAGCCATACGATGAGTCCAGGCGCCTATGCCATAGAACTTACCATGGATGCGAGAACTACTGTCGCACAGTCCTAACCATTCAGTTAGAGTTCGACGTCTGGACTCATAGAGGATGCGCCTGGCCAGTGACCTGGCGGAGGAGGGAGCGCTATGAAAGTTTTCCTTCAAATTCTCTAATATAATTAGACGCCCCGGAGTTAAATCTTTCATGCCATCCGAGATATCCGTTGCATAGCTTGCAGAGAAGTCCACGTACACCGCCTGTGGTGTGACAATGATCAACCACAAGTGTCTTTCGTTCTCCACAAATCTTGCAACATCCGTTTTGCTCTTTAAACATCTGTTCAAAAGTGTCAAGAGTAATTCCGTAATTTCTACGGAGTTGCCTGTCTTTGTAGACTCTGGGATTTTTATGGTAGTGTCTGAGAGCTTTTTCTCGGAAGTGTTCAACACGTTCTTTATAATAAGCTCTTCTTCCTTCGATAGTTTTACGCGGCAATCTTCCACCTTTGGCAATGTTTCCAGGTTATTCTCGTTTACTTTCCATCCAGTATTTTTCAGTATCTCCAGCTTAGCAGAAAGATTACTTATGTCAAGTGAATTTACATCATGTCGCCCGACTCGGTCCTTCCTTTTCTCCAATCTATGCCGGGCAATCTCTCTTTCTGTGTCGATATGGGTTTGGGTTTTGTCTGTCGGAGCCCAACCCGCCTCGCGCAATACTGTAACAATTTGTCGATGACTACTGGGGTTAAATTCGGACCACGCACATCTACAGAATGGACCACCATTGAATTCACTAAGATCGCCATCCTTAACCCATCTGAAGTCTTTCTTATGCAGAGTTCCGAATTTGGTATATTCTGGTACGACCACACGCACCTGTTTAAGGCGAGGAGGAAAGGCCTCAAGGATGTGTCCATCTAGCTTCTCCAGTTCCTTGGTAACCATCGCCAATAGAGTGTTGGCCCTAGAAGTGTTAAAAGAAAACCCATTATTATGAAGAGCATTGACGACCAGTTGGAAATTATGTTCAAGTTGTATAGAAGGCTTCCAGTCAACTGAGTCAATAACCCTACGATACTTATTGTAAATGTCATGACAAATCTCGACATCTCTGACACAGTAGTCCTCCAGTTCTTGGGACCATTGTTTAAAATCATTAAACTTGATCTTTTCTAATCCGAATTCTTGTCCGTAGTTCTCGATCGAATGACCTTGCCTAGGATAGTCAACAAGCTTAGATATAACGAGAGTATCAATACATACACTCGCGATATCGTCCACACTAATCCCAATAAGATCCTGCATAACAGGCCAATCGTAACCCAGAAAGTTATGCCCAATAAAGAGTTCAATATCTTTAGCAAAAGAGAGAAATTCCCGTTTAGCATTATCTTCTGTAGTGAGGTTACGATAAACATATATGACTCCGGTATCTATGTCCTTGCAGACTATACACCAGATTTGGGTAGGCTTTACTAAGCTGTTGCATTCGATGTCTATGACGACTTTCAAAAGTCGGACTCAAGTTTCTGTATCCTTCTCTCAGAAGGATTTCCTTCTAGCCAGTTCTGAGCTTTTTGATCATCTTTGAATAATGCTTTAATCAACCAGCTTTCATTACGTTGCCAATTACTTTTCTCATATCCTAAGGTCACGCTGCCTCCAAATACTTGTTCTTAAAATCGTTATACAAAGCTTGTTCCTTATGAATGGCAAACTTAAATCTACCAGTCACATTATTCTCTTTCATGTATGCTATAGATTTCTTTAACATCAATAGTACATACCAATCATCCATCTCGATTGGTCCAATTACTTGTCCCATGTTGTAACACCTCTACTAATTCCATTACTCGGGAGAACCTAACAGGGTCCACCCAGATGTACGCTTCTTGATTTAAATTAGAATACAAACAGACCATTCCTTGCTCAGACCGAGCAGAGATATGGTATTCTTCCATCCACGGTTTGTCAAACTGGTGGGATGATGGTCTTGTGAGAAATACCGACCCATCGTCAAGTCCTGACAACCAGTCATTACCTGGGGGACCTTTCCCTCCCGTGAGGAGCTTAAGTTCAACAACATTAGACTTCTCGTCCTTTTCGTCTCTAGTTTCTTCTACAATATCACTTTTCTTCAATTCCTCAGTCCTTTGTTTCATGCTCCACCCATTTTAAAGTGCCTCTAGGAGGCGCTAGGAGCGTCACTGGTGCGTTTAAATCGCTAGGGGGTACCTACCCTACCTAGAAAACTTTCTATACGCTCTACGGGGTATTCTATACTTCCTAAAATATCTATAAACGACTGTATGAGAGAGGCCTAATACCTTGGAGATATAGTGAGCGTTCCACCCTGCTTTAGCCATCTCTTTAATAAGATCGACCTTAGCATCACTGAGTTTATATGGCATGACACTCATTCCTCTACGAGTACAGGCCTTGCATTCCTACATTTCTTCTCCATAGCCACGTACATCTGATCTATGTTGGTGACTACGATATGCTTCTCTCCTCTCCATATGAAGGGAGCAGTCCTTACAAACCCTCGGAAGAATACTGAGCCTACGGGAACTATGACTTCCTCACCGATGTCAAACATCATCATTTGCCCCTACAGAACTCAAGAATAAACAGTCGACAGGCTGAGGAGAGATTGCCATGTTCTCGGTTTTCGTCGATCTTATCGACTAAATAACTTAGAGTTTTTCTCCTCTCTTTGGCTATTTCTTTCAGTACTAACCAGAACTCTGGTTCCATTGACACTGAAGTCTTATGCCCATGTATGACGACACTGCGTTTGACTATCCTTGAAGGTTTCATCGCCAGCTCCTATCACGAT
>Ga0210380_10000343_pt1 | contig 21813 bp, 23 predicted proteins | sample PLM4_5_coexredo_FD_155476 | JGI IMG/M metagenome (GOLD analysis project Ga0210380, IMG submission 155476) | Groundwater sediment microbial communities from an aquifer in East River, Colorado, USA - PLM4_5_coex redo | ecosystem: Environmental > Terrestrial > Soil > Riparian zone | place: USA... | reverse complement strand
ATGGTGCGGGCCATCGTCGGCACACTCGTGGAGATCGGCCGCGGGCGCTGGCCGTCGCAGGCGATGGCTGACGTCCTGGCGAGCGGGGCGCGCACGGGCGCGGGCCCGACGGCACCGGCATGCGGGTTGTTCCTCGTGCGAGTGGACTATTATTGAGGCCCTGCCCGCGATGTCCCGTGAAGAGCTCCTGGCGTCGATTCCGGCCGGGCACCCCGACGAGGCGCTCGTCGGCCAGATCAACCTGGACCGGCTCCCGGTGCACGTCGCCATCATCATGGATGGCAACGGCCGGTGGGCGGCGCAGCGCCACCTGCCGCGCGCCGAGGGTCACCGGGCGGGCATCGACGCCGTGCGCGACACCGTGGAAACGGCCGCGCGTCTCGGCATCGGCGTCCTGACCCTCTTCGCCTTCTCCGTCGAGAACTGGAAGCGTCCCCCCTCGGAGGTGAGCACGTTGATGCTCCTCTTGAAGCGGTACCTCCGGTCCGAGTTGAAGACCCTGCTAACCAACGACATCCGGTTCAACGTGATCGGCCGGATGGAGGATTTGGCGCCCGACATTCAGGACGAGCTGCGTGCGGCCATCGAGCGCACGGCGTCGTCTCGGGGCATGCTGTTCAATATCGCGCTCAACTATGGCGGGCGCGCCGAGATCGTGGACGCCGCCAGGCGCGCGATCGAATCGGGCATCGATCCCGAGGAGCTCGACGAAGAGCGGTTCGCGAGCTTCCTGTACACCGCCAGCCAGCCAGATCCCGACCTGCTGATTCGAACGAGCGGCGAGATGCGCGTCAGCAATTACCTGCTCTGGCAGATCGCCTACGCCGAGATCTACGTCACCGAGACGTTGTGGCCCGATTTCCGACGGCGCCACTTCATCGATGCCGTGCTCGCCTATCAGAAGCGCGAGCGGCGCTACGGCGGCATCAAGCCGCCCCGGGCGGCCACCGGGGCGAAATGACGCGAGTCCTCAGCGGCGTCGCGCTCGCCGCGGCCACCCTGGCGGCCATTCGCTTTCTCCCCTTTGAAGCGCTGCGCGCCCTTGCCTGTGGCATTGCGGCATTGGCAGCCGATGAATACGTGCGGGTGACGGCTGGAGGGCGCAGCCTCGTCGGCTGGCTCGTGGTGGGCGGGGTCGTCTACACCGCGTGGCGCGTCGCGGTTCCTGTGCCGGTCAACGTGGTGTGGCTGTCGCTGGCCGTCGTGGCGTGGCTTGCGTTTGTCGTCTTGAGACAGGGACGGACCCTGCACGAGGCCGCCGCCGGCATCGTGGCACCGATGTACATCGGCGCGCCGCTCGGAATGCTCGTGGCGCTGCACGGACGAGCCGGTTGGAAGGGCACGCTCGTGCTCCTCGCAACCGTCGTCGTCAGCGACTCGGCCCAGTACTACTCCGGCCGCGCCTTCGGCCGCCGTCCCCTCGCGCCGTCGATCAGCCCGAAGAAGACGATCGAAGGGGCGCTCGGTGGCATCATCGCCGGGGCGCTGTTCATGGCCTACGCCGTCCAGTTCGTTTTCCCGGCGACGCCCGCGGTGACCCGCCTGCTCCTGGGTGTGGTCGTCGTGCTGTTCGGCATCGTCGGTGACCTGTTCGAGTCGCGCTTGAAGCGCCTCGCCGGATTGAAGGACAGCTCGTCGCTCATCCCCGGCCACGGCGGCGTCCTCGACCGCATCGACGCGATGTTGTTCGCCATTCCCGTGTTCTACCTGATGGTCGTGCAGGGACGACTCGCGTGAAGAACCTCGCGATTCTGGGATCGACCGGCTCGATTGGGCAGAGCGCCCTCGCCGTCGTCGACGCGCATCCCACGCGCCTCCGCGTGGCGACGCTCGCGGCGGGAGACAACGCAGCCCTGCTGGCCGAGCAGGCGAAGCGATACGCGCCGTCGCTCGTCGGTATCGCATCGCGCAACGCGGCGGAGCGCTTTCGTCACGCCTGCGGCGCCCCGGTCCCGATGATCGTCGAGGGACCCGAAGGGCTCGTGGCGGCGGCGACCCATCCCTCGGTTGACCTCGTCGTGTGTGCCTCGTCTGGCACGGCCGGGCTCGAGGCCGTTCTCGCCGCGATCGACGCCGGCAAAACCGTGGCCCTCGCCAACAAGGAAGTGCTCGTCATGGCCGGCGAGCTCGTGATGGACGCGGCCCGGCGCCGGGGCGTGTCCGTGCTGCCCGTGGACAGCGAACACAACGCCATCCATCAGTGCCTGCACGGGCGCGACCGCAGGGACATCCGCCGGCTGATCCTGACCGCGTCGGGTGGCCCGTTCCGCGACCTCACCATCGATGCCCTCACGCGCGTCGATGCCGCCGCCGCGCTTCGGCATCCCACCTGGCGCATGGGCCGGAAGATCACGATCGATTCGGCGACGCTGATGAACAAGGGCCTGGAAGTGATCGAGGCGCACTGGCTGTTTGGTGTGTCGGCCGATCAGATCGACGTCGTGGTGCACCCCCAGTCGATCGTCCACTCGATGGTGGAGCTCACCGACGGGTCGATCATCGCGCAGCTTGGCGTGACCGACATGCGGCTGCCCATCCAGTACGCCTGCTCGTACCCGGAGCGGTGGGACACCGCGACGCTGCCCCGCCTGGATCTGACCCGCGCAGGCCAGCTTGAGTTTCACGCGCCTGCACGGGATCGCTTTCCGTGCCTCGATCTCGCGTACCGCGCGCTCCGCACCGCCGGCACCATGCCCGTCGTCCTGAACGCGGCCAACGAGATTGCCGTGGAGGCGTTTCTCGGCGGCAAGCTCGGCTTTACCGGCATCCCGAACGTCATACAGAGAGCGATGGACGCGCACGCACCCGAAACGATCGCCAGCCTCGAAGTGGCACGCCGCGTGGATGAGTGGGCTCGGAAACGCGCCTCGGACGCAGTCGAGGCGCTAGAATTGAACGTGTGAACACAATCCTGGCGTTTCTTTTCGTGCTTGGCGTGCTCGTGTTCGTCCACGAGCTCGGTCACTTCCTCGCCGCCCGCCGTATCGGCGTCCGTGTGCTCACCTTTTCTCTCGGTTTCGGTCCGAAGATCCTGTCGGTGAAGCGTGGCGACACGGAATACGCGATTAGCGCCATTCCGCTCGGCGGATACGTGAAGATGGCGGGCGAAAGCGTCGAAGATCCGCGCAGCGGCGCCCCCGACGAGTTCCTCTCGAAGACCAAGTGGCAGCGCTTCCAGGTGCTCATCATGGGACCCGTGATGAACATCCTCCTGGCGGTGATCGTGATGGCCATCGTGCTGGCGCAGGGGGCCGAAGTGCCCGCGTACCACGACGAAGTGCCCGTCATCGGCTCCGTCAGCGCTGGTTCACCGGCCGAGCGCGCCGGCCTGAAGCCTGGCGACCGCGTCCTGACCGTCGATGGGCGTGAGGTGGATACCTGGGATCGCTTCGACATCGAGGTGCAGACGCGCCCGAGCCGGGACATGTCGATCACATTCCTTCGTGACGGCCGGACCGACTCCGTGACCCTGCGATCCGATTCGCAGGGCCGATACAACCAGGGTGATATCGGAGTGCAGGCTGTGTCGCCGCCCCTCGTGGCCTCGGTGGTCAAGGGCGACGTCGCCGAGAAGGCCGGCCTGCAGGCGGGCGACCTCGTCGTGGCGGTCGACGGCGAAAAGATGTGGCAGCGCACTCAGTTCACCGATGTCATCTCGAAGATGGCCGATCGGAAAACCGACCTGACGGTCCGCCGGGGCGACCGCGACGTCCACATCGAGGTCATCCCGCAGCGGCGCGGCGATCGCGCCATGATCGGCATCCTCGTGTCGGAGCCGACCAAGAAGTTCACTCCGGGTCCGCTCGAGGCGGTGCGCCTCAGCGTCGAGCGCAACATCGAGTTCGGTGGCGTCATCTTCCGGACGCTGGGTGGTCTCTTCGTCGGTACGACGTCTCCGCGTCAGCTGATGGGGCCCGTGGCCATCGCGCAGCTCTCTGGCGAATCGGCGGCGGCCGGGTGGATCGCCCTCTTCACGCTGATGGCGTCGATCAGCCTCAACCTCGGCCTCCTGAATCTGATGCCGATTCCCATCCTCGATGGGGGACACATCCTGATCATGGCGCTCGAGGGCATCGCACGCCGCGACTTCAGCGCTCAGGTGAAAGAGAAGATGCTGTTGGCAGGTTTCGTGCTCATCCTGCTGCTCATGGTAACGGTCATCTACAACGACCTCACACGGATTACCTGGATCGAACGCCTGATACCCTGGCGCAACTGAGGAGGGACATTCCCATGCGTCACGCCTGGCAGGTTGCCGTCGCGGCCCTGTTCGCGACGGTCCTCTCAACGCCCGTGGTCGCCCAGCAAGCCACGACACCCGTCACGACGGCCGATATTCAGCACCTACAAGACAACGTCAACCAAGCCGCGATGGACATTCAGCAGCTTCGCGTCCGAGACACGGCACGCGCCGCTCAGCTCCAGTCGCAGCTCGACGATCTGCGCGAGGAAGTGATCTACCTGAAGGTCAAGCTTCGGAAGGACGGCACGCTTGGCCGAAGCGAGTATTCGACCTTACGCGACCGTATCGAGGACATACGTTCCCAGTCGGTCGGCGGAGTCAGCGGCGCGGCGCCATCGCCGGCAACGACGACGTCCAGTCGTCCAGCAGCGGCCCCGCCGGCGCCCCCGGCGCCCGCATCGACCCCAGCCCCCGCTTCCACCCCGGCGCGCCCTGCGGCGGCCACGACCGCGCGTGCGGCTGACGGTGAGATTCCCGCCGGCACCGAGCTCGATGTGCGCCTGACGAACCTGCTCAACTCCGGAACCGCGCAAGTCGAGGATCGTTTCGAGGGCACGACGCTCGTCGATCTCCAGGTGTCCGGCAAGACGGTGATTCCGGCCGGCTCCGTCATGCGGGGCGTCGTCACCGCGGTCGACCCGGCGACGAGGAGCAATCGCACCGGGAAGCTGACCGTGAGCTTCGATCAGGTCACGGTCAACGGGCGGGCGTACCCCATTCGCGGTACCGTGACGCAGGCGATTGAGGGCGAGGGCATCCGTGGAGAAACCGGTCGCATCGCCACAGGCGCCGGGGTGGGCGCGATCCTCGGCGGCATTCTCGGCGGCTTCAAGGGCGCGATCGCGGGCATTCTCATCGGCGGCGGCGGGACGATCGCTGCGACGGAAGGCAAGGAAGTCGAGCTGCCACAGGGCTCGGTGCTGCGCGTCAGGCTCGATTCGCCCGTTCAGATTCAGACGACGACCGCGCGCTAGCGTCGTTCTCGCTGCGGGCCTTGTTGCCGGCCGCGACCGCCGACGCGTGCGCGGCCGGATCCTGAAACGTCGGGTTCTTGTTGTACGCCTCGGATTCGCCGATAGGAATGCTGAGACACGCCCACGAGTCGCCGCGGATCGACTTGGCCAGGTACACCAGCTGACCGACGTGGTAGGCGACGTGCGCGAGCGACCGATGCAGCGCGTCGTGCACCTCGAAGGCCTGTCCGCGAATCGTCACCGTCTCGAGTAACTGCTCGTCGCCGAGCGCGGCGAGTGTTCCAAGCGCCGCCTCCCAGCCCGTGTTCCACGTCGCCAGCAGCTCGGCTCGCGACACGACACGGCTGACGAACTCGTCATCACGCCGGCGCCACGGCTTCTCCCCGTCGGTCGTGAGAAAGTCGGTGAATCTCGACGCGAGGTTTCCCCCGACGTGCCAGACGAGGACCACGGCGGAGTTGCCACCCGCAGGTCCCGGCTTTACCAGCTCGGCGTCCTCGAGCTGTGCCAGCGCTGAGTCTCCCAGCGCCTTGTAGCGACGGAATTCAGCCGCGATCGACCGGACAATGGCAGCAGGCACTATGACCTCCTTGCGACGTCCTTCATGGCGCCGCGTGCGGCGGCGATCGTACGGGCGATGTCCCGATCGTCGTGCGCCGCCGACAGGAACCACGCCTCGAATTGCGACGGCGGCGGGTACACGCCGCGGTTGAGCATGCCGTGAAAGAACGCTGCGTATGCAGCGGTGTTGGCCGTCAGCGCCGAGGCGTAGTCGCGCACCGGAGCTTCAGTGAAGAACGGCGTCAGCAGCGATCCGAAGGCGTTGACCTGCAGCGGCACATTCGCGGCGCGGGCTGCGTCGGCGAGGCCCGCCGCGAGCGCCGATCCGCGGCGCGCCAGGTTCCGATAGAGCGCCGGTGACAACCGGCGGAGCGCCCAGGTGCCAGCAGTCATCGCCAGCGGATTGCCCGACAGCGTACCCGCCTGGTACACCGGACCGGCGGGCGCGACGAGGCTCATCACGTCGGTGCGGCCGCCATAGGCGCCGACCGGAAGGCCGCCGCCGATGATCTTCCCCAGACACGTGAGATCCGGCCGCACTCCGAACACCGCCTGCGCGCCGCCTGCCGCTGCGCGAAACCCCGAAATCACCTCGTCGAAGATGAGCAGCGTGCCGTAGCGTGACGACAGGTCGCGCAGGCCTGCAAGGAACCCGTCGGCCGGCGGGACGACGCCCATGTTGCCCGCGATCGGCTCGACGATGAGAGCCGCGATCGACGTGCGGTGCTTCCGGAAGAGCGTCGCGACCGACGCCAGGTCGTTGTAGCGCGCGAGCAGCGTGTCGGCGGTGACGCTCGCGGGCACACCCGGGCTCGTCGGAATGCCCAGCGTGGTCGCACCCGATCCCGCCTTCACCAGAAAGGCGTCGCCGTGCCCGTGATAGCACCCCTCGAACTTGACGATTCGGTCGCGTCCAGTGAACGCGCGTGCCACGCGCACGGCGCTCATGGCGGCTTCGGTGCCCGAGCTGACAAAGCGCACGCGCTCCATCGACGGCACCCGTGCACGCACCAGCTCACCAAGGCGGTGCTCGAGCGGGCTCGGCGCCCCGAAGCTCGTGCCACGCCGCGCGGCTGCGTCCAGCGCCTTGATGAGGCCGGCCGGGGCATGGCCGTGGATCAGCGGCCCCCACGACATCACGTAGTCAATGTAGCGATTGCGGTCGGCGTCTTCGATTTCCGCGCCTCGGCCTCGCCGTGCGAAGAGCGGCGTGCCGCCGACCGACGCGAAGGCTCGAACCGGACTGTCTACACCGCCGGGAAGAATCCGGCAGGCCTCGGCGAATAGCTTCCGACTACGTCCTGTCTGCATTGTGAATGTGCATTTCGCATCTGGAGACGTTGCCGCTACAGGATCCGCGCGGCGTCCCTCGCGTAGTAGGTGATGATGATGTCGGCGCCGGCGCGTTTGATCGCCGTGAGGGTTTCGAGCATGGCGCGGCGCTCGTCGATCCATCCGCGTGCTACCGCGAGCTTGAGCATGGCGTATTCGCCGCTCACATGGTACGCGGCGGTTGGCTGTCCGAACTGCATCTTCACCCGCGAGATGACGTCCAGATAGTGCAGCGCGGGCTTCACCATGACGATGTCGGCGCCCTCCTCGAGATCGGTCTCGACCTCACGCAGGGCTTCGGCCACGTTGGCGGGGTCCATCTGGTGGCTGCGGCGGTCGCCGAACTGCGGCGTCGAATCAGCGGCGTCCCGGAAGGGCCCGTAGAACGCAGAGCAGTATTTCGCCGCGTACGACATGATGCCGACCCGCTCGAGCCCCCGCTCGTCGAGCCGCGAACGGATCGCGGCGACGCGGCCGTCCATCATGTCGGATGGAGCGACGAAGTCGGCGCCCGCGATTGCGTGAGACAGCGCTGCTTCGGCCACGTGGGCCACGGTCACGTCGTTCAGAATGTCCTCACCGTCGAGAATCCCGCAGTGCCCGTGGGACGTGTACTCGCACAGGCACACGTCCGTGATGACGATCAGGTCGGGGACCTCGCGCTTCAGCGCGCGAACGGCCTGTTGTACCGGCGCCTCGGGGTCGGACGCCTTCGACCCGGTCGCATCCTTGCTCTCCGGCAGGCCGAAGAGCAGGACGCCCGGCACACCATCGGCCTTCGCCGCCGTCGCTTCGGCGACGGCCTCGTCGACCGAGAGCTGGAACACGCCCGGCATGGAGGCGACCTCGCGCCGCACGCCGCGGCCCTCGCAGACGAACAGCGGCAGAATGAAACAGTCGGGCGTCAGCCGCGTCTCGCGCACCAGGGTGCGGATGGCCTCGGTGCGTCGCAGGCGCCGCGGCCGGCGCGTCAGCGCCAGCCGCGCGTTGGCAATGGATGTGACCATACGCGCGATCTTGCCACATCGGTGGCGGCGGGGTTGACCGTCGTAGCTCGCGCGAGCGCCTACGCCGGCGTCGAGCTCTTGGCGTCGGCGTAGTACGCGGCGATCGCGTCCACGAGCGCGGGCACGGTGTAGGTGGTCGGCTGGACGGTCACCGGGATGCCGAGCTGCCGCGTGGCGTCGGCCGTGACGGGCCCGATCGTGGCGACGACGGTATTCTTCAGCAGGTCGGCGACCTGATCGGCGCCGTGAATCTTGGCGAAATTGCGCACGGCCGACGGGCTCGTGAACGTCACCACGTCGATGCGCCCCTCGAGCAGCATGCCGTACACGTCTGGATCGCCCTCGCGTTGGCTGTCTTCGAGCACGGTGCGGTAGGCAATCACCTCGGTGACGTTCGCACCCGCCTCGCGCAACTGATCGGCGATCACTTCGCGTCCTATGTCGGCGCGAGGGAGCAGGACGCGCACGCCGCTCATCGGCTCGGTGGCCAGCAGGGCCGCGACTACCGCGTCGGCGCGGAACTCCCGGGGAATCAGGTCGGCCTTGATTCCGTAGGCGGCGAGACGGTCGGCGGTCGCGGTGCCGGACACGCAGATGCGAGGCCCCTTGAGGGCGCGCACGTCTCGTTCGCCGTCGAGGAGCGCGGTCATGAACGCCTCGACCGCGTTGGCGCTGGTGAAGACGATCCAATCGAACATCTCGGGCCGGGCCGCCGCGCCGAGAAGCGGATCGGGATCGTCGGGCGGAGCCATGCGAATCATCGGTGCCTCGATCGACTCGGCTCCGAGCGCACTCAATCGATCCACCAGCTCGGGCGCCTGTTCGCGCGGACGCGTGACGAGCACGCGTTTGCCGAAAAGCGGACGCGAGTCGTACCAACGGAGGTGACTGCGTAGCCCGGCGACGCGCCCGACGACCAGGATGGCCGGGTCGCGCCGAGGCGCCTCCTTCGCGCCGTCGAGCAGCTCCTGCATCGTTCCCGACACGGTCTGCTGGCTGGGCAGCGAGCCGTTGTAAATCGCCACGGCGCGGCTGTCGGCGGGCCAGCCGCCTCCGATCAAGGCTTCGAGCAGACGCGGCAGCTGGTGCGCCCCGGCGTAGCAGACGACCGTGCCGTCGAGGCGGACGAGGCTGGCCCAGTCGAGGTCGGGCACCGTCCGGCTCTCGTCCTCGAACCCGCGCACCAGCGTGATGGTGTCGCCGCCACCGGGATAGCTCACCGGGACGCCTGCGTAGGCCGGCACCGCCAGCCCCGCGGCCACGCCAGGGACAACTTCGAACGGCACGCCGTGCTCGTGCAGGCGCAGCGCCTCCTCGCCACCGCGGTCGAACACGAACGGGTCGCCCCATTTCAACCGCGCGACCAGCTTGCCCTCGCGCGCCTTTTCGATGAGCAGATAGCTGATGGCCTCTTGCGCCATGGGGTGCGGCGACGCCGTGCCGACGTCAATCAGCTCAGCGCCCTGTCGCGCGTACTTGAGCAGGCGCGTGGGCACCAGGTGGTCATACACCACGACGTCGGCGGACCGCAGATGGCTGAGTCCACCCACGGTGATGAGGCTCGGATCGCCAGGCCCTGCGCCAATCAGATAGACGGCTGGTCGTCTCACGATCGAAGTCCCCCGGTTTCAGCCTGCGTGCGGCCGACGTCTGCGAGGAGCCGGTCGGCTCCCTGAGCTGTCAGGGCGTCCGCCACGGTGTGCCCGACATCCATGGCGGCCGTCACGGGCCCGCGCGATTCTGCGCGAAGCGCCACACGTCCGTCCAGCGATAGAACCGTAGCTACGACCGAAATGACATCGGCGTAAACCTCGGCGAACGCGCCGAGCGGCATCTGGCAGCCGCCGCCGAGGCGTGTGACTACCGCCCGTTCGGCGTCGAAAGCCGCGTGCGCAGCGCGGTCGGTGACGACATCCGTCCACGACATCCTGTCGTCCCCATGCCTGATTTCCACGGCGACGATTCCCTGCCCCGGAGCAGGGATGCACGACTGAATCGGTAGCGGCACCGAAATCCGGTCGCGGTGTCCCAGGCGGATCAGGCCGGCAGATGCGAGCACGAGCGCGTCGTAGCCGCCGTCAGCGAGCTTCGTCAGGCGCGTATCGAGGTTGCCGCGGACGGCGACGAACGTTGCGCCTGGAAGCGCACGGGCGAGTTGCGCCGACCGCCGGACGCTGCTGGTCCCGATTCTGGGACGATTGCCGAGGCGCGCCGCCAGGTCTTCAAACGACGTGGGACCGTGGCCGGCAGGCAGGACGATCGCATCTCGCGCGTCCTCGCGGGGCAGCACAGCGCCGATGGCCAGCCCGTCGGGGAGGATGGTGGGCAGGTCTTTGCTGCTGTGCACCGCGAGGTCGATCTCGCCGGCGAGCAGCGCATCCTCGATTTCCTTGACGAACAGGCGCTTGCCTCCGGCCTCGGCCAGCGGCACGTTCGACATTCGATCTCCAGACGTCTTGATGACGACGATGTCGCAGTCGACACCCGCCCGGTCGCGGAGCAGGGCGGCGACCGCGTTGGCCTGCACGAGCGCAAGCTGGCTGCCGCGGGTTCCGAGCCTCAGAGTCATCGATCGCGCGGACGCTCCGGCGTCGGTTCAGGTGATGCCGGCGCGGTCTGGTCGGCGTCGTGCTCGTGAAGGCGGAAGAGCCGGGCCACGGCCTCGGTGTAGGCCGCCTGTGTCTCCTCGTCAGGTAGCGCTTTCAGCTGCTCCGTTGGTTCGACCAGCAGCTTCTCCACGATGAGCCGCGTGACCTCGTCCACACGCGCCCGTGCGTCGGGCGTCAACGGACCGAGCTTTCCGTCGAGGCGCTGCAGTTCCGACTTCCGGATCGTCTCGAATCGCTGGCGAAGCGCAACGACCGTCGGCACAGCCCCCCGCGATCGGCGCCACGCCATGAAGCGGGCGACTTCCTCGTTGACGATCGATTCCGCGCGCTCGACTTCGGCCGCGCGGCGTGAGAGGTTCTCCTGCACGATCGATTGCAGGTCGTCGACGTTGTACAGGAAGACCTGCTCGATGTCGCCGACCGACGCCTCGACGTCGCGAGGGACGGCGACGTCGATGATGAACAGGGGGCTGCCTCGGCGATGCGCCTGCGCCGCTTCGAGTTGGGCGCGCGTGATGATGGGCCGCGGCGAGCCCGTCGCGGTCACGACGATGTCAGCCGAGCTGAGCTCGTGGAGCATCCCCTCCCAGGGGACGGCCACCCCACCCGCGTCAGCCGCGAGCGCCTCGGCGTGCGCGTACGTCCGGCTCGCGATGACGATGGCGCCCACGCCCTGGCTTCGCAGGTGCTGGGCGGTGAGCGTGCTTATCTCGCCGGCGCCGACCACCAGAACCCGGCGCCCCTGGAGATTGCCGAAGATCTTGCGTGCAAGCGACACCGCGGCAAAGCTCACGGAGACGGCGCCTTCTCCGAGGGCGGTCTCGGTCCGAACCCGTTTGCCCACGCCGAACGACCAGCGGAACACGTGCCTGAGCACCGGCCCCACGCAATGCTGGTCGGCCGCCGACTGGAACGCGTCTTTTACCTGTCCGAGAATTTGCGGCTCGCCCACGACGAGCGAATCGAGCCCGGCCGCCACGCGAAAGAGATGCGCGACCGCGGCGCTGTCCTCGAGCGCGAAGACGTGCGGCTGGAAGACGTGCGCGGGCACGTGATGGTAGCCGCTCAGAAAGGACACGAGTTCGTCACGCGCACGAGCGGGGTCGCTGCTCGCCACGTAGATTTCCGAGCGGTTGCACGTCGAGAGGACCACCGACTCGGTCATCGACGGACGAGACGTGACCGACTGCACGGCGGCCCCGAGGTCGCGGCTCGAGAAGTCGAGGCGTTCTCGCAGGTCTACGGGTGCGGTGCGGTGGCTGACGCCGAGCAGGAAAAAATGCACGTCAATAGAACGTGTGGCTGGTGGTCACGAAGTACTTGATCGGGAGGAAATTCAGCATCGCGAAGGCGAAGCCGAGCGCCGAGAGCCACGCAGCCCTCCGCCCGGTCCACCCCAGCGTGCGGCGCGCCACGACCGCGAACGAATAGATGGCCCACGTGAGCATCGCCACGAAGATCTTGGGGTCGTCGAGCGCCATCGCCCGCAGGTTCGGATCCGCGGGGGCCAGCGGCCGTGCCTGCATCGTCCAGACGGCGCCGACGATGACGCCGAGCGTGAGAAAGAGCCAGCCGATCGTGACCGCGCGCGAGTTCATCACGTCGAGCACCTGCAGCGACGGCAGACGCGTGTAGAAGTAGCCGAGGTGCTTCTTCTTGATCTCCTTGAACTGGAGCATGTAGGTGATGCCCAGTACGCCGGCCAGCGCGAAGCTGGCGTACGCAAAGAGCAGCGACGCGACGTGCAATCCGAACCACGGGCTGTCCAGGACGGGGTCGGCATACTCCATCCCTGGGAATAGCGCTGGAATGATCTGCAGGCACACCACGACCGGCAGGATGAAGACGCCCATCGCCCGCTCGTCGGTCGTGAGCTCGAGGTAGAGGTACGACAGCGTCAGCAGCCAGACGAAGGTGGACACCGCACGCGACGGATTGGCAAACGGGACGTGACGCACTTCCATCGTCTGCATGCCGATGACGAAGGTGTGCACCAGCGCGCCGACCAGCAGCGCCGTGGTGGCCGCACGGCCGATCGAGGGATTGCGCCGCGCGAAATGGGTCGCGTACGTGATCCCGGCGATCACGTAGAGGAACAGAGGAAATGCATTCAACGGACGGATGGGGCGTAGTAGCCCCGCTTGGTGCGAGGTGTGACGTTGGGCCTACTGACCTGGACGACGAGACGCCGCCACGCGCCGTCACGTTTCGTGTTCTTGGACGAGTACCCGAGCGTGTACTGGCTGGCTAGTTCGTCGGCGATCTCGCTGTAGACGCCGTTGAGATCGTCGATCTTGGCTGGGAAGAACGCGCGGCCACCCGTTTCCTGGGCGAGCTGGCGCATGACGAATTCGGCCTCACGGAAGCCCTTGCTCTGCGTTTCGGCCCCGCGCAGCGCGATCGTGAAGATGGCCGTCTCGCTGCGTTTGGCCAGCTCGAGGACCTCGTCGAAGGAAATCAGGCTCGACGTGTCTTCACCGTCCGAGAAGAGCACCAGGGCCTGCCGGCGCACGTCCTCTTCGCCAACGACGCGCATCTTCGCCAGTTCCTTCAGCGAGATGTAGATGGCGTTGTAGAGCGACGTCGAGCCACCCGAGCTGGTCTTCTGAATCGCCGACTCGAGGTCGCCCTGATTGGAGGTGAACGTCTGCCGGATCTCGACGCGACTGTCGAAATCGACGACTTGCGCCACGTCGTTCGGCTTCAGCCGGCGGACGAAGTTGACCGCGGCGGCCTGCAGCGTGGAGAGCTTGTCCTCCATGCTGGCGCTGCTGTCGAGGAGCATCGACAGGGCGATTGCCTGCTGCTTGCGCGTGAAGAAGGACAGCTCCTGCTTGACGCCGTCCTCGAAGACCGAGAAGTCCTTTTCGTCGAGGTCCGTGACGTAGTGGCTCGAGGCATCCATCGCCGTCACGTTGAGCGACACGATGTCGATCGCCGCGCGGAAGGTTCCCTGGGCGAGCAGCGTCGGGGCCAATCCGGCGAACACGACGGCACCGACAAGGACGATTCGCTTCATTTGGCAGTCCCCATTACCCGCTCCAACGCGCCTCGCATGGTCACCTCGGGCCGCCGCCCGCTGATCTCGACCTTCTCCGGAGGAATCAGCGAGTCGGGCCGCCCATAGACCACCTTGTACTGAGACGAAAGCTCCCGGGCCAGGCGTTCGAGCGCAGGCTGCGCCGAAATCGGCGTCAGGAGGTTCACGCGCTGGCCGCCACTGACCCGCGTTGTCTCCGACAGCAGGCGGGCGCGGTTTCGGACCTCGTCGTCGCTCGTCGCCGCGAAGTTGCCGATGGTGATGGCATGAATCGCGACGTTGGCCTGTCTGACTTCGGGGGCGACTTGGGGAAACTGCCGGTTGGCGAAGTCGCCTCCGTCGGTGATGACGAGCACCATCAGCGCCCTGGGCGCGTCGCGTCGGGCGAGGCCGCGCGACACCTCGTAGACGGCGTCGAGCAACGTGCTGCCCGCCTGCGACTTCGGCCACAGGAGGCCGATCCCATCGCGCAGTCGAGCGGGACTCTGGGTGTAGTCCACGAGGATGGTCGGTCGATCGGCGATGGCGACGAGCGCGATCTGGTTGCCCTTGGTCATGGCCCCGACAAACGCCGTGAGGCCTTCGCGGACGCGCGGCATAACGCCCTCGGAGGCCGCGCTGTTGTCGACGAGGATCGCGATGTCGATCGGCTCGATCGCGCGCGAGACGCGGAGCACTTCCCGGGCGTTGCCGTCTTCCCGGATGATGAAGTCGTCAGGTCCCAGGCCGGCAACCGGCTCGCCCTGGGCATTGACCGCGCTCACGAACATGGTCCGTTCGCGCGGGCCTTGCGCGCGCAACGGGACCAGCGCAGCAGCCAACGCAAGCACAAGCATCGTCACGATAAGCCGAGCCGACGAGTGGGGGAAGGTTGGGCGCATGGGTGAGTCTGATGTGCGGGAGACTAGTAACGCAGTATAGGACCCGTGAAAGAGCAGCGTCAAGCCATCGAGCGCCCCAGAAACCATTGAAATAATTGCACTTCTGACGCTGCGTGAACCATTTCACAAGGTGGGCTATACTGGGTCGCGTTCGGCGCACTGGAGCACCGCGCGGACACGCATCGCACCCGTGGGTTGCCAGCCGTTTCGCGCACCGGCCCGCGCGGCGCGCGAGGGCGTTGAGATGGCCAAGAAGATCCACCCGTTCTCATACTCGCGCTCAGCGAAGTCCCTACAGGAGAATGCCAGCCGAGCCGGCGAGGCCGCCAGTGCCAGCTACACGCTGATCGGAGGGATCCTCCTGCTCGGCGGAATCGGATACGCGGTGGACCGGTGGCAGGGCACGGCGCCCTGGGGATTGGTGATCGGCTTGACGCTTGGAATCGTGGTGGGGTTCTACGAACTGGTGAGGATGGCCTGGCGACGATGAGACAGGTCGCGTGGATGGCCGCCGCGGCGACGCTGTTGTGGCTGGCGATCGAGGCGACGATGGGCGCGAGCGTCAATCCCGAAGTGCTCTACGGCATGTTCGGTCCGCTCGTGGTAGCGTGCTTGAGTTGGGTGGCGACCGAGCGAACCTACACGGCTAGTCCAGAACGGCTCACCGGAATCCTGCTGAAGGGTCTGGCGATCAAAGCGATATTCTTTGGCGTCTACGTGACTGTCATGCTTCGCCTCCTCGAGATGCGGCCGGTGCCGTTCATGCTGAGCTTCACCGCGTATTTCATCGTCCTGCACGTGATGGAGGCGCTCTTCATGCGGCGCCTGTTCACGCGTGCCGAGGCTCACTGAAACCGAGATGCTGTTTCAACCACCGCCCGAGGCCGCGGAAGGCGCGGCCGAAGGTTTCAACGCCGGCGAAGTGATCATCGAGCACGTCTCGAACACGAGCCTCGAGCATCCGCTCATCCACCTCCCCCCCCTCTTCGGCGTGGACATGTCGGTGACCAAGCACGTCCTGATGCTCTGGGTCGTCGCCGGGTTGCTGTTCGTCGGACTGACGTGGGCCGTGCGGCGCTACCTGCGGCAGGAACGGCTGGTGCCCGGCCGGTCGATGTCGCTGCTCGAGATCGCCATCGAGTTCGTGCGCGACTCCATCGTCGAGCCGAACGTCGGCCCCAAGTGGGTGCTCGTCTGGACGCCCCTCCTGCTGACCCTGTTTCTCTTCATCCTGGCGGCGAATCTGATCGGCGTGATTCCCGTGTTCGACGTCTTGTCGCTGCTCAATGCGACGCTGATCCACGCGCCGGAGGAATCGTTCTTCGCGCGTGTGCTCCACGGCGGCGTCACCGTGACGGGCAACTACAACGTGACGGCGGCGCTCGCAACCATCACGTTCTTCACCATCATCGTGGCGGGCACGCGCGCCCACGGTTTCGTGAAGCACTGGATGAACCTGGTGCCGAAGGGGCTGCCGTGGCCGATCTACTTCCTGCTGATCCCGATCGAGATCATGGGGATGTTCGTGCGGCCCTTCGCGCTCACGATGCGACTTGCGGCCAACATGACGGGTGGTCACATCGCGATCCTCGCGCTGCTCTCGTTGATTTTCATCTTCACCCAGCTCTTCGGACAGGCGGCCGCCGGCGTCGGCGTCGGGATAGTGTTGTCGCTGCCGATTGCCGTAGGCCTGACGGCGCTCGAACTGATCGTGATTCTCGTGCAGGCATACGTATTCACGCTCTTGACGGCCGTGTTCATTGGCATGGCCATCCACGCTCATCACTGAGCTTCCACGGAGGAGTAAACGAATGGAAGGTTTTGCACTGGCGTACATGGGGGCGGGCATTGGATTCGGTTTGACCGTGATCGGTGCGGGTCTGGGTATCGGACGACTCGCAGCCGCGATCGCCGAAGGCGTCGCACGCCAGCCGAGCGCGACAGCGCAAATTACCGGCGCGGCGAATCTTCCGCTCTTCCTGCTCGAAGGCGTCGCGATTCTTGCCGAAGTGTTCGGCCTGCTCGTCGTCCTCCTCAAGTAGGGGCGGGCCTTTAGGTCCGTCGAACACGAAAGGACGTTCGCGATGAATAACCCGCTGGTCCAGCCCGATCCGGGGCTCTACATCTGGACCATCGCCACGTTTCTCGTCCTGGTCGGGCTGCTGGCCAGGTTTGCGTGGCGACCGCTGCTGCAGGCGCTCGACGCCCGTCAGCAGTCCATCCGGCAGGCGCTCGACGATGCGCGGCAGGCCAAGCAGGAGCTTGGGCAGCTGCACACCGAGACGGCGAAGTTGCTGGCGCAGGCTCGCGTGGAGGCTGCCGAGATCGTGTCGCGGAGTCGATCGGATGCCGATCGCTTCCGGGAAGACATGAAAGAGAAGGCCCGCGCAGAGGCAGCCGGGCTGCTGCGGAACGCCGAACGGCAGATCGAGCTGGAGACAACCCGTGCGGTCCAGCAGATCCGGCAGGAAGCCATCGACATCTCGATCGACATCGCATCGAAGGTGCTCCAGCGCAACGTGTCCAGAGAGGACAACGAACGCCTGATCGAGGAAACGTTCAAGCAGTTCGAGGCGACGCGCGGCGGTCGCTGAGGGTGCCTCAAGGCTCGAGGCTTCGAGCTGTGGTCACCCTTGTCGCCGCGCTGGCCGGTGCGGCGCTGTTCGTCTACGCCGTGCGACGTGGCGGCACGGCCGAGATCGGTGACGGCGTCCGGCGCGTCGGTTGGGGACTGCTGGTCGTGCTCGCGTTCGCCGGATTGCGATTCTTGATCCGCGCAGAGTGCTGGCGGTGGTGCCTCCCCCCGAACACCGCGTTCTCCAGGGCCCAGGCGTTTGCCGCCTTTCTGGCCGGCGACGCTGTGGGCAGCGTCACCCCCCTCGGACTTCTCGCCAGCGAACCCACCAAAGTGCTGCTCACGCGGCACCGCCTTGCGACGCGCGAGGCCGTGTCGTCGCTCGCCGTCGAGAACCTGGTCTATGCCGCGTCGGTCGTCGCCATGGTTGGCGCCGGCCTCGCCGTTATCCTTCTGACGGTGCGGTTGCCACGCACGTGGTTCGCGGCGGCTGTGACCGCGCTGGCGGCCCTTGCGGCCGCACCGCTGGTCGCCATTCGGCTGATGCGCGGCACGTGGGACGATCGCCGTGGTGACCGGCCCCGCTGGCGTCAGCGTCTCGCCGCGCTACGCGACGAAGTACATCGCTTTTCGGACGGACATCCCCGTCGTCTGGGTAGGGTCTTCGCGCTCGACATGGTCTTCCATGGCCTCGCGGTCCTGGAGGTATTCCTCACGCTTCTCTGGGTGCTTGGTGATCGCAGTCCGACGCTGACCCAGGCAGTGGCGTTCGAAGCGCTCAATCGGGTCATCACCGTCGTGTTCAAGTTCGTTCCGTTCCGCGTGGGCGTCGATGAGCTCTCAGCCGGGGCATTGGCGACGGCGCTGACGATCAATCCCGCCGCGGGCGTGGCGCTCGCACTTGTCAGGAAGGTGAGGAATCTCTTCTGGGCAGGAGTGGGGCTCGTCCTCGTCGCGGCGCACCCGGCGCGGCCGGCCTAGCCACCGTGCGCTGCCGCGGGCTCAGCGCGCGCGGCTGACCGACGCATCACCGGGGAACCGCCGACGCGCATCCGCTCGAAGCGATTCGGCGCGAGCCCTGTTGCCCGTGATCGTCAGCAGCCGAACCGCGGTTGAATACCCCTCGGCGGTCGGCGCCGTCTCGACGAGATCGTCGATCACGCGTGCGGCGGCCTCGGTGCGATTCGACGCCCGGTACAGCGTCGCGAGGCTCGCGTACGCGCCGATGTTGCGAGGGAAGGTTCGTAGCTCGGCTTCGAACTCGCGCTCGGCGTCGGCGTATCGATCAAAGCGCGCGAGCGTATTGCCGAGAAATAAGTGCAGGTCGGCGACGGGCGGGGCCTGGGGCTTGAGCGCACGCACGGCCTCTTCGAACGAGGCGAGAGCTGCTTCGTACTCCCCATCGTCGTAGAGCAGGCGCCCGCGGAAGAACTGCAGGAGCGGCAGCCTCGGGTCGGCTTTCTGCGCGCTCGCCGCGTGAGCGGCCACGGCGTCGGCGTCGTCCCGGGCGAGGGCGACTCGTGCTGCGAGCTGGTGCGCCGCCGCCTGGCTCGGCGCCTCGGACGACGCGTCGGCCAGCCCCACGGCACGCTCGGCTTCCGCGGCGGCGTCGTCGAGCCGGCGGGCGCGGAGCCACGCGTAGCCGAGCGCGACGGCCACCTCCCGATCGTCCGGGCGCTGCACGGCCAGAGCGCTCAGTGCTCTCGCGGCGTCGCCTGGCCGATCCATCCGGTCGAGCAGAAGGGCGATCTGATACTGCACGCTTGCGGCGTCGGGGTGCTTCACCGCAATAGCGCGAAGACGTTCGAGCGCCGTCTGGTACCGATGTGTCGATATCAGCACGGCGACGTCGCGATGCGCAGCCGTCAAGATCTCCTGCTCGGCAGCATCGATCCTTGGCTCGGCCGGTGTCGGCATCAGCGCCGGACGCAGGCCTGGGAGGAAGCCGAGCGCTGCGAGACGATCCTCGTCGGCCTGGGCAACCGGCACGCCCGGAGGGATAGCGCCCCCTTGCAGCAGGCCTTCGAGTGTGGCGTGCAACAGATCGATTCGCTCGGGATCGATCTCGGACGCGTCAGGCGTCAAACGCTGCACCTGATCGCCGCCGGCGCGCACGAGCCGGTACGGGCCGCTCGACAGCGCGAACATTGGATAGCCGTCGAAGCGAAGGTACGGGGCCAGGAGTTCGGCGTAGATTGGGCGATCCGGCACGAAGCCGCTGGTCTTGTCGAGAATCGCTCTGAGCGAGCGGCCGCGAAGGCCCGAGGGCATTGGGCCACGAACGAGATCCACAATCGTCGGCAGCACGTCGATGTGCTGCACGGGCTGCAACACGCGGCGCCCGCCCCCCGCATCGCCTGGCTGCTTCACGATAAAGGGCACCCGCAGTGACGAGTCGTCCAGGGTGGCGCCCGAGCCTGCGTCGCCGTGGTCGGCGGTCAGGACGATCGTCGAGTCCCTATAGCGCCGGGTTCGTTTCAGCTCGTCCACGAGCCGTCCCACCACTGCGTCGGCGGCGTCCGCACCAACCTCGAGGAAGAGGAAGTAGCGCTGGCCGCTTTGCATCCGAAGCCACCGGTCAGCGGTGTCGAACGTCGCGATGCCGTCGCGCGTGGTCAGCGCGCCGCCCGCGGGACTGTCGGGAATCTCGGCGTCGAAGAACGAAAACCCTCTCGCGATGCCGGTGTTCGAACGCAACAGGAACGACGACACTGCGGCACCAGTGCTGAAGCCGCGGTTGCGCAACTGTTCGGCAATCGTGCGGACCGCATCGCTCATGACGTACCCGCCGTCGTCGCGGACGCCGTGTTCGAAGGGAAGCCGGCCCGTCAGGAGCGAGGCGTGCGAAGGCAGCGTCTGCGGTGAATGCGCGTACGCCCGCTCGAAGACCACGCCCTCGGAGGCGAGGGCGTCGATCGCGGGAGTGGACGAGTGCGGCGCGCCGTACGTCGCGAGGCGATCGGCACGCAGGCCGTCGATCGAGATGAGGACGATCGGACCCTGATGCGGGGGCGACTCGCGGGCAAACCGCCACCCGGTGTAGGCCGCACCGGCCACGGCCAACGTGAAGGTGGTGACAATGATTGTGACGTGCCACCGCCGTCGCGCCGCCAGACTGCGATTCGCCATCGCCCTACTTTCTGATTTCCTGCAAGCGCGCGGCGGCTTCGTCGGCCGCCGGAGTACGCGGATTCGCCTCAATCACGTCCTGGAATGTCTTGGCGGCCGCGGTTGCATCGCCGGCGGCGATCTGCGTGACGCCGAGCTCGATGCGGGCACGTGCGTTGTTCTCGTCCGCCTTCAGCATCTCGCTGTAGGCTGCGATGGCGCGCCCGAGCAACGCCTGCCGCGCCGCTGCGTTCTTCTCCTGCTCGGCCTTTTCACGATAGATCGTGCCGAGCATGAGATGGACGCTCGTCAGCCGCGCGTTCTTCGACTGGATTTCCTGATAGGCGGACAGCGCGTCGTCGTAGCGTCCAGCCTTGTGCAGCGCCTCGGCTTCCTTGACGTCGTCGCCGATCGACTTGGCCAACGCGCCCGGCATGGGACCTGGATCGCGTTGGAGTGCGAGTGCGAGCATCGCGCTGTTACCGGTGGTGACCGTGGCCGGCCCGCGGAGAGGAAGGTAGCCGGGCGCCTCGACCATGAGAGCCCACTGGCCGGTGCGGAGCCCGATCATCGTGAAGCGACCCTTGTCGTCGGTCGTCGAGGTCATACTGGCGTTGACGGTGTCGTTGGTGGCGCGAATCACCGCGCCCTTGATCGCCCTGCCATCTGCGTCCTTGATGGTGCCCGTCACGCGGCCGGTCTGCGCCGACGCTGCCGCGACGAGCCATAGGCTCGCGACCGCGAATGCCAGGAGGTGAATAGGTCGCATCGTTCGGAACTCCATCCGTTTGACGAGTACCACTATCGACGGGGGCTTTTATGTTACTGCAGAACGACTTAACCGACCTCGTCCGTCACGGGAAGGCCGGTCCGCGGTCCCCGAGCCACACTCGGACGTCCAGGCGTCAGTACATCCGGTAAAGCATCAGGTAGATCACCACGCCAGTGACCGACACGTACAGCCACACGGGAAGCGTCCAGCGCGCAATTTTCACGTGTCGGTCGTACTGGGCGCGCAGGCCCCGGGTCGCTGTGACCAGGGCCAGCGGCAGGATCGTGGCCGCCAGCAAGACGTGCGTAATCAGGATCGTGAAATAGACGTAGCGCACGGCGCCGGCGCCCGGAAACGGGCGCGACCCCACGTTGGCGTGGTAGGCCACGTAAGAGATCAGAAAGCACGCCGACGCGCCGAGAGCGCTGAGCATGCAGCGCTTGTGGAACACCACCCGGCCGCGCCGGATGAACAGGTAGCCCAATACGAGGCAGACCGCGGAGATTGCGTTCAGGCTGGCGTTGAGGGCAGGTAGATCGTTGATCGTCACATGCGGAGACGATCGAGGACCAGGGCTCCCCAGAGCAGCGGCAGATAGATGATCGAGTAGAGGAACAGCTGCCGCGCGTGGAGGGTGGAGCGTTCGCGAAGGAAGCGCGCCGCAAGCGCGATGAGCGCCAGGCCCAGCAACGTGGCTACCACCGTATAGGG